>ERZ773269.150-NODE-150-length-79257-cov-95.287354_pt1 | contig 79257 bp, 81 predicted proteins | sample MGYA00511958_ERZ773269 | MGnify/ENA primary metagenome ERZ773269 (study PRJEB29015, sample SAMEA2737761) | human gut metagenome | biome: human gut; feature: human-associated habitat; material: faeces | place: China | collected 2012 ... | reverse complement strand
TAGCTATGATATTTTTGCATACAGAAAAAGAGCCTGTGCACGATTACGTGCGACAAGCCCTTTTTTCACACACAATATGGTGGTCCGCAATGTCATTAATTCTAAACCTATTTATTTTACAGATGACTATTTTTATATTCTTTGTTCTGCCTAGTATGTTTTTCCACATAGTGATAATTATGAAATAAAATGCCCCCTAAATTCAGCCGATTGTATCACTGAATTTAGGAGGCACTTTCTTTACATGTATACCATTATCTTGTCACCCAGCCCACCAGAAGAATTCCTGCTGTAACGGCCCAAGTATCCCGCTGTCGTTTTAAGCGGGCTTCTTTTTTTGTCATATTATTAATTTGTTCTGTCAATGTCTGCAAAGATTCTTTCTGCCTCTGTAATTCGCTGTTGGCTTGAGTCAATGAGACGCTGGCTGTCTGCAATGAGTTCTTTGTTTTCGTCAACTGTTCGTTGGCTGCTGTTAATTGAGTCTGCAACGTCGTTGAGTTGCCGTCGAGCTTGTTCAATTTCATCTGAAGCGTTGACAAGTTGCTCTCTAGCTCTTTGATTGTCGTCTTTAATTGATTGTACTGCACGGCTGACATCGTGATTGTCGCTGGCTGCTTGTCTATCGTAGTGCCGGTACACCATCCAGCCTCCGGCAAGAGCAACAAGAAACAGCAACAAACAAGCAATGATAAGTGTTTTATTTTGTTGGACAATGGCTTCAACTTCCTTTCTTTGCGGCAGATACAATAAGATCACCTCCTACATATACCATTCATTCATATCCAGTCCCCAGTCCCAGCCATCAATGCGGTCACTGGATGTGTACTGCCATCCTGCCAGCGGCAAGCGGGAAACTTCCGAGTAATCGCACGTTGCATTGTACTGGTTATACCAAATTGGGACATAATCTGCCAATTCGCCCGTTGCGATATAGTCACGAAGAGCGTAATAGCCGGCGTAGATACCAGCCGACTGACCAGCTGCATTTAATTCTGATATAAATGCCGAACAGCGGCCCGTAGGATCTGCAACGCCAGTCAACCACTTAACCGGGTTCGGCAGCGTGTTGGGATCATCTTCAATGTCGTACCAAATTCCCAGTGCCGGTGTTTCGCCGCCCAACAGATTAAGCATGGACTGTGCTTCTACGCGGGCTTCATCTGGAGTCCAAGCGTGAGTATAGCAATAGACTCCCCACGGTAAGCCGCGTTTACGACATTCGCCGATGAAATCATAGACGCAAGCCGTCGGAGATTGTCCGTTCAACGCTTTAATGATGACGCCTTCTACGCCAGCATTGACAATATCGTCAAAGTTAATGCCTTCTTGCCAATCAGAAATATCAATTACTTTCATATGTACGCCCCCTATTCTTCAATCGTTTTAATTCCATATTCATGAGCCAGCATATTTTCTGCTTTGCATCCACGGTATTTTTTCCAATCTCCGATGAAATATGCCACATCGGCCTGCGATAAAATCAAGATGGATTTGCCTAAAAACCACAACGGTTTAGCATCATGAGGTGCTCCTTGGAAAAACGAGTCCAACACAACAACGTCTGCGCCATATTGCTTTTTAATCGCTTTAATCGCACGGGTCCGCTCTGCTAAAATTTGTTCGTCAGTTTTATCTCTCATAGGCTGGCTGATAAAGGCTTTAACTGTACTCATATATATTCCTCCTAATCTTTTACACAGTAATTTTCCCACTTCTTGTAAACGTCGACGTAGGTTTCTTTTTTGTCGCCGTTGTGGGTAACTTCGTAATACATGCCATCTGGCACCGTTGTACTGACTAAGCACTTCCAGTTCTGTAAGGTCTTGGCAAACCAGACGACGAAAACGTCATCCATCGTGAGTTTCTTTCCATCAGTAACATCTACACAATCATTAAAATAATTCATGACGATTCTTCTAGCTTTTTCCTGCATCCTTCTTGACCTCCTGTCTTAATGGCATAGCTCCTACTGGCGAATTATACCGCGAATCCATACCGTACTTTGTCCATGCTGCTTTTGCCAGGCCCACGATACCGGCCAAGCCGCCAGCCACGGCAGATACGCCGGACCAGCAGCTCATAAGTTCAAATTTTGTACCATTTAGTGCATTTGACCAGTACCCGTAAAGCCAGCTACATAAAATCAGACAAAGAAAAATCATCATGATGACGGACAACATGATGACTAAAGCCAGCCAATTTTTCTCTGCCCAATGTCCAAATTGGACAATCTTTTTCATAGCATCCCTCCTAATGCCGAAAATAATCAACAATAAAAGATATGATACCGCCGATAATGCCAGCGATGACATACATCGAATTGATGCGATGATGAGCCGAGCGGCCGCGCTGATCTGCGATGATTGCCAATTCTTTCGTAGCCTGAAATTGCTCTTCCAGTTTTTTCACTGTATCGAGCGCCTGTTTAGATTGTGTTTCAAGTCGACTCATGCGTTCGAGAACTTCCGTCTGGAAATCATGTTCGCTCATGTATTTGCTTCCTTCCAATGAAAAAGACAGCTAATCTTTACCTCTGTGGCTGTCCATAAATTCCATAATGTGTTAATCATTTTGTGTAGTGTACCTCGTTTCATTTTTCATCTTCCTTTGATAAATGTGCCTGTGGATTTCAACCAACATGAACTACCACGTTTTTAAGCTCTATCCCACATGGGCTATTATTAATTGTGCTATCTTTCACCGGAATAGTTATTTGTAAGTTAAGTCCCACCTCCGTTTTTTGCACGTTTGTATCCGCAAGGCTCATGTTGGTTACTATATAATCGTTGTTCTGTCTTATCGTTATATTCCCAGTTAGTGATATATTAGTAACTTGTATCGGAAAGTTCACTATGCATGGTATTGAAACAAATGCTTTTGTTCTGTCACTAGTAATGAAGCCACTACCATACCATGTACCTATATAATAGGGATGGGATTCATCAACAAATTTTGGGGTTATAAACCACGGTGTCCATACTCCATCTTGATAGATACGATAAAACATATTATTCTTGTTTGTCGTACTAATTCTGTAGGCGTTTTGTATGATATGCTCCCGGGTATTGACACTGTTTACAATAACATGAAAATTAATTCCTTGCTCTGGGAAATGATATTTTTCCCAGTTTTCGCTTTTACTAATCAGCGTCTTGTATGTACCGTCAATCATCAAATTATTTAAATCTATGTCAGTTAGCGTTTCCCTATTTTTATACAAAATACGCTCTGCGGATGAGCAACTGCTAAGAGAAAAAAAGGTGCATGTACCCATCCGATTGCTATTAAAAAACAAAACATTATCTTTCATACACACATCTTCTAGCTCAATTTTATCATCATATTTCAGTACTTTTCTTAACCCGCTGAGCATGCTAAATTCTTGTATTTCTCCGAGAAATAGCGCAATGATTCTACCGTTATATGCGCACACGCCGTTTGTTGTTCTTTGGGTATCATATTTAATTTTTCTCAATAATTCAAAATTAGTATTGTACACATAAAAGTAGCTATTATCATTATTTCCCCAATAGCCAAAACCTACATACAATTTTGATATCGGATCATAAGCTAGTCCAGTAAGTCCGTCCTCTTGTCTAAATGTCTGTTCAATGTCTAATGTATCCTCATTTATAACAGCAATCAAATTACTATCATACAAACAGTATATTTTGTGATTATCGGGATTGTACGTTAGTGTATTTGCATGTGCTAGCTCTGTATACTTTCGTGATTTAATAACGCTAAAGTCATCCTCATTTAAAACATATAGTGTTTGTTCACTGTCATCCGTCTTTTTTCCAGCACATACAAATTGATCAAGCGAGCTGTTATAGCAGAATCCCTGATAGCCTTCATCCCCGAGAGACACACTTTTAAGTAATTCCATATTTTCAATAGCAAGCAATGTTTTGTCAGTAGGAGGGTACACTGGTTTTATATTTATGTACGTCCCCAAATCAGTAACATTGACTACACTATCTGCAAAAAGGTTTTCAGTGATAATGTATGTACCCGAAGGCACATATAATGATTTACCTTTTGCGTATGCAAAGGCACTTTTAAATGGGGAAGTATCATCTGTTGTGCCGTCTCCTGTTGCACCAAATTGTTTTACGCTTATATCACCATCAGCGAGCATCTCTGCTACATTCCCGTTATCTAAAAATAAGACACTGCCCCCATCATCTGTATCACTCTCTTTTTTACTTCGGATGATATAGATAGCGCCACCACCATCATTCGGCTCATAGTACCCAAGTGTTACGCACGGGCGCCCTACAATAGCGGTCTCACTAGCCCGCATTTCAGCCACGCTATTATAGTAGCCAATGGGTAACTTAAATTTATTGAATCCTGCGTATTCCCTAGACAGTGCCGCCCAGATTTTAGCACTTTGTGTATAACCTGTCGGGCTGTTGGTGTCTACTACTCCATCTGGGCTTACAGGGGACATGGCCCATTTTTTTGCCATGTCTTCGCTATTGGCTGCATTTTCTTCGCTTTCGGCAGCGGCACTGGCGCTGTTTCTGGCGTTGGTTTCGCTGAGTTTGCAGTCGTTTCGGATATGCCACAGGCTATTGCAACGGCTTCCGATTTCCTGGAGAATCATGATAATCCAGTCCAGGCTTTTTTCGATGAGCGAGAATGGCAGTTTTCCCGGAAGATCTGCGTTCTGCTGCTGCGGTGTTTCCCGGATGAGTTTGATGGAGTATGGCGCGGCCAGGGGTTCCCCAGCTAATGGGTACTGGTATATGTTGCTGACTTTGTCGTACTTGAAATTATTCGTAATTCGTTTTTCATAGCCCACATCATTGATGATGTACCCGACTATGTCATCGCTATTACGATACGGATAAGGGTACGGAAACGACGTTTGCACGCCGTCTCCTTTGTAGGTAATACTTACTTCCGTTGTCTGAATCATTTTTTACTCTCCTTTTTCTTTTCATTAGCTTTCCGTTTGGCTTCTTGCTGCCGCTCCTTCGCCGTTTTATAGCGCCGGTCGAAGATGACAGCATTGGCCAAGGCGGCCAGGCTGCGGTCTGTATCGATCATGCTGAAGCGCATGAGGGACCAGAAGCCGTCGGTTAAGGTGTCCGGCAATCCAACAAAGCGATTCAAGGCGCGGTTTGCGGCGCGAGCTACGTCGGTGGCGTCCTGGTTTTTGGATGCTGCTGCTTTCGAGGCTTTCATAAGTTCGTCTACAGCAGATACGGCCAGGACGTTGCTGCTGTCGTAGTTCGGTAAGCCGAACATATGATTTCCGATGATTTCGGCGGCATCGCGGACGACGGGGATACCTTGTACAGTGTTGGTCATGAATTTGACGCCCATCTTTTTGAGCAGTTTGTCCAGGTCATCCCCGGCGACGGCCGAGCGATACAATTGTTCAATTACGGTATTCCAGACAATCCAGTACAACATCGCGTTGAACATAGGCAATCGATTTCCGGCTTTCCATTGGTATCCTGCATTAATAAGGCTATTCACTTGTGTATTACAGTATGAGTAGAAGGGCGTAATCTGCGCGACGAGTCCATTTTTTCGTTGCAGTTCGGCCTGGTCTTTTACCATGCCGGAGCCAAGAACGTCGCGTACGGCCTGGTCTGCTTCAAAGAGTGCCTGGTCGCGCATCAATTTTTCGTCCGTCTTCCCAGCGTCTATTTGCTGCCGGAGGGATTCGTCATACTGATATTTCCATAAGGCCAAGCTGCACATTAGGTCGGTTTCGGTGATGAAGAAGTAGCCGTAGCGGTTGAGTGCGTCGCGAGCGATACGCGCCTTCTGCCCTGCCCGGCTGGTGTTTTTCGGCATAGTCAGGCGCATTTTCTGCTGCATATCTTTGTCTATTGTGTTGATACGGTCTGCCATAAAAGGCGAGTGTTCCATGACAAAGCGGCGATTCCGATTATAGGTCGGCGTCCCTTTATAAAATCCAATACCAAAATTCACCATGGCTTTTACTGTATTCCATGGTCCAATGCGGTTCATCATCGGTAAGATGTTCAAGCCGTTCAAGACGGCTGTACTGGTTCGATAGGCTATAACAGCAAAGGTCGTGTTGCGACGCATGTTTTCCAGCATACGGGATATTTTATCTGTCTTCTGGACGTCGGTCTTCCAGCAGTCTTTTGCCCACTGTTTTAGGGACGCGTACGTTTTCATGCCATAGTTTTCCTGAACAGCCGCTTCCACGTCCGGATGTGAAATTAATTTGTACACATCAGTGACGGCTTCGCGCATACAGATATGGTGAATAGCTTCATTGACCGCTGATGGCCATACATCCAAACTCTTATAAAGAATCTGGTTTTTGACTTGCTTCACTCGTTTCTTCGTACTGCCCATACCAATTCCCATGGTCGAAGAGCCGGACAGCTGCGTCTTGACAATGTCATCCAGTTCCATTTCATTGGTCCGTGTCGTGAGCTGAGGGTCGTAGACAATCGGATAGTACCCGCCGCTCACTTTGCGGCCATTAATGGTATACGGTTTCGCCCGGACACGCCCCATGCCGGAACCGTACAAGCGTTCCTGGACTTTATTCCGCTCCGGCCAGTATTGTTCCAGCTGGCCCCAAACCGCTTCTAAGAAGTCCAAGTCCTTATTGCTTAAAGCCCGCGAGAAAATATCCTCAATCGTGGCTTCATTGGCCTTCTGTGCTTCGTTCTTGACGTGTCGGTTCGCTTCATCGAGGACGCGCTGCCGCCCTTCCTGGTTACCCCAGTTCAAAGCCATGACGAGAAGCTGTTCTTTCGTGAACCGTTCAACGCTGCCGACAGCATACAATTTCTGGCTGCGCATCTTCCGCCACTCCGTATTCGAGTACATATGATAGATCCGCGCAAATTCCCGACATGCTTCCTGCAGCATAGTGAGTTCCCTCCGACTGGCCCGGTCTATAGGCTTATAGATGAGTTGCATCCAATCATCCCCCATGTTCCGAAGCAGCGTTTCGATTTTTGTCAGCGATAACAAGGCGTCGCTGAGCAGTTCTTTTCCCCGGCCTTTACGGTTCTGGTCGTTCCGGTCTTGTTCGGCATCCCAGTTTTCCCGGTGTGGCAAGGATTTCGCCAGGCGGGCAGCGGCATCGGAAATGGCGATGACGCTGCCGTCTGTATCGGTAAGGGTGTTGGCTTCATAATCGCGGCGGGACACTTTATTGACAGCCCGGATAGCTTCGTTAATGTCCCGGAATTGAACCATTGTTAGGTCTTTATCGTATTGGATACGGTCCTTTCCATCAACAATAGCCCGAATCCAGGGCGCTACCAAGTCGTCCTGCTTCGGTGCTGTGTTCTGGCCCGTCGCATAATCCGGCGACAGGTCCCGATAAATATAGTCCCAGTTCAGCGGTACCGGATTCCCTTTATCATCCAGCGGCGGCCTTCCGTCGCGGTCAGTCATGCTGAGGTTATAGGCCAGATGTTGGATGAAGTACCTTGCATGAGGTCCCATGCGCACCGGATGGTCGGCACGGCCTAATTGTTTAAGTATCCCTTTGATACCGTAGATTTCCTGCCCGTTCATATCGAGGGACCCGCTTTCCCCTGCCATGGCCCGGCGGATATAATCGGCATTATCTTTGGCGGCCCTGGCCATAGCATAGAATTTCTGTGCATTGGCTTTTTCCATGACTGCCTGTTCAAAGGATCCGGCACTCATGTACTGGTCCGCCCGATGACTGGCCGCTTTGGCTTTGATTTCATAGTGCCGCCACGTTGTCGCCTCCGATACTTTCATAGCATCCATTTCTTCGCGAGCCAGTCGTAACATGGCCATGTCGCTGCCCTGGACCATGTCACGGGCCCGATTGAGGCCGTGGATGACATCGTTCAACGAGTTCTTCAGTTCCTTGATGACCTTGGCATTTTCCTTCTTGTTCGCCTGGTCCTTTTCTTTTGTGTCGGCCAGCTGCTTCTTCAGCTCTTTGATTTGCTGGTTCTTTGACAGGATACTGTCCTTCAGTGCACCTTTTTGTGCTGCATTACGGTCGATTTCGACGCCCAGGATTTTCCGGAGCTGTGTTGCAATCTGCGCGTCGGTACCGGATACATTGCTGACTTCGCGAAGGGCTTTGACACATTCCGCAATATATCCGTTCATTTTCCGGCGCATAGCGGCCGCTTCCAGCTGATTCAAGGCCATCTGTCCGTTTGTCGACGCTAACATCTCATCAGCTTCAGCGCGTATCATGTCCGGCGTCATGGCCATGTCTTCTTCATATGTTTTGCGGATGGATTCTACATACTGGTCCGTTCGTTCTTCCAGGGACCCGCCGGCGGCTTTTAGTGCGTGTTTAAATTCCGCATCATCGGCATAGCCTAATTTGGCCAAGATGCCGGCGCGGGCTTCGGGTGCATTGTTGTAGAAATTCTCATACTGATAAATCGGATTTTCAGTACACAGCTGTTCTTGATAAGCAAGGCGTTCTTCTTCTAACCCCTGCTGACGGTCGGCGGCATCCCGCTGACGGGCTTCTTCTTCATACTGAACCAGGAGTTTTTCTTTTGCCTGCTCCTTGATTTTTTCGGCCCATTTCTGAATCATCATGCCTTCGCTGCCGGATAAATCGCCGGAAAAGCCTTTCCGGTTCCAGGCATCGAGTTCGCGGATCCGCGCCCAGGTTTCGATTTCATCGTCCGATGCTACCATTCGCTCCATAGCCCGACGGACATCGTCTGTCGGTTCTTTGCCCAGGTTTCGCAAATCCCGATAAATGCCGATAAGCCATTTCTTGAACCGCCGGAACGGTCCCTGTAATTCTTTGACCGGTGCTTTCCCTTCGGCGATATAACGTTCAAAGGCACGGGCGAAGCGTTCCTGCATCCAGCGTTCTTCGGCGGCTTTAGTGGCCACAGTATCGCCACTTTCGCGGGTCTTCCGGATAGCGGCTTCATAGCCTGCAAATTCCTTCTCTAGCCGTGTCCCCTTGTAGTCGTCCAGTCTTCCGTCAGCATAAGACGCCCAGTCCTGAATTGTATGCCAGTCCTCGACAAGCTGTTTCGGCGCGCCTTCTTCCTGTACCATACGTTCCATTTCTGTCAAATACATATGGGCTGATTCATGGATGAAAGAAGACTGGTCCGCTGCATCAAAGAGATGGATAGCGCCAGAATTAGCGTCGAAAGCACCACGGATTTTCCCCTGTCCAAATTGGACATCGCTTCCTGTTCCGCCAATATAGATGGGATGAGCGGCGGCAAAATCTTTAGCCGTGTAGGCTGTGTCTCCGTAGTCCCGGCGGATTTGTGCCCACCGTTCAGCCATGCGGGCGTAGAGGTAGGCGTTTTCTTTGGCTGCCTGGGATACGGCCTGGTTCCCCTGCCGGAAGGTTTTTACAGCGTCTTGATAAACGGCGACGCCTTCTTTACTGAAGGTCTTACGAAGGGCGTAGTCACTGCGGCTTAGTTCTTCGAATTTTTCGCCCATATCGCGCAATGTTTCATAGCGCTGTTTAGCGGCTTCCACGTTGGCATCCCATTGTGGCAGGAGTTCCGGCGATGAGGCAGCTAATTCAGCCCGTTCATTTTTATAAGCGACATCGAGCATCTGATCTTTCGTCGCTTTACCGCCGTACTCTTTATACATATCGCTATACCAGGGTTCATTGTTACTCATGCGATAGCCACGTCCGGTCTGGACGTTGTCATGGCCGTCTGTATCGGCCACGATAATAGACACGCCCTGGGGCTTATAGGTCCAGTAATACTTAAAATTGACCGCGTCTTCATATTGCTTACGAGCGTCTTTCAGCGCTTCTTTGTAAGAAGATTGCAAGTCATAGGGATTGCGATAGACGACGTCACGGGCAGCATCCTGTTCGATGGCATCGTCATTTCGAAAATGTTCCTGCATGATTTCTTCGGAGATGGCATCGCTCTTATCGTTGGCAATGTCGCGAAGTTCCTGTGCCAGAGCGTCCATGCGCTGCTTTCGTTCGCGAAGTGCTGCCAAATGCGTACCGCCTTGGTTCATGGTAGAGGCATCCATGAGGGTATTCGTATCAAATGATTCGTCGGCCCGCTGCGCAAAGACGCCGGTCTTGATTTCCAGATCCGTGCCATTCTGTACCGCTGTATCTACCTGTTCCGGCGTCACTATATCCCGTTTTACGAGGTCATTCAGTACGTTGACGCCTTCCGGTGTCCGGGCAAGTTCCTGAGCATCGGTGTAGATAGTGCCCATATCGTGCTGTTCGGCCTGGCTTTGGATGACGGTTTGATACGTGGACGGAGAGTCTGTAGCCAGCTTATTGTCCGATTTATTAGCCACAAGGTCTGTAATCATTTGTTTTTCTACGTTGCGCTGATATTCTTCGCGCCAGGCGTCGACTTTGAGGCTGGCAATATTACGCATGGCGTTATAGTGCCCGACCGCATGCATACCGGTTCCCATGGCACCCATGCCAAGGGCGGCCGGGACAGCCTCTACCATCGCGTCGACGGCGTTGTTGAGCACATCGCCGACAGTGTTCCATCTGCCCTTATGATGGATTCCATATTCTATGTTCGTTGCGACGTCACTGATGACGGACTGCACGCCTTCTTCCGTCAATTCAGACAGCGTCCCACGGGCGTACTGCTTCGCCCCTGCAATAGCGGCAATCTTAGCCAGGGCTAATTTGCCCTGGTTTACTACGTCCCGTTGAGCAGCCGCATTGGTCAGCAGGGATTTTGCGGCATCTTTGCCGAAGGCCGCTTTAATCGGACCATAGCCAAATTCCAACAATCCCAATTCGACGGCTCCGTTCAGCGCACCGACGACGGCACTATCAGTCAACATGTTCGCCCGGCTGTACAAAGGCTTTCCATTCGACTGCTGCTGTGCCATCTGCCAATAGCGGTCAGCCATGGATTGTTTACTGATTTCATTGTATAAGCCGGTCCGCAACCCCCAGGCTGCCCCGGTCGCACCGGCGGCGGCCAAGATGGCAGCCGAGCCAGTCCCGAGTGTTTCCGGGCCAGCCGCGGCGGCGGCAGGAGCGGCCGTGGCCATAGCCAGGGCCATGCCCTTCGGGACATACTGGAGAGCGCGCAAGCCCTGAGTTCCGTAAATGGTCAGCTGCTGCACGGTATCATAGACGGTTTTCCCCAGTGCCGATGTGGGCCGGTCTTCTTCCTGGTAGGCTTTGAGGCGCTGTGTGATTTCGTCAACTTCCGGTTTGACGGTATCAAGATCTTCACCATTGACAGCTTTCATCTGTGCATCATAGAGTTTCACCATATCGGAGCCGGAGTTAAATGCGTCAGCAAAGAGTTCACCCGCACTGTTGAAGGCATCGCCGATACGTTCGAAGATGCTACGAGTATCATTCAAGTCTCGGTGATTCCGCAAGGCTAGGGCCGCACCAACGGGGTTTTCCTGCCGGAATTCCGCCAACTCCGGATAGTATTTATCCAGCGTTTCCGGCGAATACCAGTTATTGCCAGGAAGAAAGTCATTGATAGTCAATAAGGTATCGCGTTTCTTCGTTTCTTCAAGTAGTTCGGGATGGTCTACCATATACTGCGGCGACACGCCGAGCATAGGGGCATAGGTATCGGCATCCTTGAGTACCTGCGCATTTTCGTTGAAAAGATTACGCCAAATGTCGCGGGCCGAATCGACGACCCATTCAGCGGCCTTCTGCCATTCCGGCTTTTCTTGCGGCTCTGGTGGGTTCAAGTTCCCCGTGATGGTTGGCGTTGTCAGTAAATCCGGTACTTTACGCATGACAGGCCGGCCGGATGCGATAATTTCCCCAATTTTCTCATCATTGGCGGCCGCTTCCTGGGCTTCGGCTTCATGCCGTTCAGCCGTTTCTTCTGCCGATGGCGTAATCATGGCCTGCGTCTGTTCTTTGACGGGTGTTATTTTAAGGGCATCGCTCATATCGCCCGACGTATCAAAGGTATAGTCTGCCATAGTTCCTCCTATATTCCTACAATATTACCTGGTTGTGCTGGGTCAATAGGTTCTCCATTTTCATCAGTTCCATGTCCTTCAACAAAATCATTGTTTGCTTCTACATGTTCCGTAATACTTTCACTGACTGCATCCGCAGCTTCGCTTATGGCTTCGCCTACCTCACTAGCAGCATCCGTTAAGGTGTCAGTGTAGCTATTATCATCACTAGTATTGCCATCATCACTGGATGCTTCAGCCGATTCGACTACATCAGCCAAATTCCGTTCACCTCTGAGGATTTGTTGTACGTGCCAACGATCAATCGTATATGACTCATGGTACAAATTTGTAACTATACAATATCCATCGTCGCCTACCGTAATGCGAAGGATACCTGCTGCCCGCATTTGTGCCTGCGAATAGCCGCCATTCGTCGGATCTTTCGTTATGGCGTTAATCCCGAACTGAATCAAATCATTAAATGATGGTTCATTTCCATTATGTTCTGCCCGATATTTGACGGCTGACTCGCGAATCAGCTGCTGAATAACAGGCCAATTCCCTTTAAATTCCGCCGGATCGATACCGCTGTCATGGGCAATCTGCTCAGGCGTGATATTATACATCGGCTTATATTCACCGATCCCATTCTGATAATCACTGGCCGCTTTCTGCAGGGTATTGAGGTTTGAAGCTGATAGGTGAATCCCGTGATTATTGCAATAGTTGACTATATCGTTGAAGGACTCTATGCCGTTGCTTCCGAACAGTGATTTTAGGACAGTCATATTGGCCCCGCTGCTACGAGATCCGCCACGGCCACTTCTTCCAGATCCGCCAGAGCCGCCAGTACGGAAGCTGACATAGGCACTGATACAACTTTTCAGCGTCGTATATACATCAGGATTATTGTAGCCGTATCGCTCTGCAATGGCTAAATAGGCTTGCGGGTCCAGGTTCCCCGATTGATAGAGCTGCTGCATCTCCATTCTCCCTTGTTCGACAATAGCGTCATTGGCTTCTTTTTCCTGCCGTTTCTGTTCAGCAATGATAGAAGTCGCCATTTGCTCCGCTTTTTGGAGTTCTGCTTCGTCATAGATGACTTCCGTATGAGCCGTCACGCCGCCGGATTTTTCCAGGCCGCCGTGATAACCGCCTAAATGGAGGTGATAGCCACTGCCGGCATCGTGGAAGAGAACCTGGTCAAAGGCGCCGCTGTCTTCAAAGGTTTTGCGTACTTCTTCGGCTTTCTCAGCGCTGGTTCCTTCAGGCAGTACAATGTCGACGGCATTGCCCCCGTTCGGTCCAATGATATGCTGACTGGTCGGTGAGCCATTGACTTCGGCGTTATGTTCCCGTGTCCGGGCAGCCGAAGAAATTTCCGCGCCATCGGCAACGCCCATTTGGTTGAGCATTCCGCCGATGAGCGGAAGGGCTTGCTGAAATTCCGGCGTCAGTTCTTTAACTTGTTCGTCGATGTCCGCTCCCTGGGTCGGCAGGTTATATGGCTGTATCTTACTGCCGCCGTTACCGGATAAGTCCATACCATCTAAGGAGTCATAATTATGTTTGACTAGCTGTTTATACTGTTCCGCCGCTTCCCCGCTGCCATTGTATGCTCGAACACCTTCCCAGGGGTCGCCGCCGTTTTCGTCAGTCTTCTGTTTGAGGATATACGCGCCGGCACGGATATTCTGTTTCGGGTCCGTATTCCATCCAGGGAATTTATTATCCAGATCATAGGCCCGCGCCGTTTCATCGGTAATCTGGGCGTACCCGCCGTTGTCTGCCATGTGCATCCCGTCGATGGTATCGCCACCGGTTTCACGCATACCTGTAGATAAGTAGATTCTAGGATCCAGTCCCTGTTCATGGGCGGCGTCAATATACCAATCGACGACCTGGTTGCCCGTGCTGGCACTGCCACTGTATACGGTCTTCGTCGCCCCGGCCCGGATGTATTCGGCACGCTTTTTGGGGTCATTCGGATACAGGCGGGCCGCTTCTTTTGCCCGTTCTAGCAGGCCATTATCATGTTTCCGCTGCAAGAGCATATGCCGCATAGACGTCAATTTGCTGTCATCGACCCAGGGACTGACCTTATCCAGCAAGGCCGTCGCTTTATCGAAGTCTGATGCATTACCGCTGGCCGTCAAATTGGTGAGCACCGAGTTGACCATCGTCGTTGCTTTGTCTTTTATCATGGCGTCCATCTTATCTTTCCCGTAGATATTGCCATAGAGGGCATAGGCTGTCGCCGTAATGCGGTTCAGTCCTTTGAAAAGGCCGTCGCTGTTGCCGCTTTCGACGAGGTGGTCCGTCTCATTCGTGACAAAGGTATTGAACGTGTTGTCCCGATGTTCCAAGTCTTTCGCGTACTGGTATTTCATGACCTGGCCCGCCCGCTGAACGTTTACGTCATCGGCCATGCGCAGGAAGGCATCGTGGGCTTTCTGGTAGTTCGGCAGTCCGGCCATGGCCGATTCCCGGATAGCCCGTTCGCCGGCCTGGTACTGATTGACCACATCCAGGGCATTTATGTCCTGCTTATTTAGCAGTCCCGTATCAGGATTGTTAAGCAGGTCGTTCATGCCGGCTTCGTATTTATTCTTTGCGTCCAATACGCTCAGGTTGATTTGGTCGTCGACATAGGCCTGCATCTGCTGCTGAACGGCGCTCATACCGGTTTGCCAGGCTTTAGCGCCGGACACGTTGGCCCCATAGGCATTGGAGTCGCTCGGGGCTTGGACATTGCCATGGATGGTGTTCGGGTCCACGGACGGGTTATAACTCTTGATCTGCATAATTTCCTCCTAGTAGTATTTTTCAAGATTGACCGGACGGATACGCGGCTTGGAATCGTATTTAGCAATCGCCTTATCCAAGTTGACTGGCGTAATCCCGGTATACGAGTAGGCCGGCGTGAAAATGCCGGCTTCCTGTTTGAACCGGTTCGTATAGGTATAGTGGCCGCTGCCGTTATAATAGGTGCCCGGGTTAATATCATAGGCCCCATTATAGGTGCCGCTGGTCTTGTCGGCGGCTCCGTAAGTTCGATGGATACCGTACATGGACGCGGCCGTCCCTAGAATCGTGCCCCATAAGGCACTCTTTTTCTGCGCTTGTAAGTTCGCCGCGCTGGTCCGGTAGGCATTGGCCTGGTTCTGATAGTTGACCTCGTTCACATGTTCGGACCAAACGTCATTGCGCTGATTCTGCAATAAGGTACTGCTGTCATCCCGCCAGGCATCATAGCTGGAAGACAAAGCATCCAAAGGGGACCCGCTGAGTTGCAGTCCGCTGGCCCCGGCCTGAGCGGCTGTCTGCCCGGCTGCTAATTTCATGCGGTCATTCAGCTTAGACTGCTGCGCTGCATATTGTTCGGCAATCTGTTCTTGTTTGACCTGGCTGATACGGGCATTTTGTTCGGCTGCCTTAGCCTGGGCATTATACAGCGCCGATTGTGCGTTATACTGCTGTTTTTGCTGGTTGTACTGATTGATTCCCTGTATGGCTGTAAGGGCCATCATCCACGGTGCGCCGCACATGTCTTTCATCCCCTTTCACAAAAAACAACTGCCACGACATATCTTTATAAAGAAAGGGCCGCGAGAATTCCGCGCCGAATGATTTCAGCCAGCGTCGGGACTTCTCGTTGCTCTGGGTTATCATATTCCACATTTTCGGAAACCGCCGCTTCCACTTCGGCAGAATCTGCCGGCCCAGGGCGACGAATTCTTTCTTGTAATGCTGATAGAGGTCATGTCGTGCGACACACCACACGACATGGCCATAGCCGCAAATTACACTGCGGCTGACGCCGAACAGCAATAGCGGCTGGCCGTCCACGTAGGCGATATAATTTTCGTAGTCTACATCGACGGCGAAGGTTTCTAAGTTTGTATCTGTTGCTTTTAATTCCATATCGTCCCGATTCCGCAGGCGTTCTGCCAGCCAGCGAACGTCGGGCAGTAAATCTTTCGTTATCGGCTTAACCGTTATATGCGCTAACCAATCCCCCATCAATACTGACCTCCTTGATTATGGCGTTGAGTTTAAAGGGGTACGGTTCATCACTCATGATGCATAAGTGGTTGCGCGTGTTGGCCCCAATATCGTATAAAGGGACGCTCTGAGTCAGGTCCCCGGAAAATAAGGTATATTCGTCGGTGTATTTGAGTTCATCCATTTTATCGAAAGTCAGGCCGATTTTACCACCGTATGTATCTTCGACGCGCAGGGTGACTGCGTTTATTTTATGGACGCGCCCCTGCAGGGTTCCTTCCCGGAGGCTGACTTCCATGCCTGGCTGTTCAATCTTGGTCGTGTATGGCAGACCCGCGATGATACGGCTATACGACTCATCAAGATGCACCATGCCATCAGCTGGGACGACTTCGTCCTTCTGACGGATACCATCACCTACGATGGTTACGGTTTTCCCGATGAGGTGTGGCAAAGCAATTATCGTGCCGCTGCCCGTGACATACGAGTCGGTGTATTGGTCGGTATCGTCGCGCATGACGGCAAACTGTTCCAAATACCGCTTCGGCTGCCCGTTCACGGTCCGTTCGACAATCGCGTAGAGTTCGTCGTTCTCATTGCGTGGAATGGCGACAATCCATTTATATTTCCCGTCCGTAACGAAATGAGACCAGGCAAAGACTTTCTGCTCCCGTATCATGGTAAAGGCCAGGATCACGCCGTCATCGCGGACGAAAAAGAGCGTGGAATCCGGTTCTTGGCAATAAGCTGACGAAATCAGTTTATGGTTCTTGACTAAGTGTGTAGCCAGAATATCCAACTCGTCGCCGTTATAGTTATCCGATTCGTACTGATAGCCCAGGTCGCGGACGGTCGAACCGGACCGCTGGACATGGACGATACGGTTGCCGATATGCTGTGGCAGACACGTCGAGGAGCCGCGCATAGTCTGTGATTTTGGATAGGCTTTCGTCGGCGTCAGGACACTGTCGCCGCTGATGACCCATTCATTGCCTGACGTAAGGACGACGAGGTCCTGTGATGGGACGAGGTGACGGATTTGATAAGAGTTACGGACGATGAGGTCCATTTTGATAGCGCTGTCATCAGTGACCGTTCCGTCCACTTTTTCAACGGAAAAATTTGGATAATCGCCGGTCTTGCTCATCCATAGCGAATAGGGATTCTTGTAGTTGGCGGCAAAGACTAAGCGGTCCTGGAAAAAGCACGACTGCTGCGGGAAGCCGTAATAGCTGTTCCACGAAGATAGGGCATAGTCGGCCGTTTCGTCGGTACTGCCGAATACATCTTTGACGGCAGCGGTAATGGTCGTCCCAGAGTTGACAGCGGTAATCTTTGCCGTCCCCGTATGGGTATATGGCAGTCGTGTCAGATCTACGGTCAGTTTCGATGAGCTTGCCGCATCATCATTCCAAACTTTGACGATGAGACGCAAATAGCAGCCTTCCGTTTCACTCCCCGATTCCGTGTAGTTCTGGTCGTCATTGGATGTGTACTTGCGATATTCCCGCCAAATGGAGCTTTTCTTTTCCCGCTTCTGCAGAAGTATTTCGTAGTGGTGTGTCCCGTGAGTGACGATTTTCCATTTTTCCCCGACATAGAGTTCGCCTGACGTCCAGGTCGTCGTTTCTTCGCCCCAGGATCCGGACAAGGTCTGGCTGCCGACTTTCTGGTTGAGCTGAATATAGCCGCCTTCCATGCCACTATGAAAAATAGCGGCTTGCGAGCTGATAGTCACGGTCCCCGAGGTACCAGATGGCGTGACTTTATTATCGACGACGGCATCGAGCATGGCGTCATAATAGGGTTCGGTTATTTCCATGTCGATAAGGTCCCAGCCGTCCTGCTTATGCCGAAGCAGTTTTACCGGATACTGTCCGGAGCAAATATACATGACATCGCCGGACTGGCTGAATTGTAACCCTTTAGGATTACTATAAGGCGTACTGATTTCTATGCCCGTATAGGCGCCATCTTTCCAAATCCGGATGTATTGGACGCCGACTTCCAGGAGATATGCGTCAGTTTCAGAATTGTAAAAACTAACGAGGATAGCGTCCTGAGTGCTGCTTTTGAGTTCACCGATATACTTGGACCCCTGCCGACGGTAACAGCCGCCATAGGGGCGTATAACGGTATTCTCCGCATTAAGCAAGGCCGACTTGTACTGGTCTAAATCGACACGGCTGCCGACTGCCGGGGATATTTTGCCGGTCGTAAATGCCGGCTGAATAACATAGATGCTAGCCACGGTATCCCCTCCTTGCGGCGATGTAGCTACTCTCAAATACGGTGTGCGGTTCCATTTCCCGGGCATCCTGGACTTGTGCCTGGGCGATGACAGCCCGGTACAGCTGATATTCGTTCTGTCCCTGCTGAGGATTGCCAGTCAGCCGCATAGCCAGTTTCGACGCCAGCAGATGCGCGAAGCCTTGCAGGAAAATCGTATCCATCAATTCCGGGTCTTCCACATCCCACGTATAGTCGGCGTAGCACTGTTCGCCATTGGTGACGATGACTTTCGTACTGCTGCCGATATTGACGACGTCGAAGCGCTCATAGATGCGGTTGGCGCCGCTGGCATCGGATACAACGTTACGGATCATCAGGCATTTATCGGGATAGCCATAGGCAAAATCCCAGCCCGGCACATCGACATCGACTACGGCCAGGCGCTCAATCCGGTGTGCAAACCCCCAGGGAAAAGACCGTAGCACTTCACGACGTGTCGGGTCGTAGAATAGTTTACAAGCTCTCGCATTTTCCACGCCTTCTTCCATGTTTTCAATGACGCCCTTGCCGATATTCGACAGGGCCATGTTACAAATATCTGTATCGGTCATGGCTGCTCCTTTCTATAGAGTGAGGGGCCGAAGCCCCTCCCATCTACAATCTATGTTTCCATACGAGGTCGACGAGGTCTTGTTTCGTCGCATCGTCGGGATACGGTATCCCGGCATGTTCCAGGCGAAGTCGCAGCTCATTGGCATGTAAATCTTCGAGTCTCCGCTTCTGCCCGGCATCCTTAAAGTGAATGGCTGGTATCATGCCAGGTCCGCATCCATGACCAGGGCGGCCGTCAAGGTGCCGCCTGTCAGAGCCGATGCGCCGGTGTATTTGATACGCATGAAGCCCAAGTCCCCATAGGGAACTTTTGTTTTCAAACCGTCGTCTTTTTTCAGGGTATACGTTCCCAGGGTAACAGCTTTTGTAAAGGCATCGTCCACAGCCGTCTGTAATTCGACGGTCAAATCGGCCGTAGCGCCGGGAGCCGTGACATAGAGGATAAGCGGATTGCCCGCATCCCCTTTGCCGGTCTGGACGACGTCCGACGTGCCTGTCGTCGTCCCGTTCAGTGCTTTCTTCCAGTAAAAGGTGTTTTCGCCATCGTAAACCATAGGGTCCTCCTATTCTGTAATAACCGGTTCGGTATCGCTCAGGGCGTCACATTTGGACACTTCCAGGCCCTGTACGTAGAGTTTCGGGATTCCGTTCAAGGCTTCGCTCTGGGTGACGTAGATGTTGTTTTTGTCGTTCAAATACAATTCGAGAATTGTATAGACTTTGTCCGACACGTAGAGAATCGGGCGTTTCGGGTTGACGATACGGTTCTTTGCGACGATGATATTTTCGACGAGTTTCTTCCGGTCGGCTGCCGTAATCCCTGTCGGGTTTGTTGCAACATCGACGTTGCGGATTGCCGCTACTTTACGGAGATTCTGGACGGCCAGGCCAGCGTCCCAGGAAAACCAGGTAACGAGGGCATTGTACTTGCCCCCTTCGCTATCTTCTACGATATGCTCGCCTTTGTCTTCCATCTTGAGTCCAGCCTGGGAGCCTTTGGGATAAATGCCGGTGACAGCATTTTCGCCCCAGTCGACAATATACATCGACGTCTGTTTATTTTCCGTCGTGCCGCCGGCGTTGATGGTCTGGAAGCCATAGGTTCCTTTGTCACCCGTGAAGGTGTTGAAGCGAATGCCCAGGCCATTGAATTCGTCGGGGTTCTTTTCTGTATCGCCGTAGAACATATATTTCGCCAAGTCCTGTGTGAAGCCTTCGACGAAGGCGCCGTCTTCTGAACGGCGGGTTGCTTCTTTGTCCGGTGCCAAGTTGACGATACGGACGTCTACCTGGCTCATGCCTTCCATAAGACAACAGGTATCGACAATCTGACGGGTTGTCGATTTCCCCGGCGTAATGCCGCGGTTGATACGGCGGAGCTGGGGATGAGGATACGACGTGCGCAGTGTCGTCTGATTGCCTGTCGGCAGGTTGCCTTCCATCCAGGGGATGTGCTGCATAATCGGGTTGCTCTGGGCCATGATTTCCATAATCCAGGCAATCTTGCCATCGGGATCCATGCGCTTGCGCAGGTCCGAAAAAGTCAATGCGGTGTTACCGTAAGCCATAGTTTAGCCTCCTAATATTTCGAAAAATCTGTCTGATCATATAACGAACGGCCGCTTCCTCCGCCGCTGCCCTGGCCATTGTGTCCCGGGTCTTCGCCCACAAGAGACGCCATTGCGGCCATGGCACGGATCATGGCAATGTGGTTGCCAGCGCCGGTGAGGTTCAGCATTTTCGTAAAGCCCGGCACTTTTTGTTCCAGGTAGTTACGCGTCGTACAAGCGGCTGCTACGGTTTCGTCGAATTTTCCGCCCAGTTCCTGGCGGGCTGTTTCGCCCCATCCCTGGATTTCCTGGACGTAGCTGTCCTGTACCTGCTGCGCGGCGGCTTGTGCCGCATCCCGTGCATAGGTCATACCGAACCGTGCGGCCGCGGTGGCCTGGTCCTGCGTAGCCCCCAGGCCGTGAAGAATGTCGCTCAGCTGGTTCGACAGTCCATCATCCATTTCGGCGTTTTCGCCAAAGATTTCATGAAGTGCGCCGGAGTAGTCATACGTTTCCGGTGCGGCCGGCGGGTTCGTATCCTGCGGGGCCGTCGGCGGATTCGTGTCCTGCGGAGCCGGTGTCCCTTCGTCACCACCTAAGGCAGTAGGTACGACAGGAGCGGAAGGGGCTGATTCCGCGAATAACTGTAAGTCAAACATGTTTCTTTCCTCCTTCAATGCGGGCGATTTCCAAGGCGTACTCGTTTTCGGCCTGCTGCTTTTTGTTAATGTGGTCGACGTCTCGTGTCAGCATGGCCAGGTATTCCAGCCCGACGGAACGCCTGCCTTCATTGTATGCCGTAATCAAAGCACTGCGGTGAAAGGTCGGTACGTTGACACGCGCCCGGTCTAACAGACGCATGAGGAACCACCGGCCTTTTCGGTCCGCCAGTACATAATTCAAAGCCTCCTGGTCGAGGCGCTGGTATTCATCCATCATGTTTCCATCCCCATCCATTCTCGTAATGCCGGATTGCCGTCATTGGCCGCATCAGTCAGGTTCTTTGCCGCCTGAGCCAGCGGGGCCGCCTGCTGTGCCTGCTGCGCGGCCAGGGCCCGCTGCTGCGCTTCCTGTTCGGCTTTCTGTTGTGCCTCCAGGATTTGCTGATATTCGTCTTCCGACCGGACCATCGTAGCCGGTACACCAATCCGGTCGAGGTACTTAGCCACGGCATCGGAGAAGTCGACACGGTTCACGACGCGCGGGTCGAGCTGTGCCGTCTGTCCGACAAAGGCCAGGCCCTGTTCAATCGCCGTCAGTCCGGACATTTTCTGCGCCTGTGCCAGCGGAGACAGGTACTCGATTTTGATTTCCTGCCCGTCGAGCAACTCCTGCACTTCGTCCGGCAAGGGTGGAAATACATGGTTCCGGTCGAGGATGTTATAGACGCGTTCCAGAACTTTATTCAAGAATTCTGATTGCAGTCGTTCAACGACTGGTCCCAGCTGCTGAAGTTTTTCCTGGTTCCGGGCCATGACTTCCTGTGCTGTCATCTGTCCCCGGTCGAGCTGGTCGAGCATGAGGAACAGATCTGTCGAATAGGCCCGTTTGATACGGTCTTCGACGCGGACGATTTTCTGGTCCAGCGTGCCAATATCCAGCTGTCCCTGGAATAAGGGACGAACGGCATTGTTCGGGTCCAGGTTCGCCGTATAGCCGCCAGGGAACAAATTGATACGGTGGGCAATATCTGCCGGCCCCTGCATGGGTGGTTTGATACCGAGTTCGGTAGCCATGGCCGCGTCGTACTCCATTTTTTGTAGCATCCGCGAGTCTGGCAGGGCATACCACGCCGGGCCGATTCCGTATTCTTCCAGTCCCTTTACGTCATAGCGGGCTACGGGAATAGCCCATTCTTCAAAGCCTGTTGCTGCCAGGACTTCCTGGTCATTGGAACCTTCCACCCAGTAGACAGACCGGAACGGCATGTGCTGGTTTCCCAGTTCATCGGCATCGGCTTTGTCGTTTTCTTCGACGAGCCAGCATACGGTAAAATACGTGCTGTAACCGTTATTACTGCGGTAGACATCCTGCACGCTCTGCGGGCAGTTCTCCAGGCCGAATTTGCCGACAATCTGGGCCGCTGTCATGCGGACTTTGCGGGCAAAAGTATTGACGATACCCTGAGCATTGGTACCGAGGGCATAGGTCCCGATGGTATACGGCACAAAGGTTATGCCGCGGCCGGCGGCAAATATGCCCATAGGTGCCTGTCCCATGGGAAGTTCCATGTATACCGTATGGACGGCATTATAGAAATTGCTCCGTGCCAGGACGTACTCTGTAATATCACAGCGTTGATCTAACACACGCTTGACCATGACGTTATCGTTGAGCGTCATGTCAGCCAGGGTATAACGGAACCATTTCCGCGACGGCGGCGTCAGGCCTGACTGGATCCCCGCCGCAAAGATACTACGGCAGTCGCCCGGCGTCGTGTTATAGATATTATCATCGTGCAGGTTCGGTTTTCCCGGCTGGTCATCGTCAAACTGGCCATCGTAGGGAAGTTCATTGTCCCGTATGTCCTTCCATATATCCAGCCAGCGCTGACGGTTCCGAAAGAGTGCGGCATAGCGCTGTATAAGCTTTGATTTCTGCTTGACCGTGTTGGTCTTCTTGAATTTATGGCTGCCCGTCGGCGAGCGGGCCAATTCTGTTTCAATAACCGGTCTCATAGCATCACCCTAAAGTATTCTTGCCATTGGTGCTCCCCAAAATTGAGCCCAGGCCGGACCGGAAGTCCCGCAACTGCGTCGCCGAAAATCCGCGTTTCTTCTTCGCATTCCTTGTGGCATCGTCCGTCGTATTACTCGTATCATCGCCGACGTTGACGGTCGTTGCCACGGGGTCGGCCTGCGGGACCGTCGGGGCACTGCTGCTACCCCCGCCAAATCCTAAAATACCGCCAATGGCTTTCCCTACTTTTCCACACATAATGTTACCTCCTCTTGAACAAATCGTATTTCGTATTGGCCGTCCCTATATCCGCATCCCTGCGGAGTACAGGAAAGGCAAAGGTCAGCGCCAGAGCATCTGCTTCGTTCGGAGATGGAAGCCCGCGCCGCTTCATGTCTTCTTTTTTCTCCAGCTGTATTTCGCCTTTAGCATTGACAAAGGCTTCCGGCCCAATCAGGTCGTCATGGATGACGTCCCCGTCTTCGAGTACCCCGCCATCCCGCAGCCAGTCCCGGATGGCGCCCCACATTTCGGCCCGCTTATTGGCATAGCCCCGCTTTCCGGATGCACTGCCAAAGGCCACGAGCCGCCACTGGCGTCCCATGGTCAGACCGAAAGAGTACACGCCCGTTCCGTAGCCCTGGTCGATGAAGACGGCCTGGGCCTGGTACTGGTCTTCAAAGGCGGCAATCTTTCCGGCGATGACGCCGTCATTGTCGTTTTTCGCATACGACGCCAGCTTGCGGCTGTACAGCCCCTGCCGCAAATAGATGACGGTCGCATCGCCGCCGCTCCATGCCATGTCCACGCCGAGAATAACCGGCGCAAAATTGTACTGAGCGGGCCGTATGGCGCGTTTTTGCGCGTCTTCGACGAGTTGTGCCGAGATGAACTGATTTTCCGATGTAGCCGGAAATTCGCCGCGTACACGGACCCGGAAGAAGTCCGAGTCTTCGCCGTATTGATTTTCCCACTGTTTTATTTGGGCTTTGTTCGATATAGGTACAGACCGGCTGTCTATCTTCTTGGTGTTCCAGTATTTCCGGTATTTCGTAAAACAATCATGGAAACGCCCAGTGTTGCGCGTCGGGTTGCCAAATGCACACCAGATAATCTGGGTATCCGTATCGGTCAGTGCCCCTTCAGCAACTTCCCAGATAGCATCGTCAATGGCCGAGGCTTCGTCGAATACCAATATGATTCGGCTGCCCTGGTTATGCAGTCCGGCGAAAGCTTCCGGATTGTCTTTGCTCCAAGGGATAGCATCAATACGCCATGTCCGGTCGTGCCCTTCCTGAATGGAAAAGAGCGACGTTGCCGTCAGATGGAACAGCTCTTTGCCGATGAAACGCCGATACCATTTCGCAAGCTCCGGCCAGGTCTTCGTCCGCAGCTGTGCTTCTGTATTTGCCGTGACAACGCCGCGCGTATTGGGATACGTCGAGATAGCCCACAATATAATCCAGGCGACCAGTGCCGATTTACCGATACCATGACCAGAGGCTACCGCTTGATGAATGACTTCATTCGGCGTAGCCAGCCCTTTCCCTATCATCCTTAGCTGTTCCAGCTGCCAATCCTGTGGCGCCTGACCCTGCAAATCCGGGTCATGGTCCCAGTCAAAAGCAAACCAGACAAAGGCTTCCGGATCGTCACTTACTTGCCCCAGGCAGTCTATGACTTGATAAGCTTCATCTATGGTCATTCCTTTTTCTTCCTTTCCATAGCGGCTTTGAGCCGGCCCTCTGTATTTACAGCCGCATCGATACTCAGGTTCCCTGTTACTTCCGTCTGCTGCTTCTGCTTCCAGTCACTCCCGGCCCGGTTCGTAAGGTAGAAGATACCGGCCCGCGTGTCCGGCGGATAGTAGCAGAGGCTGTTTTTCTCCGTTGTCGTCGTAACCTTCTTGCCGTCTTTTTCGACGGTAACAGTTTCGGACTCGTGGATTTTCTTTTCGATTCCCAAGGCCCGCGTCAGGAGCGCATTTTCTACGCGGGCGATGCAGTATTCTTTCGGCTCTTTGAGGGCCTCCGAAAACTCTACATGTTCGGCCTGCCACTTATAGAACGTAGACAAGCTGATACCGATGTAGTCGGCGATTTCATCATTAGTCCAGCCCTTGCGGCACATAGACTGAACAATCATCATGTTTTTCGCCGTGTTGAATTTAGCCCAGGTCACAGCGCGGCGCTTCTTAGTTTTTATTTTGCGCGCGCTATTTGGGCGCGTATTATTTTTATTTAAAAATATCTTTTCCCGGCGAATCGGGGTTCCCCGGATTTTATTGGCTGTCATTTAAAGACCCTCTTTCTGGACCGATAGGGGACCGGCTCATGGTTCAGATCCGACACATGGCGTTTCGCCCGATGATATTTCAGTTCAAAACATACGCAGCGCTCATGTACGATTTCCAAGTGCAGGTTCGTGCAGATTTCCATTTGGTTGAACTTGCAGCGGATGTTATCGCAGTGAATCATGGCCGTCCCCCCTTTCTGGGTACAAAAAAGGCGCTCCGCGGTTAGGCGAGCGCCCGTATTTTGTTGTTTTCTGACACTATCATTTTACCACAGGTTCGACTCCTATTTACTCCTGTCTTTTAAAATCTCGATAAATTTCCGCATCCACGCGGCCCGTATCAGACTGTTCAGCTGCTCCAGTGCCAGGCGGTGACTGTTATATGTCCGGGACGGCGATAAGTGAATCCGCATGGCGACTTGTTCCCATGTCAGGAAGTCGACGTAGTAGTATTTCAAAATAGCCCGCGACCTGGCATCTGGAAGCAGGGATATAAAGTCTTTTCCCATTTCCCGGACCTGATAGAGTGCCGCTTCTTCGCGGGCAATCTTTTTCACAAATTGTTCCATGTGAACGGGGATACGCGATAAGTCGTTAGGACCGCCAGCGCTGACACAGGGCCGCGCCGGGTTCGATACTTTCAGGCATAGCCCGTTTTCCTCCAGGTATCGCTCATACTTCAGCTCTTCCAGCTCGTAATGCTGTTCCCGAATTATCAGCAAGAATTTTCTGGCATCTACGATACCGGCTTTTACAATGTCCACCTTACCACCTCAACAGTAAATACGTAATTCCGAACCAAAAGATAATCGCCCAGGCAATCATTGCCGTCCACATAATCCGTTTCAGGTCCGCGCTATCGGTCCTCCTTCGGTATCCGTGCTATCGGTGCCCAGTAATGCACCCGCTTCTGGTCGATAAGCTGCTGTACATCGTCGACAATCCAATATTCCCCATCAAAAACTCCACATACTGGAAATCCGTATTCGGTGTCGGCATACATCGCGCATAACACGCGGCGTCCTACTTCAGGCATTTCTTCCCTCGTTGCTACCCATTTCATTGGTTTTCTCCCTCCCCTTTATTTTTCTTCGTTTTTTCGTGGAGAACCCGCAGGTGATCCAGTTCCTGATACAGCGTCCGTGCTTCAACCTGTGCTTCAGCAATATAATTTTCCGTTGTGATATTCCCGTCAACGTATTTATCATGGAGACTCCAAATTCTGTACGTGCTTTGCCAGACGCTCTCAGCTACTGTCTGGTATTCTTTCAGTGCCAGGTTTTCTTCGGAGTCCATGGCATCCTCTTCGTTTTCCGGTTCTTGTACCAATTCCACCGCCGCAGGGTGTTCCGGTTCTCGACCAGCTTCCACCATAGGCCGTGTTTCTTCTGCTGGCTCTTCGGCCGGCTTGTCGTCGATGAAGTCCATGATGGTTGTCTGCCGTGGATCATCGGCCGGCTTATTACTAATGCCGTTCATGTCTTTATAGTGTCGGACATCGGCCAGGCTGATTTCTTCTATGTCGAATTTGGTCATTCCATCGAACAGGCCCTTTTGGTCTTCTGGCCGTAACTGGCAGATTTCATAGGCCACGGATACACCGAGTTTTCCGTCTTTCATTTTCTGCTGTAAGTCAACGATGAGGTTATTGTAAATGGCGCAGAGTCGGCCAATGGTTCCGCTGCTTTTATGCAGTAAGGTCTGCATGGCCTGCCGCTTCGTTTCGGAGATGACGCCTTCCTGCCGCTGGCGGGTGATGATTTCATCGGCCCGCTGCGCTTGCAGGACTTCTTCCCATGGCGTCAGGATACGGGCCGCACTATTGGCCCTAATTAGTAATCGTTCCGCCTTCGCATGGTCCGGCTCGATTTCACAAGGCAGGTCCGCTTCCACGTCGGCCCCGTCGGCCAGCAGTTCTTTGACGGCCTGACAGCGCCGGTGCCCGCTGATGATGATGTACGTTCCATCGCCCTTCGGTTCGACGATGAGGTTTTGGCGGACGCCGCCGTCTTCTAAAATGCTGGCTTTCAGCTCATCCAGACTGCCGATGTGGTAAAAGTTCGCCGGATTCGGGATGAGCTTACCTACGTTGATAGCCCGCACGGCCCGTGCCGTCTTTTGCGGTACAAAGCCCAGGCTTTCTGCTAAATTCATGTGCTACCTCCTGTCCAATTTGGACAACCTGTCCACGATTTCATTCATGACACGCCGATACTGCCAGGCCGGCTTGATGCACATCGGCTTTAAATGATGGTCCGGCCCGGTCAGTTCTGCCAGGGGCTTATGCTCGATAGTCGATTCAGCCACCCAGGCACTGCGGCTGATGGCCGTCGGAAACAGCGGCAGACGTTCGCTAAGCAAAGCCTTTACGTCATCACTGTACCAGGCCGGCTCATCGTGCGTGATCAGGACACCCAGCACTTTCGCATCAAAGCCCGCTTCCTGTAAGTAGCTTAACTGCTGCATGAGGTTTTCCAGACCGTACGTGCTGAAGGCATCCAGGCGGATAGGGATAATCAGATAGTCTGCACACCGCAAGGCACTAGCTGTCAGTTTCCCCAGGGCCGGCGGACAGTCGATAAGGCAAAGGTCGTAGTCGTCGGCAAAGCAATCGACGTCTAAGGCCACATCTTCCATACCCGATAGCGATAAATTTCCAGGGATAATGTCCAGCCAGGGCCATTCCGTGCCGACCGGTTTCAGCTCGACTGGGCCGTCCGCATCATAGCGGCTGAAATATTGCGACAAGTTCCCCTGCGGGTCCCGGTCGACTAAGAGGACACGGCGCAAACTGTTCCACTTCGTTCCTTTAAGTTTTTTTGTTCGATGGGTTGCGTACAAATGCCCCAAGTTGGCAGCCGTTATGGTTTTGCCAACGCCGCCCTTGAGACTGTATACGGCTATTTTAATCATGGCCATGCTCCTTTTCATAGACAAATTTTAAATGGCAGAATTCACTCCGCACACTAAGACCGGATTTCTGACACCGCGTCTTGATCATGGCCATCATCTGGCCATAGCCGCCGATACCCATTTTTCGTCCCAGGTCTTCTACTTCGGCCATGAAGCTCCGCGTCTTCGGTTTCTTGATTTTTGGGGCTTGTTTATATGCCGGGTGGTTATCGTGCCAGCGCAGGTTGATGATACTGCGGCTCAGGCGCTTACATTTTGGGCTGCAATACTTTTGGCCGCGCCTGGCATCGGGCATGGTACGCCCACAGATACAGCACACGCCATGGGGCGGATGATAAATCCGCTGTTCAGCTGCCACGGAACAGGTTTCGCACAAGTTCCGTTTCTGACTGGTTTCAAATGATTTTCCGCAGAGTTCACACGTGGCAATCATTCTTTGAGCGCCCCCTTTTCGCCGTACAGACGGTGCAGGTAGTCTACGCAAATATCCCGTGCGACTGCCGGCGCCTGGTGATGACGGATGAAATGGCAGTGCGGGCAGAGCATGACGACCTTCGTTTCTTCGTCACTGCGATAAATACCGCACGGTTCATGGTGGTACTTTACGCCGTATTCAATCGGCACGCCGCACCATATGCAATGTCCGCCGTCGCGGTCGTAAATCTTATCGTAAAATTCCCTGGCCTTCCTGCCGGTCAGGTGGATTCTCTTCTTTTTTTTGAGTTCCATTGTCGGGCCTTCTTTCTATTCGTCCGGTGCTTGTATACCCGGAATTTGACCAGGCGCTTATCGTAGATATACTCAACGCGCCCATAACATTCTTTGCCGGTCCGCTGCCCGTGTTCGAATTCGACGAAGTGAATTTCTTCGTCAATCCGGACACATTCGTTTTTTCCGAGCAGCAGCGTATTTTCCCGTCCCTCTGCCACGGCAGCGAACGGGACCGGTGATTTGCGGATCAGGTACACCAACGCTTTCCTCCTCTCTTATCATGCGATAGAACATGTACGGGAACCCATAGGCGGTATACCCGTATTGCACGGGCTTTTCAATGTAATAGCCCTTCTTGGGTTTCGGTTCCCGCCACGTCTTGGACTGTATGATTTCTTTTTCAACCTTTGGTTTGCGAAGGTTACGGCTGCACCGATAGCGGGACCGCTGACAACGTTCTTTCTGGCAATACGTTTCGCGCGTTTCCTTGACGAGATATTTGGCCACTCGTTCCGCATCAGCTGGCTGGCCGTCGTAGAACCGAAAGGCGTTATAGGGAATCTTGCCCCATTTCCATAATGCCTGATACTCCCGCCGTCCCCAGCCGATGTTGTTTATCAGCAGATGATGATGAGGGCGATGGTCCTTGCCCTCACTCGTGCCAATCCACTTCAGCTCATGCCCGGCCGCCCGGTAGTAGCGTCGCAGGCATAAGATGTAGTTGTCCAGCCGCTTTTTCGCTTCGGCTTCGGTCGGAGCTTCCCCGGCATAGGTCAGGTCCAGGCGTATGTCATCCTCTTGGAAGTTCTCCAGGATGAGGAGCCGCAGGTTCCGGATGGAGTTGCGCTCATTTACCTTCCACTGGTCGGCGCCGGTCTTATTGCAATTCCGGCTGCGCGGCATCGATGGATGGTGGTAGCGGGCGGTATGATATTTTCTCACTTCGATGACGGGACCTGCTGTCACCGTTTCCATGACATACATGCCGAACCTCCTGTCCGCCGGTTGTTTGTATATTTAATACCTTTAAGCAAGTGTAAAATAGGGCCGTGCCCTATCCTTGAAACCTGCTCTATGTTATACTGATTGTGTACCGACGATCTCTTTTGCAACACAAGGTAGAAAGCGTCTCATTCTTTATGAGTGAGGCGCTTTTCTATTGCCCTCATATTTTGCCGGAATTTTTCCACGGCCCGGCCGCCGCGTGTATCTGGCAAAGCCTGTTTCTCCGCTTTCGGCTTTTCCCTCGGCGCTTCTTGCTTTATGCCGTACCAGCAGGACCACAGCATAGTCCCTGCAAAATATTTGCAGGCCTTGCAATGGTCCTGGCAAATATCCTGCGCCCTGCCCTTGCAGTAAATCCAGCTGTTCGCCGTTTTGCCGCATAGCGGGCATGTCATCGACTGCCTCATCAAAACTTGATAATCAGCCGTTGGCCGGGATGCAGGTCCTCTGTGCCAGAAATGTTGTTGACTGTCTGTAGTTCATATACGACCTGCCGAATATCATCACTATCGCTGGCAATGCCGGATGCAATGTCCCAAAGGGTTTCCCCCTCTTGGACGTAATGGATGCGCTGTTCTTCTAATTGTTTAGCTTCTTCGCCGGCCGTATGGCCGATGTAGATACCAATGCCGCAGGCCATCGCCAGCCCCAAGCAGAAAGTTATTCCTTCACGGATCCGCGCCCGCTTCGTCTGCATCTCCGTAGTATGATGTCCACGTACTTCTGTCACCTTCATTTTTCTTCACCTACCTTGTATTCCCTCGAATCAAGAATCGTAAAAAATTTCGGCTGGTATTCCGGATGTGCCTTCATCCAAGCCCAAAAGCATGTTTTGATAGCGTTGTCCAGTTCGTCTTGATGGTTTTTTGTGACATTATCCAGCCAGCCTAGGCTATATTCCCCTGCTTCTTCGTATGCCTGGTCCTGTAGCTGATATAATAATTCGTCTGCAATGCTGATGACCGGCTGGAATCGTTTTACTTGTCCAACCCATACGGTCTGCACGTCTTCCAATCTGGCTTCGTGTATGGCTTTATCCAAAGCTGCTTCCTTGCTGTCACAGAAGATATCGTTATAGTCTTCTTCGTCGCCTAATGCGTAAGCCCATTTATCCGTTACTTCCATCATAGCAACCACCTTTCAATCCCTTTTAGGACATCTACGATTAATGCGCCCGGGCTGTCATAAGCAACCCGGATGGTAATATGTTCATAGCTTCTCAAGTTGGTGACTTCGACTTCACTTTCATCTTCTGTCAAAATGAAGCTCAAATCTTTTCCGGCATATTCCGCTGCCTGTTGAAGACAGGCCAGTACATCCCGTTTCTGTTCCCATTGACCATTCATGTTTTATCCTCCTTCCCCTGGGCTTCTTCCTTTGCCTTTCGGTATTCTTCCAAAGCCTGGACATTGGCCGGGTCCATATAAAACTCTAAAATGTCTCTATAGAATTCATCCAACATCGTCTTCACCGCCTTTCAAAGAAGAACTTAGACCTCCAAAATCTCATGATATAATCAGCGTAAGGAGGTGATTATATGGATAAAGAAACATTAGAACTAATAGAACGCTTGGAGGAAATCAACGAAGAGTCCATAGATGCAATTAAATCAACTCAAAACTCATTATCCATTTGCCAAATCATTCTAACGGCTGCCACCGTTATTAATGTAGCAATTACATTTTTTACTCTTCCAGTTGCTTCCGATGCGCTTTATGGTTTTGTAACAATGGTTGCTTTATTTACCGCAATGGCTATAATATTTAAGCTTTAATATGCGATGAAAGATTCCAACACACATCACCGAAAAGCCAGCTGCACACATATATTTGATGTCCAGAGTTGCCACTCCCATTCCTGAAAAAAATCCTATGGTAACATCAAGTAAGGTATCTACCACAACAGCTCTCTTATTCAAATAAGAAGTATCTTTTTCTTTAAGCCGCCATCGTTGCATGACGGCTTTTATCTTTTTCGTTATCAGTCCCTCCTTATACGCCCCTTTTTTATACTTTAATAATTTTTTACGTATCCTTTCATGTTATAATCGACTTGAAAGGAGGTGAGCGTATGAATTTAATACCTGTCGTATCTTCAAATGTGAGTGCCATTGGATATGAAAATGGCGTTATTGAAGTTCATTTCCATAACGGCTATGCCTATCGTTATCCCAATTGCACTGAACAATTATTTAATGATTTTCTAAACGCACCTTCAAAAGGGCATTTTGTCCATGCCTTTTTAAAAGGACGAGGCGAAATCCGTATTCGTTAATCCCAATCTCCACCAAATGGTATTGAAATTTCTGTATTCAATACCTCTACACCTGCGCCCGTGACTATAACTGTAGTCATGGGCGTCTGGTTTTTCCTGATATATTCCACCAATGGGGCTGCAATCACTTTTAACTTCTTAGCTTGGTCTTTTTTTTCTTCTAATATCGAGGACTCTTTATTCTTCATTTGCTCTCACTCCCAATCATCTTTTCATCGCCATGTCGATTAAATCCCCTATCGAAATGAAAAGGAAAATTAAACCGAATACCCAGAAAATTGCGACTTTTATTTCGTCTCTCATTACATCAGCTCCTCTACAAAAAACGTTCCAATACAATCCCTATATGAATCCATGATTAATTTTTCCATGGTTGCTCCTTTTAAAATAATTCACTTAAAGTGTACTTACGGAGTAAAAAAAATTTCTTCAATGGACCGATGGAAATAATTCGCCAGAGATGCTTTTACTTCATCTCTGGGAATCCGCTTCCCAGCTTCGTACATTGCAATCGCCGATACCGAAATTCCGTTATCGCTTGCAACTTTTTGCTGTGTCTTTCCCGCCTCATTTCTCAATTCAGTAAGGCGCTGACCAATTTTTTCTTTGCTTACCATAGTACGCACCTCCTTTGTTCACTAAAAGTGTATCACGTTTTATCAATCTTGTAAACACTTAGCGTGAATTTTCCCGTTGTGATTTTTCACATAACGTGATAATATATAGAAAAAGGAGTGTGATAATCATGGATTTTTCACAGCGATTGCGAGAATTACGAAAAGAGCGTGGCTTGACTCAAGAAGAACTAGCCAAAGAGCTAGAATTAGCTAAAAGCTCTATCAGTATGTATGAAAACGGAAAACGGAAACCTAGCTTCGAAGTATTAGAAATGTTCGCTGACTTCTTTAATGTAAATCTTGATACGCTCTATGGTGCCTCTCCAGTCAGTAAAGATTCTTTTAAATGCACCCCTGAAGAAGAAACGATGATTAAAAAATTTCGTCGCTTAACCCCGACTGGTAAACAATCCGTATTAGCTATCCTAGACATTCAGTATGAAGCCGTTGCTCCAAAGGTTAAGAACGACGAGGTAATTTAATCATCGTTGACTTTGATACTCATTCAATAAAGTAGGGATGCTTATGTTATTGTCAGATATTCTGATTGTATTATTAATTGTAGTTTTTATAGGCTTAGCATTTTAGGCCATCCCGACATCTTATTTTATATTATTTACTGTATTAGCTATCTGTACCATTGTTTTTTTTATTTCTTGTTGAAAAGCTTTTAACGCTAAAAGAGAAAGTTATTTACGCAATAAAATCACTGCATCTTTCAAATAAGCTATTTTACATTAAGCAATGTGTAGAAAATTATATTAGCCAATGGTCCGGAGCTTTCCTCTACTCTCACTGGGTGAAGAATAAATTCGTTAATTTTCTACTGAACTTAATTGTGTATGGAATTTTTTGGTCATTGATACTATATTTGATGATTGCTGTTGTATTTCATCTAGCAGTAGGAGCTTTATTCTGTATTGCTACTATAGTTATTGTTATGATTTTAGGATATGTACTACTTTTTATTCATAATTTATTTTCTTGATTCCTTTTTTAAGGAGCTGATTCTTTATGAAAAAATTTTTAATTTCGCTACTATCCTGTTTATTGCTGACTTCCGTTGCATGGGCCAATTATTTTGATAACTATCCCAAGCGCTTTGTTAGTTATGATTCAACATCAAGATTTAAGGCATACATTGATATGGATTCTGTAAATGTCGTTCGTTATGATCCGCCTTATTACGAAATACAAGCTACTACCTATTATTTTGATTATGTCTTACATGGAGGCATGAAACGTTCCATGCTGTTTTACTACGATTATGATAAACAAACAATAGCCTATCAATTACAGTCACTTTATGAATGTGACGAAGAAGGCAATGTTGGTCGCGGCGGTCCTTCTTCCATAACTACTATAATCCCATTCAAAAAATATAGTCCAGGATATATGGCTGGCGAGTTGGCGTTCGTTAAGGCTTATGGTATTCCTTTTACTAAAGAACTTTTATATCGGTTACTAGAAGAAAGGTCTTAGCTTGTTCAAATTCTATTCTAAGATTCAAGGTGATTATCATGAAATCCAGATTACCTAGTTCCAAGGCCCCTCCCTGCTGTCCACATTGTGGAGTTCCTATGCACTTACGAAATGGTTATTATGGCTACTTTTGGGCTTGCCCCAATTATCCACGTTGTCCTTTTACGCTGAATTATCCTAGTGGTAAATTATCCGCATCACAACAAAAATTTTTAACCGGACTCCGAGACATTGAAAATCTCTGTAAATCTTATTCATCAAAACTAGCTAAAGAATCTGATACAGCAAGTATCCAGTCTTTACTGCTTTCATTTGAAGACGAGTTTTCCATAGCAAAAAAAGCGCTTACCTCTTATCTTCAAAAGCAAAAATATTTCTACATGAGAGAATATATCAGCACATTGGCTGGCTTAGTATATTATTCTGGAGCAAAAGCCTTATGCTCCAGAGGCGAGTTTACGGAAGCATTGAGAATTAACGGTATTGCCCAGGGGTTAATTCACTCCACTGATGCAAATACAGAAAAGCTCCATACTTTAGATGCTTATATTCGTAACAAAATGCAACACCCTGATTTTATTTCACCTCCACTCAATAAATCGGCTTCTGATGCTCAATCTATTCCTCCGCGCGCCTCTGGTAATGGATACATCAAAGTAGCTGCTACCCCACATTCACGTTCCTTTTCAAAATTTAAATATATTTCACTATGTATAGTAATTTTATTGGCATTCTTTACGCATGGCTTTGGCCTGTTAGGCCCTTCAACACCTAAACAGAAAGCCTCCCCGCCGACAAAACAATCCATTCCGCTAAAAAAGTCTCCATCTTCTACGAAGGATACTTCCCCCATTGTACTTCCTGCAACAACGGGTCCAGGTTCATCTACCAAATCTTTTCAACCAACATTACCTGTAAATCAAGATATTCAAAATCCAATTTCCACCACTTATGTAGGAAATGCACGCACAGGAGTTTTTCATCGTTCTGGGTGTCGTGCTGAAAGGCGGATGAGTGAAAGCAACCGCATCTACTTTGATAATCGGGACGAACTTATAAATCATGGATTCAGGCCTTGCCTAATCTGTAAACCATAAAAAAATCCCGCATCCTGCGAACCAGGACACGGGACGCGCCGGCGGTATCACCAGTACCGTATCGGCATTTGTAAATAACCAAGTAATAGGCTGATTTACGGTATCATTATATCATGAATCAGCCCCATTCGCCTACGAAAGGACTGATTTTTATGTCAACAGCTGTTATCTACGCACGCTTTTCCTCTGACAAACAAAGAGAAGAATCCATCGACGGCCAGATTCGCGAATGTAAAGCCTTCGCCCAGGCCAATCAGTTGAATGTCATCGCCATTTATATTGACCGGGCCATGTCAGCCCGCACAGATCACCGGCCGGATTTTCTGCGGATGATTAAAGACAGCCGGTCTGGGGCCTTCGATTATGTCCTCGTGTACCAGCTCGACCGCTTCTCCCGCAGCCGCTATGATAGCGCAATTTATAAGCATGAGCTGAAGAAAAACGGCGTCAAAGTATTATCGGCCAAAGAAAATATCACCGATTCGCCGACAGGCATCATGCTAGAAGCCATGCTTGAAGGTTATGCTGAATACTATAGCGCCGAGCTGTCGCAGAAGGTCCGCCGCGGCATGACGGAAAACCTGCTGGAACATAAGTGGAATGGTAGCCCTGTCCCCCTGGGATACGCCTTAGACGCAAACCATCGGCTTGTCATAGATCCGGATACGGCACCTCATGTAAAGGCCCTTTTCGAAATGTTTCTGGCCGGTAAAAGTTACGCCGAACTTGCGCGGTATCTCGATGAAAAGCATATACGGACCGTCACAGGCCGAAAGTATACCGGCCCAACGGTCCATAACTTGATGAGTCGACAACTCTATACCGGCACTTATACCTGGGGTGGCCAGGTAATTGAGGATTTTTGCCCGGCCATCATATCGAAAAGCGATTTTTCCCGCGCCGCCTTGCGCATGGCCAATCGGAAAAGAACTGCCAAAGATGGCATCCCTATGAGCGTGCGCCGCAGTCCAGAGTACGCATTAACCGGCATCATCTACTGTGGCGAATGCGGCCGTACCATGACCGGTTATTCCGGCCGGGGACAAAATGGTGATCGTTATTACTATTACCGCTGCAATAGCAACAACAACCGTTGTCGTCAGACGGAAAAAATCAAATGTAAGAATCACCCTGTTCGCCGCAATCGCCTGGAAGACTTAGTATTGCAGACGACAGTCAATATCTTGTCCGACAAAGAAGCCGTGGCGGCCATTGCCGAGCAAGTATCCCGCATCAAATTGGAAAACCCCTATGCCTCTGAGCTGTCCAATATCAAGTCACGGCTTGCGGATCTGAAAAAACGACATGACAATTCTGTAAAGGCCATCGAATCCGGCGTCATGTCTCAAGCTATTATGGACAATGTCTGCAAGTATGAGGCCGAAATGGACAACTTAAAAGCGCGGCAGGAAAAAATCAAGCTTGCCACCCCGTCCCTGCAAATTGACCCGGTCGCCGTCGAATATTTTCTGAAAAGCCTATTGCTAAATAAAAAACAACACGATAAATACCGCCTCGATCTTTTCGAAGCTTTCATCCATCGTGTTGTCGTCTATCATGATAAAGTCGAAATCCAGTACAACTACTTGCCTGGACATAAACTCGAAAACCCGATAACGACGCCGCTACCGGGTTGTTCGAATTTGAATAAAGTGGTGGGCGATAATGGATTCGAACCATCGACCCCCTCGATGTCAACGAGATACTCTAACCAACTGAGCTAACCGCCCATATTTTGTATTTCTTTGTGCGACTCGTTTATTATAACTTACTTCTCCTATTTTGGCAAGTCTATTTTTAAATATTTTTTCCCCTATTGACTTGAACTCCACTCCAGCCAGTATAATAAAAGGCAAGGAGGGATTGCTTTGAAGATAAAAGATGTCAGTGAAAAGTTCCATCTTTCGCCGGACACGCTGCGCTACTACGAAAAAATCGGACTCATCCGCCATGTCCCGCGCGATAAGAACGGCGTCCGCGATTATACCGAGGAAAACTGCGACACCATCGCCTTCATCAAATGTATGCGCGCTGCCAGCGTTTCCATCGACGGCCTGTCGCGATACATGGAACTCTTCCAGCAAGGCGATGCGACCCGCGCAGCACGCCGTCAAATCCTGGTTGACGAACGGGACCACCTGGAAAGCCGTCAAAAAGATATCCAGGAAGCCCTGCAGCACTTGAACTGGAAAATCAAACTGTACGATGAAGGGAAGTTTTGACAACAGTTAGCAGCTAGCGCTATAGTTTGTAGTACGGAGTTTGTAGTTTGTAGAAGATGGTTTTAAATTTTTTTACCATCTACTGCAAACTAAAAACTATAAACTTAAAACTCAAAAAGAGGCTGTCTTAATGCGACAGCCTCTTTTCCGCACAATATGGTGGGCGATAATGGATTCGAACCATCGACCCCCTCGATGTCAACGAGATACTCTAACCAACTGAGCTAACCGCCCATATTTTGTACTTCTCTGTGCGACTTGTTTATTATAACTTACTTTTCCCTATTTGGCAAGGGGTATGGGAAAATTATTTCAGCATTTTTTTGATTTCGTATGTCACCTGGCGCTCATTCAATACGGTATTAAAGGGGCGCGTCATCTGGCCGCCGCAGGCGATGAAGATAAGCTGCGGTACCTGATGGACGCCATAGTCATGGAGCATCTGTTTCTGTGTGCTGTATACGGGCAGGGCATATCCCTGCTGGTGAATATAGGCCCGGCTATCTGCCGTATCCGGTCCGACGGGAATGGTCACGAAATAGACATCCTGGCCGTACTGGGCACAGGCCTTTTCCAGGATGGCCAGCTGGCGCAGGCTGTCGCTGCTCCAGGATGCCCAGAAAAAGAGGCAGACCGGCTTCTGGTTATACAGGGCCTGCAAGCGTATGTCCCTTCCATCGGGAGCCTGCAGGACCTCATCAAATGCCAGCATTTCCGTTTCCCGCTCGCTCACGTCTTCCGCTTCCCTGACGACGTCGGAACTATAGGCATCTTCTTCTTTGCCAGGCCAGAAAAAGACTGTCAGTATCAGACAGATACAGGCCAGGCCGGCCAGGATTTTCGTCTTGATGGTCATCATCTCTCCCCCCTCTTTTTCTATCCATTATAACTGAAAAAAGTGGTTCGTGGCTAGGGGCTAACAACGTGAAGAGGGCTTGTCGTCGTACGACAAGCCCTCGAATCTGGGGATAGGATCTATTGTAATTACGTATTATGCGTGGATGTAGATGCGGACGGCCCGGTTGATGAGGTTGATCTTGCGTCCGTAGAAAATGTAGTACATGGCAAAGCAGGCAATGGCTACGATAGCAGCGACGGCATAGAGCTGGGGGAACGTGAGCAGGCCGTGGAGGCTGCCGAGGACATACGGGCCTACGCCGATGCCAAGGTCGAGGGCAACGAAGTACGTCGACAGGGCGACGCTGATGCGGTACGACGGCGTCAGTTTGATGCAGACGGCCTGCCCGTTGGACATGAACGTGCCATAGCCGAGGCCGACGAAGACGCCCGATAAGAGAAGCTGCCACGAAGCACCGGTGATGCTGAGGAGGAACAAGCCGATGGCCAGGCAGATGTAGCAGGGATAGAGGACGTAATTTTCGCCTTTATGGTCGAAGATGACGCCCGTCATCGGACGGGTGATGGTGATGACGACGGCATAGACGACGAAGAAGAACGTGCCGGCCTGGACCAGGTTGATTTCACGGGCATAAGCAGCCAGGAAGGTCAGGACGCTGGAATAAGCGAAGCCCATGAAGAAACCGATGATGGAAATAATCATGACGCGATATTCGACGTAATTGTCGAGGCTCATGGCTTTCATCTTGGCAACCTGTTCAGACGTGAGGGTAATTTCGTCGATGTGGAGGGCGATGCAACCAATCATGCACAAGCCGACGAGAACGGCGCAAAGGGTGATGATAAAGGTGAAGTTCGTGACGACGATGAGGAACATACCCAGGAAAGGTCCGACGGCAGCGGCCAGGCTGGTGCTCAGGCCGTAGTAGTTGATGCCTTCCCCCCGCTTATCGGCAGGAATACAGGAAGCGACAATCGTGTTCGTCGCTGTCGAGACGATGCCATAGGCCATGCCGTTGAGGAAGCGGATAGCAAAGAGAATAGCGAGATTGGGGATATAAAAATATAATAACGTCGTTACAAAATAAAGGATGATCCCGCCATATAACGATTTGCGGCGGCCATACAATTCAATGGCTTTGCCGAACTGCAAGCGGGCCAGCAAGGTGCCGACGATGAAGATGCCCGAAGCCAGGCCGGCTTCACCGAGAGAAGCATGCAGCTGGTCTTTGGCGACGACGGCGATGATAACCATCAATAAATAATAAATGAGATAGACTACAAAATTGATACCTGTGTCGAGAAGGAAGTCTTTGTTCCAAAGTGATTGATTCGACATTCTGTATTCACTGCTCCTTTCGTATTTGCAAGCTAGATTCTACACCTTCTCTCCTATCTTGTATAACGCAAAAAAAAGATACCTGTCATCGTTTTTTACGATGGCAGATACCTTTATCATTATTTTTTGATATGATACACGCGGCGGATATAGTCGACGAAGACCTGTATCGTCGCGTACTTGGGATTGTCCTTCTTATAGACCAGATAACAGGGCAGGCGCAGCGGCGGTTCCAGTTCGCAATATCCTTCATCTATGCCCATGGCCTGGAGGAATCGTTCCGGCAGGATAGCTCCGATGCGGTTCTGCTGGCAATAGTTCATCATGGCATAGGGCGTAGAGAACCAGGCCTGCGTCTCCTGAGGCGGACAGGCATGGGCCGTGAAATAGTGATTGATGTAGTTATTCATCTCGTATTGCGGCGAATATTGCGCCAACGGCTGGGATGCCACGTATTGAGGCGTCACGGCATGTTCCGGCAGATCCAGGTTTGGCCCGTAATAGACGAGGTTCTCGATGCCAAAAAAGACCTTCTCGTAGTCTTCCAGGTGCAGTGCCGGCAGATAAAAGAGGGACACGATATCCAATTTATCGTCTTTCAGCCATTGGATCATCTCCCGGACTTCCAGGTTGTAGACCCGGAAAGAAGCGCCGCTGTGGTGCTCCTGGAAATAAGCGAGGTGGCGGTTCATGTGGACGTCGCCTAAGGACAGCATGATTCCCACCGACAGGGGCTGGGTCTTCCCCGTCCGCCCTGGCAGTTCGCTCATGGCTTCTTCTAATTCACCTAAAATGCGGGCTATTTTCGTGTAGAACATCTTGCCAGCCGGCGTCAAGTGACTTCCCCTGTTCGAGCGCTCGATGAGGCGGACGCCGACGAGGTCTTCCAGTTTCTTCATCTGCGCACTGAAAGCCGACTGGGTAATGTTGGCGGCATTGGCAGCCGTCGTGAAATTGCCATACTTCCCGTAAATGACGAAATTCCGCAGCTGCTGTATCGACGGTAAATCCATGGGGCCTCCTTATGATAAAAAGCGCTGTCTACGAAGACAGCGCCTTTTAAGTGGTTAGTTGTTAGTGGCTAGTGGCTAGTAGACGGCCCTAAATTTAAAGGCTTTTTCTACAAACTACAAACTCTGAACTACAAACAATAAAGAAAGGAGCATCACATGACGACAGAAGCCTTCCTGTGACGCTCTCTTCAATCACTTATTCATCTAAGAGTTCATCGAATTTTGCATTGGCTGCGTCGAACTCTTCGTCCGTCGGTGCGACGTAGACGTCTTCGCCATCTTCCTGGTCGACGCGGGCGATGATGGCATCGCCGCCTTCTTCGTCTTCCGTGACTTCGACGAGCAGGGCGAATACTTTACCATCGAGGTCGAGGCGCTGTACTTCCTGATATTCCACTTCGTTGCCTTGGTCATCCGTAGCAGTCACGATGATGACTTCTTCCAATTCGTTGTTCATTTCTTCCGACATAGTAGTCCTCCTTAATGAGCATGAGCGTCTAAATAATTCTGTAAAATAAGGATTGCTGCCATTTTATCGACAAACTGCTTGCGCTTTTCGCGCCGCACATTGCCTTCCTTTAATACATTCTGGGCCATAACGGTCGTCAGGCGTTCATCCCAATATACAATGTCTATATCCGGGACGGTTTGCTGGAATCGTTCGACGAATTCTTCGATTTTTTTCATATTATCGCTGTAGTCACCGTTCATATGACGCGGCTTGCCTACGACGATGCGGTGTACTTCTTTTTCTTTGATCAGTTCGCGCAGACGGGCAAAGTCTGCTTCATCGGATTTACGGCGGATCGTTTCTACGCCCTGGGCCGTAATCAGCAAGGCATCGCTGCAGGCGACACCGATGGTCTTGGAACCGACATCGAGTCCTAAAATTCTCATATGTCTCCTATAAATTGTGCTGTTTGACGTACGAACGGACTAATTCTTCGATGAGTTCATCCCGTTCGATGCGCCGGATATTGCTGCGAGCATTGTTGTGGCTCGTGATATACGTCGGGTCACCGGACAGGAGATAGCCTACGATCTGATTAATCGGGTTGTATCCTTTTTCTTCCAATGCGTGATATACATCTTCCAGAATCATGGATGCAACGGTCTGTTCTTCACTTCGGTTTTGCATAATCATCGTTTCGTCGCTTACTGCCATGTTCACTCACATCCTTTTTATTCAACTGGCATGACTGCCAAAAATTTATGCTAACATATCGCGTACGGCTGCGGCACCGGCTTTAAGGGCATCGCCCAATTTTTCCAGTTCCTTGCCGCCGGCCTGGGCCATATCGGGACGGCCGCCGCCATTGCCTCCAGCTGCCTGAGCAGCAGCTTTGATGATCTTGCCGGCATGGAGGCCTTTCTTGGTATCGCTCTTGGCGACTTTGCAGACGAAGTTGACTTTATCGCCATTGGTCATACCCAAGAGGACGACGCCGCTGCCGAGCTTGTCGAGGACCGTATCAGCCAGGTCGCGCAGGTTATCCATAGAATCAGCCTGAGCAACGGCTGCGACGACAGGAACGCCGCCGATATCTTCTTTAGCTGCCAGGATGCTGTCCATATCGGACAGGGCTGCGTCTTTCTTGAGCTGAGCCAATTCTTTTTCCGTATCCTTGAGCTGGGCCAGGAGAGCTTCCAGTTTGGCCGGCGCATCACTGACCTTGCCTTTCAAGAGGCCTGCCAGCTGCTGCAATTCCTGCGATTCATCCTTAGCCAGCTTGAGGGCAGCCGAACCGGTAACGGCTTCGATACGGCGGACGCCGGAGCCAGTTCCGGTTTCGCTGGTAATGCGGAACGTACCGATGACCGACGTGTTGGCCACATGAGAGCCGCCGCAGAGTTCGCAGCTGAAGTCGTCGACAGAGACGACGCGGACGATATCGCCGTATTTTTCACCGAACAAGGCCATAGCGCCCTTTTCTTTGGCCGCATCGAGGGCCATTTCTTCGATGGTGACGGGGACGGCCTTGAGGATTTCTTCGTTGACCAGGGCTTCGATCTTATCCAGTTCATCCTGCGTGACCGGCGAGAAATGGGTGAAGTCGAAACGCAGGTGGTCCGGTGTGACCAGCGAGCCGGCCTGGTTGACGTGATTGCCCAGGACTTTGCGCAGGGCAGCCTGCAAGAGGTGTGTTGCCGTATGGTTGCGGGCCAGGTTCATATGACGCTGCTTGTCGACAGCGATATCGACGGCATCGCCCGTGCGGAGGACGCCTTCAGTGATTTCAGCAATGAGGTATACCAGGCCATTGGGCAGAGCCTGGGCATCGGTGACCTGTGCCTTGCCTTCAGCAGCACAGAGGACGCCTGTATCGCTGAGCTGACCGCCGCCTTCGGCATGGAAGGGGTTGTCGTCGAGGATAATTGTCACTTCCTGGCCATCGCGGGCTTCGCTGATTTCGACGCCTTCCTTGCCGAGCATGGCAATCGTCGCTTTAACAGCCGTTTCGTCGTTGACCAGTTTCGACTGGTCCAGCTTGGTCGTATCCGGCGTAGCGACTTTGGCCGATACTTTGGTATGGGCAGCGCGGGCCCGTTCCTGCTGTTCCTTCATGGCTTCCTGGAAGCCGTCTTTATCGACTTTAAAACCCTGTTCGCCGGCGATTTCTTCGGTCAGTTCCATGGGGAAGCCATACGTATCGTAGAGTTTGAAGACTTCAGCGCCAGTGAGGACTTTGTCGTCGCCCACATGGGCCATCATATCGTTGAGCAGTTCCATGCCCTGTGCCAGGGTAGCGCTGAACTGTTTTTCTTCTGTATTGATGATCTGTTTGATGAGGGCTTCGTGTTCCCGCGTTTCCGGATATTCATCGCCGAGGATGTCCAATACCGTATCGACGAGACCTGCCAGGAAGAGGTCCTTGATGCCCAGGAGGCGGCCGAAGCGGACGGCACGGCGCAGGATACGGCGCAGGACGTAGCCGCGGCCTTCATTGGACGGCAGGATGCCATCGGAAATCATGAAGGTAATGGCGCGGATATGGTCAGCAATGACCTTCATGGCCATCTTCTGACGGGGGTCATTGTAATCGCCGCCGGAAATGGCGATTACTTTTTCGATGATTGGGAAGATGAGGTCCGTTTCAAAGTTCGATTCTTTCTGCTGGATGACCGAAGCCAGTCGTTCCAGACCGCAGCCCGTATCGATGTTCTTCTTGGCCAGCGGTTCGTACTTGCCGTCTTTAGTGTGATTGTACTGGGTGAAGACAAGGTTCCAGATTTCCAGGTAGCGGTCGCAGTCGCAGCCGACGGTACACGTCGGTTTGCCGCAGCCTCGTTCCGGGCCGAGGTCATAGAAGATTTCACTGTCCGGACCGCACGGGCCTTCGCCGATTTCCCAGAAGTTATCGTCGAATTTGAAAATCCGTTCGTCAGCCAGGCCAATCATATTATGCCAGTAGTCATAGGCTTCTTTGTCATCGGGATAGATGGTGACATACAATTTATCCGTATCCAGTTCCAGGACTTTGGTCAGGAATTCCCAGGCCCAGGAAATGGCTTCTTTCTTGAAGTAGTTGCCAAAGGAGAAATTGCCCAGCATTTCAAAGAACGTATGGTGACGGGCAGTACGGCCTACGTTGTCGATATCGTCAGTGCGGATGCACTTCTGACTCGTCGTGACGCGGTACGACGGCGGTACGAGCTTACCCGTGAAATACGGTTTGAGCGGTGCCATGCCGGCGCCGATGAGGAGCAGGCTGGGGTCGTTTTCCGGAATGAGCGGAAAACTGTGCAGGATCAAGTGCTCCTTGCTCTTAAAGAACTGTAAATAGGCTTTGCGGATTTCATTACCCGTCATGTACTTCATATAGTAAACACTCCCTCTAAATATCTTTCTACATGGGAAAATTATACGCTCATTTCCCCCTGTTCGGCAACCTTTTCTTGTTATTTTTTATCTCACAGCCCGGTTGTATAAGGAAAGGCTAGAGGACGACTGTTCCCTAGCCAGTTTGCCTATCTCCGGACCCGTGTAGCACCGACATAGCGCGGCGACCAATAGCCGCTGTCGAGGCTGTCTACGCGGATGCCGCCACTGCTGGTGGCACTGATGAAATTGTTATTGCCGACATAGATGCCCGTATGGGATACACCCGGTTCATACGTCGTGAAGAAGACCAGGTCGCCCGGCATGAGTTCGCTGCGGCGGACCCGCTGGCCGACTTCATATTGTTCATCTGCCAGGCGCGGCAGATTGATGCCATTATGGGAAAAGACATATTTCGTAAAGCCTGAGCAGTCGAAGCCTTCAGCCGGCGTATTGCCGCCGAATACGTAAGGGATGCCCAAATACTGGTATGCCGAATTGACCAGCTGGTTGCCGAAAGCATCGCCGCCGCTGAAATGACGGTATTTGCTGATAGCGCCATTGTTGAAGCGCGTCCCCTGCCCGCTCTTCATGGCCGGCTTAGGCGGCAGCATGGAACGATTGCCTGTCAGGAGATAATAGGTCCAGCCGCCGACTTTACCGCTGACCTGGATTTTCTTATCTTTCTGATACTGCGATACAGCCCGCGCCGTATCATTGGTGTAAACGCCGTTGACATTGACCCGGTAGCCTTTACTGCGAAGAATCTGTTGAATCGAACGGACTTCATCGCCCCGGCTGCCAATGGTCAGCGGAGAAGCTGCCAGCGCCGGCAGTGCGGCAAAAACGAAAAGTGCGGCAAATATCCAAACTTTACTGATTTTTTTCCACATAAATACTCCTCTCTGTCTCGAAGGCCATACAACGCACCGTTCCTACCTGTCTTTATGCTGGCCGAGTTCAGCCCGCAGCCAATACAGAGGCCTATGTTTCACCTCTTCAAATATACGTCCTATATACTCTCCGATGACACCAATAAAAATGAGCTGGAACCCGCTGAACAGGCAGTCGACGATCATCGTCGTCGTCCATCCCGGCACGGCTTCGCCCATTATATTACAATAGATGACATGCAAAATCAGGAGCAGGCTCAACAAACCGCTCAGCATGCCGATATAAAAGGAAACCCGCAGGGGAATCTTGGAATAGGCCATGATCCCGTCCAGGGCAAAATGAAGCATCTTGCGTACGGAAAACTTCGATTTCCCGGCATAACGCTTGGGTGCTACGAAATGAATAAAAGTCTGTGTGTAACCGATGTCCCCGATGAGGCCGCGGATGAAACGGTCGTGTTCGCGGAACTGCTTGAATGTTTCCAGGACCCGCTTATCGATGAGGCGGAAGTCGGACCCGCCTGGTGTGATATGGACCGGGGATACGGCATTCAGTATACGATAATACCATTTCGACGTCATGCGCTTGAGGAAGCCCGCATCGTCCGTCGCTTCCCGTATGGTCTGGACGACGTCGTTGCCTTCGCGCCATTTCTGGACCAATTCGGGGATCATCGACGGCGGATGCTGCAAGTCACCATCCATGGTGATGACGGCGTCGCCAAGGGCATGATCCATGCCGCAGGTAATGGCCAGCTGATGGCCGAAGTTACGGGCCAGGATAAAAGCCCGCACGTACTCGTCCTGCTGGGTCAAGCGGCTGAGGATGAGGGGCGTTGCATCTTTAGAACCGTCGTCGACAAAGATGATTTCATAATCCATATCGAGTGTCGCTGCGGCTTTCGTCGCCTCTTCATAGAATTTCTCAATGTTCGGCTGTTCATTGTATACAGGAACGACAATAGACAATAACTGTCGTCCCGTCCCTCTCGTTTCTAAATTCAATTATATCATCCCAATATTTTTGTTGTCAAAATCGGCAGCCTTGTTTTCTGCTACGACAGACGCCAGGAACTTGCTGATTTCCGCCTGCGAGGCATAGCCGATAATGCGTTTGAGTGGCTTACCGCCCTTAAAGAACAATAATGTCGGAACCGCCATGATTTCATATTTTTCGGCAATATTCCGCATCGTATCGACATTGATGCGTACTACTTTCACAGCATCGCCAAAATTCGCGGCTGCCTGGCTGATTTCCGAATGAACCATCTTGCACGGTTCGCACCAGGGAGCCCAGAAGTCTGCGATGACAATGCCCGGCTGGTGAAGGACTTTCACAGAAAAATCAGCATCACTGTCAATCGAAACTACTGCCATGATTATACAACCTCCCATCTGGCCGATGTAAATCAAATTCATTATACCACTTTCGCTTACTGAAGCCAACTAGAAACATCGTTCGCTATAAAAGGAGCAAAAAAGGGGCTGTCCTTTGAAGACAGCCCCTTTTTTGAGAATTAAGTTTGCAGTTTGTAGTTTTTAGTGAATGGTTTTAATTTTAAACCATCTTCTGCAAACTACAAACTCTGAACTACAAACGATTGAACTGTAGCACCCGTTCAAAGAGGTTCTTGGCCAGGGGGCCGAAGCCGTCGCGTTTTAGCGACGAGTAGGCCAGGGCCGGCCGGTCTGACGGGAAGAGTTTGTTGAGCTGGGCCAGGTTGCGGTTCTTTTCATTGGCCTTGAGCTTGTCCGCCTTGGTCCCTACGATCTGCAGGGGAACGCCGGCGCTGGCCAGCCAGTCATAGGCCTGCTGGTCGATGGCCAGGCCGGGATGGCGCAGGTCGACGAGCAGGCAGAGGACGCAGAGGTTCGGCGACTGCGTGACGTATTCGCCGATGAAGGCGCTCCACATGTCGCGGTTCCTGCCGCCGGTCTTGGCAAAGCCATAGCCCGGCAGGTCGACTAGATAAAAGGGCAGGCGCTGCTCCCCCTCCTCTTCATCGCGTCGCCGCAGGGCTGCGCTGAAGTAGTTGATAGTCTGCGTCTTCCCCGGTGCGCCGCTGACACGGGCCAGGCCGCGGTGGTTGCACAGGGAATTAATCAGGCTCGACTTGCCGACGTTGGAACGGCCGAGGAAGGCGACTTCCGGCACGTTCCCTTCGGGATACTGGTCGCGGCGGACCGCCGTCGTGGCATAGGCCGCCTTGATGATATCATACGAAGCCATCAGGACTTCACCAGTGCCTGAGCCAGCACTTCATCCATATGGTGAACGAAGACGAATTTGACGTCTTTTTTGACCGACTGCGGCACTTCGTCCATGTCGCGCTTGTTTTCTTCAGGCAAGAGAATCTTCTTGATGCCTGCCCGGTGAGCGGCGATGACTTTTTCCTTGATGCCCCCTACGGGCAGGACCGTCCCGCGCAACGTGATTTCACCGGTCATGGCTACGTCGTGGCGGACGGCTTTGCCCGTCAGGGCCGACGTAATGGCCGTGGCCATGGTGATGCCTGCCGACGGACCGTCTTTAGGGATGGCTCCTTCGGGCAGGTGGATGTGCAAGTCCATGTTGGCGTAGAAATCGGCATCGATGCCCAGGACATCGGCCCGGCTGCGGACGTAGGTCACGCCGGCTTCAGCCGATTCCTTCATGACGTCGCCGAGCTGGCCCGTGAGCAGCAGGCGGCCTTTGCCCTTGACGGCAACGGCTTCCGTTTCCAGGACTTCGCCGCCGACCTGGGTCCAGGCCATACCGGTGACGATGCCGACTTCGTCGTCTTTGTGGACCGTTTCCGGCAGGAATTTGACCGGACCGAGCAGTTTTTCCAGGTTCTTGACGGAGACGCTGAGCGGTACTTCGTCGTTCATGAGCAGGGATTTACCGATACGGCGGCAGACCGTACCGATGGTCTTTTCCAGGCTGCGGACGCCCGATTCGCGCGTATAGCCTTCGATGATATGGCGCAGGACGGCGTCGGAGAACTTGGCCTGACTCGGTTTAAGGCCATTTTCTTTGATCTGTTTTGGCACCAGATAGCGCTTGGCGATCTGGACCTTCTCTTCTTCTGTATAACTCGTGAAGTCGATGATTTCCATGCGGTCCATGAGGGGCCGGGGAATATCGCCGAGGACGTTGGCCGTCGTGATCCAGAAGACTTTCGACAAGTCGAAGGGCAGTTCCAGGAAATGGTCACTGAAAGTATTGTTCTGTTCCGGGTCGAGGACTTCCAGCAGTGCCGACGACGGGTCGCCGCGCATGTCGGACGTCATCTTGTCGATTTCGTCGAGGAGGAAGACCGGGTTCTTGACGCCGGCCTGTTTCATACCGGCCAGGATGCGGCCCGGCAGGGCACCGATGTAAGTCCGGCGATGACCGCGGATTTCAGCTTCATCGCGGACGCCGCCCAGGGATACGCGGACGTACTTGCGGTTCATGGCCCGGGCGATGGATTTAGCGATACTCGTCTTGCCCGTGCCCGGAGGACCGACAAAACAGAGAATCGGCCCTTTCAGGCTGTGTGTCAACTGTTTGACAGCTAAATATTCGATAATACGGTCTTTGACCTTCTTCAGGCCGTAATGGTCTTCATCGAGGACTTTCTGCGCTTCGTTGAGGTCCAGGCGGTCCTTGGTTTCCTTCTTCCAGGGAAGGGCCATAGCCCAATCGAGGTAGGTGCGGATGATGGCCGATTCCGCCATCATGGGCGGCATGGAGTCGAGGCGGTCCACTTCCTTGAGTAGGGCCTTTTCGATGTCTTCGTCGAGCTTCATCTTCTTGATCTGGTCGCGGAGTTCCTGGACTTCCGTGTCCTTGTCGACTTTGTCGCCCAATTCTTCATGGATGGCCTTGATCTTTTCCCGCAGGTAGTATTCTTTCTGCTGCTGGTCCATCTTGCCGCGGACTTCCATATTCAGCTTCGATTCCAGGTTGGCAATGTCGACTTCCGTATCCAAGAGCGACGCAATGCGGCGCAGGCGGGCTTCGACGTCAGCCGTTTCCAGGAGCTGCTGGCGGATGACCAGGCGCAAGGGCAGCTGGGACGCAGCGAAGTCAGCCAGGACGCCCGGTTCGTCGATGTTCTTGGCATTTTCGCTGGCTTCTTCGCCGTCGCGGAGATTGCCCAGCCAGTCCAGGAGCCGCTTGAGGACGACCCGGCGCAGGGCTTCTTCTTCGACTTCGTTGCGGCTGATTTCAGCCACTTTGACGGCAGCCCCTTCGAGGTAATCGGCTTTCTGAGAAAAGCCCTGCATGCGGACGCGGGAAATGCCGTTGACCAGGATGCGGACCAGGCCGCCAGGCATGCGCAGGAGCTGTTCGATCTTGACCAGGCAGCCAATGGTATAGACATCGTCAAAACCCGGATTGTCTTCGTTTTCATCGACCTGGGTCGCTACCAGGAGCTGCCGGTCGTGTTCCATGGCGTAGTCGACGGCAGCCAGGGACGTATCGCGGCCGATGTCGATGTGGCTGACCAGCTTCGGATAGACGACGATACCCCGGAGCGGGACAAAAGGCAGGGCCAGGATATCTTGTTCGTTGAGCACAACGTTTTCGTTCATATACTTCACCTTCTTCTATGGAAAAATAAAACTCATTTCCGGTTTAAGAAATGAGTTTTATTGTACATTATATCATTTTGCCTCTTTCAATACGAGGTCGGGCTCAGCGCCTTCTTTGACGCATTTTTCCGTGACGATGCACTTAGCTACGTCGTCGCGGCTCGGTACATCAAACATGACATCGAGCATGATCCGTTCGATGATGGAGCGAAGCCCGCGGGCACCGGTATTGCGCCGCAGCGCTTCCTTGGCAATGGCCTGGAGAGCTTCCGGCGTAAATTCGAGATCTACGTCGTCCATGGACAGCATCTTCTGATACTGTTTGACCAAGGCGTTCTTCGGTTCTGTCAGGATGTGTACCATCGCATCTTCATCGAGAGGATTGAGAGTAACCAATACGGGCAGGCGGCCGATCAATTCCGGGATGAGGCCGAACTTCTGGAGGTCCGTCGGGATGATTTCCTTGAGGAGCGATTCCATGGAGTGTTCGGACTTAGAGTGGATGTCCGCACCGAAACCCATATTCTTGTCCGTCGTACGGTTGAGGATGGTCTTGTCGATGCCATCGAAAGCGCCGCCGCAGATGAACAGGATGTTCGTCGTGTCGATCTGGAGCATTTCCTGGTGGGGATGCTTGCGGCCGCCCTGAGGCGGAACGCCGGCAACGGTCCCTTCGAGGATCTTCAACAAGGCCTGCTGGACGCCTTCACCGGAAACGTCACGGGTAATGGACGGGTTTTCCGATTTGCGGGCAATCTTATCGATTTCGTCGATGTAGATGATGCCCCGTTCAGCTTTGGCAATATCGTAATCAGCGGCCTGGATGAGCTTGAGCAGGCAGTTTTCGACGTCTTCGCCGACATAGCCGGCTTCGGTCAGGCTCGTCGCATCGGCGATGGCAAAGGGCACATCGAGGAGGCGGGCCAGGGTCTGGGCCAGGAGGGTCTTGCCGCTCCCAGTCGGGCCGACCATGACGATATTCGACTTCTGGAGCTCTACATCATCATCAGAGGCGCTGAAATTGGTCTGGAGCCGCTTGTAGTGGTTGTACACTGCAACGGAAAGGGTCTTCTTGGCTGCTTCCTGGCCGATGACGTATTCATCAAGGGTAGCCTTGATCTCATGCGGCGTCGGCAGGTCCTTGAGCTGGAAGTCCGGCGTTTCTTCCGCCTTTTCTTCTTCCATGATGTGCTGCGCTACGGCAACACATTCGTCGCAGATATAGACGCCCGGGCCGGCAATGAGCTTCTGTACTTCGCTCTGGGGCCGGCCGCAGAAACTGCAACGCGGTTCATCATTCCTATCGTTCATCTTGTCTTCCTCCTGTCCTATTTCGTTTCATCCGGCAGCGGACGGGTCAGGATTTCATCGATGAGGCCGTATTCCTTGGCTTCTTCGGCAGTCATGAAATTATCCCGTTCCGTATCCTTCTGGATGACGTCAATGGGCTGTCCTGTGTGTTCAGACAAGATACCGTTCAATTCCTTGCGCATGCGCAGGATTTCGCGGGCATGGATTTCGATTTCCGTAGCCTGGCCCTGGACACCGCCGAGAGGCTGGTGGATCATGACCTGGGAATGCGGCAGGGCGAAGCGTTTGCCCTTGGCACCGGCCGTCAGGAGTACCGACGCCATGCTGGCAGCGGAACCGACGCAGATCGTCGAGACGTCCGGCTTGATGTACTGCATGGTATCGTAGATGGCCATGCCTGCCGTGACGACGCCGCCAGGGCTGTTGATATATAAGTGGATATCCTTGTCAGGATTTTCTGCTTCCAGGAAAAGGAGCTGGGCGATGATGCTGTTGGCAACGGTATCATCAATCGGGCCGCCGAGGAAGACGATGCGGTCTTTCAACAGGCGGGAATAGATATCATAGCTCCGTTCCCCTTGTGCCGTCTGTTCGACGACGATGGGTACATACATATTTGTCAAAACTAACACCTCCGGAGAATGCGTTTCCGGGATTAGTCTTCAGCCTTTGCGTCTTCAGCTTTAGCTTCTTCTTTTTTGTCTTCGTTCGGGTCGACGGCATTTTTCAAGATGAAGCTGGCTGCTTTTTTACGGCCGACAGACTGTACGAGCATGGGAACGCGATGTTCTTTCAAAATGATCTTGTAGACTTCTTTCGGATCGGCACCGAAGTTCTGAGCCATCGTGATGATTTCAGCCTGGAGATCGATGTCTTTGACTTCGATGTTTTCAGCTTTGGCGATAGCTTCGAGGACGAGGTCCATCTTTACGTTTTCTTTAGCCGGTTCAGCATAATGTTCTTTGAGTTTGTCCATATCCTGGTTCATGTATTTGAGATAATCGTCGAGGCTCATGCGCTGTGTTTCCAGTTTCATGGCCAGTTCTTCGATCATCTGGTCGATCTTGTCGTCGATCATGACCTGCGGGATATCGACTTCGGCATTGTTGACAGCCGTCTTCAGGACTTCAGAGTTGAATTTTTCCAAAGCCTGGAAGGATGCTTTCGATTCGAGGCGTTTGCGGATGTCGGCTTTGAGGTCGTCGACGCTGTCGAATTTGCCGGCTTCTTTAGCGAATTCATCGTCGATGGCCGGGAGTTCGCTGCGTTTTACATCGTTGACTTTAACGGCGAAGACAGCTTCTTTGCCAGCCAGGGACTTTTCAAAGTAATCTTCCGGGAAGGTGACTTTGACGTCTTTTTCGTCGCCAGCTTTGCAGCCGATGAGCTGATCTTCAAAGCCCGGGATGAAGCTGCCGGAGCCGATCTGGAGCGGATAGGATTTGCCTTCGCCGCCTTCGAATGCGACGCCGTCGACAGTGCCTTTGAAATCGATGACAGCGAAGTCATCTTTTGCGATTTCCGTGCCTTCCGGAGCTACGACGAGTTTCGCATGCTGTTTCTGGAGGTTAGCCAGTTCTTTGGCTACGTCTTCATCGGTTACGTCGACTTTGTCTTTGGCAACGGTAATGCCTTTGTATTCGCCGAGTTTGACTTCCGGTTTCTTGGTGACCGTAGCTTCAAATACGACGTCTTTGCCTTTTTCGTCAGTAATGACGTTCAATTCCGGTTCAGTTACAGGAACGATGCCTTCCTGGTCGAGGGCGTCGCTGTAGGCTTTATTGGCAATAGCTTCAAAAACTTCCTGTTTGACAGCATCTTTGCCCAAGAAGCTTTCCAGTACCATGCGCGGTGCTTTCCCCTTGCGGAAGCCCGGGATATTTACACGGCTTGCCAAGTTCTTGCAAGCTGCTGCTGCCTGTTTGGAAGCGTCTTTAGCAGGCACTTCAATGTGCAGGGTTACTTTGTGCTGGTCTACTTCATTCACTGTTACGTTCATTCTAAGTATGTCCTCCTTATGGGCCGGTAGAGCCCTGAATATCTCTAAAATACCATATTACGCTCTACATCATACCACAACTTTACTTTTTTTACAATATGGGTAAAGGCGCTGTCGCATAAAGACAGCGCCTTTTTGAGTTTGAAGTTTGTAGTTTTTAGTTTGCAGTGAAATGGTTAAAAATTAAAGGCCATCTTCTACAAACTACAAACTCTGTACTACAAACTAATCACTCCCTACCGCAATTCGCAGCCGAATTTTTCTTTCAGGTCTTTGACGATGGCGTCGACCGGGGCCTGGATGTCGGCGTCGGTCAGGGTCCCTTCTTCGGAACGGAAGACTAAGGAATAGGCCAGGCTCTTGTAGCCCTGCGGTACCTGTTTGCCCGTGTACATGTCGAAGAGGTGGACGGCTTCCAGGTTGTCGCCGCCGTCTTCTTGGATGACGCTGACGATGTCGGCATTGGCCGTAGCCAGCGGTGCCAGGAAGGCCAGGTCGCGGCTCGATGCCGGGAACTTGGCGACTTTATGGTAATCCGGCAGGAGGTTGACCAAGGGAAGGATAGCGTCCATATGCATTTCAAAGACATAGACCGGGCCGGCGACATCGTAATTGTCGATAGCCTTGGGATGGAGTTCGCCGAAGTCGCAGAGGACTTTGCCGTCTTTGACGTAGCGGGCAGCCTTGCCCGGATGGAGCGGCGCCCAGTCGGAGACTTCCAGGTCTGCCTGGATACCCAGTCCCTGGAGGACGGCTTCGACGAGGCCCTTGACGTCATAGAAGTCATAATTTTCCGCTTTGGCCGGCCATTCAGCAGGCGTGCGCTGGCCGTAGAGGAGGCCGCTGACGTAGAATTCCTGTTCCGGCAGTTCCGTCAGGGGCAGCTGTTTCGGCCGATAGACCGGTGCGATTTCGTAGATGCCGACAGACGGGTTCTTGACGGCCTGGTTGCGGACCAGGACATCCATCAAGGTCGGTACCAGCGTCGTCCGCATGAGCGGGAAGTCTTCCGTAATCGGATTGAGGATGGGCACGGCGTTGTATACGGCGTCGCCGTCCTTGAAGAGGAGTTTCTTCAGCTGGTCCGGGTGCATGAAGCTGAACGTGACCGTTTCGTTGAGGCCGCTGCTGCTGAGGATGGACGAAATCTTTTCGCCTACGTCGTGGTGGAAGCCAGCTTCGCCTTTGGAAATGGGAGCGGCCGGGCGCGTAGACGGGATGTTTTCATAACCGTAGACGCGGGCTACTTCTTCGGCGATGTCCGGCATTTCCGTGCAGTCGCCGCGATAGCTGGGAACGACGGCCGTCAAGGTATCGCCATCTTTTTCAATGCCGAACTGCAGCGTTTCCAGGATATGGACCATGTCGGCTTCCGGGATTTCCGTGCCCAGGAATTTGTTGACCTGAGCCGCCGTAAAGGCGATGCGCGTCGTAGCCTGCGGTTTCGGATAGACATCGACGACGCCTTTGGCTACGTCGCAGGCGCCCATTTCCTGAAGGAGCTGGGCACAGCGGTCGATGGATTTGATGCAGCTGTCCGAATCGAGTCCTCGTTCAAAACGGCCGGAAGCTTCGGAACGCAGGCCGAGCATACGGCCCGTATGACGGATGTTGGAGCCTTTGAAGGAAGCACATTCGAGGATGACCGACGTCGTCTGGTCCGTGACTTCCGTATCCATGCCGCCCATGATACCGGCGACGCAGCAGGCTTTTTCTTCATCGGCGATGACCAGCATGTTGTCGGTCAATTTGCGGTCTACATCGTCCAGAGTCTTCAAGGCTTCATCAGCTTTGGCCCGGCGGGCGATGAGGTGATGGCCGGCGACTTTATCGTAGTCATAGGCATGGAGTGGGATGCCCAGTTCGATCATGGTGTAGTTGGTAGCATCGACGACGTTGTTGATGGGACGGACGCCGGACTTGCGCAGGCGCTGCTGCATCCACATAGGCGACTTGCCGATCTTGACGTTCAGGAGCAGGCGGGCGGCATAACGGCTGCACAGTTCTTCGTCGTCAATGGATACTTTGACCTTGCCGTCGATGGACGTGTCACATTCTTTGACGGAAATATCCGGATAGCGGGCTTCTTTGCCGCTGAGGACGGCGAATTCACGGGACAGGCCGACCATGGAGAAGCAGTCGGCACGGTTGGCCGTCAGTTCATATTCATAGACGACGTCGCGGACCTGGAGATAGTCGGCCGCATCGACGCCGAGGGGCGTATCGGGCGGCAGGATCCAAATGCCTTCCCGTTCTTCCGGCAAGAGCAGGCTGTCGTCGAAACCGAATTCGTGGGCCGAGCAGAACATGCCATTGGACAAGACGCCGCGCAGCTTCGAGCGCTTGATCTTGGTGCCGCCCGGCAGATGAGCGCCGTGGACGGCGACGGGGACGATCTGGCCGACGCGGACGTTGGTCGCAGCCGTGACGATCTGGAGCTGTTCATCCCCCATGTCTACCTGGCAGACGACGAGTTTATCTGCATCGGGGTGCTTGTCGATCTGAAGGATCTTCCCGGTCTTTACTTTCTTGACTTCTGTCCCCCAGTATTCCACCTGTTCGACAGGGATACCGGCAATGGTCAATTTATCGGCAAATGCCTGCATGTCCTGGTTCATGTCGACGTCGACATAATCCTGCATCCAAGTTAAAGAACTTTTCATTATTCATACCCTCCTAGAACTGGTTCAAGAACCGCATATCGTTTTCATAGAACAAGCGCAAATCATCGATGCCGTATTTCAGCATGGCAATGCGTTCGACGCCCATGCCGAAGGCAAAACCCGTGACGACGTCCGGGTCATAGCCGTTCAAGCGCAGGACGCTGGGATTGACCATGCCGCAGCCGAGGATTTCCAGCCAGCCCGTGTGGGAGCAGACACGGCAGCCCTTGCCGCCGCACATGACGCAGGAAATATCGACTTCGGCGCTCGGTTCCGTAAAGGGGAAGTAACTGGCTCGGAAGCGGACTTTCGTCTGCGGTCCGAAGATGTCGCGCAGGAAGTCTTCGAGCATGCCCTTGAGGTCAGAGAAGCGGATGTCCTTATCGATGATCATGCCTTCCATCTGGTGGAAGACCGGCGAATGGGTCGCATCGTAGTCGCAGCGGTATACCTTGCCCGGTGCGATGATTTTGAAGGGTTCGTTAGGCCTGTGGGCCTGTAAGGTCCGGGCCTGCATGCCCGATGTATGGGTCCGCAGGAGGATGTTATCCGTAATGTACATGGAGTCCTGCATGTCCCGGGCCGGATGGTCTTCCGGCAGGTTCAGGCACTGGAAGTTATAGTAGTCCGATTCAATATCCGTCCCTTCGACGATGGAGAAGCCCATGCGCAGGAAGGAGTCTTCCATGAGGCGCAGGGTCTGATGAAGGGGATGTTCATGGCCCATGACCGGTTTGCGGCCCGGCAGGGTAATATCGATTTTTTCCGATTCGATCTTCGCAGCCAATTCCTGGGCCTTGACTTCTTCCATCTTGGCCTTGAGCTGTTCTTCGATGGCATTGCGGGCCGTGTTGACGAGCTGGCCGACTTTAGGCCGTTCTTCTTTGGAAAAATTCTTCATTTCCTTCATGATTGCCGTCAGTTCCCCTTTTTTACCCAGGAACTTGACGCGGATATCCTGTACGTCCTGAAGATGTTCGCTCTTGGCGAGCTGTTCATTGACGGCCGCTTTGATGGCCTCGATCTTATCACTGATCATACTTTCTTCCTCCTACTGGCAAGTACAAAAAAATAGACTCCCGCCCCCTAAGGGGCGAAAGTCTCATTCGCGGTACCACCCTACTTGATTCTCGATTGTCCTGTAACGGGAACCCCCGTCCTGCCTACTCCGTTCAGCAGGAGGCTCTAAAGTGAACGCATGGAACATCCGGCACGAGGCTCTCAATCTGCGGCCTCGATTCCCTGTAGGCGGAGTCAGTTCCATCCTCTCTTTATCATTGCCATAAATCCCTCTATGGGTTTGTTATATATTGTATCAGTAAAGTGTCTTATTTGCAATAACCAACCGCTGAATTTGGTTGGTGCCTTCGTAAATCTGCATGATTTTGGCGTCACGCATGTATTTTTCGACAGGGTATTCCTTGATATAGCCATAGCCGCCCATGACCTGGACTGCATCGGTCGTGACCTGCATGGCCACGTCGGACGCGTTGCACTTGGCAATGGCTGCTTCACGGCTGAAGTCCATACCCTGGTCTTTCATCCAGCAGGCGCGGTGGACCAGGAGGCGGGCTCCTTCGACTTTCATGGCCATATCGGCGATCATGGCCTGGACCATTTCAAAGGAAGCGATGGGTTTGCCGAACTGTACGCGGACCTTGGCATATTCGCAGCAGGCGCGGAAAGCGGCTTCGGCAATGCCGACGGAAACGGCACCGACGAAGGGACGGGCTGCATCCAAAGTATCCATGGCGATGCGGAAGCCATGGCCTTCGCGGCCGAGACGGTCTTCGACAGGGACGAAGCAGTCCTGGAAGATGAGTTCCGTCGTATTGGAAGCGCGGATGCCCATTTTATTTTCGGCTTTGCCGACTGTGAAGCCCGGCGTCCCCTTGCGGACGATGAAGGCTGTCAAGCCGCGGATGCCGCCGCTCTTGCGGGTGTTGGCGAAGACGACGAAGACTTCGGCCAGGGCACCGTTGGTGATGAAGCATTTCGTACCATTGAGGATATAGCCTTTGCCGTCTTCGGTCTTCATGGCCCGCGTCGAAACGGAACCGGCATCGGAACCGGTGCCCGGTTCGGTCAGGGCGAAAGCGGCCAGGTTGTCTTCATTGATGATATCGAAATAGCGTTTCTTCTGGTCGTCGTTACCGGCAATGATGACGGGATACGAGGCCAGGGCATTGGCAGCGACGGTCGTAGCGACGCCGGCACAGCCTTTGCCTAATTCTTCATAAATAGCGGCGATAGTGATGGCGTCGAGGCCGGCACCGCCGAATTCTTCCGGAATGGCGACGCCCAGCAGGCCCTGGGCTGCCAATTTTTCCAGGAGCCCTTCATGGAGCTTTCCCGTTTCATCCATTTCCGAAGCGTAGGGGACGATTTCTTTTTCCACCAGGTCGCGGACAACCTTGATGATTTCTTTCTGTTCGTCGTTATAAGCAAAATCCATCTTTGTACTAACCAACCTTCCCTATAATTACATGACTATCCTATCAATCGAGTTTTTTCAAAATATAAAAAGACGACCGCCCTTTTACGATAATATTACCGCTGGCATCATAACATTCACATTCGACGACAATGGTCTTCCGGCCGTGGTGAATGACCTGGCCCACGCCGGTAATGTGCTCGCCGCCTTTGACACTGCGGATATAGTTCATGTTGATTTCCAGCGTCGTCACCTGGAAGCCCAGGGTACGGCTGGCCATGCCCATGAGGGTATCGCAGAAAGCGGCCAGGACGCCGCCCGAGGCAATGCCCCGGTAATTGCAGGAATGACGGCTGATATCGAAGCCGATGCGGACGCGGCCGACGTCGAGCTTTTCTACCGTACAGGGCATGCTCTGGAAATAAGGTGTCTGCGAATAAATACTGTCCAGCATACGATGCAGCCGTTCTGCCACTTCCGGGCTCACTGCTTCTTCTGGTTCATTCATCCGTATGCCCCCTTTCTCCCTCAAAGACGTAGGCCCCTGTCACAAAGAAGGTGCCCTTGCCATGAGCTAAATAGCGCTGGTCATTATCGTAAAAATCACAGAGGGCGACCATCGTCGTACGGCCGTTATGGATGATCCTGGCTTCGGCCCGGATGACCGTATTGGCAAAGGCCGGGCGCAGGTAATTCATGCCCAGGTCCAGTGTGAGGACGGCTTTGCCACAGACAGCACAGGCAGCCTCCATCGCCGAATCGGCCATGGAATAGAGGACACCGCCGTACATGGTACCATTGGGATTATCCCATTTCGAGCCTTTATTCTCAAAAGTGAGGATCGTACTCTCTGGTTCAGCCTTTTCGACGTGGAAATCCATAAAGGTATCGAAGGGATTTTTGTGAATTTCTCGTTCCAACCGCTTAGCATCCATTATGACTCCACTCCTTAGGCTAATAACATAAATACCCTTACATTTTACTATACGAACAATCATCCGTCAAACGAAAATACAAAAAAGAGGCTGTCACATCAAGACAGCCTCTTTTAAGGGGCTAGGAGCTAGTGGCTAGTGATTAGCGGATGGTTTGAAATTTATGGCCATCTTCTATAAACTACAAACTATAAAGAAAAAGGGACTGCGCATGATGGCAGAATCCTTCATACGACAGCCCCTTTCCCTGACATGCCTGACCTGGTCTTTACCCCCACACTCGCCTGCTGGGACGTTCGCTCATAGACTGCTGTCCCCCACTACTAGCCCTCTCGCGGTATTTCCGCGGCAGGTCTTACTTCTAGGCCGCACTATGATCAGCACCGCTTTGGGTGCCTTACGTGGATCGCTTGGTCTGCGACTGACATCGACTTTCAACCACAGCACATGTCATTGGTACATTATACGGGACGGATCCGCCCCTTGTCAATATCAGAACTTATAGCCCATGCCGACCTGCCAGCCTTTGACATCGTCGTCGTAGTTATCAACATCGACACTGCTGCTGCGGTATTTTACGTGGGCATCCCAGTTCGGCGTAATGTCGTAGCCGACACCGACTTCATAGGTATTGACGTCATCGCCGACACCGACGGACGCAAAGCCCTGCCAGCGGGCTGCCAGGGGAATCTGGCCCTTGAGGCCGACCTGATAGCCGTAGGACTTGGTCGTATTATACGTTTCCGTCTTGACGTAAGAGCCGCCGGCAAAGGCCGACAGATACGGCGTAAAGCGGTAATTGCCGACGAGATAGTTTTCGTTGATCTTGTTGTCGTTGTCGCCCTTGGTGTAGTTGTTGACGTACTGGATATCCCAGCGGTTGCTCAGGACGTAGGTGACGTCGCCGCCAGTCAGACGGCTCTTGGCACTGCGGCCGCCTTCTTTCTGGTCGAAGCCATAGTTGGCGTTGGCCTTCAAGTCACCGGGCTGAGGATCGCGGATGGGCGCTGCCATGGCAGCCGAAGTCATGGCCAGGGCGGCCAGTGTCGCTGCGATAATAAGTTTTTTCATAACCTTCCACCTCCATATAATACGGGTTATTTTCTTCCATAATAACGGCTCAGGAGTTCTTCGCCGGCGGCGATGACCTGGCTCATGGGAATAACCGAAATACCTTTATAATTACCTTCGCGGATAATCTGTTTCATGCTCTTGCCCACTTCATAGTGGTTCGTCGATTCCAGGACGATGGCCCGGTCCGTATAGGGGCCGTAAAGCTTGGGATTGCTCGGCCCGTAGAGGGCGACCAGGGGAACGCCCTGGCTGACAGCGACGTGCATAGGGCCACTGTCGTTGGTGATGAACAGCGAACAGCAGCGGATGGCCGAGGCCAGTTCGCCGATGGTGAATTTCCCAGTGGCAATGATCGGGTCCGATTCCATCTGGGACGTCGCTTCTTTGACCATGGCTTCATCCATAGGGCCGCCGAAGAAGACGCACTTGAAGCCGCGGCGGGCGAAGTAGTCGGCAACGGCGGCAAAGCGCTTGGCCGGCCAGCGTTTCTGCGGAACGGCGCTGCCGATATTGAAGCCGATGAGGGCATCGCTGTTGTGGACGCCCTGGGTACGGTAGAATTCCGTCGCCTTGTCATCCCAGGCCTTGCAGGTGAAGAACTGCAGGCCGTCGCTGCGGTAGTCGTCGATGCCCAACTGGGCCAGGACGTTGATGTACATATCGGCCGCGTGGAGATGGATGCGGTCCAGGCGGGTATAGCGGTCCATCAGGGGCCGGACCAGGAAATGGCTCATGCCGACGAACTGCCTGGCGTGGATGACGGCCGCCAGGAAGGACGTCCGTTCATTGGGATGCAGATTGATGAGGATATCGTAGTGATGCTGATGCAAGTGCCGCCCGATACGCCACAAGGCCCGGACGGAATTGTCTTTACCCTTCTTGTCGACCGTGACCAGGTGGTCGATATTGGGGTTGTAGCGGACGACGTCGGCCACTTTCTCATCGACGACGAGGGTGATTTCCGAGCCCTGGGCATGACGGCGCAGGACCTGCAGGAACGGGGTGATGAGGATGAGGTCGCCTAGATGCATGAGAAAGGTGACGATTATTTTTTTGTTGCGCAGATTAATCATAGTTCCACCTTCTTCAGGACGCCTTCATAGACCTGCCACAGTGCATCGGGCGTAATCTGGGCCATGCAGTCCGGATCATCGACCAAGGGCCGTTCCGGCGTCGCCTGGGACGTCGGCGACAGGACCATGTGGATGTAGGCGTCGTCGTTTCCGCCGTAAGGGCCGGTCCGCTGGGGACACGTCGGCCCAAAGAGGGCGATGAGTTCTTTTTTCAAGGCATTGGCCATGTGCAGCGGCCCCGTATCGGCACTGATATAGAGGGCACTTTCAGCAATGGCCGCCATGAGCTGCCGCAAATCGGTGCGGCCTGTATAGTCGAAGACCTGGCCCGACGAATCATGGTCCTTCAGGGCCTTCCCTTTGGGGACGTCGTCGCCGCTGCCTAAGAGGACGGCGGCCATGCCGGACGCCGTCAGGCGCTGCAGGAATGCCTGCCAATGGGACAAGGGCCATTCCTTGACGCTCCAGCGGGCACCGGGCACGATGGCCACATAGGGTCCGGTCAGGCCGTCCGCCGCCAGACGCTGGCGCCAGGCCTGTCTTTCGCCGGTAATATCGGGAAGCGGGAATTCGATGGCATTGACGCGGCCGCCGAGGACGCGGACCGTATCGAGATAGCGTTCGATGACGTGGTCGTACTTGTGGGGACCCGTGAGGCCCTTGCTGACCAGGAAACTGCCTTCGCGCATTTCCCAGTAGCCATAGCGTTCTTCAGCACCGCTCAACCAGGCGACGATAGCGCTCTTGGCCAGGCCCTGGAGGTCAAAGGATACGTCGAAATGATAGGCATGGAGCGTCCGGCGCAGCTCTTTCCAGTACGACAGGGATTTCAGCCGCTTCTTGTCGATATAGATGACTTCGTCGATATAAGGTTTCCCCGGCAGGACTGGCGCGAACTGTTCATGGACGGCCCAGACGATGCGGGCGTCCGGGCAGTTCTGGCGCAATGCGTAGAGTGTCGGCAGGGCGTGAAGGACGTCGCCGAGAGAGCTCATCTTGATGACCAGTATGTTCTTATATGCTTTCACGGCCCTTCCTTTCTGCGACGATGGCCCGGACGAAATCGTCCAGCCTGCCGCCAGTAAATAAATAGCCATCCATGCCGGCCCGCTGCCCACATTCCACATCGCGGGGCATATCGCCGATCATGAAAGAGTGTTTCAAATCGATATCGTAATCTTTCGCCGCCTGCAGGACCATGCCCGGCGCCGGCTTGCGCCAGTCGCTCTTCTTGTCATAGGCCTTGACCGGCGCCCCTTCAAGATAAGGGCAGTAGTAGACGGCCGTAATGATGCCGCCGGCTTTGGCCGCTTCCCGGCACATCCAGTCGTGAAGGACCTTCACGTCGTCTTCCGTATAATAGCCTCGGGCGACGCCGCTCTGGTTGGTGACGACGATGATGGCATAGCCCTCTTCCGTCAGATAGGCCAGGGCCTCTTTGGCCCCGTCCATCCATTCAAAATCCTTGATGAAGCCCAGGTAGGATTTGTCGACGTTGAGGACGCCGTCGCGGTCGAAAAAGACGGCCTTCCTCATTCGTAATACCCGTCGCTCTTTTCCAGGATGCTGCAGTATTCCTTGACGGCTTCCGGGAGCAGGGTAAAGCCGCGGTCATAGCCGGCTTCCATGAGCTTCGTCGTGTCGGCCTGGGTATAGCTCTGGTACTTGCCCTTGAGGATGTCCGGGAAGGGGACGTATTCGATATGGCCTTTGCCGCAATAATCGATGACGCCCTGGACGAATTCATTGAACGTATGGCCGATGCCGGTGCCGCAGTTGTAGATGCCTGACAGTTCCGGATGTTCCCAGAAATAGAAGATGACGTTGACTACATCGTTGACGTAGATGAAATCGCGGATCTGGCCGCCATTTTCATAGCCTGCCGTCCCTTCAAAGAGGGTAATCTTCCCTTTTTCCTGGAGTTCATGGTACTTCTGGTAGATGAGCGAAGCCATGCGGTCCTTGTGGTTTTCCTGAGGACCGAAGACATTGAAATAGCGGAAGCCGACAATCTGGCTCTTGGCCAGGGGCATGACGCGGCGGACGAAGCGGTCGAACTGGAGCTTGGAATAGGCATAAGGATTCAGCGCCTGTTCGCAGGCCGGGTCTTCGCGGAAGCCGTGCTTGCCGCTGCCATAAGTCGAAGCCGACGAAGCATAGAGGAAGGGAATCTTGCGCTGCATGCAGTAGCGCAGAAGATTCTTGCTGCCTTCATAGTTGTTCTTCATCATGTAGCGGCCGTCATAGTTCATCGTGTCCGAGCAGGCCCCTTCATGGAAGACGACGTCGATGTAGCCGCAGTCGAAGGTGTCGTCGGCCATCTGTTCGTCGAAGTCGGCATAGTCCATATAATCAAAGAAATCGAGGCCCTGGAGGTTGCGGCATTTGCGGCCGTCCGTCAGGTCGTCGACGATGAGGATGTCGTTGATGCCCCGGTTGTTCAACTGTTTTACGATATTGCTGCCGATAAAACCGGCACCGCCTGTTACAATTTTCATAGTTTCCCCTTCTTTACTAAATCAGCTATTTTCTGAATCAGGCCTGTCGTCGAATATCCGTCTTCAAAGGAAATGATCTCGACGCGCTTGACCGATTCCCGGCCGACGACTTCATCAGCTTTGTAATCGCCGCCTTTGACCAGGATATCCGGACGCAGGACCTGTAAAAGTTCTTTCGGTGTATCTTCCTCGAAGATGACCACTTCATCGACGCAGGCCAGGGCACTCAAAAGGATGGCCCGGTCTTCCTGTTTGACCAGGGGCCGTGTTTCCCCTTTCAGGCGCCGCACGGACGCATCGGAGTTGAGGCCGACGACGAGGTGCTGGCCCAGCATGGCCGCCTGCTGCAGGTAGAGGACGTGGCCACGGTGCAGGATGTCGAAGCAGCCATTGGTAAAGACGACGGTATCGCCCTTCTTCTGCCATTGGCGTATCTTTTCAGCCGCCTCTTCCCGACTCAGGGGCTGGTACGGATGCCAGTGAGCCGGCTGCCATTCCTGCCATAATTTGAGCAGTTCGTGGCGATGGATGGGATAGGTCCCGACCTTGGTGACGACGATACCCGCTGCGGCGTTGGCGATCTGCAGGCTCGTACGGATTGACAAGTGGCCGGCAATAGCCGACAGGAAAGCTGCGGCTACGGTATCACCGGCACCGGATACGTCGAAGACTTCCTGCGCCGTCGCCGGGTTGTTCCACACCTTGCCGTCCCGGCCGATGACGGTGATGCCCTTTTCCGAGCGGGTCACCATGAGGTGGGCGAACTGATACTGCTCATGCAGGATTTCCGCTGCCGCTACGACGGCCTGTCCTTCATTGGCTACAGGCCGTCCCAGGCAGTCGCTCAGTTCTTTCATGTTCGGCGTCACGAAATCGGCGCCGTTGTATTTCGTCCAATCGCTGCCCTTGGGGTCGACCAGGACGGGAATCCCGGCCCGATTGGCTTCTTTGATGATGCTCTGAGCCAGGGAATCGGTGAGGACGCCTTTCTTATAGTCCGACAGGATGATGCCGTCCAGGCCGGCTGCCACGCAGTTGTACAACCAGGTCATGAGTTGTTCCTCTTCCGTAACGGCCAAGGGCGTCACTTCTTCAAAATCCAGGCGTACCATCTGCTGGCGGGCGCCGAGGATTCGCATTTTCGTCGTCGTCGCGTGGTCCTGGCGCACGACCAGGCCCGACCCGTCGATATGGGCGTCTTCCAGCAGCTGGTGCAGGAGAGACGCGTTTTCATCGTCGCCGATGAGGCCGCCCAGAAAGACGTGACAATCGAGATTGGCCAGGTTCGAGGCTACGTTGGCAGCCCCGCCCAGGACGGACGTCATGTGGTCGACTTTATTGACAGGCACGGGCGCTTCCGGCGAAATGCGTTCCACTTTGCCGAACACATAGCGGTCGACCATGATGTCGCCGATGACAGCGATGCGCAATTCCGGCAGGACATGGTTCAAAAAATGATCGATATAATTTTCTGTCATAATGTTCCTCGATTCCGGTCTCTTATTTCTTTTCTTTCGTGCCCATGAGATGCTGCAGTTCAGCCATGAAACTGTCCAGATCGGCGAATTCGCGGTATACGGAAGCAAAGCGGATATAAGCGACTTCATCGACAGAGCGCAGCTCGCTGAGGACCATTTCCCCTATCTTTTCACTGGACACTTCCTGGGCCAGGGTATTGCGGATGTTGCGCTCGACTTTGGTGACGATATCCTCCAGCTGCTGCCGTTTGACTTCCCGCTTGTTGCAGGCCCGGAGCAGGCCGTTCAATAATTTGTTGCGGTCGAATAATTCATGACGGCCATCTTTCTTGACGACGACGAGCGGCACTTCTTCGACCATTTCATACGTCGTGAAACGGCGGCCGCACTGCTGGCATTCGCGCCGGCGACGGATGGCCTTGCCGTCATCGGTAGCCCGCGAATCCGTTACTTTTGTATCTGCACATTGGCAAAATGGGCATCTCATGTTTTTTCCTCCTACCTTCTTCTCGACGGTATTTTTAAAAAAAAGCGGGTCCGCCGGGATCCGCTTTTTTCATGCTGATTATCTCATCCACGTAGGAATTTCTACGCCGCCGGCATTGTCTTTCGTATCGCCGGCTTTGGCTGCTGTACCAGTGCCCTGGCCAAATGCGGGAATCGAAGACGGTTCTTTGCCAAAACCCGTAGCCACGACAGTGATGCGGATGGAATCTTCCATATCCGGATCAATGACGGAGCCAAAGATGATGTTGGCTTCCGGATCGACAGCTTCAGCCACTTTTTCAGCTGCTTCGTTGATTTCGTACAAGCTGATATCCGGGCCACCGGTAACGTTGAGCAAGATGCTCTGGGCACCGTCGATGCTCGTTTCCAGGAGGGCGCTGTGGATAGCTCCATCGACAGCTTCGACAGCACGGTTTTCACCGGAGCCGACGCCGATACCCATGATAGCTTCGCCCTGGTCGGACATGATGGTCTTGACATCGGCGAAGTCGAGGTTGATGAGGCCTGTCGTCGTAATCAAATCGGAAATGCCCTGTACGCCCTGGCGGAGGACATCGTCAGCGACGAGGAATGCGTCCTTGAGGGGCGTCTTCTTGTCGATGATCTGGAGCAATTTATCGTTAGGGATAGTGATGATCGTGTCGACCTTTTCTTTCAAGTAGTCGGCACCTTTATCAGCGACTTCCTTACGGCGTTTCCCTTCAAAAGAGAACGGCTTGGTAACGACAGCCACCGTAAGGGCCCCCATTTCCTTGGCACATTCGGCAACGATAGGAGCTGCACCGGTACCGGTACCGCCGCCCATGCCGGCTGTGACGAAGACCATGTCGGCACCCTGCAGGGCCTTGACGATTTCTTCTTTGCTTTCCAGGGCAGCCTGTTCGCCGACCTGGGGATTGGCACCGGCGCCGAGGCCGCGCGTCAATTTTTCACCGATCTGGATCTTGACATCGGCTTTGGATACTTCCAGGACCTGGTCTTCCGTATTGACCGAAATGAACTGGACGCCCTGCAAGCCGCTTTCTATCATACGGTTGACAGCGTTGTTACCGCCGCCACCGACACCTATTACTTTTATGTTTGCAAACTCTGCCATATCGCATTTTCCTCCTTCAGACTCTATAACGCACACCCTGTGCAGTAGGATTCCTTATTATTTTACACTATCTTAGAAAATTTATCTACCTGTTTTTGAAAATCAAGGCCCTATGCGCCTTATTTCGTCTTGACAAGGGGCGAGCGCACATCCGTGTCGATGTATTGGACGGCCAGATGATTTTCCTGAACTTCGGCCAGCAGCGTTTCCGTCAGCTTCGCCCGTTCTGCCGGTTCATCGCCGCTGCCCAGGTGGATAGGGATGGAATCGGTCGTATAGGCGACGATGCTTTCGGGATTTCCCACGTTGATTTCAGCGATATTCTTGAGAATATCCGGCGGCAGGCTCTGGAGATAGACCATGGCCGAATGGAGGGTCGGGTCCGTCACCGTATCGCCTAAGAGCAGGTTATCGACTTTCTTGCCCGTCATGATTGGCAGGGATACGCCCTTAATCTGCGGCCCCAGTTCGATGACCCGCCCCGTCTTGTCGACATAGGCGAAGCCGTATAGCGTCGTGATGACAGCGGCTGGCTTGCGTTCTGTCAGGGTGACGTGGATCGTCGCCGGGAATTCCCGCGTCACTGTCGCGTCGGCAATGCGCAGGTCTTTCTTCAGCCGGTCTTCCACATCGTCTGTCGACAACTGGACGACGTTGACATAGGAATAAGCCCCGCAGGCCCGGTAGACGTCTTCAAAGGACATGTTCTCGTTGCCATCGACGATGATCGTCCCGAAAGAGACCGGCGCCAGGCGCAGGAAGAGCCAGATGACGAAGACGCCGAGGACCGTAAAGATACAGCCGATACGGCGGCGCCGGGCCCAAATCTGTTTCTGCCGAGCCTTTTTCTTCTTCAGCCGTGCTGCCTGGCGGGCCTTGCGGCGGCGCTGGGCTTCTTTCTTGGCGGCCAGGGCTTCCCTGTCCGGTTCGTTCAGCGGGTCGTTCTCAAGATGAGGAGGAACAAACACATCATGAGGATCGTTAGGCAGCACGACCCGTCGCTGCCCCGTATGATATGATTTCTTTCCCATTAAAACTTACCTACCGATGCTTCCAGCAAAATCTTTTCACACAAATCTTCAAAGGACATTCCCATGGCCCGGGCGGCATCGGGGACCAGGCTGGTCGCCGTCATGCCCGGGACGGTGTTGATTTCCAGGACGAACGGATGGCCTTCTTTGTCGGTCATGATATCGACGCGGGATACGCCGCTGCAGTGGCACAGATGGAAGACATTCAGGGCCAGGTCCTGCATTTCTTTGGTCAGTTCCGGCGAAATCGGAGCCGGGCAGAGATGCTTGGCGATGCCAGGGGCATACTTGGAATAGAAGTCGTATTTGCCCGTGCTGGACACGATCTGGATGACCGGGAAGGCGACGTCGTCCATGACAGCGACGGTGAATTCATCGCCATCGATGAAGGCTTCGGCTACCAGCGAAGCGCTGTACTTGAAGGCTTCTTCCAGGGCCGGACGGAGTTCCTCCTTGGTCTGGACGATGACCGTGCCGATACTCGAGCCCTGACCGGACGACTTGATGACGACAGGCAGGTCGAAGCGCTGTTCAATGTCGGCAGCGATGGCTTCGCGGTCCTGAGTGGCGAAATAGTAGGCAAAGGGCGCTGTAGCAATGCCGGCCCCCTGGAAAGCGGCCTTGCTCATGACCTTGTTCATGCCGACAGCACTGGCCATGACGCCGGGACCGGTATAGGGGATTCCCATCATTTCACACAAGCCCTGGATGACACCGTCTTCGCCGTAGCGGCCGTGAAGGGCGTTGAAGACGATGTCGATACCCTTTTCGGTCAAGGTCTTGGCGAATTCTTTCGGTACGAGTTCGATCGTTTCGATGTGATATCCCTTTTTCGTCAAAGCGTCAGCAATGGCAGCCCCAGTGCGGCGCGATACTTCTGCTTCTGTCGAAGGACCGCCGACGACGACGGCAATTTTTTTATCTTTCATGTCTTCCATTTCCTTATTTCTCCATTTCTTTAGCTTCAGCGAGATAGGCTTCGCCGACTTTATAAATGTCTCCGGCCCCCATGGTGATGACCAGGTCGAGAGGCCGGGAATTTTCCTTCAAATAAGCCACTAAGTCTTCTTTGTGCGGGATATAGGTGACATCTTGTCCCGTCGTTTTCTTGACCTTCTTGGCAATGAGTTCCCCTGATACACCGGGGATGGGATCTTCACCGGCACTGTAGACGTCGGTGACGATGAGCTTATCGGCTTTGGCAAAGGCGCTGCCGTACTGGTCGAGGAGCAGCTTCGTCCGCGTGTAGCGGTGCGGCTGGAAGAGGCAGACGACGCGGTGCGTCCCCATATCGCGGGCAGCCGTCAAGGTCGCATTGATTTCCGTCGGATGGTGGGCATAGTCGTCGACGACCCAGACGTCACCGACGAAGCCCTTGGTCTGGAAACGCCGTTTGGCGCCGTGGAAATGGCTCATGGCCGACGCGATACCGTCGAAGGGCAGGCCGCAGGCATCGGCGACGGCTGTCGTCGCCAGGGCGTTGAGGACGTTGTGGCGTCCCGGTACGTTGAGGACCATATCCCCCATCTTTTCGCCGTGCTTATAGACGGAAAAATGGAGCTTGCCCTTGAGGTAATGCAGGTCGCTGGCCTGATAGTCCGCCGACTGTTCGATGCCGTAAGATACGTAGCGGCGGCCCGTCTGCGGGGCCAGGGCGCGGATCTTGTCGTTTTCAAAGCACAAGACGGCCAGGCCTTCTTCAGGGTCGAGCTTCTGGATGAACTGCTTGAAAGCGGCGATGACGTTTTCCAGCGAGCCGTAATGGTCCATATGGTCGGCGTCGATATTGGTGACGACGGCGATATAAGGGTTCTGCTTGAGGAAAGTCCCATCGCTTTCATCGGCTTCGGCGATGACATAGGCGCCTTTCCCCAGGATGGAATTGCTATGCAGGTAATCGACTTCGCCGCCGATGACGATGGTCGGGTCCTGATGACATTCTTCAAAGACCTGTCCCAGCATGGACGATGTCGTCGTCTTGCCGTGGGCACCGGCTACGGAAATCCCCTTCCCCCAGCTCATGATATGGACCAGGGCATCCGAGCGATGGATGACCGGGATACCGCGGCGGCGCGCTTCGGCCAGTTCCACATTGGTATCGCGGATAGCCGATGAAATGACGACGACCTGGGCGTCCTGCAGGTTTTCCGGACGCTGGCCGATACAGATACGGGCCCCTTTTTTGGCGAACTGTTCCGTTACCGGAGACGCTTTGAGGTCCGAACCGGACACATGATATCCTTTTTCAATGAAAACATTGGCAATTGCCCGCATCCCGGCGCCGGCAATGCCGATAAAATGAACGTTGGTAACATCGTTCAGATTAACCATAGGTTTATTCCACACCCTTCTTTTCCTCTTACGGACGACGTTTGCGGGCAATCGACAAGGCCAGTTCGGCAATATCGTGTGCCGCCTGTGGCTTGCCCATGGAGCGGCTGGCTTTCGCCATCGCTGCCAGTGCCTTCGGATCGTCTTTTAAATGAATGATTTCTTCTAACAATTCCCGGCCTGTCAGCATCTTGTCGAGGATCATCTTGGCAGCGCCGCACATGACCAGGGCCTGGGCATTGTAGCGCTGGTGGTCTTCGGCTGCATAGGGATAGGGAATGAGGATGGACGGCACGCCGCGGACGGTCAGTTCAGCCAGACCGACGGCACCGGCCCGGTAGACGGCCAGGTCGCAGGCGGCCAGGGCGTCGGGCATATGATGCAGATACGGGATGATACGGCTTCCCTTGCCATAGCGGCCGCGGCATTCGATGCCCGGCAGCTGCTTGACGACGCGGTCGTATTCATGGTCCCCCGTGACGTGGAGGATCTGGATATGGTCGTCGTTGCGGAAATACTTGTGGACTTCGATCATCGCCGTGTTGATGCTGCGGGCGCCGCGGCTGCCGCCGGCGACGAGGAGCGTAAACTTATCCGGGTCCAGGCCCAGGGCCTTGCGCCCTTCTTCCCGCGTCACCGTGAGGATATCCTTGCGGACGGGATTGCCCGTATAGACCAGGATATCCTTTCGCTTGAAACGGGCTGCTGCCTCTTCATAGCCCAGGGCTACGCGGTTGACGAAGCGGCTCAAAATCGTATTGGTAACGCCGGGGATGACGTTCTGTTCCTGTATCAGTGTGGGCACACCGCTCAGGCTGGCTGCCAAAAGGACCGGACCGCAGACGAAACCGCCCGTCCCGATGACGACGTCCGGTTTGAATTTGTGGATAATGCCTTCTGCCTTGATCAGACTGCCTGCCGTCTTGCCCAGGGTGACGAGGTTGCGGACGGAAATCTTCCGTTCCAGGCCCCGCACGTCGAGGGTGACGAAAGGCAAGCCTTCTTTAGGGATCAATGTATTTTCCAGGCCGATTTTGGAGCCGACGTAGAGAAATTCGGTGGGCTCAATGTCGGCAATCGCCCGGGCAATGGTAATCGCCGGGTAGATATGGCCGCCTGTGCCACCTCCGGAAATAATGACTCGACGCATGTTCCTGCCTCCTGTTGTTTCTTCTAAATATCGTTAAATGGCGTTGACGATGCCCTTGAAGACACGTCCGCGCTGTTCAAAATTATCATACATGTCAAAGCTCGAGCAAGCCGGCGACAAGAGGACGGCCTGCGGTGCCTTGGCGATTTTGCGGGCCAGCATGATGGCCCCTTCCATGCTGTAACCAGTACGGCGGATATCCTGGATACCCGCCTTCTTGGCAGCGGCTTCGAAGCGTTCGGCTGCATCGCCGATGAGGATCAGCGTATCGACGCGTTTCGCCGCCAGGGCCATGAAGTCATCGAGGGGCGTCTTCTTGTCATAGCCGCCGGCAATGAGGATGAGGTGCCCCTGCGGGAAGGCTTCCAGAGCCTTCATGGACGCATCGACGTTGGTCCCCTTCGAGTCGTTGTAATAGGTGACGCCGTGGATGGTCCGCACTTTTTCCAGGCGGTGTTCGACGCCTTTGAAAGCCTTGAGGACCTGGCGGATGACGTCGAGGGGCGCTCCGGCAGCATAGGTCAAGAGAATCGCAGCCAGGCAATTCTGGATATTATGCTTGCCGAAGAGGTGCAGGTCCGTTTCGGCACAGACGACGGTATCCTGGCCATGGAGGCGCAGGATAAGCTGTCCGTCCTGATAAAAGGCCCCTTCCGGGACTTCGCCGCACGTCGAGAAATAGACGACCGTACCGGTCATGTCTTTCGCCATGGCCCGTACCCGTTCGTCATCGTAATTGAGGACGGCGTAATCGCCCTTGTCCTGGTTGAGGAAAATCCGTTCCTTGGCAGCGGCATAGCCTTCCATCGTATGATGGCGGTCCAGGTGGTCCGGCGTGATATTGAGGATTGTCGCGGCCTTGGCCTTGATGCTGTGCGTGAATTCGAGCTGGAAACTGGACAGTTCAGCGACGACGACGGCTTCTTTTGGCAGGTTGTCGGCCTGGGCCGACAGGCCGTAGCCGATATTGCCGCCGACGACGGTCTGACGGCCTGTGGCCTTCATGATTTCGCCGACCAGGGTCGTCGTCGTCGTCTTGCCATTGGTCCCAGTAATACCGATCATGTCGGCATCGGTGACCCGGCAGGCGACTTCGACTTCACTCCAAATCGGCAGGCCGCGGCGGGCCGCTTCTTTCATGATCGGGATTTCCGGAGAAATGACCGGCGACGGGACGACGACATCTATGCCGTCCAAAAGAGCCGTTTCCTGGCTGCCGAAGACCAGCTGGACGCCGGCGGCCTTTATATCCGGCCACGGCTGTTCCGCCGTGTCGATGGCCTTCATATCATTCAGCGTAACGGACCCGCCATGACCTGCCAGGGCCAGAGAGGCAGCGCGGCCGCTGATGCCTGCGCCGATGACTAAGAAATGTTTTCCAGAAAAATCCATGATGCTCATTGCCAACACCTGCTTTATATAAAATATCGTAGTTCAATCAGAAAAGCCGCAGGCCCTATTTGCAGGCCAGTACGACGATAATGGACAGGATCGCCATGAGAGCCGAGAAGCTCCAGAACACAGTGACGACCTTGACTTCACTCCAGCCAGACAGCTCAAAGTGGTGGTGGATCGGGCTCATCTTGAAGACGCGGACACCGCGGGTCTTGAAGGAAATGACCTGGATGATGACCGACAGGGCTTCGATGACGTACAAGCCGCCAGCCAGGATGAGGAGCAGTTCCGTCTTGGTCAAAATGGCCATAGCTGCCAGGGCACCGCCCAGAGCCAAAGAGCCCGTATCGCCCATGAACATCTTGGCCGGATGCTGGTTATAGAAGAGGAAGCCCAGGCAGGCCCCGGTCAGGGCCGTGCCGAAGATAGCGAAATGGGTATAGCCCAGGGCGACGGCGATGACGACGTAGGCAACGGACGTAATGGCGCAGGACCCGGCAGCCAGGCCGTCGAGGCCGTCGGTCAGGTTGACGGCATTGCTCGTGCCGACGATCATGACAAAGACGAAGAGATAGTAGAACATGCCCAAATCGACAGTGATGGAAGTAAAGGGAATCCACAAGGTCGTCGGGAAATGGAGAAAGGCATCGAGGATGTAGCAGAAAATCGCGGCCATGACGAACTGGCCGGCCAGTTTCTGTTTCGCCGTAAGACCCAGGTTGCGGTGCTTGATGGCCTTGATGCTGTCATCGAGGAAGCCGATGACGCCATGCCCCAAAGCCAGGAATAAGGCCAGGCCTTTGCGCAGGTCCATCGGATCGAAGATGAGGCACGATACGGTCAGCGCCGTCAGGATGAGGATGCCGCCCATAGTCGGCGTCCCGGCTTTATATTTGTGGCTCTGCGGCCCTTCTTCCCTTTCGGACTGGCGGGCATGGAATTTTTTCAATTCCTTGATGACCAGCGGTCCGAAGACCAGGCCGATGACCAGGCTGACGATGAAGCTGAGAATCAGCATTTTAAACATTCACATTACTTCCTTTCAAAATAGGGCAGTATTTTTTCCATGGCAAAGCTCCGCGAGCCCTTGAGGAGGACTGTATCGCCATCGTGGAGGAGTTCTTTCAGCTGGCGCGCCGCCTGTTCATGCGTATCTGTCGTATAGACGGCCGTCATGCCTGCAGCTTTCGCCGATTGGGCGATATCTTTGGCTAAATCGCCCATCGTGATGAGGGCATCGAGACCGGTCTGGGCGACGAGGCGGCCAATGGCTTCGTGTTCCCGTTTCGCCCAGTCTCCCAGTTCGCCCATGCCGCCGAGGACGGCGATCTTGCGGCCCTTTGTCAGCAGGTCCAGCGTGCGGATGGCTTCGGCCATGGACGCCGGATTGGCATTATACGTATCGTTGATGAAGGTATACGGCCCGATATGCAGCAGTTCCTGGCGCATGGCCATGCCGTGGTACGATGCCAGGCCGCGCTGTATCTCAGCCGCGCTTAGGCCCGTCAGCTGGCCGACGGCAATGGCTGCCAGGGCATTGTAGACGTTGTGGCCGCCGATGACCGGCACGGAAACGTCGAAAGACTGGCCGGCGCCGCTGCAATGGAAGCGGACGCCCTGCTGGTCGCAGACGATGTGGTCTGCCCGGACAGCCGCCTGGTCATCGGTCCCATAGAGGACGGTCTTCCCCTTGCACAAAGCCGTCATCGGGCGGACGAAGGGATCGTCGCCGTTGAGGACAGCCGTCCCCTTTTCATCCAGGGCCTGGACGAGTTCGGCTTTGGCCTTGGCGATATTTTCCTGCGAGCCGAGCAGTTCGATATGGCTCTTGCCGACGTTGGTTACGACGCCGATAGTCGGTTCGCCGATGGCAGCCAGTTCGGCAATCTGTCCTAAGCCGCGCATGCCCATTTCTACGACGCAGGCTTCGTGGTCCGGCGTCAGCTGCAAGAGCGTCTTGGGCAGGCCGATTTCGTTGTTGAAATTCTTTTCCGTCTGCAAGACACGGTACTTTTCGCTGAGGACGGTAGCGATCATATTGCGCGTCGACGTCTTGCCGACCGAACCGGTGACGGCTACGACGGGGATGGCAAAGCGGCGGCGGTGGAAGCGGGCCAGGTCCTGATAGGCTTTGAGCGTGTCGGCGGCGACGAAAATCGGCGCCGTCAGCCCTTCATATTCCGGACGCACTTCCGATACGACTGCCCCGGCAGCGCCGGCAGCCAGGGCCTTATCTACGAAATCATGGCCGTTGAAAGACGTCCCTTTGAAGGCGACGAACAACGAACCCTTGGCGATGGCCCGCGTATCCGTGCAGACATCGCTGAAAGACACAGAGGCGGCCGGCTTCAGGAGCCGGGCGCCAGTGGCCTGGATTATTTCTTCGCTAGTAAAAGCAGCCATTATTTATCTCCTCTGTGCAGTGCATGGACGGCGTTGCGCGCTTCTTCGCGGTCATCGAAATGAATGGTCCCGTCGTTGAGGATCTGATACGTTTCATGGCCCTTGCCGGCGATGACGATGATGTCGTTGGTCTGGGCCAGTTCGACGGCGCGGTAAATGGCGTCGCGGCGGTTGACGATGACTTCATGGTGCTGACCCGGTTTCAAGCCTTCCTTGACGCCCGCTTCGACTTCGGAAACGATGGTTTCCGGGTTTTCCGAGCGGGGGTTATCAGACGTGACGATAGGGATATCGGCCAGTTCGGCGCCGATGCGGCCCATGATGGGGCGCTTGGTCTTATCGCGGTCGCCGCCGCAGCCAAAGACGGCGATGATGCGGTTCGGCTTCATGGCCCGCGCCGTTTCCAGGGCCTTCTGCAGGCTGTCCGGCGTATGGGAATAGTCGACGACGATGGCGAAATCCTGACCGGCTTCGACGAGTTCAAAACGGCCCGGTACGGAGTGGAAGGTCTGGATAGCCTTGTCGATAGTGGCTTCATCGACGCCTTCGGCATGGGCTGCGCCGATGGCAGCCAGCGTATTGTAGACGTTGAACAAGCCCGTGATATTCATGTTGAGGTGGACGTTGACGAAGGGGCCGACGACATCAAAGGAGGATTTCTTCAATTCGACTTTCAAGTTGGACCCTTTGAGGTCGGCATCCTTTTCGACACCGTAGGTCAGGACCTTGCAGTGGCAGGCCTGGAGGATATCCTTGGACCAGGGATCGTCGATATTGACGACAGCCGTCTTGTTTTCCTTGACGTGGTCGGCAGCGGTCAGGCTCTGGAAGAGCTTGGCTTTAGCGGCGACGTAGTTTTCCATGGTCTTGTGGAAATCGAGGTGGTCCTGGGTCAGGTTGGTAAAGACGGCCGTATCGTATTCGATGCCGGCGACGCGGTTCAAGGCCAGGGCATGGCTGGAAACTTCCATGACGACATGGGTCATGCCCTTTTCCTGCATGAGGGCCAGGAAGCGCTGGAGTTCGACGACATCCGGCGTCGTGTTGTGGATCGGCAGTTCTTCATCGTCGATAAGGGCGTGGATGGTGCCGATGACACCGACATGATAGCCTGCAGCCCGCAGGATATGGGCGATGATGTGAGTCGTCGTCGTCTTGCCGTTAGTGCCGGTGACACCGATCATGCGCATCTTCTTGCCCGGATAATCATAAAAGAACGGGACCATGTCTTCCAGGGCGTGATGGATGTCCGGTACCTGGATCTGGACGGTGCTCTTGGGCAGGTCGAGGTGTTTCGTCGTCAAGACGGCGACGGCCCCTTTTTCGACAGCCTGGGCTGCAAAGGCGGCGCCATCGACGTGGACACCGGAAATGCAGACGAAGAGATAGCCCGCTTCAATCTGGCGCGAATCCGATGAAATACCGGTGATCACCGTATCGGCACTGCCGTTGAGATTATAAATGCCCTTGATCTGTTTACAAAGTTCTCCTACCGTTTTGGTCATAATCATAGGTCCTCCTTGTGACTTCTTTCTGTATTCTCTACAAGCTAAACAACAATGAGGTCGTCGCACGAAGTGCGTCGACCTCTCGGTTTTAAGCAATTATCGACGTTTTCCCCTTGCGGCCTGGTCCGTCTGGCTCCCGTAAAGGATCCGTGACGGCGCTACCATGCCCAGTCGCTTCGTCGCGGTCGTGTAAATTCGTTCCGGTGTTTCCAATTTGGAAATCTCGACGCGCAGTTCATCGTTTTCACGCTGCAGCTGCTGCGTCTCGCGCTTTACCTCCATGAGTTCTCCACTCTGCTGATACGCCCAGGATGTCAGTAAATTGGACACGATCACGATAGCCGCAATCATTCCAATCGGCAGCAGGACGTAAGCCGCCCCCCGCCGGATCGCGTCTACGGCAGCCGTCCGCCATAAGGGTATGCTCTTATCACCATGTATGTTCCCGGCTTTCCTCACCAGCATACGCAACACATCCATTTCCATGATCATAGCCCGGCCCCGTTACTTGCGGATGCCGACGCGGAGCTTCGCACTGCGGGCCCGCGGATTCGTATCCAGTTCTTCCTGCGACGGCAGGATGGGCTGGCGCTTCGCTTTTAGGATGGCATGATGATGGCACGTACAAACGGGCATGTCCGGCGGGCAGATACAATCTGTCGCCAAGAGCCTCAACGTCTGTTTGGCAATGCGGTCTTCCAGGGAATGGAAGGTAATGACGCACAGCCGTCCGCCCGGCTTCAGGCGCTGGGCAGCCTGTTCCAGGGAATCGTGAAGGATTCCCAGTTCATCATTGACTTCGATGCGGATGGCCTGGAACGTCCGCTTGGCCGGATGGGGTCCGTCCTTGCGGGCACCGGCGGGGATGGCCTTCTTGATGACCTGGACCAGTTCTTCTGTCCGTTCCAGGGGCTTTTCCCGCCGCGCCTCGACGATGAAGGCCGCAATGCGCTTGGCCCACCGTTCTTCGCCGTAGGTCTTGATGATGCGGTATAAGTCGGCCTGGCTGTAGCCATTGACGATATCGTAAGCGCTGCGCTTCTGGTCCCGGTCCATGCGCATGTCCAGGGGACCGTCCTGCATGTAGGAAAAGCCCCGTTCCGGCGTATCGAGCTGATAACTGGACACGCCGAGGTCGAACATGACGCCGTCCACCTTTTCTATCCCCAATTCATCGAGCACGTCTGGCAGATAGCGGAAATTCCGCTGTACCAGGATACGCCGGCAGGCCGTATCCTTCAGCCGTTCCGTCGCCGCTGCAATGGCGTCCCGGTCCTGGTCGAGGCCGATGAGCGTCGCCTTAGGCGACAAGCGTTCGGCCAGCGCCCGGGAATGACCACCGCCGCCGAGTGTACAATCGACATAGATCCCGTCAGGGTCGGTAATTAAGTTATCTATGGTTTCTTTACGAAGCACACTGACGTGATGAAAATTCATAATTCCTCCTAAAAGTCCAAGTCCAGGGCATCGTCGAGACTTTCTGCAATTTCTTCCATGACCGGTACGGTCTTGGCAGCATACGCTTCATAAGCGTCTTTGCTCCAGATTTCGACCTTATCCCCTGTCCCCAGGACAGTCACATCCTTGACCAGCTTGGCATAGGCCCTCAATGTCGCCGGAATCAGGATGCGGCCTTGTTTATCGAATTCTACTTCGGCAGCACTGCCGAAGACAAACCGCTTGAAGGCGCGGACATTTTCTTTAGAAGCCCGGAGTTTTTTCAAACTGCCGGCCAACCGCATCCACGCCTCCATCGTATAGACAGAAAGGCAGCCTTCCAAACCGCGGGTAACGACGAACTTTGGCCCTAATTCGTCCCGAAATTTGACAGGCAAAATAACGCGACCTTTTGCATCGATGGTATGTTCATATTCACCCATAAACATAAGGCCGCAACTCCTTTCACTTTTCACCACATTTTACCACATTTCCACACGCCGTGACAACATAATGGCGAAAAAAAGAAGTTTTGCCTGAAAGTTTCTTCTTTCAGACAAAACTTCTTGAGGAGATTCGTAGTTCGTAGTTCGAGTTGAAAGTTTGAAGTTTGTAGTGAATAGTTTTAAATTCAAAGCCATCTTCTACAAACTCCGTACTAAAAACTATAGAGAAAAGTAACCTCGCATAATGACAGGAACCTGAGTGCGTCTCCTCCGGCGGGCCGCCCTTTGGGACGGTCCCTACGGAGCAGCCTGAGGCCTGCGACCTGCGACCTGCAACCTGGCGGGCCGCCCTTTTGGCCAATGTCAGTAAGTTTAGAAAAACAAATAAAAGACCGTCACGGATATGTGGCGGT
>ERZ773269.149-NODE-149-length-79550-cov-11.236417_pt1 | contig 79550 bp, 83 predicted proteins | sample MGYA00511958_ERZ773269 | MGnify/ENA primary metagenome ERZ773269 (study PRJEB29015, sample SAMEA2737761) | human gut metagenome | biome: human gut; feature: human-associated habitat; material: faeces | place: China | collected 2012 ... | reverse complement strand
CACACCGGTTTGTGGGTCCGGCACGCGTGGGTTCGAATCCCACATACCGCCCTTTGTTAAAAGGCATTTATCACTTTTAACGTTAACTATTTGGTGGTATAGCCAAGTGGTAAGGCAGAGGTCTGCAAAACCTTTATCATCGGTTCAAATCCGATTACCACCTTTTAGTTGTTAGCTAATATTAATATTTTGCCTCTGTGGCGGAATTGGCAGACGCGCTGGACTCAAAATCCAGTTCCCGTTGAGGGAGTGTGGGTTCGACCCCCACCGGAGGCATACTTTAGACGGATAATTAATATTAGTTAGCAAATAATGGAAATAGGTTGAAGCTTGATGCATCTTGCTTCAACCTATTTTTTTACTTTTTAAATTAATTATTTTTGTTCTTGTACATTGTTTGTACATCATTGTCCGAATTTAGGATATCTAATATCACTTCAATATGTTTCTTAGATTTTGCTTTCATTTAATTTATTTTGAATGGAAATCCTGTGCCCTAGTCCTCTATGGAATTATGACCTTGATTTTGATTGCTGTGATTCTTGGCTTGATGATTTTGGTAACCGCATTGCCAATTATCATGCCTGCGTATGTTAAGCTAACTTATGATTCACGAGTTAATAAGGGAATCAAAATAAAAAGCAATATAAAATAACCATAAATTTAGACCTCTCCACTGAACTTTATTGAAGTAATCAGTTAAGGATTAGCTATATATGAATCATTTTTCATATGTCTAGACTAATAAATTTTTAGTTAAGTGATTTATCTATTGATAATATGAGGAAGAGAAAAAAGATGGATTTTCAATACAAAATCCAGGAGAAAGTTAATAAGGCAGGACTTTGTACTTTATCATTCTTAATTAGATTGTCTCAATTGAGTAAAAATCACAATAAATAGTGGATATAATATCCTACCCCCTACATATTGTGTTGGGGAAGTCAACCTTTCTCTTCAATTTATTCAATAGTAAGATAGCAATCGTTAAACAATAAAAGAGGGGTCTGCAGAAATGAAAATAGAGTTAATGAATGATACAAGTTTACAAAATCTGACCGATGTAAAGGTTGTAAAGCGTGACGGCACTGAGACACCCTTTTACGGTTATAAGATTGACTTAGTGTTAAAAGAACTAAATGCTGATAGTGAAACGAAAGCTGCTGTTTACCAAGAGCTGCTCTCCTTTATGGGAAAGAAAACAGTTTCTACGATTGAAATTGCACAGGCATTTATTTCAGGGCTAAAGAAAGCAGACCAAAACATTTTGGCTCAAAAATATGTTAACTATCGTCGTCAAGACGAAGAAAACTTCGCGGAAGCAACTGATCCGCAATATAAGCTTAGTCAATTGTTTGACCGTAATTCACGGGTTGTCCACGAAAACGCCAATAAGGATAGTCACGTTTTTAATACGCAACGGGATCTGGAAGCAGGGGTCGTTAGCCGTGCTTTGGGATTGAAAATGTTACCTGATTTAGTAGCTAAGGCGCATTTACGTGGCGATATTCACTGGCATGATCTGGACTATTCCCCAGTGACTCCCGAAACTAATTGTTGCTTGATCGACTTTGATGAAATGTTCAAGAATGGCTTCAAAATTGGGAATGCTTGGGTTTCTTCACCACGTTCAATTCAAACTGCAACTGCTCAGATGTCCCAAATTATTGCAAACGTGGCTTCATTACAGTACGGTGGTTGTTCCGCTAACCGGATTGACCAATTATTGGAACCATATGCTAAATTGAATTACCAAAAGCATATGAAGGATGCTGAGGAGTGGATCGCTCCTGAAAAGCGGGAAGAATTTGCTCGGGCGAAGACAAAGAAGGATATTTATGATGCAATGCAGGCCCTGGAATATGAGATCAACACTCTTTATTCAAGTCAGGGTCAAACACCATTTACCACAATTAACTTTGGCCTAGGGACTAGCTGGATTAGCCGGGAGATTCAAAAAGCAATTCTGCAGATCCGGATTAAGGGACTGGGAAAGGAACACCGGACAGCAATCTTCCCTAAATTGATTTTTACATTGAAGCGTGGGTTAAACTTACAACCTGGTGATCCAAATTATGATATCAAGCAACTTGCACTTGAATGTTCAACTAAGCGGATGTACCCAGACCTACTAATGTATGACAAAATTAAAGAAATCACTGGCAGTTTTAAGACACCAATGGGATGTCGTTCGTTCTTGCAAGGGTGGAAAGACCCTGAAACCGGTAAAGAGGTTAATTCTGGTCGAATGAATCTTGGGGTTGTAACGGTTAACTTACCGCGAATTGCCCTTGAAGCTCAAGGCGATAAGGAACTCTTTTGGCAAATTTTCCAAGAAAAGATGAATATTTGTCACACTGCCTTGAAGTACCGGATTGCGCGGACAAAGCAGGCCAAGCCCGAAAATGCACCATTGCTTTACATGTATGGTGCGTTTGGAAAGCGACTAAAGCGGACTGATAGTGTTGATGAAGTCTTTAAAAATAGTCGAGCAACCATTTCTTTGGGGTACATTGGATTGTATGAAGTTTGCACCACCTTTTATGGTTCAAATTGGGAACATAACCAGGAAGCTCATGACTTTGCAGTTTCGATTGCTAAGGCGATGCATGAACTTTGTGCTAAATGGGAAAGCGAAGAAGGCTACCACTACAGTCTTTACTCAACTCCCGCTGAATCATTGACTGATACTTTCTGCCAAGATGACCTTAAAAAATTTGGCCGGATTGAGGATGTTACTGATAAGGAATATTACACTAACAGTTTCCACTATGATGTTCGCAAGCATCCGACACCATTTGAGAAACTAGAATTTGAAGAAGCGTTCCCATACCAAGCTGCCGGTGGTTTTATTCACTATTGCGAGTATCCAAATCTTCGTCAAAATCCGAAGGCGCTCGAAGCAGTTTGGGACTGGGCTTATGATCATGTTGGCTACTTAGGAACAAATACCGCAATTGATCAATGCTTTAAGTGTGGCTTTAAAGGCGAATTTGAGGCAACTGCACGTGGGTTTAAGTGTCCGCAATGTGGGAACCACGATCCGGCAACGTGTGACGTTGTTAAGCGGACTTGTGGCTACTTAGGTAATCCACAACAGCGACCAATGGTTCATGGTCGGCACGAGGAAATTATCCACCGAGTAAAGCATATGAGTTCTTCAATGATTAAGTCGGCTGCTCAGTTTGAACAAAATCGTCAATTCGATTCAAAAGAAGATCGGGCTGCCATTAATGGCGATCAAATTTAGTGGGGGATTAGAATGGTAGAGAAAAGGCCGCAAAGATTACCAAAAAATCCACAACCAAAGGAGTGGTTGGCAAAGGATCATTCACTTCAATACGTAGCGGACTATAAACCGTTTAATTTTGTTGATGGTGAAGGGGTTCGATGCAGTGTTTATGTTAGTGGTTGTTTATTTAATTGTCCGGGTTGCTACAATAAGGCGGCACAAAATTTTCACTATGGACAGCCTTATACCCAGGAACTTGAAGATCAGATAATGGAGGATCTTTCGCAAAGTTATGTTCAGGGGCTTACTCTTCTTGGCGGCGAACCGTTCTTAAACACTCAGGTTTGTTTAAAGCTAATTCACCGGTTACGAAAAGAATTCGGCCATACTAAAGATATTTGGTCATGGTCTGGATATACCTGGGAAGAACTATTGAAGGATTCTGATGATAAATTGGAAATGCTTCATAATATTGATATTCTGGTTGATGGTCGGTTCTTGTTGGCAAAAAAGGATCTGACTTTACAATTCCGGGGCAGTTCCAATCAACGAATTATTGATGTCCCTAAGTCATTTGCTAGTGGCAAAGTGGTTATTTGGGATAAGTTAGTCCATTAACAGGTGAAATGAATGAATGAAGAATTATTGAAGACTGTTCAAAAGGCTAGTCAGGGACAACCAGACTGGCTCCAAAAGAAGCGTTCATTAGCAATAATGTTGCAAAAACGGTTTCCGTTAGCCAATCACCAGCAAGCATGGTTAGCAAAGTGGCAGCAACCAAGTATTGCTGGTAATGATGAATCTTTATCACTGAATCATGATGGGGATGATTTTGTAGCACTGCCAATCAATGTGGCTGTTCAGAAATATCCCGAATTATTACAGGAAAACTTGATGGAAAAAGCAGTTCGCTGGCAAGATAACCAGTTGAATGCACTTCACCTGGCATTAATGGATACTGGTCAATTTATTTATGTTCCAGATGAGACAAAATTAGAGAAACCGTTAAAAATTGAGTTAGTAACGAGGAGCAATAATCCGCATAACCTAATCATCGTTGGTGCTGGCGCTCAAGTAACGATCATTGAAGAAGGTAGTTATGAGACGCAAGCTCCGTTATATACTGCTACTGAGATTTTGATGGGGGCAGGAGCGCAGGTAAAGTTCTGCCAAAATAACAGCTATTATGGCAATTTAGTTTGTCAAGCGGTTCATTCTTATCAGGCACGGAGTTCAAAGCTGGATGTGGAAGGAATTATTCCAAAGAATCAACACGGATACAGCAGCTTTTATAGTTTTCTTGATGGCTCTGATGCGCGTTGGAATGTTCAGTTAGCTTCTATGGTTGAGGCTGACTGCCAGCAAGAGGTGGTTACTCAGGTTGATGGCTACGGTGAAAACACTAGTGCCCAAGTGAATGAGTGGGGATGGGTAGCTCCTAATGCACAGTTGAAGTGGGGAAAATTAGCCACTGTGGATGACGAACCATTGGAGCTTCATCAACACCGTGTAATTGCTAGTAGTGCAAAGACAGTGGTTAATGATCAAGAAGAGACCTCTCATTTTAATGCTCCTGATGACTTCTTTAAGACGCAATTACCAGCTAGTTCATGGTTAGCGCGTCTTTCTTAGTTACAAAACAGTTACAGAAACACACTGAATAGTGATAAAAAGTCTAAATTAAGGGTCAGAAATCTCTAATTTAGACTTTTTTGTTTTTCTTTATTACAAAATATCTTTTATAAATGATTTGATAAAGAAAGACACGTGGAGCGCTTGCTACTGGGATTTATTATCATTTCTCAAGAGTGAAAATAAACTTTTTATTACATCAGATTACGGAAAAGGCTGAAATTGATAATTTGTGGTAACTACCATGTAATTTTAATCGTGTATATTAGAAACCGTTGATGAGGTCATCAACGACTTAAATTAATAATTAGAAATTTGAAACAATATTTGAGAAAAGGAAGGTATTTCATTTATATGAATAAGTTATCGAAGAACATCGCTAAAGTTACAGCTGCTGTAGCCGGGGTTGTTGCCTTAGGAACTATCGCAACTACCACAACCGCTAACGCCGACTCAATTTACACGGTGCAAAGCGGTGACACCTTATCAGGAATTTCATATAAGTTAGGTCATGATTTAACTTTTGTTGATACATTAGCTTCAAACAACAACATTGCTAACAAGAACTTGATTTACGTTGGTCAAAAGTTAGTAATTAAGGATGACGGTGAAGTTGCACCTGCTACTCAACAACAAGTTGAAACCTTACCATCAGCAAATACTGCTAACCAAACCAGTTCTGCAACTACCTCAACTAGTGTTGCTAGTCAAAGCCAAGCACAATCACAACAAGTTGCTTCAGCAAATACTCAAGCACAAACTGCAACTGCAACAACTTCAGCAAGCAATGCTGCAAGTTACAGCAACTACACATCAAGCGTAGCCGGTAATGATGCCGCTGCTAAGGCATGGATTGCTGCCCGTGAATCAGGTGGTAACTACGGTGCCCAAAACGGTCAATACATTGGTAAGTACCAATTATCCGCATCATACCTTAACGGTGACTACTCCGCCGCAAACCAAGAACGAGTAGCCGACCAATACGTAGCTAGCCGTTACGGTTCCTGGAGTGCCGCACAATCATTCTGGCAATCACACGGTTGGTACTAAAATAGATAGAGCGTGAGCAGGATAAAAAAGTCCTGTAAGACAACAATTTCTCCCGACTGGGTGCTGAAAGCACCTGGGAGGGAGTTTGTTGTCTCTAAGGGCTTTTCTGCGAACGCGTTTCTGCAATAAAATAGTAAATAACTCTCGATAATAGTGTGTTATCCGCTATTATTGAGAGTTTTTGCTATAATCTAAATATAATAATCTATGAATAGGTGTGGGAGATAAATGCTGTTTAAGTCAAAAAATGATCAGGAATCGATGGATCGCGCTAAAAAGATGTATGGAGCAGGAATAAATCGTGGCCTAGCAGGTTTTGTTTCTCAGGGACGAAAGAAGGAAAAACGGTCAGTAATTGATGAAATTACTTTAACAACGACTGAACAAATTCCAGAGAACGATTATAGGATTATTGGAGTAGTATTTGGGACTGCTACTAGAGAGGAGAAAACGTCTGCCCATGAGCAAGCAATTAAAGCATTACGAGATAAAGCAAAGCAAGTTGGAGCAGATGTGGTAGTAGCGATGCGCTTTGAGTCTACTTCTTCAACGGTTACGGCATACGGGACTGCGGTCAAAATAGTCAAATAAATATTAAACGGCTTCTCAACTTTCAAATTATTATGAGAGTTGAGGAGCCGTTATTAAATTAATTTTCCCATGGTTTATCTTTACTGATTGAGTTGATAATTGCTGCTTGTTTTTGACGATTTTCTTTTCGATGCTGGCGACGGGTTGCATAGCCAGCTACCATTGCTTTTTGCTCTGCTGTTTGGGGAATCAATTGGTCGTACTGGATTACTTTCTTAGGGTCTTGGATTACGTAAGTCATGAAGCAAGAAAAGCCGACGAAACGTTCACCAGTCATCAGGTGTTCACCAATGACTTTAACGAAAACTTCTAATGATCTATGACCAACACCTGTAACATAAGCTTCCATGCACATTGAGTCTTGGAGTTGAAATGGTTTAAGAAATTGAACATGATCCATAGCGGCAGTCACGACAGTTGAGCGGGTGACCCGCATAGCGGCAACAGATGCCTCACCGTCCACTAGCTCTAAAATTCGTCCGCCAAAAACGGTTCCGTGTTCATTTAGGTCTGCATTAAAAACACGGTGAAGAGAGACGGCAAGGGTTTTATTACAATTTATCTTCATTATTAATGGCTCTCCTTAAAAATATTTACTTATAGTTTATTTTAGCATAGTTAAGAAACCGTTTTCTTTAATAAAATTTGGTATTTTACGTAAATAAATGAAATTTTGTTAATATTTTTCTCATCTCTCTCTTAAAAATATACTATAATAGAGACACTACGGAGATGAAAGGATGAGATTAATGTCAAAAGACAGTCAGATTATTGATACTAAGTCACTATATGTAAATCCTGAACGTGGAGTAGCGACCTTAAATTACAGTCAAAATTACTTCACTGATATTCCTTCATTAGTAAATAGTGATGAGGTAAAGCAAATCGTTAAATTATACTTGGATTCACGAAATCCTGATAATGATGATGATGCTTTTGATAATGCCAGTGTTGATAAGTTTATCGATGTATTAAAGAAGATCCTTTTTGACGATGATAGCGCCTTTGATGAATATGATCCTAAAGATATCTTAGCTAGTGTCGAAGAATTGTACTCATACTATCGTTCATTATTGCGGGTTTCTGTTATTAGTTACAATGATAATAAAATTGTTGGCAATGAATTTCGGACTATTGATACCCAGTTTAATGATTTAGTACGGAAACTTTACCGGATTCTTGAAGAAAAACTTCAAGGATTTGAAAACCGGACTTACCGGCAAGTCAATGCGGCAACTAACGCTACAATTTTAGTTCAACAACATGATTGGAAGATTCCTGCTGGTTATGAAGAACTGCGTGACATTGATTTCATCAATACCGTAATGCTCCGACCACCAATGATGATGCATACTAAGAGTAACAAGCGGGAAGGTGTCTTCTCGGCTGTAGAAGAGAACCCGGTCGATCGTTTCCATGGTGAACGGGGTAAGTGGTTCTGTTATCCAGCTAAGATTGGTGAAAGTCTTGCCTTCATCTACTTTAACGTTGACTACTTAGTAAACGGGATTGCTCTTTCAAACTTGTTTGAATTAGCATCACCCGAAGAAGTTGAAGGACAAAAGCCAGATCTTGTTGTTCTCTTTGGTCTTGAAAAGACTGAGGGAATGGTTTCACATTATTACCACGATGAGAAGAACGATATTTGGGTTGGTGAAGTACCATATACTGACAAGACCACTTACTTTGGTTACATGAAGAAGATGTGCTTGACCGTTCATAACCTTCACCAAATTTACAATGGTCGTTTACCAATTCACGGTTCAATGTTGAAGATCAAGTTCACTAATGGTAAGGAAAAGAACGTTGTCTTCTTTGGGGACTCCGGTGCCGGAAAGTCAGAATCAATTGAAGCTTTGCAAGAATTAGCTGATGATAAGATTGTCAGCATGGAAACCATTTTTGATGATATGGGAAGCTTTACCTTAACTGATGATGGTCACATCTATGCACAAGGTACAGAAACTGGTGCCTTTGTTCGTTTGGACGACTTGAGCAGTGCGGTTGCATTTAACAACATGGACCGGGGGGTATACCTTAACCCTGAATTGAGTAACGCCCGGGTTATTATTCCAGCTGATACTTACCAAAATGTTGTTAAGCACCATCATATTGACATGTGGTTGTATGCTAACAACTATAGCGATCAAGTTGGAATTCACCGCTTTGACACTAAGGAAGAAGCTGAAAAAGTCTTTATTGCTGGTCAACGGAAGGCCTTGGGAACAACTGATGAAGTTGGGATGAGTAAGACATTCTTTGCTAACCCATTTGGTCCTGTTCAAGAACCAGAAAAGACCAAGCCAGTTATCGACAAGGTCTTCACTGAACTATTTAATAAGGGAGTTTATGTTGGTGAAATCTTCACTCACCTTGGAAATGATAAGTCTAAGGATGCATTGAAGGAGTCTGCCTCTGAATTGCTTGATGTTTTGATGAATAACTAAATTCAGATTACAAAGACATCAATAATTGAAATAGTCCTGTAACATTTACGTGTTATGGGGCTTTTTTTAGCTTAAAATAAGAATTCTTAGTAAAAAGCAGCGAAAATAATGGAATATTTGGTTGGTTTCCAAATTAACGAAGGAAAAATTTAGGATAACTGAAGAACGTTGGTATATCAGCAAATGACTCTTTTAGTGAAATGAATATATAAGAAAAAGATGCATATTTGTTACAAAAAATTACAAAAATAGCGGAATTTGAAAAATCGTGGTAACCCATCCGTAACGCTGAACCTGTATAGTATATAACCGTTGATGATATCTAAAACATCAATTTCCAAAACAATTAACATCATATTACTTACAAACTTACAAGAGAAAAGGATGGATTGATTTTTTTTATGAAGTTATCTAAGGAAGCAGCTAAGATTACAGCAGCCATTGCCGGTGCCGTTGCTTTAGGTACTGTAGCTACTGCAACCACCGCTAGCGCCGACAGTATTTACACTGTTCAATCAGGCGACACCCTTTCTGGGATTTCTTACAAATTAGGTCATGATTTAACTTTCGTTGATACTTTGGCCTCAAACAACAACATTGCTAACAAGAACTTGATCTACGTTGGTCAAAAGTTAGTAATTAAGGATGACGGTGAAGTTGCACCTGCTACTCAACAACAAGTTGAAACCTTACCATCAGCAAATACTGCTAACCAAACCAGTTCTGCAACTACCTCAACTAGTGTTGCTAGTCAAAGCCAAGCACAATCACAACAAGTTGCTTCAGCAAATACTCAAGCACAAACTGCAACTGCAACAACTTCAGCAAGCAATGCTGCAAGTTACAGCAACTACACATCAAGCGTAGCCGGTAATGATGCCGCTGCTAAGGCATGGATTGCTGCCCGTGAATCAGGTGGTAACTACGGTGCCCAAAACGGTCAATACATTGGTAAGTACCAATTATCCGCATCATACCTTAACGGTGACTACTCCGCCGCAAACCAAGAACGAGTAGCCGACCAATACGTAGCTAGCCGTTACGGTTCCTGGAGTGCTGCTCAATCATTCTGGCAATCACACGGTTGGTACTAAAAAAATAGAGTGTGACTCAGCAAAGAACTTGCGGAAAGCTAGCAATTTCTCCTGACGAAGGCGACTAGCGCCTAGGAAGGAGGTTGCTAGCTCTAGCAAGTTCCTGAGGAACAGATCTTAACCATATAATAGTTAAAGAGCTAATTAGTATTCGCTACTAGTTAGCTCTTTGTTGTCTCTAAGGGCTTTCCTGCGAACACGTTTCGGCTATGTTGCCGAGAAACCGCTCTTAATCATATAACATTCAAGAAGCTAATTAGTGTTTATCACTAGTTAGCTTTTTTCGATCTTCTAGCAATCACTTAATTATTTTCGAGTCTATTAAGTCTAATTACGAGAATCAAACTTCTTTTTCTCAATCTAATTATTCATCCCCAAGAGAAACTGGTAAAATAGGTAATTGACATCATGATATTGTGTTTTATTAGGGAGTGAACACTAAATATGGCTATTTTACAGATAAAAGACCTTCACGTTGCGGTTGAAGATGAAGAAACTCATCAACAAAAGGAAATTCTCAAGGGTGTTAATCTTAAAATACAAACTGGGGAAATTCACGCAATCATGGGCCCGAATGGAACGGGGAAGTCAACCTTATCGCAGACGATTATGGGACAACCCAACTATCACGTTACGCAAGGTGATATTTTATTAAATGGTGAGAGTATCCTCGAGATGCCCGTTGATGAACGTGCCCGAAAAGGATTATTTTTAGCAATGCAGTATCCAGCAGAAATTCAAGGGGTAACCAATGCAGAATTCTTGCGAGCAGCAATGAACGCGCGACGACCAAAGGATGACCAAATTTCAATTATGGATTTTCTTCAGGAACTTGACCAAAAGCTGGCACTGTTAGACATGAAAGAGTCAATGACGGAACGCTACCTTAACGAAGGCTTTTCGGGTGGCGAAAAAAAACGGAATGAAATCCTTCAACTATTGATGATTAAACCAAGCTTTGCAATCTTAGATGAAATTGATTCGGGACTAGACATTGATGCTCTAAAAGTCGTTTCTCGGGGAGTTAATTCTATGCGGGGTGCTAATTTTGGTTCGCTAATTATTACCCACTATCAACGACTACTGAACTATATTGTTCCTGATACGGTTCATGTAATGATGGGCGGGCGAATTGTTAAGGATGGCGGCCCTGAATTGGCAAAGAAACTAGAAGCTGAGGGGTATGCCGGATTGCGTGATGAGCTTGGCTTAAAAGTTGATTTGGTTGATGAAGATAAGTAGGGGTACTGATATTATGAATTTTGATTATTCACACCTTAAATCCCAACTTCAGCAGTTTGCAACGACTAAGGAGCCAGAAGAGCTGACTCAGTTGCGTCAAAGGGCATTTCAGGATGTAACCACTACACAGTTGCCCAAAGTAACAAAATTTAATTTTCAAGATTGGCCGCTTATTTCTGATCAGTCTTCGTCTCTTCAGTTTCCTAAAGTGATTGAACAGCTAACGGACTCTGAACAAGTTATAGTAGAGGTAAATTCCCAGAAAGTTACAGTTACGCTCCCTAATCAATTGAAAGAACAGGGGATTATTATTAGTGAGCTAGGTTCGGCAATCACTGCTTATCCTCAAATACTAACTAAATACTTAGCAAGGGTAATTCAACCGGATGAAAACCTCTTAGCGGCTTACCATACTGCCTTTATTAATCAGGGCCTTTTTGTATATGTTCCGCGCAACGTCGAATTAAAGGAGCCAATTCACCTGACAGTTAACTTTGACCAGACCATCAAAGGGACAATTAATTTTCATCTATTAATTGTTGCTGGAGAAAATAGTCGCTTCCAGATTATTGATCACTTAATTTCCGCTCGTCAGCAGACTAATCCCCTAACTAACTTTGTGGAAATCATGGCTGAAGAAAATAGTGAGGTCCATTTCTCTTCACTTGATCATTTAGCGCAACAAAGTCCTAGTTATTATCAGTACCGGGCAGCAATTAGAGATTATGCTAAGGTGGACTGGTCAATTGGGTTGATGAATGAATGTAATACTGTCGGTGAAATTGATTCGGAATTAATTGGTGAAGGAGCACGTGCTAACTCACAACTGATTGCCCTAACCACAAATGACCAACAGCTTGGGATTAATAATCGAGTTACTAACCGCAGTCCTCATTCACAGGGATTAATTAATCAGCGTGGGGTTGCTCTTGGTAACTCACGACTGATTTTTAACGGAATTGGTCAGATTATTCATGGTGCTCATGGCTCAGAAGCAGAACAGCAAAACCGGTTATTGATGATGTCGCCACACGCAACGGGCGATGCCAACCCTATTTTGTTGATTGATGAAAATGACGTTGAAGCAGGGCATGCAGCGAGTGTCGGTAAGATTAACCAGGATCAGCTTTACTACCTATTAAGTCGGGGGATCCCCTTACGCCAAGCGCAGCGAATGGTGATTCGGGGATTTTTAAGCGCGGTAATTACTGCTATCCCTGATAAGAATGTCCGCCAAGAAATGGTTGATATTTTGGAAAGGAAGTTACTGGAAAATGCCTAATTGGGAGCTTGTTCGTCAAGACTTCACTGAATTGCAACAGACAATGAACGGTGAACGGCTTGCCTACCTTGATAATGCGGCAACAAGCTTAAAGCCGACGTCCGTTATTGACCGGTTAGTCAGCTTTTATCAACGAGAAAATGCTAATGTCCACCGGGGAACATACCAGCTATCATTCAAAGCGACTGCAGAATATGAGAACGCTCGTAAAATCGTTCAGCACTTCATTAATGCTAAAGCTTCCCGTGAGATAATTTTTACCCGAGGAACGACCGAAAGCATTAATTTAATTGCAGCCACTTATGGTGAACAGAATGTTAAGCCAGGGGATGAAATCGTAATCTCGCTTGCGGAACATCACAGCAATTTGATCCCTTGGCAACAGTTAGCGATTAGAAAGAAAGCAATCTTAAAATACATTAATTTAACCCCGAACGGTGAAATTAATTTAGCCGATGCCAAGCAAAAGATCACCGCTAAAACGAAAATTGTTGCGGTGACCCACGTTGGTAATGTTCTTGGTAACGTTAGTCCAATCAGGGAATTAGCAGAGCTGGCTCATCAGAACGAAGCAATTATTGTTGTTGACGGTGCCCAAGCAGTTTGTCATGTTCCGGTAGATGTGCAAAAGCTAGCAGTTGATTTCTATGCCTTTTCGGGACATAAGATGTTGGGACCAACGGGGATTGGTGTTTTATATGGAAACCAACAGCTCCTTGAACAAATGCCGCCTTATCAATTTGGCGGTGAAATGATCGCGGATGTTCAGCTCGATAACAGTAAGTGGGATCAGATCCCACATAAGTTTGAAGCGGGCACGCCTAATATTGTGGGAGCAGTCGGATTAGCAACGGCAATCAAGTATTTAGAACATGTCGGGATGACGCAAATACGGACACGGGATACGGAATTGATGGCTTATTTAGTACCTAAATTAATGGCGATTCCTGGAGTGAAAGTTTACGGTTCACAGAATCCTCAGCAGCACGTTGGGGTTGTTTCGTTCAACATCGGTACTCTTCACCCCCATGACGTCGCAACGGCATTAGACATGGAAGGAGTAGCCGTTCGAGCGGGCCACCATTGTGCTGAACCACTCGTTCGTTCATTAGGGACCAATTCGACTGTTCGCGCTAGTTTGGCATTTTATAATAATCAAGCTGACTGTGACCAGTTAATTAATGCAATCAAAGAAACAAAGGAGTTCTTTAAGGGTGAGCTTAGATAAATTAAATCAATTATACCGGGCAGTAATTTTAGAACATGCAGCTAACCCCCATCACCACTATGCTGTGGATAACGCTACTAATGAAAAGACGCTCCATAATACAACTTGTGGCGACACAATTAACATTAGTCTTCACCTGGGAGCAGATAACAGAATAACTGATATTGGGTTTACCGGTCAGGGGTGCACGATTAGTCAGGCTTCAGCCAGTATGCTTACCGATGTGATGATGGGGAAAACAACGGAAGAGGCATTAGCAATCGCTAAAATTTTTTCCGATGAAGCAATTGGAGAAAAGCACTCTAGAGATGAATTGAAAAAATTAGGGGATGCCCAGGTGCTAACCCAAATCATGGAGTTTCCTGCCCGGATCAAGTGTGCAACTTTAGCCTGGTGGGCTCTACAAGAAGCCTTGCTCAAGAATGCAAAAGGAGACAAGTGATCGTGACAGATGTAAATAATGTCCTCGGTAATCAAGATTATCAATATGGCTTTCATGATGACGTGAAGCCACTTTATTCAACGGGACGCGGATTGACTGAAGCAACAGTCCGGAAAATTTCGGCAGAAAAGCAAGAGCCGCAGTGGATGCTGGATTATCGCTTAGAATCATTTCATACTTATCAAAAAATGGCGATGCCTAAATTTGGTCCAGATCTATCTGGCTTAGACTTGGAGAATATGTTGTATTATCAGAAAATGACCGCTAAGAAGTACCGGGATTGGAAGGACGTTCCTGAAGAACTAAAACGAACTTTTGATCGTCTTGGGGTGCCAGAAGCAGAACGAAAATATTTAGCTGGTTCAGCTGCCCAGTACGAGTCAGAGGTTGTTTACCATAACATGAAGCAACAGTTTGCCAAACAAGGGATCATTTTCACGGATACTGACACTGCCTTACAAAAGTACCCAGACCTATTCAAAAAGTGGTTTGGAAAGTTAGTCAAACCAGCTGATAATAAATTTGCTGCGTTGAACGGTGCCGTTTGGTCTGGAGGGTCCTTTATTTATGTTCCTAAGGGCGTTAAGGTCAAGACGCCAATCCAGGCTTATTTCAGGTTGAATGCGGAGAATACGGGGCAGTTTGAGCGGACGCTGATTATTGTTGATGAGGGCGCTAGTGTTGATTACGTCGAGGGCTGTACTGCGCCAAACTATTCGTCTGATAGTCTGCATGCCGCAGTAGTTGAAGTGAATGTTCTAAAAGACGCTTATTGCCGTTATACGACGATTCAAAACTGGTCAAAGAATGTTTATAGCTTGGAGACGAAGCGGGCAACTGTAGCCGAGAACGCTACAATGGAATGGGTTGATGGAAACCTTGGCTCCAAAGTTACCATGAAGTACCCGAGTGTCTACCTTAACGGCAAGGGGGCCCGGGGGACAATGCTCTCGATTGCAGTGGCCAGTGATCACATTCATCAAGACTCAGGAGCGCGGATGATCCATAATGCTCCGAACACCTCTAGTTCAATCGTTTCCAAGTCGATTGCCCGGACGGGTGGCTCAACGGATTATCGGGGCAATATCCGCTTTACCGAAAAAGCTAACGGTTCAAAGGCCCATGTTGAATGTGACACAATTATCATGGATGACCAGTCATCTTCCGATACGATTCCAATCAATGAAATTAATAATTCGGATGTCACAATGGAACATGAGGCTAAGGTCTCGAAAATCTCCGAAGAGAAACTTTACTACTTGATGAGTCGGGGAATTAGCGAACGAAAAGCGACGGAAATGATTATCATGGGCTTTGTAGAACCCTTTACGAAGAAACTGCCAATGGAATATGCAGTTGAGCTAAATCGACTGATTAGTTTTGAAATGGAAGGTTCGATTGGCTAAGGGGGATTATCATGTTAGATAAAGAGAAATTAAGTCCTATTGAACAAGAGGTCCTTGAAAAATTACAAACCGTGATTGATCCAGAGTTGGGGATTGATCTAGTCAATCTGGGCCTTATTTACGACATTGAGGTTAATGATCAACAATGTAAAATTACGATGACCTTAACAACGATGGGCTGTCCGATCAGTGATTTGCTTTATAAAATGATTAAGGAGGCCGTTCTCCAAGTAGCGGAGATTACGAAATGTGAGATTAACCTCGTTTGGGAGCCAGCTTGGGGACCAGATAAAATGAGTCGCTTTGCCCGGATGGCACTGGGAGTTCATTTTTAAGCGAAAAGAATAAATACAGAAAGGCTTTAGAAGACCAAAATCGTGGACTTCTAAAGCCTTTTTTAGTGAAATTATTTTAAATCACGCTTAATGGTTCTTTGTGGGTTGGCTTAGGAAAAGCTTTTGTTAAGGCAGCTAACTCATCATGACTAAATGTGATGTTTAATGCTTCAACATTTTCTCTTGCATGGACGGGACTAGCAGCCTTGGGAATTGCTAAGGTATGCTGATCACGGATTACCCAGGCTAACATTATCTGGTAGACCGTTGCTTGGTGATTAGCAGCTAATTCTTTTAGGAGGGGATTGACTGCTAAATTACCACTTAATCGATCTCCTTGAGAAAGCGGTGAATAAGCAATTAATGGTAAGTCATTATCCCGCATCAGAGGGAGAAGGTCATATTCAATTCCCCGGCGATCAAGGTTATACAGATCTTCGTTAGCAACGCATTCTCGACCGTGAGGAAGTGCCCATAATTCTTCCAAATCAGCAACATCAAAATTAGAGACGCCCCAGTGACGAATCTTTCCCTTAGTTTGCATCTTAACTAGTTCATCTACCGTTTCTGCAAGGGGGATTCCGCCTCGCCAGTGGAGTAGGTAAAGATCGAAATAATCAGTTTGCATTAGCTTAAGACTCCGATCAAGACTTTTTTCCAATCGTTGATGACTGGCATTTTGGGGTAGTACCTTGTCGATGAGATAAAGCTTTGACCGGTCAAACGGCTTAATTGCTTCACTGGTAAGTTTTTCTGAACGTCCCTGACCATACATTTCGGCAGTATCAATGACGGTTGCTCCTGCATCAATTGCTGTTTGAATTGCTTTTACCTCTTCGCCGTGTTTTGCTGGTTCCTCACCAATATTCCACGTACCAACGCCAATTGCTGGTACAGTTGTTTGACCTAATTGTACTGTGATCATCAAATCCCTCCTTAATTTAATTACGATTTGATCCTACCATTCTTTTTCCATAAATACATCTGAATAACATATGATTATTATTTCATATGTTTAAATTAAAATTTATATTTTTGTGGGGAAGTAGTAATTCCTTAAAGCTTGTCATATAGGAATTGGTCAATAAAGGTAAAACTATTTTTAGCACTCTTTTACTTAAAGTGCTAAAAATAGTTGCGCTTTCTCTTCTAGTGATTAAGATAGGTAATGTAATCAAGATCAAGTTAACGGAAAGGAAGCTTTATTATGGCTAACGATTTAACACGTCGGAATAACTTTTTGGATAACATGATGAACATGCGGAACTTAATGAATGATGATTTCTTCTCTGACTTTACGCCAGTTGAAGATCACATGAAGACTGACATTGAAGAAAATGATAAGCAGTATCAAGTAAAAATTGATATGCCAGGCTTTGACAAGAAAGACATTCATATTAGTTACACAAATAATATTTTAACCATTACTGGTCACCGTGACACTATTGATGATGAGTCAGATAAGAATGGTCACATTCTTCACAGTGAACGGCGTTATGGTCAAATGAGTCGGCAATACCGTTTGCCAGATGTTGAACGGAAGAACATTACTGCTCATTATGAAAACGGTGTTCTTTCACTTGTTTTACCAAAGAAGCAGGCTGAAAGTGATGACGATACGCGGATTGAAATTGATTAATTGATGACTAACGAAAAGGGTCCTAGCGTTCAAAAGCTGAATGCTAGGACCTCTTTTGTTTAATTAAAAGCTTGAACAATCTTTAGAACACCGAAGATAATTAGGAAAACAGAAATAATCCAAACAACTGTTAAAGCAGAAACAACAGGACTAAAGAGGAGGATTGCTCCTAGAATAACCCCGAGAATACTAAAGATAATGGTTAACCAGTAGTAACCACCACTGACACCCTTGAAAAGACGGCCAACGGAAAATTCCATAATGGAATCCAAAATAAACCAGATAGCAAAAATAATTGCAATGTATAATGTGCCGAAGCCGGGATGGAAGACAAAGATGATTCCTAAGACGATGTTCAATATGCCAAGAACTACAATCCAGCCAGTGCCCTCACCGAGTGAACGAAGAAAGCGGCGCCGAATTGTTAGTTCGAAGATCCCATCAAAAAGGAAGACAACTCCAATAATAACAGACAATAAATGTAAGGTTTTATCTGGTCGTGAAAACGAGAGAAATCCTCCAAGAATAAAAAGAATTCCAATAAGTAAACTAAACCAGTCGAACCGCCGATGCGAAACATTATTCATAGCGCATAGCTCCTTTCTCTGATAAGTTAATCATACCGCAAAAAAAGAAATAATGGTTGTACTATATGTTACCTCCAGAATGTTTGTAAGCAGAAAGAAAACCGATAAAAGATATAGGTGCTTCATCGGTCTCTAGTTTTTAAATATGTTCCTTGATACCGTTCTTAAAATCCTTGTCGATCTCTTTAAGAATTGGTAGAAGGTAGTTGATATATTCATGATATGCTTCGATTGGCTTCATGTCCTTGCCATTAGCTTGAACTAAAGCAATAGCAATATCGTGAGCCCTTTGTTCGTTTGAAATCATTATAATCACCTCATCAGTAATAGTTTACCAAACTTTTCTATGATAGGAAAAAAGGATGGATTATTTTATCAATAAATCCTCGATCAAGTAATTTTAGTCCATAAAAGCCAACTATTCCACCAATGGTATTGGTAATAATATCATCAATATCCGCTACTCGACCAATGTGGAAAAGAAAGTCACAGACAAATTGATTTCCCTCAATAAAGAAACTAAACAAAAAGCTGAGAATAAGAATAGTAACAAAAGAATTTTTTCGGTTGACCAGATATAATAAAATACCTAGTGGGATCGTCATGATGATATTTAATAACCATTCTAAATCTAACTGTTGAAAGGGAAGAAGGTTGTATGGTACTCCGTGAAAATAGCGTAAATTACGGTTAGCAGTAATAAAACTAAAGGTAACTGGAGTTAGGCAGAGACGAAGGATGATAACAAAATAACATAGAAAAGCAAAAATTGTTAATCGCTTACTAAATTGCTGATAACGCGAAGAAAAATTAATTGCTAAAACAAGTGCGATAACAAAATAACCACAAAATGGAAACCAGTGTAACAAATTCATTCCCTCCTTTCATGAAAAAAGGTATATAATAAAAATTCGGATAAACTATTTACCATTATCAAATAAAATAATCTAAAAAGCGATAGGTTATTAATGGTTTTTTACGAGAAATTAAATTTAAGGAGAATTGAACCATATTGGCACAAAATAAAATGAAGCGTAGCCTAAAAAGTCGCCATATTCAACTAATGGCACTTGGTGGCACCATCGGAACTGGACTATTTTTAGGATCAGGTCAAGCAATTCACTCTGCAGGTCCTGCAATATTACTAGCTTATATCATTACCGGAATTATCTGCTTTTGGATTATGCGAGCACTTGGTGAGCTCTTGATGTCAGATCTTAATTACCGCTCATTTGTTGATGCAATTCGTGTTTACCTTGGTCCACGAGTAAGCTTCATTACGGGATGGGCATATTGGGCTTGCTGGATCGCATTAGCCATGGCAGAAATCACTGCAATTGGGATGTATTTTCAGCTATGGCTTCCTCGCGTTCCTCAATGGATACCGGGGTTGCTAACATTAATTGTCCTTTTATGCATTAATTTAATTACTGTTAGTGCGTTTGGTGAATTACAATTCTGGTTTGCATTAATTAAAATTTTGGCAATTGCATTGCTAGTTCTTGTTGGGATTGGTATGATGCTGGTTAGTTTTAAGAGTACTAGTGGTTATGTTGCTTCACCGGAGAATTTATTCAATAATGGCGGTTTCTTTGCTGCTGGCGCAAAGGGGTTCATCCTTTCGTTTCAAATGGTAGTATTCGCTTTTGTTGGAATTGAGATGGTTGGGATGACGGCAGCTGAAGCGGAGAATCCACGTCACGTTATTCCCCGGGCAATAAACGCAATTCCTTTTCAAATCTTGCTATTTTATGTTGCCGCATTGGCGGTAATTATGTGTATCTATCCCTGGGACCGCTTAGCACCATCAAAGAGTCCTTTCGTAATGGTTTTTAATGATATTGGCTTACGTGGAGCAGCCAGTTTAATTAACTTTGTCGTTGTTACGGCTGCAGCATCCGCATGCAATAGTTCACTCTATACGACGGGGCGGATGCTTGCGGAACTAACATCAACATCGCACCGGCCAGGAATTAGGTTAGTTAGCAAATTATCGCGAAATTCTGTCCCAGCACTAGCGGTTATTATTTCTGCTGGCGTAATTGCTATTGCCGCGATCTTAAACTTGATAATGCCTGGCGGAGTTTTTACGGTTATCTCGAGTATTGCCACGACGAGTTTTCTCTTTATCTGGGCAACAATAATTGTGACTCATTTAAGGTACCTTCAATCTAATCCCCAAGAACGGTCTTTTAAGGTTCCGGGAGCACCGTATACTGATTACCTAGTACTAACCTTTTTAGCGTTTGTTTTAGTCGTTTTGTGTCTTGATAAACAAACGCTAGGAGCATTGATTTTTACTTTAATCTGGTTTGCAATTTTAGCAGTTGCCTCACTATCTCAGCCACGAAAACAAAAATAGAGTGTAGTTCAACAAAAAAACTTATAAAAAAACTTATTTTGATAAGTTCTTTGCTGAACTACACTCTTTTCTTTTGGTAATAACTATTCTTTATCTATTCAAATGTAATTTTCTTTGGCAGTTAGGACAAATGCCGTGAACTTCAATATTATTGCCAGTGACGAGATAACCGGTTTTTTCTCTGGTCATGGCAGCTAGATCCTTACTGATTTCTGTAAAATGGGGATCAAACACGTCAGTAATTTGACCACAATTATCACAAATAACGTGGTAGTGAGGATGACCAAAGTAGTCATAATGAATACTGCCGTCACCATTCTTTAATTCGATGACGAGGTTATAATCGACAAAAAGCTTTAACGTATTATAAACCGTTGCCATGCTAATGTTATCAACACTATCCTTCAAATCTTCATAGATCATTTCCACGCTAGGATGGGTATGATGCGAAATCAAGTAGTTTAGAATCGTTTTTCGTTGGGGAGTAACCTTAACGTGATTTTCTCTAAGTTGTTCAATTGCTCGATCAAATTCTGCTTCAGCCAATTTACTCACCTCACTAGTTTAAGAGCTTTGATTTACGTTAAGTATAACATTTACAATTGTGATTTTAAACTTTATAATACAATTTGATTATTAATAATAATTCTAAAGAAGGGGATTTTATGAGAGAGTCAATTGATCAAAATGGCCGACCATATAGCCGGTTCTGGTTTATTTTTACACTATTAATTGGAACTTTTACGATGTCGATTAGTCAATCGTCCCTGTCGACAGCTTATCCAACGTTAATGAGCGCTTTTGGAATTTCTGCCTCGACAGTACAGTGGCTAACAACTGGCTTCATGTTAGTCATGTGTGTCAGCATGCCCATTAGCCCATGGATGTTGAATAACCTTAATTTTAAGACCATGTTTATTGGTGCACTAGCCCTGTTTGATATTGGTTCATTGATGATTATTTTGACACCTGCTAGTTGGGGAGTATCCGGTTTCTGGTTTATGATGATCGGTCGGGCAATGGAGGCCTTTGCTGTGGGTGTTCTGTTCCCATCGTACCAATCAGTTCTTCTTGAGATAACGCCGCGAGAAGCTCGGGGAACGACAATGGGAATTGCTGGCTTAGTAATGGGTTCGGCATTAGCTTGCGGTCCAATTGTTTCCGGAATTATTCTCAAATTCTTTACTTGGAAGAGCTTGTTTATTTTCTTTATGATCATCATTACTGTGATCATTATTATGGCTGGTTCAGGACTTATCCGTGACGTTATGAAGAGACATGAAAGTAGCCTTGACTGGCTTTCTGTTTTCTTGTCTATCGGTTTGATTGGCGTAATGTACGTAATCAACCAAATTGGTAAGGCGAAAATTAACTGGACAATTAGTGGCACAATCTTGCTTGTCAGTATTTTAGCAATTATTTGGTTCTGCGTTCGGCAATTAAAGCTACCGAATCCGCTATTGGAACTTCGGGTAATGAAAACCTTTAATTACGATTTAGCAATTTTACTAACTTCAATCTCTTACATTGCCTTGATTGTTACAACGATTATTTTTCCGTTGTATTACCAGGGAGTGCTTAAAGTTAGTCCGTTTGTTTCGGGAATGTCGCTTGTTCCTGGGGCTGCCTTGTTAAGTATTCTTAATCCATTAACGGGAAAGTTAGCCGACAAAATTGGCTTTAAACCGACAATGCTTGTGGGGATGACGATGATTGTAGCTGGCTGGTTTGCCGGTCTCTTCTTGATTAACCAAATGAGCTTATGGATTATGATCCTTTGTGCAATGGTTATTGAGGGCGGAAATGCTTTTGTGATGATGCCTGCCGTTACTTTAGGGGCTAATTCCTTACCTAATGAGCTGGTTCCTCATGGGACAGCCGTTATAACAACAGTACGGCAAGTCCTTGGTTCTACCGGAGTTGCTGTATCAACAATTATTTTAACAACCGTAACTAGTCATCACCTTAGTCACGGAATGGGAAATCTTAGTGCGGCCCTTAGTGGTTACCATTATGTCTTCTTAACAATGTTAGCCGTTGAAATTGTTGGTCTCTTTTTGGCTCTTGCCTTAAAGAATACAGTTAAAAAAGATGCAAAAGCTTGATTATCTCGTTTTGAATATATAGAGAGATTTTAATGGGGTGATCAAATGACAACGAGACGACCGCTGTGGGCAGAAGCATCTGAATTAATGCGGAATTATTATGATACGAAATGGGGCTTTCCTGAACATGATGATCGTGAACTATTTAAGATGCTGACATTAGAGTTATTTCAATCTGGATTATCATGGTCAACAATTTGGAAACGCGAGGCTGCCTTTGAAAAGGCGTTTGCTAATTTTGATGCAGCTAAGGTGGCAGTATTTGATCAGGATGACTTTAAGCGCTTAATGAACGACTCAACGATTATCCGTAATCGGCGGAAAATCATGGCGACGATCAACAACGCTAAGGTAATTCAAGAATTATTAGCAGATGGTGAAACGTTAAATAACTATGTGTGGTCATTTGTTAACTTTAAGCCTCAGCGGCTACAGTTAAACGGAAAGCGACTACCATCACAAACAATTGAATCGAAAAAGATGGCCCGGAAAATGAAGGCGGATGGCTTTCAATTTGTTGGGCCGACAACAGCTTATTCATTTATGACCGCTGTTGGGATGGTTAATGCTCGTGAAGATTAGTCAATTTATGTTTGAATATGGTCAGCAAATTATGCTAAGATGGTTTTCGTTATAAAGCAAATTCCCGATAGGATTCACATTACTGTGAAGATGCCTTGTAACCACTGAATGTTTCAATTGCAACTTGCATATGGGGGAATTAATACACATGGTAGAAAAACATTTATTTACTTCAGAATCTGTTTCTGAGGGGCATCCTGATAAGATTGCTGATCAAATTAGTGATGCTATTTTAGACGCAATGCTTGAACAAGATCCTGATTCACGGGTCGCTGTTGAGACTTCTGTTACGACCGGACTTGTATTGGTTTTTGGCGAAGTTTCAACTAAGGCATACGTTAATATTCAAAAGGTTGTTCGTGACACAATTCGGCGGATCGGTTATACAGATGGTAAGTATGGCTTTGATGCTGACAACTGTGCAGTAATTACTGCAATCGATGAGCAGTCACCGGATATTGCACAAGGGGTTGACGATTCTCTGGAAACTCGTGAAGGGGATGCTGATCCGCTTGATCAAATTGGTGCCGGTGATCAAGGATTAATGTTTGGTTACGCAACTGATGAGACACCAGAATACATGCCGTTAACTTTGATGCTTAGTCATAAGTTAATGCAACGGATTGCTAAGCTTCGTAAAGATAATACTATTCCTTACCTCCGTCCAGATGCTAAGGCTGAAGTCACTGTTGAATATGACGAAAACGATAAACCTTTGCGGGTTGATACTGTTGTGTTGAGTACACAACACGATCCAGAAGTTTCACTTGATCAAATTAAAAAGGATGTTATGGAGCAAGTCATTAAGGCTGTTATTCCTGCAGAATATCTTGATGACCAAACTAAGTACTTCATTAACCCAACTGGTCGTTTTGTTATCGGTGGTCCTCAAGGGGATGCTGGTCTAACCGGTCGAAAGATCATTGTCGATACTTATGGTGGTGCTGCCCATCATGGTGGTGGTGCTTTCTCCGGTAAGGATGCTACCAAGGTTGACCGGTCAGCTAGTTATGCTGCGCGCTATATTGCTAAGAATTTAGTGGCTGCTGGCTATGCAAAGAAGCTTGAAATTCAAGTTGCCTACGCTATTGGGGTCGCTGAACCAGTATCAATTTCAATTGATACTTATGGTACTGGGACCCGGAGTGAAGCAGACTTAATTGCTGCGGTTCGTAAGGTATTTGATCTTCGCCCAGCGGGAATTATTAAGATGCTTAATCTTAAGCGTCCAATTTATGAACCAACTGCGGCTTATGGTCATTTTGGTCGGACTGATGTTGAGCTACCATGGGAACAACTGGATAAGGTTGAAGAACTAAAGAAGGTTCTTGGCTAGTTTGATGCTTGCATTTACGAATGCTGGTTGTTAGAATATCATTAAATATTTGATCGAATTGGAAATAGTAACTGTTAGTTAATTCTTCAGAGATCGTGTGGTGCTGTAAACACGAGGATTACTAATAATGAACTCGTCCAAAAAGATTATTACTGAAAGCGAGTAGGTAATAACGTCTGCCGCGTTATGGCGTGAAGTGTCATGGTTATGTTAACCGTGGAAATTCGGGTGGTACCGCGGAGTAAATTCGTCTCGTAGAATAGTTTTCTACGGGGCTTTTTTATTACGATCAAACAGAAGAATTATGCAAATAAAAGGAGAGAAAGATATGGCTTACGATCACACTGCCATTGAAAACAAGTGGCAACGATTCTGGAAAAAGAATGAGACATTTAAGGCTAACTTAAACAAGGATCAAAAGAAATACTATGCCTTGGATATGTTCCCTTACCCATCTGGACAAGGACTTCACGTTGGTCACCCAGAAGGTTATACCGCGACTGATGTGATGTCACGAATGAAGCAGATGCAAGGATACAATGTTTTGCACCCAATGGGCTGGGACGCATTCGGTCTTCCCGCAGAGCAATACGCACTGAAGACCGGTCATAATCCCAAGAGCTTTACTAACCAAAACATTGATCATTTTCGTAACCAAATCCAATCACTTGGTTTTTCATATGATTGGGATCGGGAAGTTAACACGACTGATCCAGAATACTACAAGTGGACTCAATGGATTTTTGAACAACTCTATAAGAAGGGTTTAGCTTACGAAAGCGAAATTATGGTTAACTGGGCACCTGATTTTATGGGTGGAACCGTTGTTGCTAACGAAGAAGTTGAAGACGGTAAGACAAAGCGTGGTGGCTACCCAGTTTATCGGAAGCCAATGAAGCAGTGGGTCTTGAAAATTACTGCCTATGCAGACCGCTTAATTGATGATTTGGATCTTGTTGACTGGCCAGAAAGCGTTAAGGAGATGCAACGTAACTGGATCGGTCGGTCAGAAGGGGCTTCTGTTTACTTCCCAGTTGCGGGAGATGAAGATACTAAGATTGAGGTCTTTACTACCCGTGCAGATACATTGTTTGGTGCATCATATGTTGTTCTTGCTCCTGAACAAGAGCTGGTTGACCAGTTAACTACTCCTGAAAATAAGGAAGCAGTTAAGAAGTACCAAGAAGAAGCTTCTCGGCGGTCTGATCTTGAACGGACCGATCTGAACAAGGATAAGACTGGGGTATTCACTGGTTCATACGTTATCAATCCGGTTAATGGTGAGAAGTTACCAATTTGGATTAGTGACTATGTCCTAGCATCATATGGTACAGGTGCTGTAATGGCAGTTCCATCTGGTGATCAACGTGACTATGACTTTGCTAAGAAGTTTGATTTGCCAATTAAGCCAATTATGGAAGGTGCTGATCTTTCAGAAGGTGCCTTTGACGGAGATGGCAAGCACATTAATTCTGGTTTCTTGGATGGCTTGAACATTGCAGATGCCAAGAAAAAAATGATTGAATGGCTTGATGAGCATAATGCTGGTCACAAGAAGGTCAATTACCGTCTTCGGGATTGGATCTTTAGTCGGCAACGCTACTGGGGTGAACCGATCCCAGTAATTCACTGGGATGATGGTCGGACTACCTTAGTTCCAGAAGATGAATTACCATTGAAGCTGCCTGATACTGATAATATTGAACCATCTGGTACTGGTGAAAGTCCGTTAGCGAACGTTAAGGACTGGGTCAATGTTTATGATGATCAGGGTCGGCATGGGTTACGAGAAACAAATACAATGCCACAATGGGCTGGTTCATCATGGTACTGGCTCCGGTATACCGATCCACACAACAGTAAGGAATTTGCCTCAAAAGAAGCATTAGATTACTGGTCTCCAGTAGATCTGTATGTTGGCGGGGCGGAACATGCTGTCCTTCACCTTCTTTATGCGCGCTTCTGGCATAAGGTCTTATACGATTTGGGACTTGTACCAACTAAGGAACCATTTATGAAGTTGGTTAACCAAGGAATGATTCTGGGATCTAACCATGAAAAGATGTCCAAGTCTAAAGGAAATGTTGTTAACCCAGACGATATTGTTGAAAAATATGGTGCGGATACCCTTCGTCTTTACGAAATGTTTATGGGACCATTGACCGAATCCGTTCCGTGGGATGAAGAAGGACTTCACGGTTCATACAAGTGGATTCAACGTGTATGGCGGTTATTGATGGATGAAAATAATCACCTTCGTGACCGGGTTTCTAACTTTAATGATGGTAAGCTGACTAAGGTTTATAACCAGACCGTTAAGAAGGTTACTGAAGACTACGAACGGATGCACTTCAATACAGCCATTTCTCAATTAATGGTCTTCGTTAATGAAGCGTTTAAGGCTGATGATCTTCCTGTCGAATACATGGAAGGCTTTATTAAGATGATTTCACCAGTGGTACCGCACGTTGCCGAAGAATTATGGAGTCACTTCAACGTTAGTGATACAATTGCCTATCAACCATGGCCAACATATGATCCAAAGGCATTGGAAGAAGACGAAGTTGAGATGATTATTCAAGTTAACGGGAAGCTTCGTTCAAAGATTAAGATGGCAAAGAATATTGATCGTGAAGAAGCACAAAAGTTAGCTCTTGCTGATGAACACGTTCAAAAGTTTACGGATGGCAAGGATATTAAGAAGGTCATTGTTGTTCCAAACAAGATCGTAAATATCGTTGCTAAATAGAAAATGATAAAGAGCCTGGGAAAAAACAAAATTTTTTCCCAGGCTCTTACTATTACCAGTAATTTTAAAATTTACTGAGTCTAATCGCGGGAATTAACCCGAGCCTTCGAGTCTAACTACGAACGACTCTGATGATTTCATCATCATTCATCGTTCTAGGTTAGCCCACCAGGCTCTTAAATGGGTTAATTCCCAGCTTCCTTTTGTTCGTGGTAAAATATTGGTTGTTTCAAAAAGAAAAAGTGAGGAATCAAAATGGAAATTGTTAGTTATCCCGCAATTTTTCAACAAAAAAATAATCAGATTGAAGTTGATTTTCCGGATCTACCTGAAGCATTTACTCAAGGGAAGAATATGGAAAAAGCAATGGAGTTCGCTAAGCTAGGGTTAGCCATTACATTAAACGATAAGTTAGGCCATTTTGAAAAGGCTCCGCAAGTCAGTGAATTAGCTGAGGTGCAAGCAGCTCATCCAGGAGCAGTGGTAAAAATGGTAACAGTTGATTTGGAGCAGTATTAGCAAAGATTTCTTAAAATAATTTGCGACAATGCTCCATTAAGGATAGAATGATTAGTATTGATTTTAAAAAGTAAAAGGTAGGATTTAAAAGTTATGAGTGAAGGACAGCAAAAGGATACTGCTCGTTCAAAAATGCTGAATGGTTCGGCATGGATGACGGCGGGGAATATTACTTCGCGCATTCTTGGGGCGATTTATATTATTCCCTGGGTTACCTGGTTAGGGGCGTACAGTGATGAAGCAAATGCCTTGTACGCTCAAGGATATAATATTTATAGCCTCTTTATTACCATCTCAACTGCAGGGATCCCTTCAGCAATTTCCAAACTGGTTGCTCACTATAATGGATTAAATGAGTACGGGGTAAGCCAAAAATTGAATCGATCGGCATTGTACATGGCGCTCGCATCGGGAGTTATTTGCGGTACCATTATGATGTATATTGCTTCATGGCCAATCGTTTACAATGGCGATACGAACTTAATCCCCGTATTGCGGTCGTTGGCTTGGGCAATTTTCATTATTCCGTTAATGGCAATTAGTCGGGGGATTTTTCAAGGGTATAGTATGATGGCTCCCTCTGCAATTTCCCAGTTTGTGGAACAGCTCTTTCGGATAATTTACATGTTAGGTGCTACTTACCTAATCATGAAGATTCAAAAAGGCAGTTGGGTTGCAGCGGTTAGCCAGTCAACATTCGCTGCCTTTATTGGTGCAATTGGTGCTTGTGTTGTTCTCTTCTTGGCATGGCTGAAGTATCGGGGAGTTATGCGTGGAACCGGTACTATTGAACAGCCAGTTACTGAAGTATCAACGACTGAACTAATCTTGAAGATTGTTTATCAATCAATTCCATTTATCATTATTGAATCAGGGATTAATCTTTTCCAAATAGTTGATCAGTATAGTTTTAAGCGGATGATGCCATTAGTCGGGCATTTTTCTAAGTATCAAATTGATGTTTTATACGCCTTGTTTGCGTTTAATGCCAATAAACTTTATATGATTATTATTGCCTTAGCAAACGCCTTAGCGGTTACTGCCATTCCGTTATTAGCGATGGCACGGGCAAGAAATGATCATGCGGGGATGAGAAACCAAATTGAGAATGTCCTAATGCTCTTTTATTTTGTCATGATTCCGGCTGTTCTTGGCTTATATGCAGTTGCCCAACAGGTATACACTGTCTTTTATCGGTATAATCATGCGGGGGTAATCGTCCTGGAATTTGCTGCTTTCATCTCTATTCCGTTAGGCTTATATACGGTTGCAGCAGCAATGATGCAGGGGATTTCTGAGAATCGCCGAATGATGAAGTACTTAGGAATTGGGTTATTAATTAAGTTAGTAATTCAATTTCCATGTATCTGGATTGCGCAGGGCTTAGGACCATTGCTGGCTACTGGAATTGCGATGATGGTTATTAATTACCTTATTATCCATTCATTTAATCAGGAATTCCGGTTAAACTTCGAACAGATGGCGCTGCCAACCAACCAAATCTTGGCATACTCACTTGTTATGTTGGTTGCTACTAAGGGAGTAATGCTTTTATTAGGATTATTTATTAGTCCTTATGGGCGTTACACTGCTTTCTTCACACTAGTAATTGGCGTTATTGTTGGTGCAGGTGTCTATGGTTACCTATCGCTCCACTTCCGTCTTGCGGATAAGTTGCTTGGCAGCCGAGCACAAAGATTACGACAAATATTCCATATGAGTTGATGTAAAATTAAAGAAAACTGGAAATTACTAGTAATAGTAAGAGACAGGGAAAATTCCGCTTTTCCCTGTCTCTTCAGTTTTTAAATTCAAATGTAAAAGTGATTAGCTCAGGAAACCAATTTGGTGCTCAGTTTGGCCACCCTCCATTTTCTTCATAAATGATGGTAAGGACCGACTAATTTGGTGCGGAAGAACGATGTATTGGTTTTTGGCAATCTGTTCAGCAACCGCACTATGAGCATAGACAGCGGCTAAAACTGCCTTTAATGGGGTCTTAGAGAATTCGGCAGTAAAACCACCAACCATTCCGGCAAGCGTGTCGCCTATGCCGCCAACAGCTTGAGCAGGAGTACCAATTGTTAATTGGTAAACATCATCGTTAGTATAAATTTCTGTATGGTGTTTTTTCAGAACAACGGTAGCGTTTAACTTTGCCTGTGCTTCTCGATTTCGTTCTTCACTTTGTTCTGCAATTTTAATTCCTGAAAGACGCTGCCATTCCATCTGGTGCGGGGTATAGGTAATATTTCCTTTTGGTTGAGCGAGGTCTTCTCGCGCCATTAGGGTAATTGCAGAACCGTCAATAATAACGTTTTGCTTTTCGTTAGTATGATCAAACACATTCTTAAGAATTGCTAGGCTGGTTTGATCATCCCCAAGACCTGGACCAACGACCACCGTTGTAGCAGGTTCAACTAAGGATGCTAGTTGGTCAGCATTATTAAAATCAGCAAACATTGCTTCTGGCAGTTGTGAATGGAGAGCTCCCGAATTACTAGGATCGGTAGCAGTGGTAACTAGTCCGGCACCAGAGCATACAGCAGCCGTGGATGCCATAATAATTGCTCCGCCAAAGTTACGGTTACCACCAACTAAGGTTACCTTCCCGTATGTCCCTTTAAAACTATCGTTAGGACGTGGCTTAATAACGTCAAACAGGATTTGATCAGTTAATTTTTTCATTTTAATGCTCCTTTATATCAAGTGCTTTCAAACTGAAAACGACTACTTTCATGGTATCATTATTTTAACGAAAAGATTAACGGAGGTTGATAAAATGACGGATTGGATGAAAGCAGCACAAAGTCAGGAAGAAAGCTACCTTAAGGATTTAACTAACCTGTTGAAGATTCCAAGTGTTCGTGATGATGGTGCAGCTACGGATGAATATCCATTAGGACCGATGCCAGCGAAAGCTTTGCAAGAATTTTTGAAGATGGCAAAGAATGATGGCTTCCGGACAAAGAATATTGATAATCTTGTCGGATATGCAGAATGGGGTGAGGGTGATGAAACCTTAGCAATTCTGGCTCACCTTGATGTGATGCCTGCGGGGAAAGGTTGGGATACCGATCCATTTGATCCCGTTATTAAGGACGGTAATTTATATGCTCGGGGCGCTTCTGACGATAAGGGTCCCGGAATGGCTTGCTACTACGCTCTTAAATATTTGAAGGATCAGGGAGTTAAGTTCAATAAAAAGGTCCGCTTTATTGTGGGAACGGACGAGGAAAGTAATTGGGCGGGGATGCACCGCTACTTCGACGTTGAACCAGCACCAACAATGGGTTTCTCACCGGATGCGGAATTTCCGGTAATTAACGGTGAAAAAGGTCAATTCTCGTTGCTTCTTAATGTTCCTGCAGGTAATGGCGGTAAGGCTCAGCTTAAGAGTTTCCAATCTGGCTTACGGTTCAACATGGTTCCTCGTGAGGCAGTTGCTGAGATCACAGTGTCAGATAAAGAGCAGGTAATGAGTGAATTTGGACAATTTATCGAAAACAATCCAGTAACTGGTAAAAGCAAAGAAACAATGGATGGCTTAAAATTGACAGTGATTGGGAAGGCCGCTCATGGGATGGAACCGGAAAAGGGAATTAATGCTGGGACGTACCTGGCTTCCTTCCTGGATAAGTATGATTTTGCTGGTGGCGCTGCTAGCTTCATTAGTTTTCTTGCTAAGTATCTTCACCTTGATACGAGAATGGAGAAGTTTGATTGTTCATTTACCGATGCTGTAATGGGCGAATTAACGATGAACGCTGGAATTTTAAATTATGATGAAGAGAATGGCGGTCAAATTAACATGAATTTCCGCTATCCAAAGGGAATTACTCCAGATGAAATTCAAGCCAAGGTTGAAAAGATAACCAAGTCACTAGCCATCACTGTTAATCAAGGTGACGGCCAACTACCACACTATGTTGATCCTGATGATCCAATTGTTAAGACATTAATGGAAGCATATATTGATATTAGTGGTGACCAAAATGCTAAGCCTGAAGTAGTTGGTGGCGGAACTTATGGCCGGCTAATGAAGCGTGGTGTTGCTTTTGGTGCTCTTATGCCTAATACACCAAATACAATGCATCAAGCAAATGAATTTCAGCCTGTTAACGATTTAATTACTTCAATGGCAATTTACATGCAAGCAATTAATAACCTGGTAACAGATTAATCGCTACTAAAGCAATATGGTAAAATAAGATTAATGGTAGAAGAATTTCTGGAGGTGTCAATATGAGTTATCAAAAGATCCTTGTCGGAATTGACGGTTCAAAGCAATCAGAAATGGCCTTTTCAAAGGCTGTTGATATTGCAAAGCAAAATGACGCGGCGTTGTACTTACTTAGTGTAATTAATGGTGAACGCTACCCAACAACAAGCCCAAGTGGTTTTGGCTTTGTTGATAAGAGCATTTATGATTCTGCTATTCAAGAGATGAACAAACGGTTAGCTGAAAATAAGCAAAAGGCTGAGGATGCCGGGGTAAAAGAAGTTCATACCGATGTTGAAATTGGGAATGCTAAGGTAGAATTAGCTGAGAAGTACCCAAAGGATAACCAAATCGATTTAATTGTAATTGGCGCTACCGGGTTAAATGCGATTGGTCGCCTAATTGTTGGTTCAACTGCGGCTTATACTGTTAGGATTGCTCCATGTGACGTGACAGTAGTTAAAACTGACTTAGAAAATAAAAAATTAGATATTAAGGAAAGTAGTTATCCTGAAATTTAACTACTAATTCAGAAGACTTCTGGGATCAGGTATTTCCTAATCCCAGAAGTTTTTCTTTTATAGTAAAATGATGATTTAGTAAAAATTTATTATTATAGAACTAATAATTCTGTATTTTTGATAACATACGTTCGATAAAGCATGCTAATTTTACTAGATCGTGGTAAAATATGACAGTCGATACTTTGCTATTACTGATTCGACGTGAGGAGTATTTTTCAATGCGTTTTCAATTGAAGCACTGGCTATTAGTAATTGTTCTTGGAATTAATTGGTGGCACCAAGCACATCATTTTAACAAGAATGTTACTATCAATGGGATTAATGTTGGTGGGTTAACTACTAAGCAAGCCCTAAAGAAGGTCAAATCAACGAAAAATCAGAATCAGGTTTATTTAAATGACGATTTAATTTATGATGGTTCCGATACTGACCCAGCATTTACATTAGCAGATGAAGGTAAGATCAAAAAAGTATTTCATGAGCAGTTTACACTCTTTCCTTCCCGAAAGGCTTATTCTTTAGAGGTAAAGCCTAGTAGACGGGATCTCAGTCAGTATGAAACAAAAAAAGCAACCGTTCAGTCAATTCTTCAACGAGAAAATCGGGGACGACAAGCTCCGGTAGATGCTTACGCTGAACTTCGTGACGGTAAGGTGACAGTTCATAAGGGACAAAAGGGAACCAAGATTGATGAGCAACGGATTCTTCACCAATTAAGTTCTCAGGCAACTAACAGTAAGATTTATCTTACCGCTAAGCAACAACAACCACTTTCGCCAAATAGCAAACCTGTGCAAAACGAAAAGAAGCAGTTGCAAAAGCTAACGGGGAAAAAGGTTAACTATAAAGTTGAAAAGCAGACTTACCACTTAACAACGGGTGACGTGATTACGAGTGCTACCTATAAAGATGGCCAATATCACTTTAATACGTCTGTTATAGATAAGAAGATTAAGCAGATTAATAAAAAGCAAGCAACGCTAGGTAAAGCATTTAAATTCAAGACTCCTGATGGTAAGGAGATAACTACTGCAAGGGATGGTAGTTACGGATGGAAGATAAGTGCTGAACGTGCCGGCAAATCTTTAGCTAATGCAATTGCAAATGGCAAATTTTCTGTAGATGCTAAGGCAGATATTTATGGAATTGGTTATAATCGTCGTGGGACTGGTTATGGGGTAACAGAAAACGATGGTATTGGTAATACCTATGCTGTTATTTCAATTGCTGACCAACACGCCTGGTTCTATAAAAACGGTAAGTGTGTAGACGATGTCGACGTTGTTACCGGAAAGATGAGTAATAAGGCTGACCAAACACCTAAGGGAGTCTGGTATATCATGTATAAGCAATCTCCTTCAGTACTAAAGGGGACGAGCGACAATGGTTCTAAATATAGCAGCAAGGTTCAATACTGGGCTCAATTTACCGATAGTGGTTGTGGCTTCCATGATGCTTCATGGCGGCATAATTGGTCTAAAACTGCTTATTTAAATGATGGTTCAAATGGTTGTGCTAACATGCACCCAAGCGATGCTGCTGGGGCATATAATAGCCTTGAAGTTAATGAACCAGTAATAATTTACTAATGAGAATATAAAGGATTAGTGATGTTCGATAAAGAAATATTACTAATCCTTTATTAGTTACTGGAAATTTGTATATACTCAAATAATTTTTAACTTTAAAGGTGCAAAGCAAAATTTATTCCGTATTGATTATTTAGAGGACTAATACGGGAGTGAAATAGATGAATGATAAGGTAATTTTAGGAACAGTTGTAATGTTGGTTTCGCTTAATACAGCGTTACCTGGTCTTGCTAATCAACAGGACGACGCACGAAATGCTGCTGAGATTGCGGTAATTAACCAAGAATTGGTAGACGTGCGAGTGCTAAGAAGTCATGGTGATGAGTATACGCGTGAATTTTTACTTCAGTTTCATAATGCAACACAGAAATATTGTCAGGCATTTCAGTTAGGAGTAGCGGATCAGGAAAAAGGAAGAACCCGTGCGTTTAGTGATCACGTTGAGCAAGCTGCTTACCAACGAGGAATTGAAGAGGCAAAAACACGAGTTCAGGTAAAAACAGGATTAAAAGAAAATACTCTCTCTGACCAACCAGTTGATCAGAAAAAGTATTTACCCAAGCAGCCATTACCGAACCAAGCACGTTTTATTAATCAGATTGCTGATGATGCACGACAAATTGGTAAGGATTATGACCTCTACCCATCCATTATTATTGCACAGGCTGCATTAGAAAGTAGTTGGGGAACGAGTGAACTTAGCCTAGCACCGCATCATAATTTATTTGGTGTAAAGGGAAAATATAATGGACGTGGTGTACTAAAGCCAACGACAGAATTCGTTGGCTCTCAATCAACACAGATTCAGGATGTTTTTCGTTCGTATACTAGTAACAAGCAATCCTTACAAGACTATGCTAAGACGCTTCAGCAACCCTTGTATAGAGAAGTGCACCGTTCAGTTACAAAAAGCTACCGTGAAGCAACTCATGCACTTGTCGGCCGGTATGCGACAGATCCTGGTTATGATAAGAAGCTGAATCAAATTATTGATAGTTATCGACTAACAAGGTATGATGACCCGAAAAAGGACGGGAATGATCAGGCGCAAACCATGAATAGGCAACAATTAAGAATGCCTCGAAAACCTCACTTAAGGAATACTCACCAACGGACAATTTCAAAACATAAAAAATTTTCACCAGTTGTTTCAGTTATTGGTGGTGCCGCATCGGCTGGAGCGATTACTGGTTTAAAGAAGCTTCTTGTGAGTTAGAAAAGAGGGATGGTCAAATTCTAACTTATCAGTGCTTGATTTTCACGACTAAGCTCGGTGATTTCGGAAATTACTGGTAATAGTTAGAGGCTAAGAAAAAACGTTTCGCTTTTTCTCAGCCTCAATATGTAGGTTATTATAATGTATTGTGGTATTTCTTCAAAAGGAAAACGAAAAAGATAATACAAATAATTGAGGAAACGGCAACGATTCCAAATCCAGCATTCCAGCTGGTTTTGCCAACGATGGAACCAATTCCATATGATGCAATGACTTCACCAAAAGCATAGCCGAAGAACCCAGACAAACCAATTCCTGAGGCAACTGATTCTACTGGTAATGCGTCCATAATTACGATTCCAATTAAGACCTGCTGACCATAAATACAAATCCCTAAAATTCCTAAAATAATATCAACGATTACAATACTTTGGGATAGGGCATAGAATGGAATTAAAATTAGAATAATGGTTGAAGTAAACAACATTATTGGAACACGACGACCATTTAAAACTTTGTCTGATAGTAATCCCAGAAGAATTGTTCCAGGGATTGCGGCATATTCGAAAATGGTAAATGCTGAGTTAGTAGCAACTGAGGAGAAGCCCTTCGAGGTCGAAAGATAAATAGGAATCCAGTTTTCAATTCCGTAACGTAAGATGTACGAAAAAGCATTCATGATACAAAGCGCCCAAACAATCGGGTTCTTCATAATGTTATCTCGGAAAGCACCCCAGGAGGTTTTATGCTTAATATTCTTTTCTTTGTTCTTATTAACTTTTGGTAGGCCGACTGATTCAGGTGTATCAACACCTAATGCCATAACAATTAATGCCATTACAATGGAAATTAACGAGGGAATTAAGAAAATGTTATGAATATTAGCTGCTCCAAAAGCCCCAACAGTTCCAGCAACAATTAATGATGCAGTTCCCGAACCAATATTATGTGAAATGTTCCATGTACTTGTTGCTGTGCCAAGTTGATGCTCATCAAACCATGTTGCTAATGATTTTTGGCAGCAAGGAGCACCGATTCCTTGAGTTACACCGACACCAATCATCAATAGAACCATTACCCATAAATTGCGTGTGTAGCCAAAAAAAGTATTAAAAATTGCAGATAAGATTAAGCCAACACCAACAAAATAGCGGGGATTTAGACGATCGGCAAGTAACCCCATAAAGAATTTACCAATCCCATATGAAATTGCGAGGGCTGATAAAACAAGTCCAATATCGGCTGTCGTTAAACCAACGTCTTTTGTCAGATATGGTGATGAAAGAGTAAAGTTTGATTTGACAATGTAGTAGCTTGCATAAGCCAGAATAGTGCTAACTAAAATTCTAGTTCGGTACTTAATAAAAGCACTATGTCGTTGCTCTTTCGGTATTAATTTGTCAGCTGGTGCACTTGGTAGTAACCAATTAACCATGGCTAACCCTTCTTTCAAATGAATTAACTCACTTATTTTTAGATGAGTCAGCCTTAGAATAGAAAATAAAGAAAGCGCTGTCAATTTGGCTATTAAATTATATTAAAACATTCATAAGTTCTCTTTTGATTTACTATTTGTGCAAACGATTGCCTAAAAATTTTAGTTAAATTTACTGAATTGAATCTAAATTTGGATTAATTATACTGAAATTGTAATAATAAATTGAAAAGTGATGATAAGTATGGAACGACGAATTGCAATTATTGCAGATGTTCATGGTAATTATACGGCTCTAAAAGCAGTTCAAAATGATATTAGCAAGCAAGATGTAAATGAATGTTGGTTTCTAGGTGATCTATTCATGCCAGGACCAGGAGCAACAGATATTTGGCGGATACTAAAGTCATTAAATCCATCAATTTGTCTTCGGGGAAACTGGGATGATGATTTGGTGCAAGCTTATGATGGTCAGCATTCTTACGATGATGAGACTAAAATTATGATTTCGCGAGTTGGCGAATATATTGGTAGTCGGGTTGGGTCTAGAATTATTGATCAAATAAAAAATGGCCGATAACGACTGATACACAGGTTGATGCATTGCATATTACTTTAAGTCATAATCTTCCTAAAAATAATGCTGGACAAGGTTTGTTCCCAACAAACGATCAGCAACAAATGGATCAAATTATGCCTTTGTCTGGAGATTATGATGTTGGAATTTATGCCCATGTACATCACCAATTATATCGGTATACTAGTCAAGAACAGTTAATCCTTAATCCTGGATCTGTTGGTGAACCTTATGATGGATGGAATGTTCACCAGAATAATCTTCGTGCTCGATATTTATTGCTGACAATTGACGATGCAGGAATTGCTGATCTTGATTACCGTAGAGTAGAGTGGGATCGCCAAGCTGAACAGAAACGTGCGTTAAATGATGATTTACCATACAAGGAAATGTATTTACGTCATTTAGAAAATGGTCGAAATTTTATTCATGATCAGCCATTCTTAGCCCAAATTAATCATAAACATAATTATTTACAGGATGTTATTCATTATTCCAGGAAACACTAAATAAAAATAACTTAGCTAACGTTAATTCTTTGAATGGATCAACGTGAGCTAAGCTATTACTAATTATCAAACTTTCTATTAGTTGCGAATATCTTTTAATCGATCATCAATCAAACCAAGAACAGTTTTAACATTTTGTGGATCTTCCAGATCGTACTTTTCCAGATCGATTTTCATTTTTGGACTGGCATCGTAATCGCGATACCAGTCTTTATAGGCATTCCACATTTTGTAGTAATAATCTTTTAATTCAGGATTCTTATCGATTTGTTCATAATCCCGACCGCGCTTTTTAATACGATAAAGAATTGTTTCGAAATCTGTTTCAGAATAAACCATTAAGTCAGGTGCTTTTTTTGGTAGCCGATTAAGATCAGCCATCATGTTATCTAATAGTTTAAGGTAGACCTCTAATTCTGTATCGCTAATGTTTCCTTCTGCGTTATTTTCACGAGTAAATAATGCGTCTTCGTAGATGGAACGATCTAAAACATTATTATCATCGGATAATGCTTGTTTGATCATTGAAAACCGTTTGTTAAGAAAGTAGATTTGCAATAAGAATCCGTATTGTTTTGGATTTGCATAATAAAGTGGTAATACTGGATTTTCACCAACCGGCTCATAGTAAGCTTTTGTATTTAAATGTTCTGCAATTTTACCAGTTAAGGTAGTTTTGCCAACCCCAATCATTCCTGCAGTAATTATCACCATAATGGCCCCTCTTTACTATAATTTTAAACACAGGCATTATCTTACTACAAAATATTGGGGATTCCTATTCAATTTTTGATATATTTTGTATGAAGAGGACAATCACTTATCGGTTTATACCTACTTAAGAATTGAATTTTCTTGATGATTCTTGGTAGACTATTTTTTGTAAATTTTTATTTGACTAATCAAATGACAATTAGGAGGCAAATACTTGAGAGAATCAGATAAGCAAGATGTTAAAATTCAATTAACCATTGCTAAGCAACAGGGAAAATTGATTGAAGTGCATAATATCAAAAATGATGATTATTTTAATGTTGGCTTTGTAGTAGGCATTGATAATTATTTTTGCTTGATGATCAGTATTGATTGGGATGGGAAAATCAACGGCTTAATTGCAATTCGTCTTGATAGCATTATCACTGTCAATGATCAAACAGATTACCTAACAACTGTTTCTGAAAAAACTAAAGTAGCTCATGAATACCACTATTTCGATATTTGGCAAGTTCAACAGTTTATTGATGAGCACCCAGAAATAACAAGCGGAAACATTCTCATGAACATATTAAAAGATTCGGCTGACAACCAATTGCCGGTGGTTATCGGAACAAAACAATACCAAGGAATAGATGACTTTTCGGGGATGATTCATGATTTAAATGAGATTACGTTAAATCTTCACTATTTTAATGAGAAAGATCTGTCTTCGATGTGGAGTTATGATATTCTTATTTCACAGATCGATTATGTCCGTTCTCGAGGAACACAGATGGCAACAACTAAGCAAATCTTGGAAGATGTTTTTCACCAGGATTAGAGTGCTATGTAACTGAAAAGAAATTTTTAAACAAGACGATGGAGGATTAAAAGGTGAAAGCAGAATTAATTTTAAAAGTAGTATTGCCCCCATTAATTATTTTTGCAATTTTAGTGGCATTAACGATTGGCAAAGTAATTTCTGGCTGGTCGATGTATATTTTATGGATTTTAGGATTTGTAGTTGCTAACTTAATGGTAACGAAGGTAACCGCGAAATGGAGTTACCAACAACGAAAACAAAAGCACCTTCAAGAACAAAAGAAGGAGCAACAAAAATGAGTGAAATTTTTTCTCTTATTAAGCGCTGCTGTTTAATGGCAGCCTTTTTCTTGTGTATTGAGTTACCACCGATTGCAATGCAAATTGCTAATCGAAGCAACAAGGTAACCGTTAAAACCATTGGATTAGTTCTTCTTTTCCTTCTGCTGTTCGGTTTTATTATCGTATGGTCTCGGCAAACGTACCACCGCTATAACCAGCTGCCGATTAGAAAAAGAATTGATTGGAAATTAATCCTTGGTGGGTACCTCTTTATTTTAGGAGGAGAGTTTATTCTTGGTGTGTTGAATATTTTAATCTATCACCAGACAGAAACAGCGAATAATCAAAGTTTAATGACGATTTTGGGCCATAATCCATTAGTAACAGTTGTATTTGCAATTTCCGCGGTGGTTTTGACTCCGATAGCGGAAGAGCTAATTTTTCGTGGGGTATTAATGAATCTTTTCTTTAAACCCAATACGTTCTGGCCAAAGGTGATTTTATCTGGCATTGTTTTTTCCGCTGGCCATGTTAGCACGAATATTATTAGTTTCCTCTTGTATTGTATGCTGGGGATGACATTAGCGTACGTTTATCGAAAGAGTGAGGACATTCGAAACTCAATGCTACTGCACGGTTTAAACAATTTAGTTGCAATGTTTTTAATGCTATCACAAGTATTTAATTAACTCTTGAAAGCGGTTACTAAAGGTGGTATATTATTGGTGAGGAAGGATAAAGAGACATAAAATATTGAGTCTCCCATTCCAATAGAGTCGAAGGAAGTTAAGGAGTAGACTAGAAGCAACGTAAGAGTAACCTGAAAGATCTTGATTTAAATTGTGGTTACCAGGGTGCGCTATTTGAACGGTAACGAATAAAAGCGACTTTGCGGAAGATTAGAATCAAAAGTTTGTATTTAGTAATAAAGTTCCAGTGCAAAGTGGCAAGATTCCTTCCGTAGATATTATGAGGAAGTGGCCAACAGAAACTAATAGGTTGGTCCCCTCATAAACACAAATAAGGCTTTAACGTTTAGAATTACTGAGCGTTAAAGCCTTTTTGTTAGTTTGGTATAATAAATAAGGAGGTGAATGAAATGTTTCTTTCAACAGAAGATTATCCACAGGCACATAAAGTCCTGGGAGTTGTTAATGCGACAGCTCATTTAATGCTGCCAAGTGATGCGATTGACTCATTTGAATCTTTGGATCAGCTATTTAGTGAGGTTCAGCAGAAATTACGAGAACGGGCAGCCGAGAAGAAAGCTGATGGAATTGTCGGAGTTCGTTTTAATACTAATGTAGCTAACGTTCAGGTTGCCCCCAAGTTCCTAGTTTTAACTGGTTATGGTACAATGATTCAATTTATTAAAGGTAAATAGGACTTGTAATTCAATAAAATTCCAGTATAATAAGATTGTTGTTATTTCATTAATAACGATGCCCCAGTGGCGGAATTGGCAGACGCGCAACGTTCAGGTCGTTGTATGGTTTTCCATGTACAGGTTCGAGTCCTGTTTGGGGCATTCTATATAACCTGTAATTACTGTTATATCAGTGATTTGAGCCTTGAATATACATCTTTTGTATATTCGGGGTTCTTTTTTATATTTTTAAGGCATTCCTCAATTTGTTTCTCAACTTTATTCTGATACTCATCTACTAGGCAAGAGTATACTTTGGATATAGTGCAACTATGAGGGCACTTCTGTATTACTACAGCTAGTTTTTTAATTTAATAATGAACAGAAAGAGGACTATCAGTTGAAGAAAATCTTACTTTTTGACGTTAATCTACTGATAGGTTATCATTTCAAATTTTGACTTTGAAATGATTGGGCCATCGTCCTAAGGTTGTGATACAATACCATGAGTAATATTATAGCGTGATTAACAAAGCGAGGAGAAAATGAAACGCGTTAACCTTTTTAAACGTTGGAAAATTGCTCTAGTGACTATTATTACCAAATTACTAACCTTTCATGCAGCTTTTGCCTCAATGGGGTCAACTGGTGGAGGGGGCAGTTCATCTAGCGGTGGTGGAAGCTCATCAAGCGGTAGCAGTATTATAAGCAGTGGGCATAGTGGTTCCGGAGATAGCTTTAGGGCATTCTTGTTTGTCCTGTTTTTCTGTGGGTTATATGTTCTTAGCTTTGTCAGTAAAATGTCAGTGCGACTTTACCGGAGAACTCGTGATATCGCGGAAGTTAATGGCTTGGCTAGCTGGATGCTAATTCCTAATATGAAGATTAAGGACTTTAAACAAGGACTCAAGAGAGCTAAGATTCGCTTAGAAAATGATGCTGTTGATGATCAATTAGCACAGATCTTAGTCGAGACATATGCTTGGGCACAATTTGTTTATGGCCAGTCGATTCGTCGGTGCTTTGCTGATAGCAGTAATTATTTGGATCAGTTGAAATCACAACTGGGACGAGTTTTCCTGTCAACAATGCATGATGAAATTATTGCCAAGGCATCGAACGGGATTATTGATGACGTGCTGGTTAGCCATGGGAGGGTCGTATCAGCTCAGAAAATTTCTCCTGACCTAATTATTGCAAAGGTTCAAGTAAGCGGGATCGATAGTGAAGTGAATGTTATTTCTGATTTTAATTCGTCATTTAAACGGCAACAGTGGACAGATTATGTTGTCTTTGGGCGAAAACAAGGAAGTGTACAGTGGAGGATTTATAACATCGTTTATGGTGCCCACTTCCACCTGAATGGAGAAGACTTTAATCATCAACAGAGCCTTGATATCAGTGGGTACACCGAAGAACATTTGGAAGTTTCGCCAGAGTTGGTTAAGTCAGCTGAAGCCTATAAGAAGCGTTTCAATCAGCGTAAAAATGTGAAAGCGGTGGTCCGTTGGGTAGGGTTCGTTCTAGGATTACTGTTTGTTAATCATATTTTAGGTTAAGTAAATGGCACTATGAAGCCTACTATTTCAGGATTGGTAGTGCCATTTTAGGAAGGAGTGTCAGTATGAAAGCCTTATCGATTCGGTCGGATTACGCTGCTGAAATCATGAATGGGACAAAAACTGAAGAATACCGTTCATGGTCAACTAAGTATCGGGGAGACTTGTTGATCTGCAACACTGCCAAGAAGATTCGTGGCTTCGTGCCTGGGTATGCTCTCTGTGTTGCTAAAATTGTTGGCATTGAGCAACGGCAGGATCAGGATGGTTCTTATTATGCTTGGAAGATCGATCCGTTTGCGAAAAATGGATCGTATTGGATTAAACCAATTAAAGTTAAGGGGCAATTGCGATTATTTAATATTGATGATCACCTGATTGAACGGGCCCCATTTACAGATATTCATAGTAAGACAGCAATGGAATGGATTAACAAGGTAATTGCACCGCTTCGTTATTAGGAGGAGATTCAATTGCAGTTTGTTGTTGCTAGTCATAATCACGATAAAATTAAAGAACTTCAACAGATTTTTCGTGTTTGTAATAATGAAGTAATTCCATATACGGACTTGCTCTCTAAAATAAAATTCCCTCCAGAGGGGAACTATTCATATGAAGAAAATGCTAGTGATAAAGCACTCTTTATTAGTAAGCTGCTTCCTGATAAATTAGTCATTGCAGATGATTCAGGGCTACTGCTTACAGCTAGACCTAAAATTCTTGGAGTGAGGACAGCACGTGATCTTACAAATTACCCCACGCCCCAACAGTATGCACAGCACATTATTCGTCTTGTTCAAGGAAGAGACCGCAAATTTATCATGCAGACGAGTATTGCATGTGCTCATCAAGGAAAAATTATTAAAGTCGTTGATGGTACATTAAAGGGACAAATTGCAAGCACTGAACGCGGAATTAATGGCGAAGGATTTAGCAGAATTCTTATTCCACGTGGCTTAACTAAAACATTAGCTCAGATGACATTTGAAGAAAGCTATCCGTACTTAACTCGGGCGCGGGCTACTGAAAAATTAATCAGATTCTTAAAAGAAAATCACGATTAATGCCAAACAAAGGTTAATAATCATCCCCACAAGAACTAATCTTGAATGACGAGGATTACCAAATGTTACAATTTTCTCACGGAAAGCATTCGCAGTAAGAATGAAGAGGATGATAGAAATGACCAGCCAAATAAGATTGACGAGGAGACTAGTCTTCCAGGTGAGAAACAGTTGAACTATCTGGCAGGTTAAGAGAATAAAGAAGAAGCAACGGGTAATAATTAACCAATTACTAACGTGCTTTTCCATTTTAGCGTGGAGACCAGCAGTAGAAGAAATAAATAAAATAACAATTGCAAATAAAATTAGAAGATTTAGCATCGGAAAACTCCTTTCAGAATCTGATTTTATCACTGATAAGAATTTATGGTCCTTAAGAGAGACACTTTACTTGAAAAAATGTTAGAAAAAGTGTATTGTACATTATTGTGTTTACTAGAATAATGAAGAGGTGATAGCCTGTGGCTGATTTTGAAATTGGTGATCTTGTTAAGGCAAAGAAATTTGGCCCGATGGATCATGACTTTACCGGAATCGTTGAAAAAGTCTACAATAATTCTATTATGATTTCGATTCAAGACTTTGATCCTAGCGATAAGAATGGGGTTAATGAATTAAACAGTCGTGCTGTTATTCGGCAAAGTGAAGCCAAGATGATTAAGGCTGTTCCACGTACTGAAAAAGCTGACGATGAAGGCGAAGATGGTGACGAAAAGCCTTCTGAGTCATCCGCTGATTCAAAGACAACAAAAAAATCATCAAAAAAGGCTGACAAATAGTTGGATTAGCGATATACTTACTAAGTAATTGCTATTACTTAGTTTATGCGGGTATAGTTTAGTGGTAAAACTTAACCTTCCCAAGGTTGCGTCGCGAGTTCGATTCTCGTTACCCGCTTATAGAAAAAGGCAAGGAAAACATTTTGTTTTTCCTTGTCTTTTTCATTTCTACTAAATTTCTTTCAGGACTGCGGAGAGCTGTTCTGCAGAGGTATGCATTTTAGCTAATTCAGTTGGTGATAACTGGTATTCAATTACCTGACCGATCCCCTGACGGTTAATGATTGCAGGTGAACCAAGGTAAAGATCATTAATCCCATATTGGCCGGTGAGAGGAGCAGAGACGGGGATTACAGTATTTTGGTTTTCAATAATTGCACAGACAATTGATGATAAGCACTTAGCAACACCGTAGAAAGTTGCTCCCTTATGCTGGATAATTTTTGCACCAGCTCGACGAACCTGTTCCTCAATTTCATCCTTTTCTTCCGGTGTGAGTTGAATGATTTTATTTAACGGTTGTCCATTAATCATTGCCTCGTCAAAAGTGACGAATGAAGAATCGCCATGTTCACCAAGGACTTGTGCATCGACTGCATTAACTGAAATATTTAATCGCTGACTAAGAATCAACCGTAACCGCATTGTATCGAGTGAAGTTCCCGTACCAATTACCCGCTCTTTTGGGAACCCAGAAATTTGCTGAGTTAGAGTGGTTAGAAGGTCAACCGGATTGCTAGAGATTACAAAAACCCCTTTAAAGCCACTGGCAATGATCGGTTTAATGATCTCCTTAAGAATCTTAACATTTTTATGAATGAGATCTAGACGACTTTCGCCAGGTTTTCGCGGTACACCAGCGGTAATAACCACGACATCAGCATCATGAGCATCTTCATAATTGCCAGCAAAAACGTCTGTAGGCCCGGTTAGCGGGGTGATATCAGCAAGATCGAGAGCATCACCAACCGCCTTATCATGTTGACGAGTTACGATAACTAGTTCGTCGACTTCACGATTTGATTGGAGAAGGGAAAAAGCAAATGCAGAACCAACCGCACCATCCCCAACTAAGACTACTTTATGACGATAGTGATTAATCATTATAATTCCTTCTTTTTTAATTCACGTTCTGCTGCCCAGTGGTTAATTGGTCCAAATTTATGACCAACCTCCAGTGGATGAGAAATAGCAGCATAAACAGCATCCTTAGCACGAGTAACGGCATTCTTCACGTCCGTGCCCTTAGCTAATTCAGCAGCGATGATAGCCGAAAAAGTATCTCCAGTTCCGTTAACGTGAGTCGTATCGAAGAATGGCTTAGTTAGTTCAAACCGCGAGCCGTCTTCCAACAGGACTACATCAACTACTTCCTTTTGAGTTGGATCCTTGTGTTCGCCTTTAATGACAACGTTTTTTGCTCCCATCTCATGAAGCTTGACTGCTGCATCGAACATTTCTTGGGTATTTTTTAACTGTAGTCCGGTTAATTTTTGTGCTTCGTAGAAGTTGGGTGTAATCACAGTTGCTAAGGGAACAATTCGTTCACGGAATAATTCGTATGCTGATTGTTCAAGAAGCATTGCCCCGTGTTTGGTAATAATTACAGGATCAACCACTAGTGGACCAAAATCAACCTTAGCATATTGATCAGCAACGACATTAATTACATCATCATTAGCAAGCATTCCCGTTTTTGCAGCAGAAATCTTGAAATCAGTAGATAATGTCTTAAATTGCTGTTCAATATAATCCTTTGGCATTACTTGTGCCGCGTCAATCCCATAAGAGTTCCCGGAAACAGTAGCGGTAAGGAGTCCGTGACCATAAACACCATCTACAAAAAATGCGTGGAGATCAGCTGGCATTCCTGCACTACCGTCTGAGTCATGACCAGCAATTGTTACTGCTTGTACTTGTTGATTAATCATGTCTATCAGCAACCTTTCTTTAACGTGTTGGGAAAATTGTAACATAAAAGGATTAATAATGATTCAATAAAAATGCTGTTAGAAACGAAATACTAAAAGAAAAGTGGACGGAGATGACAAAGCAAATCGAAAAATCTTGTTTACAAATAAATGGAATATGATAAACTAGACAAGAAACCGATGATTGAGGAGTAGTAATAAGGTACGGTTGATTAGCGATCCTGTGATGGTGGAAGTCAGGAAGCTTAACCTTATGAAAGCGTGCCCCATAGGTAAAGCTTAATAAATGAGTGGAATTCTAATTCAATTAGAGTGGTACCGCGGGTAAATCTCGTCTCTAGTAAATCCTTGTTATTTACTAGAGACTTTTTGTATAGGAGAAATTAATTTATGGATGAAAAGTTACAAGTAGCGAATGCTCTAGCTGTTGCACTGCCAGATTTAGAGCTAAACGAAATTGAAGAAAAGATTGAACGGCCAAAAGATTCAAACAATGGTGATTACGCCTTTCCAACATTCTTCTTAGCTAAGAGCTTACATAAAGCTCCACAAATGATTGCTAGTGAATTAATTGAAAAGATTGACCAAACTGGTTTTGATAAGGTGGTTGTAGCTGGTCCATACATTAACTTTTTCCTTGATAAAGCCAATGTTGGTGCTGGCGTGTTAAAGACCATTTTAAATGATCCAGAGCACTATGGTGAAAGTGATCTTGGTCACAAAGCTAATGTAACAATCGATTATTCATCACCTAATATTGCTAAGCCAATGGGGATGGGTCACCTTCGTTCGACTATGATCGGTGAAGCAATTGCCCGGATTCTTGAAAAAGTTAACTACAACTTAATTCGGATTGACTACCTTGGTGATTGGGGAACTCAATTCGGTAAGATGATGGCTGCCTACAAAATGTGGGGCGATAGTCAAGAAGTTCAAGACGGCCTGAAGAGTGATCCGATTAATACGCTGCTTCAACTTTACGTTCGGATTAACACTGAAGCAGATGAACATCCAGAATATACTGATGCAGGTCGGGAATGGTTTGCTAAGCTAGAACACGGTGATGAAGAAGCTTGGCGTCTCTGGCACTGGTTCCGGGAAATCTCTTTGGAACGGTTCCAACGGGTTTACGACATGTTAGATGTCAAGTTTGACTCATTTAATGGTGAAGCATTCTCAGCACAAAAGATGGAAGAACCAATTCAACTCCTTCGTGATAAGGGATTGTTAAAGAAGAGCCGTGGTGCCGAGATTGTTGATCTTGAACAATTCAACTTGCCACCATTGCTGATTATTAAGAGTAACGGAACTACCACCTACATTACCCGTGATTTAGCCACTGCTTTATTCCGGAAGCGGATGTATGGTCATGCTAAGTCCCTTTACGTTGTCGGTGCTGAACAAGAAGTTTACTTTAAGCAATTGCGGATGGCATTAAAGGAACTTGGCTTTAACTGGTGGGATCAAATTGAACATATTTCCTTTGGTTTAATGAACTTAAATGGTCAAAAGATGTCAACGCGGAAGGGAAATGTTGTTTCTCTTGAAGATGTTCTTAACGATTCCGTTGATCTTGCCCGGAAGCAAATTGCAGAAAAGAACCCTGATCTAAAGAATGCTGACGAGGTTGCAAAGCAAGTTGGTATTGGGGCCGTAATTTTCCACGATTTGAAGAATTACCGGCGGAATGCAGTTAACTTTAAGCTTGAAGATGTTGTTAAGTTTGAAGGGGAAACCGGTCCTTACGTTCAATATGCACGGGCCCGGGCTGAGAGCATTTTGCGGAAGGGCGGCATTCGTGACTTTAGCGATGTTGACTTAACTCAAGTTGGTGATGGTGCTTGGGAATTAATTAGCTTCTTAGGTCAATATGGTGAAGCTGTCAAGCGGGCCGCACTTAACTATGATCCATCAGTAGTTGCAAAGTATGCATTGGAACTTGCCAAGAAGTTTAATCAATACTATGCTCATAACCGGATCCTAAATGATGATCCACAACAACCGGCACGGTTAGCATTGACTCAAGCTGCTAGTCATGTTTTGAAGTCCGCATTGGCTCTTCTTGATGTTAAGGCTCCAGATGAAATGTAAGAGAAAAATTTTTAACTAAAAGGAAATCGAGAATATCTCGGCTTCCTTTTATTATTTTAAATTTTAGTTATGCTGATCGAAAATTGACTATGGAAAAATTCTCCTATGGTAAAATGATTGAGACTTAATGTTACTAAATATGGGGATTAATAAATGAGAAGAGAACCAGAAAGAAAGCCACCTTTTCGGGAACGGATGCTTGCCTGGCTAAAACAGTTTTGGCAACGGGTAAAAGAGGTTGTTAATGAACTTTGGCAACAGCTTACTCGTTGGTTAAAGCAGTTTTGGCATCGGTATCAACTAACACGGTGGCTAATTGCAATTTTTTTAGGATTATTTTTGGTAACTAGTACTTACCTGACATTTGTTGCTAAGACAGCAGATGTTAAGAACTTAGAACATCGTTTACAGCGACCAACAATGATTTATGATCATGATAATCAGTCTGCTGGAAGCTTATATTCGCAAAAGGGGACATATGTACCACTTAGTAAAATTTCGGCAAATGTTCCAGCAACGGTAATTTCCACTGAAGACCGGAACTTCTACCATGAACATGGCTTTTCAGTTAAGGGCCTTGGGCGTGCCGGCTTTTTGTTGATTAAGAATAAGCTGCTGCACCGTGACTATATTTCTGGCGGGGGAAGTACCTTGACTCAACAGTTAGTTAAGAATGCCTTTTTAACCCAACAGCAAACATTTTCACGGAAGGCACGAGAAATTTTTATCGCGGTAGAAGTTGAAAATCAATACAGTAAAAAGCAAATTCTGACGATGTATCTCAATAACGCCTATTTTGGTAATGGGGTCTGGGGAGTTCAGGATGCTGCCAAAAGGTATTTTGATTGTAATGCAGCTGAATTAACTGTTCCTCAGGCTGCAACGTTGGCAGGAATGTTAACATCACCAGGAATTTATGATCCGGTTACTCATCCAGATGCAACTAAGCAACGTCGTAACTTAGTCCTCCAGCTAATGGTTGAAAATCATCAATTAAGTCAAACTGCCGCTGATCAATATAAAAAGGTTCCGTTAGAAGTTACTAACGGGTATGTTGCACCGGATACTTATCGTTATCCATACTATTTTGATGCCGTAATTTCTGAGGCAATTAATAAATACCATCTTTCGGAAAAGGAAATCATGAATAATGGTTATAAAATTTACACGACCTTGGATCAGGATCAGCAGCGCTCAATGCAGCAAACTTACGAGGACGATGATAACTTCCCTAGTAATTCAGTTGATGGGACTAAGGTGCAGTCAGCTTCAGTTGCGATGAATCCGAAAACGGGTGGTGTTACCGCAATTGTTGGTGGTCGGGGGAAACATGTTTTCCGGGGCTTTAATCGGGGAACGCAGATGCGTCGGCAACCAGGCTCAACGATTAAACCACTGGTTGTTTATGCTCCAGCCTTAGAACATGGTTATTTCTATGACTCCATGCTACAGGATAAGAAACAAGCGTATGGGACCAACGACTATACACCAAAAAACTATGATGATACTTATGCTGGAAGTGTTCCGATGTATAAGGCAGTCTATGAAAGTCTAAATGCTCCAGCAGTATGGTTATTGAATAAAATCGGGGTTAATACTGGGTATAAGATGGCCCAGAAATTTGGCTTGCCAGTGGAAAAGGGAGATAAGAATCTTGCCCTTGCTTTAGGGGGAATGACTAAGGGCGTTTCTCCTGAACAGATTGCTCGTGCTTATGCTACTTTTGCTAATGAAGGAAAGATGCCTGATACCCACTACATTACAAAAATTAAGGATGCTTCTGGAAAGACGATTGTTACCGCCAAGACGGCAAAACCTAAACGAGTCGTCACTGCTAATACTGCTAAAAATATGACGAGTATGCTGATCGGTGTCTTTGAACACGGTACTGGTCAATCTGCTCGGCCTGCTGGTTACACGTTAGCTGGGAAGACAGGAACAACGGAATCAGCGGTTAAAAGCGATAGTGCTGATGATCGTGATAAGTGGATTGTTGGTTATACTCCTGATGTGGTGGTTGCTACTTGGGAAGGCTATGATGATACTAATTCATCCCATGCCTTGCAGGATATTTCAATGAAAAATGTTAATAGCCTTTATAAAGCTGAAATGAGCGGAATCTTGAAGAATACGCCAAATACGAAATTTAACGTTCAAGATGCCCAAACCCGAGCAACCGCAAATAGCGGGAAGAGTAATAAGGGCTGGGGCTCATTGCTGAAAAATGGTGGTGACCTGATGAACCGGTTTAATCAATCGGTAAATGACTTTGGTAATCGTGCTGGCCAGTTATGGAATAATGTTCGCTCTTTATTCTGAAAGAATGATGATTAACTGATAGTATGATACAATCGAATTGTTGAATAAATGAAAAGAGGTTACAAAAAAATGGTTAATATTTACGACACCGCTAATGAACTTAGTAATCAATTAAAAGAAACCCAAGAATATCAAGGATTAAAGAAGGCTTTTGATAGTTTGAAGGCCCAAAAGGATACTTTTGAAACTTTTAAGAAGTTCCAACAAATGCAGGCTGATGCTCAACAAAAGCAAATGACTGGTCAAAAGCTTACTCAAGACGAAATTAATGCAATTCAGACCGTTGCTAAGGAAATGAGCTCCAAGCCCGAAGTACAAACCTTAATGAACCAAGAACGAGCCGTTGATAACATGCTTCAACAACTTAACCGGACAATTACTAGTCCTATTCAAGATATCTACAAGGATGTTATGCCACAAGGTCCACAACCAACTGACAAGTAACTGTTAATTTAGTTATAAAGATGATAACGGGAAGAAGAATGATGACAGTCGTGTCTGAGTGCTCTTCCCGTTTTTCCATTCAAAGGGTGAAAAAATGAAGTTTATTCATACTGCAGATTTACATTTAGATAGCCCGTTTCGGGGATTAGATGAGATGCCAACACAAATTTGGCAACGGGTTCACCAGTCAACATTTACGGCATTTGAACGAATTGTTGATGCTGCAATTAATCAGCAAGTTGATTTTGTCTTAATTGTTGGAGATATTTATGATCGTGACCATCATAGTGCTGAAGCGGAAGATTTCTTTATCCGCCAATGTCGACGGTTAGCAAAACAACAGATTCCTGTTTATTTGAGTTATGGTAATCATGACTATCAGCCAGTAACGGAACAATTAGATTCATTGCCGAACAATGTTCATGTATTTAGTAACCAGGTTGAAACAAAAACATTAACGCTTGCCGATGACCAGACAGTAGCAATTACAGGATTTAGTTACGGTAAACGTTGGTTAGTTGAAGATCAGGTTAGGGAATTTCCTGAAAAAGGGACGGTTGATTGGCAGATCGGGATGCTTCATGGCGCCATCTCACAAAATAATCCCGATCAAGATCACTACGCACCCTTCACACTTCCTGAGCTTTTACGGAAAAAGTATGATTATTGGGCGTTAGGACATATTCATAAGCACCAGGTTCTGAACGACAAACCGCTAGTTGTTTATCCAGGTAATCCGCAGGGACGCCATAAAAATGAGGATGGTCACCATGGCTATTATCTTGTTCAAAGTGATTCTGATAAGTTAACGGCAGAGTTTAAGCCAGTTGCACCAATTGAATGGTGTGAAATTGATGTTCAATTAAAAAACAATCAAACGATTGATTCATTAATTGAAATGCTTCTTCGTAAGGGAGAGGCAGAAGATGGATTTAAGATGATTGCGTTTAATGTCCATTTGACTGATCAGGATAATGTTTTAACTAAAAAATTGCTAGCTAATGGGACAATTTTGGAACGACTTCAGGAAAATCTGAGTGAAAAGGGCAATTATCAATGGTGGCCATATCAGCTTAATCTCTTAAAAGATGCTACCTTACCGAAAATGACCGATTTAGACCAGGAATATTGGGACCAGTCTGCTAAGGATGTCTTTAGCCAAGCTGTCGTTATTGATTTAGCTGAAAAGTTGGCTAAGTATGGTTTTATTGCGGATCAACTTGCAGATCCTTCCCTGGTTGAACAATTACGTTATGAGGCAAGTCAGAAATTAGGTGAGGGGGATCACGATGAAAATTAAACAGGTCCACATTGACGGCTTTGGAAAATGGCATGATCAAGATTTTAGTTTTACCAACAATCCGGTTCTAATCTATGGGGCCAATGAAGCTGGGAAGACCACTTTGGCTGCGTTTATCCTGAGTATCCTTTTTGGATTTGCGGATGGTCGAGGAAAAAATAAATACCAGCAATATATCCCTAAGGATGGTTCGGGTTATGGTGGCTCCCTAACAGTAATTGCTGATCAACACCAGTATGTTATTAAGCGTGTAAAAGGGAAAAATGGTGGGAAGGTCACAATTACCAATGAAAAGGGGAAAAAGGAAAAGCAGGATTTCCTTACTAAATTGCTTGGCCCCTTAGATCGTGAACTTTATCAAACCATCTACAGCTTTAACCAAAATAATATTTTAAATGATGAATTGGATCGGGAACAATTAGAACAGCATTTACAGCGATTAGGAGCGGTTGGCAGTCAGGAATGGCTCCAACAAATTGCTCACCTAGAAAAAGCAACAGATTCCCTATATAAACCTCGTGGGCGGAAGTTAAGTCTAAATCGTCATTTGAAGGAATATGAAGAACTTCGCGAACGGGTTAACCAAGCTCAATCACAGAGTAGTGATTACCACCGTTTAGTTGAGAAACAAGTTGAAAAACAATCTGAGTTAGAACAACTAAAGCAAGAACAGCCCAAGCTTAAGCATCAGGTTGAAGAAGAAGAACGACTGCAACGATTATGGCCAATTTATGAACAGTGGCAAAACCATCAAAAGGAACCCCTTACAGAGCGGTTAACGGATGATGAGATTATTAAGATTCAAGAACTGCAAAGTAGGGAACGGGAACTTAATACTCAATTAAAGTCATTTAACCAACAGCAGCTTGAACAACAAGCAATCGTCAAAAAACTGAGTGATCCTGAAGTAAATGATTATCGATTACGCAAAGCACATTATCAGCAATTAAAAGATCAGTTGTTGGCCTTACAAATTCAGAAAAATGGTCAAACAGTTAATCAGCAGGAACAATGGCATACCGAACTTAAGCAACTAGCAGAACGTTACGGAAGTGTTAATTTACCAGAGCCACTTTCTGAACGAGCAGTGAGCGAACTGGAGGGACTACTTAGGGCTAGCGCTCAAACTAACAATAGCCAAAATCTATTTATTCCTGGAATTGGAATTGTCCTTTTCATATTGGGATTGATTCTTCGCCAGCCCCTGGTTTGGATTTGTGGAATTATTGCTCTTGGTGGTGCAGGGGTATTATGGTTTAAACAGCAACAACGCGAAAAACAGTTGACTGAGGAACAAAACTCCGCACTTCAATCATTTGGAAAACAACATAATTTAACGGCTTTTCCAACAAGTAAATGGTTAATGATGCAGGGGGATCTTCATCGTTATCATGATTTAAGAGCTCAAGTAGAGCAAGCAGATAAGCGCAAAACTAGTTTTGAACACCAGCTAGAATTAATTAAGCAACAATTACCGGTTAGCTTAACAGCTGATTCTCTCAATGAATTAATTAATAGTTATCAGCGATGGCTTGTTGAGATGCAGGATCAGGTACAACAATTGAATAGTGTAGAGCAGGAATTAACCCGAATTCAAAGACGGAATGATCAATTAACGCAACGGTTGACCGAGTATCGTCAAGCTAAGGAGACCGAATATAAGTCGCTTGGAATTAAAAATGATAATGAGTTCAAACAACTTCTGGCACAAAAAGTAGCTGACCAAACTAGGAAGGTCACGGTTTCAGCTTATGGTCAGCAACTAACGACTAGTGATCGTCAACAGTTAGCTCACTACGATAGCAAGCATTCACTTGATGCTAAGGTTTCCCTTGTCCATCAGAACTTAGCAGCTAATGAACAAAAACAAACGGAGCTTGAAACGGCATTGGCCCAAATCAATGTCCAAATTAATGCCTTAGTACAGGATGGCTCATTTAGTGAATTAAACCAGAAATTAACAAATCTGCAGACAGTAATTTGGAATGAAACTAAGCAATGGCTAAGTAGTCAACTTGCTATTCGGTGGATTAATGGGGCGTTAAAATTAGCATCTCAAGATCGTTACCCCAAGATCCTTCAACAAGCAGAAAAATTCTTTGCAATTTTAACTGCTGATCGTTATCAGAAAATTATCGTCGATGATAGCGGAATTAGTGTATTAAATCATGAACAGCAAATTTTCCAGGTTGCTGAATTATCGCTTGGAACAGCAGAACAATTATTTATCTCTCTCCGCTTGGGATTTATTACCGTAATTAGTGATCAAATTAAGTTGCCGGTTATGGTGGATGATGGTTTTGTTAATTTTGATAATGTTCGTCGGGGACGGATGTTAAAATTACTGAACCAGCTGGCTGAGGAAAACCAGGTGATCTACTTTACCGCTAACGAGCAGATTAATGAGCTAGGGTCCCCCATTATTAATCTTGATCGGCTAAATAAGAATAAAGTTTGAAAATCATTTAAACATTCTGGATCAAGGCGTGGGATCGCTTTTTGAGTGTGGTATATTAGATTGGTAAGTTTTTGTGAAAATTAAATTTAATTGAGGAAGTGTTTTTGTGAAATCTAAGAAGTTAATTGCTATGATTGCCTGTGCAACGCTGGCCTTGCCGTTAGCAGCTTGTGGGAGTAAGGCCGTTGCAACTACTAGTGGGGGAAAGATTACTCAAGAAGAGTACTATAATGAAATGAAAACCACCACTAACGGGAAGCAAGTTCTTCAGCAAATGATCTTGGATAAGGTTTTGGAGAAGGAGTACGGAAAGCAAGTTTCTGATAAGCAGGTTAATGCCCAATACAACACGTACAAGAATCAATATGGTTCACAATTTAGTGCGGTGTTACAACAGCAAGGATTGACTGAGAAAAAGTTAAAGCAACAAATTCGTTCTAATCTTTGCTTGGAAGCTGCGGTACGGAGTTACACTCATATTACTAATGCGCAAATTGACAAGCAGTGGAAGAAGTACGAGCCGAAGGTGCAAACTGCTGAAATTCTTGTTGGAAGTAAGGACGATGCTCAAGGGATCATTGATCAGTTAAATAATTCAGATCATCCTTATAAGACCTTTAAGAAGTTAGTTAAGTCAAAGTCAACTGACGCATCAACTAAGAATGCTGGTGGTAAGGTTGCAGCATTTGATAATACTTCAACTTCGGTTGACTCAGCATACAAGAAGGCTGCATTTAAGTTGAAGACTGGTGAATATACTACTGAGCCGGTTAAGACGGATGATGGCTATGTTGTGATTTACATGATTGAACACCCGGCAAAAGGGAAGAAGAGTCAACACATTAATGACTTGAAGACACAAATCGTTCAAGAGAAGATGAATGATTCTAAGTTCTTACATAAGGTTGTTTCAAATGTCCTTAAGAAGGGAAACGTTTCAATTAAGGATAACGATCTAAAGAATATTATGGATGACTACTTGAATAGTAATGCAAGCACCACTAAATCAAATAGTGGCTCATCCCTCGCTAATAACTAAAATTATTTTGGCTAAAGTAAAAGGAAGCTCTTGGCATCCGGTTAATCCGAATACGATGAGCTTCCTTTGCTATTCTTTTAGTTTATCAGTAATTTGCTGAATCTTTTCAAGGTGGGGCTGACTCTCAAATTGCCACTGCTTATGAAGACGTTCAATCTCATCAGCGTACTTTTCAAGCCCTTTAGCAGCATCTTTTAATTTTTTGGTACTTGTGGATAGTTGTTTAAGTGAGCGGAGAAGAAACTTAATATTCGTTAAGTCTTCTTGAAAATGATTAGTTATTGGTGTTATCAAATTGTCGCTTAATTGATTCTTGAATTTCTTTGTATTTAGCGTCATTGTATTCACCTGAATTATCCTTAAAAATCATCTTAAAATCGTCTTGATCGGAGTAACGAGGAATTAAGTGAATGTGTGAGTGGAAAACAGATTGGTAGGCAACTTTACCGTTATTATTCAAGACATTCAGGCCCTTAATTTTCGGGTTTGATGCCTTAACTGCTCGTGCAATTTTCGGCAGGCGAGAGAATACAGCAGCAGCTAATTCTTCGTCATATGCGAAGAGATCTGGGACATGCTTCTTGGGAATGACCAAGGTATGCCCAGGTGTTCCTTGAGAAATATCAAGGAACGCTTTTACTACGTCATCTTCGTATACCGTATAACTAGGGATTTCACCCTTTACTATTTTACAGAAAATACAGTCATCCATTGGTGATCGCTCCTTTGAAAAAATTTATTGTTATTATAAGTATACCAAAAGTGTTCTGAAAAAGAGCTGTCAATAAGTGACCTATGATATAATCAACGCTAGATAAGTTAATAAAAAGAGGGAAAATAATGGCACTTGAAATAAAAAATTTGATTGGGGGATATTCCCGAATCCCAGTATTAAAAGGAATTAGTTTTCAGGTTAAGCCTGGCGAGTTGGTCGGTTTAATTGGCCTTAATGGTGCCGGTAAATCAACGACAATTAATCATGTCATTGGATTACTAAGACCATTTTCAGGCGAAATTGCCTTAAACGGGGTTAATATTCAACAGGATCCCGTCGACTATAAAAAACAAATTGCCTATGTCCCAGAAACGCCAATCTTGTACGATGAACTAACTCTTCGAGAGCATATTGAGCTAACGATTAAGGCATACTCTTTGAATAGCGAAGAGGCATGGACGCGGGCTCGGAAATTATTAAAAACATTCCGGTTGGATAATAAGCTTGACTGGTTCCCAGCAAATTTTTCAAAAGGGATGAAGCAAAAAGTTATGATTTGCTGTGCCCTAATGACTAATGCTAAATTATTAATTGTCGATGAGCCTTTCTATGGTCTTGATCCATTAGCGGTTCATGATTTATTGGAATTGATTGAAGAACGGAAGAAGGCCGGCACTGCAGTTTTGATGTCAACCCACGTTCTCGATACTGCCCAACGCTACTGTGATCGTTTTGTCCTATTAGCTAACGGTAAGGTTCGCGCTCGGGGAACATTAGACGAATTACGGCAAAAAGCGGATAAGCCTGATGAATCACTTGATGATATTTATCTCAGCCTAGCAAGGGATGATCAAAATGAATAATTTATTTAGTCAACGTCGGCAAAGGCATTTTATGGAGTTACTAAAGTATTGGCGGTTGGTATTTAATGATCACTTTGTCATTGCTTTATTCTTCCTCTTTGGTGCACTGGCCTATGGTTATTCCCAGTGGTTGCCACAATTAAATGATCATCTCTGGTGGTCGCGGTGGTTGTTAGTTCTTTGGTTTGTGTTAATTACTCAAGTTGGGCGGCTAGCAACACTGCTTAAACGCCCTGATCCTATCTTTCTTCTTCCCCAGGTAAGATCCATTAGTCGTTATCTAAAACAAGCAACTATTTATAGTATGATTTTGGGCGTGCTCATGGTGCTTACCCTCTCGGTAATTGCACTACCATTTGCTTTAACGACAGAACGCTTAACAACGTTTGACATTAGTCTAATCTTAATCACCGCGTTGATTACTAAGGTGACGTGGCTTTGGACGGCCAGAAAAGCGATCAGTATTCGCTGGGGAGCACAACGTAGTAGAACGATTGCTGAATATTGGATAAACCCATTAATCGTTTGGCTAGTGACGTGGTTTGTGGGACCTATTTGGGGCCTGCTAGTATCGGCAATCTTGTTAGTTGCAATGACTACTTATTACAGAAACGTTGCGATTGATTGGCGACTGGCCGTTCGCGCAGAACAAGATCGGATGTTTAGTATTTACCGGTTCTTTAACCTCTTTACTGATGTTCCAAGTGTTCAGGGAAGTGTTAAACGACGGAAATGGGCAACTGGTTTAATTAAATTGCTAGAAAATGATAATCATGCTTGGGCATACTTATATGCGCATGGTTTTGTGCGAAATACTGAGGTAAGTGGGTTAGTAACGCGGTTAACGATTGTTGGGATGCTAGTTGTCTTCTTTATCCCGGTCAATTGGCTGAATACCGTTATTGCTCTGCTATTTATCTATCTTGTTGCTACCCAGCTAATGCCATTTTACGAGCAGTACCAGAATAATGTTTTTACTCATATTTATCCGATTGACCATGAAGTTCGGGTTAAGGACTTTCAGCGGTTATTGAATAGGGTAATTATCATTGAAATGCTACTAATAGTGATCGCAAGTATTGGTAGAGATCTTAACTGGCAACGGTTAGGGTTGAACTTGGTTTTAGGGATTGCAGAAAGTTATCTTTTAACTAAATTTTATTTTCAACGTCGAATTAAAAAAATGACAAAGTGAGGAATATTATGCGTGTAAAACATAAGAAGTGGGCGGACCCATTAATGGCGGAACACCCTGAGTTATTGGTTGACGATGCAGCAAAGTTTAAGGGAAAGTGGCAATCGCGCTTTTCTAAGAAACGGCCTCTTCATCTTGAAGTGGGAATGGGGAAAGGGCAATTTATTATTGGAATGGCAAAAGCACATCCGGAGATTAACTTTATTGGTTTGGAAATTCAGCGGACTGTTGCCGCAATTGCCTTAAAAAAGGCCCTTCCTGAAAACTTACCTAACCTGCAGCTGATTTGTGGTGAAGGTGAGGAGTTAACTGAATATTTTGAACCTGGCGAAGTTGAAAAACTTTACCTAAATTTCTCAGATCCATGGCCAAAGAAGCGGCACGCAAAACGACGGTTAACTTATCACACCTTTTTAAGTGAATATCAACTTATTTTACAGTCACAAGGACAAGTTGAACTGAAAACTGATAATATGGGATTCTTTGAATTTTCTGTTGTTAGCATGAATAATTTTGGGATGAAATTTGCTGGGCTTTGGCTTGATCTTCATAATAGTGATGAGAATGAGCATAATGTTGAAACTGAATATGAGCATAAGTTTGCTTCAAAGGGCCAGCCAATTTATAAGCTAACCGCAACAATGCCGAAAAAGGATAGCTTATAAGGATGATTAAATGAAATTAATTATTACAGATAGCGCCAATAAATGGTTTCAGGATAATTATGGCCTCAAATCTGGGGATGGAGTCAGAATTTACGGCAAAACCGTTCAACCACGGGATGTTCATCATGGTCCCTGGCAAGGATTTGCTCCAGAAAATGATCTATCAAATGCAACGATAGTCGAGAAAAAAGATGGAATTAACTATCATATTAATTTTAACGATAGCTGGTTCTTTTCGGGACTAGTAACGTTAATCAACTATCAGAATAATAATCAGTATCCAGCCTTCTTCTTTCAACGGGAAGAAAATGGGCAAACAGTAACTGCAGATAATTTTATTGGCGAAAATGTTGACGCTACTACCGGAGCTTCAAGTAAATTTGAAGATTACTGGGAATGATAAAGAGTATAAATATAGGGTCCCAACGCTCGGTAATGCCGAACTCTGGAACCCTATATATTTTCTATTCTAAAGTAGTTTTTAGTTATTTAATGATCGCTCAACCCGCTTCAATGAAAGAAGACTCCCTGTTTTTGCGTCAGCAATAAATTGATAATCAACTGGCTGGTTATCTTCTAAACGGGTAACACCGCCTTCGTAGGCTTCAGTTTTAACTGCGAAACGTTGATAGGGGATCCGGTGTTGGTTAATCCAACTACCAGTAACCTCTCCTTCGCGTTTGAAATCGTCGCGAATCATTTTGAGAATTTGGTCAGCTGAAATTCGTCGTTGACCAAACAACTTTCCAGCAAGGAACCCAACTACCCCAGATGCACCGAGTGTCACTGGTAATAACCAAGGATTGAGTGAATTATTAGAATCATTCATTTAATTAATTGCTTCCTTTGTCAGTTAGTATCAAAATTAATAATGTTAATTTTAACATTAACGGATAGAAAAAGCTAATTAAGAGCTAATGTGATAGCATAATGATATAATTACTTCAAATTCATCATGGAGGTAAGAAAATGGAAAAATTACCGCAAATGCAAGAGGATCAATTGTTAGGAAAGATTAGTAAAGGAAAATACGTATTGTTCTTTGATGCTGGATGGTGTCCCGATTGTCACTTTATTAAGCCAGCAATGCCAGAAATCGAACAAGATTTTCCAGAATACACCTTCATTGAGGTAGATCGCGATGAAAACATTGACCTTGCTGCTGAATTAAATATTTTTGGTATTCCAAGCTTTGTTGTTTACAGTGATGGCAAAGAAATTGGGCGCTTTGTAAACAAAGATCGAAAAACTAAGCAACAAGTAGAAGATTTTTTAAATGATTTGAAGTAAAATGGTAAACGGTAAAAAGAATGAAGGGGTCGGCGTATTGTTAATCACGATTCCCTTCATTGTTATTTTGATGGAGAAAGGAAAATCTGATGTTAATTTCTAGTTATAACCCTCAAGAGATGGGTGATGTTTTAGTTATTATTACTGGCCCTGATGTAGCTGACCAAACCGTAAATTCTAAGGGAAAGGTTACACAAATTACTGCTGCTAAAGATGGACGCCTCCTTGGTTACAACTTCTTTAATGCCAGTGAAATTTTGCCGGAGTTAAAGGCCGAACGGGGACAAGTATTCTTAAGTGATGAGCAAGTTGTTAAATTGAATAAGGCTTTGAAAGAAGCTGGCTTTACTGACGAATTAATTGCTGATCATACTCCTAAATTCGTTGTCGGTTATGTTGAAAAAATTGAAGATCATCCCAAGTCAGATCACCTTAAAATTACGCAAACACGGGTAGAAGATGGCAAGACAGTTCAAATTGTGTGTGGTTCTCCAAATGTTAAGGAACATATTAAAGTAGTTGCAGCGCGTCCTGGTGCAATGATGCCGAGCGGTAAGATTATCTGGCCTGGTGAATTGATGGGAGTTGAAAGTGAAGGAATGCTATGTGGCTTCCGTGAACTTCGCTTGAAAAATGCTCCTGACAAGAAGGGACTATGGATCATCCCTGACGATTGGCAAGAAACTGGCGAGGCGGTTGACTTTGAACGGGCCAATACTTACTTCCCTGCCGAAAACTAAACTGTTAATTTAACGATTGTTTGTGAAAGGAACCAGACTAATGGATAAGAAAACTTATTATTTTATTGGGATTAAAGGAACAGGGATGGCATCACTTGCGCGAATTCTTCACGACAAGGGAAATGAAGTCTTGGGATCAGACATTGAAAAGGAAACCTTTACGCAAGAACCATTACTAAAAAATGGGATTAAGATCTTGCCATTTGATCCTGCTAATTTAAAGCCGGGAATGATTGTTGTTCAGGGAAATGCCTTTGGTGATGATCATCCAGAAGTAAAGAAGGCTCACGAACTTGGACTAACAGTCATGAGTTACCCTGAAGCAGTTGAGCATGAAGTGACTAGTCATACTAGTATCGGGATCGCTGGAGCGCACGGTAAGACTAGTACGACTGCCCTCTTAGCTCATGTTCTTGATGGCGTTGAACCTACTAGCTACTTGATTGGTGATGGTGTTGGTAAGGGAAATGCCAAGGACCGCTTCTTTGTATTTGAGGCAGATGAGTACCGTGATCACTTCTTAGCATATCACCCAGACTATGCTATTATGACAAACATTGATTTTGATCACCCTGACTTTTTTAAGGATATTGATGATGTTCGCAGTTCCTTTGAAACATACGGAAAGCAAGTTAAGAAAGCGATCTTTGCTTGGGGTGATGATGATAATCTGCGGAAACTCGATGTTGATGTTCCTGTATACTACTATGGAACAAATGAAAAGGACGATTTCCGTGCAGAAAATATCCAACGAACACCAGCTGGTTCGACCTATGATGCCTACTTTAAGGACCAAAAGTTAGGAACATTTACCATTCATCTTTATGGTGAGCACAGTGTTCTTAACAGCTTAGCGGTAATTGCCGTTGCTTACATGGAACATGTTGATATGACAGATATTAAACGTGAGCTGGCAAACTTTACTGGAGTTAAGCGGCGATTTAGCGAGACCGATATTGCCGATGAAACACTGATTGATGATTATGCTCACCACCCAAGCGAAATTAAGGCAACCATTGATGCGGCTCGGCAAAAGTACCCGGATCGTCAAGTGATCGCCGTTTTCCAACCACATACTTATTCGCGATTAGCAGCTTATATTGATGGCTTTGCAGAATCATTAAGGAAAGCAGATAAGGTTTTTGTTACGCCAATCTTTGGTTCTATTCGTGAACAAGCTGGTCATGTTTCAAGTGAAGATCTTGAAGCAAAGATTCCTGACAGTGAAGGGATTGATATGGATACGATGACGAAGCTTCTCCACTATCATGATGCTGTGGTTGTCTTCATGGGTGCTGGGGATATTGAAAAATATGAAGATAAGTACAAAGAACTATTGAATAAATAGTTGGCAGGTTGAAGACTGCTATTAGATTTGTTATTATTTTGGAAAGGTCAGAGAAAGTCAAATTAAAAGGAATGATATATAATGAATAACTTTTCTGAACAACCGGAACGTCGGGTTGTTACCGATTCTGCAGGACTAAATCGGTTTTTGACTCGGATGTACGGTAATATGGTGGTTGCGATTTTAGTTTCTGCATTCTCCGCTTATTTAACGATGAATACATTTCGTCGTGAAGTTTTCGGTTACTTTGGTGCCCATCCAGCAATGATCTGGCTTGTCTTACTATTGCCAATTGCCTTATCAATGGGGATTAGTTTTAGTGCTACCAGAAATCCTGTTGGCGCCTTTTTAATGTTAATGCTGATATCAATCATTTATGGAGTTGAGTTTGCATTGATTGCTGGTGTTTATACTGGCGCAAGTATTGCTTCAGCTTTTGTTTCATCATCAGTGATCTTTATTGTAATGGCGATTTACGGGACCGTAACCAAACGGGACCTAACTAAGTTTGGATCACATGCAATGGCAGCATTAATTGCTTTGATTATTGCCTACATTATTAATATGTTCCTGCAAAGTCCAGCGATTGCTTACATTTTCTCTTTCATCGCAGTAATTATTTTTACTGTGCTGACTGGCTGGGATTCACAGAAAATGAAGCAGATTTATGTTAATTATGGTGATCAAGTTTCAGTAACTGGATTAGCGGTTTTGGGTGCACTTCAATTGTACTTAGACTTTGTTAACCTCTTTATTTCACTCCTTCAAATTTTTGGGATGAGTGAGCGAAACTAATTAAAAAGAAGAAGGTGAGAAAAATGTTTAGTTTTTCTCACCTTCTTCTTTTTAATTAGTTTTATGGACTTTTTGAGAATAATAAAATATATCAGTTAAGAAGATAATGGCAACTGCAACCCAAATCGTTTTCATCCGGAAGAAGGGCTGAATGATTGCTGATGAAATTGCGCCAAGGGTAAATGCTAAAACGACGATGAAGTAGTTAATAGCGATTTTTAAATCTTGTTGGCGATGGTGGTAGAGATATTCTGTGCCAAAAACCACTGACTTTTTAATGTTACCTGTAGTAAAAACACTGCTGTAACCGAGCCCCTCAATCTTACTGAAGGCAGTATTTAGTAACGCAAGGCCAAAGGAAACCAGACCAACTGAGAGATATGTAGGGAAGTCCTCAGACATAGCGCCCACGAATCCGCCAATAATTAGGATTGGGAAAAGACAAAAAATTCGCCAGTATTTGATATTTGCTTGAAAGGTAATGGCAACGATGATACCGATAATGTAGAGGATAATTGCACCACACCGGTCGATAATTCCAATAACATTATGATTAACCAACGCTGCAGCGAGGAAAACAATATTCCCAGTTTGTGCCGCGGCAAGCGTGTGACCACATTGAATATAGGTAAATGCATCAAGAAAGCCACCACAAAAAGTCATGATGATGGCAAACAGACGTGCCTCTTCAACGTGATGAGTATTAAGTAATTTGTTCAAAAGCTCCCTTCTTTAATAAATGATAAAACCTTAACGATCTCATTAAATTCGTGAACAGGAAACTAACGGAGCCTTTCAATCTTTGGTACAATTATTAAGAATAAGAGAAGGAGCGGTATTAAATGGCAAAGCAACTATTATTAATTGATGGTAACAGCATTGTTTTTCGGGCATTTTTTGCGATGCACAACCAGATTGATAAATTTACTAACAAGGACGGTCTGCACACGGCAGCTATTTATGGCTTCAAATTAATGCTTGATCATGTTTTAGCAAATTTTCATCCAGATGCAGCATTAGTCGCTTTTGATGCTGGTAAGGTTACTTTTCGAACCAAAATGTATGGCGACTATAAGGGTGGCCGGAGTAAGACTCCCGAAGAATTAACCGAGCAACTTCCGTATGTCCGTGAACTAGTAAAAGATTCTGGATTACATAGTTATGAATTAAAGGGCTATGAGGCTGATGATATTATCGGAACCCTCGCTAAGGAAGGCGATGATGCTGGTTATGAGACGTTAATCGTTACAGGTGACCGTGACTTAACCCAACTCGCCAGTGAACATACTACGGTAGCAGTTACCCATAAGGGAGTTACTGATACTGAACATTATACGCCAGAACATGTTCAAGAAAAACTTGGGATCACACCAGCTCAGATTATCGATATGAAAGCTTTAATGGGTGATACTTCTGATAATTATCCTGGAGTTACCAAAATTGGGGAAAAGACCGCAATTAAGCTTGTAAAACAGTTTGGTTCTGTCGAAGGTATTTATGAAAATATTGATAAATTGAAAAAGAGCAAGATGAAAGAACACCTAATTGAAGAGGAAAAGATTGCTCGACAGTGTAAGACGTTAGCCACAATTTTGCGTGACGCACCGGTTGAAATTAAGCTAGCAGATCTTGAATATAAGGGCCCGCAAACAGAAAAACTAATTGATTTCTACCAGAAGATGGATTTTCAGTCATTCTTGAAGAAAATGGCTGTTTCACCAGATGATCAGGACACTGAAACTGCACCGATTGAGTATACAGAACTAACCGCTGATAACCTGGATCTAGTTGCTAAATTAGGTGATCGGGGAAGCTTTTACTTAGAGATGCCGGATCCAAACTATCATACTTCACCATTTGCCGGCTTTGCGCTGGGCAACGATAAACAGTGGTTAGTAAGTCGTGATCCTGAATTGCTGAAGACTCCTGAACTCAAAAGCTGGTTAACAGATTCTAAGATCAAGAAGGACGTTTTTAATGCAAAAGCACAGATTGTTGGCTTGAACCGATTAGGAATTGCTCTTGATGGAATTGATTTTGATCTTCTTCTGGCATCCTATCTTTTGAATACTAATGACAATAGCAATGATCTGGGAAAATTAGCTCATGAGCATGGATATGATGATGTGCAAACGGATGAAGAGGTTTATGGAAAGGGAGCTAAGAGGGCAATCCCTGATGATGATCAGCTGTTCTTTCAGCACCTTGCCAATAAGGCACGGGCAATTGAACAATTGCGCCCTCAATTATTTGAACAGTTAAAGAAAAACGAACAGTTACCTCTTTATACTGATATTGAATTGCCACTAACCCAGGTCTTAGCCAAAATGGAAATTACTGGGGTTCATGTTGACGCGCAAACGTTAAAGAATATGGGGAGCAAGTTAACTGAACGGCTCACGGAGATTGAAGAACAGATTTATCAAGAAGCTGGCGAAGAGTTTAACATTAACTCTACTAAACAGCTTGGTAAAATTCTCTTTGAAAAGTTAAAGCTACCTGTTATTAAGAAAACTAAGACAGGGTATTCAACAGCTGTTGACGTTCTCGAAAAATTAGCTCCCCAGGCACCAATTGTGGAAAATATTCTTCAATATCGTCAGATCTCAAAGCTTCAATCAACGTATATTAAGGGACTGCTAAAAGTTATTCATTCGAGCGATCAAAAGATCCATACCCGTTATTTACAAACATTAACCCAAACTGGACGCTTATCGTCGGTTGATCCTAATCTACAGAACATCCCAGTACGATTACCAGAAGGGCGGCTTATTCGTCAAGCGTTTGTCCCGAGTCATGAAGGGTGGCAGATATTCTCTTCTGATTATTCACAGGTTGAATTACGAGTTCTCGCTCATATTACAGGTGATCATAATCTTCAGGAAGACTTTAAGAACGGTGAGGATATCCATGCCAGTACAGCTCGCCGGATTTTTCATTTAAAGCCGGATCAAGAGATTGACCGTAATATGCGTCGGCGGGCAAAGGCAGTTAACTTTGGAATTGTTTATGGGATTAGTGATTATGGGTTAGCCCAACGAATTCACGTTAGCCGCAGTCAAGCTCATGAATTCATTCAAAATTACTTTAAAGAATTCCCAAAGGTTAAGGATTATATTCATAACACGATTGAATTTGCACGGCAAAATGGGTATGTTGAAACGATTACTCATCGTCGCCGTTACTTACCAGACATTAATGCCAAGAGCTTCAGTCGGCGTTCATTTGCTGAACGAACCGCAATGAATACGCCAATTCAGGGAAGCGCTGCGGATATCATTAAAATTGCAATGATTAAGATGCAAGATGAATTAGAAAAGCGTCAGTTAAAGGCTAAGATGCTTCTCCAAATCCATGACGAATTGGTCTTCGAAGCGCCAAAAGAAGAGATTCCAGTATTGAGTAAACTGGTTCCTGATGTAATGGATTCAGCGGTTAAACTTTCTGTTCCGTTAAAGGTCGATAGTAAATATGGTGACACGTGGTATGATCTAAAGAAATAATTTGAGGAGGAAGGATAGATGCCGGAATTACCAGAAGTTGAAACGGTCCGTCGGGGATTATTAAAGATTGCTGCAGGACGGAAGATTAATGGAATTGATGTTCATTATGGTAAGACAATTACTAATGATGTTGAACAGTTTAGGCAGTCGCTGATTGGCCAGACAATCGAAACTGTTGACCGTCGTGGCAAATACCTTCTTTTTCGGTTTAGTAATCACCTAACAATGGTTTCTCACTTGCGTATGGAGGGCAGTTACTATACACAACCGGCAGGGACTTCGGTTGATAAGCATACTCACGTTGTTTTTAAATTTACGGATGGAACAGAACTTTGCTACCGTGATACTCGGAAATTTGGCCGAATGACACTAGTAAAAACTGGCGATGAGATGACAGTTGGCGGGTTAAAAACAATTGGTCCAGAGCCCACTGCTACTGACTTTAAGGTTGACTACTTTAAACGAATCTTGCGACGAAGCCGTGGAAAAATAAAACCGTTTTTGCTTAATCAACGACATGTTGCTGGATTAGGAAATATCTATGTTGATGAAGTCCTTTGGATGAGCGGGATCAATCCTGAACAGCCCGCTAGCACCCTTACTGATAAGCAGATCCAGGTCCTACATGATAACATTATTCAAGAGTTATCCAGGGCAATTGAGTATAAAGGGACAACTGTTCATACGTTTAAAAATGCGTTTGGCGATGCTGGTGCATTTCAGGAGCAGTTAAATGCGTATGGTCACGGTGGCGATCATTGTCCGCGCTGTGGTACAAAAATGGTGAAAATAAAAGTTAATCAGCGAGGAACCACATTTTGTCCACATTGCCAACCATTATTGGAGATGAAAAATGACTAAGCTGATTGGATTAACTGGTGGAATTGCAACTGGTAAATCAACTGTTAGTAATTTGTTAAGGTTAAGTGGGTATCCGGTAATTGACGCGGATCAGGTGGTTCGTCAGCTCCAAACCGCACATTCAAAGGGGTTAGAACGGTTAACAGCAGTATTCGGGAGTGGGATCTTGAATGCTGACCAAACGTTAAATCGGCAGGCGTTGGGTTCCCTTGTATTCAGTGATCAAACTAAATTAGCTAAGTTGAATATGATAATGCAGCCATTGATTCGTGAAGAGATCTGGCGACAGGTAAAGAACTACCAAAAACAACAAATTCCGTATGTAATTTTAGATGCTCCGCTCCTATTTGAGGAAAACTATACTGATGAATGTGACCTGGTCGTGGTTGTTACTACCGATCATCAAATCCAGGTCCAACGATTAATAAAGCGGAATGGGTATTCGCAAACTGAAGCAGAGCAGCGGATTGACTCTCAGATACCATTAGCAAAGAAGAAACGATTGGCTGATATTGTAATTGATAATAACGGAAGTAAGGAAGAATTAAAACGACAAGTTGCTGGATTAATTGATCAGATGCATAATAATAAGTTATGATAAAATGAAAACTATTTAATAGTAAGCAAGGAGGAAGGCCAGATGCGTTGTCCACACTGTCATAAAAACGGTTCGCGTGTTGTTGATAGTCGGCCAAGTGAAGATGGCACTTTTATTAGACGACGTCGAGAATGCATTCACTGTGGTTTCCGGTTTACCACTTTTGAACGGTATGAAGAGACCCCATTATTGGTGATAAAAAAAGATGGAACACGGCAAGAATTTAGTCGTCAAAAGATTTTAAACGGGATTGTTAGATCCGCGGAAAAACGTCCTGTTAGCATGGAGCGCCTAACAAAAGTAACTGATAAAATTGAAAAAGAAGTTCGCAGCCTTGGTGAAAATGAGGTCTCCAGTCAGGTGATCGGTAAATTTGTCATGCAAGAATTGAAAGACATTGACGAAATTGCCTACATTCGTTTTGCAAGTGTTTACCGTCAATTCAAGGATGTTGATGCGTTCATGAACGAGCTGGAATCCATGATGAAAAATAGCGATAAGAAGTAAAGGGGAACGAGGCCATAATGACTAAAAGCAAATCAATATTTGATCCAGGGGCTGGATATATTGTTACTGCTAGCCACCAATGGTCGAATTTTAATGAAAATGTTTTTGAACTTTTTTACCAGCCAATATTAGGAACAGCTGCATTTGCGATGTTTCATGCCTTAAGAACACAATTGAACGAAAAACCAGCAATTAGTGATCGGCATCTCCAATCTCAATTACTAGTTCAGCTTAACGCAGGATTGCAGACAGCTGAAGAAGGCATTCAACGCCTGGAAGGAACCGGGATGTTACGGACTTTTGCCCAAACTGATCAGCTTGGTGATTTATTCGTTTATGAGCTTCAGTCAACACTTACGCCAGCTGAGTTTATCAATGATAACCTTCTTAGTATTCTGCTACTAGAGGCTGTTGGCGAGGCGCGTTTTAAGGAGTTGGGTGAATTTGCTAACCGTTTTACCTTAGGAAATCGTCAAGCAACATTAAAAGAAATTACCCATAACTTCTTTGATGCTTTTCATGTTGATGATCAGCGGATTACACATTTACCGACAGAGATCGCTACTACTCGCAAAAAAATAGTTAGTGAAAAGAAACCAGAGAAAGAGGTAGCTACTGTTGATTTTGACTGGCCGACTCTAGTGCAATTGTTAAAGAGCCAGCCCATAACCGAAAGGGATCTAAGTAGTAATCGTGATTTAATAGAAGTTGAGCACCAACTCTATGGAATTGATGAACCGACAATGGCCCGACTGATTACCAAATCAACTGATTTGACAACAAGCAAAATTCGTCCGCAGCGACTTAAACAAATTATAGCTGGGGAATACCGGGTCGATGCTAAGCGGCCGGACAAAGAAAAAGTTAGTGAAGAAAAGAGAACAACTGCATTTTCGCAGGAAGAACAACAGTTAATTGAAACATGTAAATACTATGCACCGGTGACGTTTCTTCAACAGCTAAAACAACAGATGGGTGGCTTTGTGACTTCAGGAGAACGGGCGATTATTCGGAACTTAATTCAGGAACAACGATTAGATGCAGGCGTTGTTAATATTCTTTCATGGTATGTAATTGCATCGCTTAAACGACCGACACTTCAAGCAAATTATGTAAATGCGATTGCTAATAACTGGATGCGTGCTGGAGTGGCGACCGCTGAAGAAGCGCTTGCCCATATCCATGAGTTTAACGATCAAAAGGCGCAGAAACGTACTAGTCGTCAAACAAACTATTATCGCCAGCGAACCACTACTGTTCGCGAAAAGATGCCAGCATGGGCTAATGAAGATGAACAGCAAATCAAGAAGCCAACACCAGAACAATTAGAGCGGCTTCGTCAACGGTTAGCAAGGCGAAAAAAGTCGGGTGGCTCTGAAGGGGATGAGAGTAAATGAAATCGTTAAGTAAAACAATGAAGGAAATTATGAAGAGCCAAAATTTCGGTCCTGCTTATGAGCAAATGATCAGTCAGGTTCTGAATGATCCAGAAGTTGCCGCCTTTTTGAAGAATAATTCTCAAAAACTTTCACCACAAGCAGTTGAGCGAGGCGAGGCCAAGCTTTATGAATACTTTCACGAAAAACAATTGATTAATAAGGGAACGGCCACGGTAGCGCCGGGTTATTCCCCGCAATTGATTGTTAATGCGGGACAAATTGACGTAACTTATGTGCCTACCAAAAAACTGCTTGAGCAACAACGGCAAGCTCATATTAAGCAACTGGTTTCTTCAATTAATATGCCTAAGTTTATTCATGGGGCTTCCTTTGATCGATTTTATATTGATGAGCCGTACCAAACAGAAACACGGAACATTGCTTTAAATGCAGCCCTTGATTTTGTTGATCAATATTCTCCAAATGAATTTCATCCCGGATTATATCTTTACGGTCGGTTTGGTGTTGGGAAGACTTATCTTTTGGGAGCAATTGCCAACGAGCTTGCCCAACAAAAGGGTGTTGCAACAACGATGATGCATTTTCCGAGTTTTGTTGTTGAGATGCGTAATTCAATTAAGACAAATAATTTGGGCTCAAAACTTGATGCGGTAAAAAAGGCCCCAGTATTAGTGCTTGATGATATTGGTGCTGATGCAATGACCACTTGGGCCAGAGACGATATTCTTGGTGTTATCTTAGAATATCGAATGCAAGAAGAACTTCCAACATTCTTTAGTTCAAACTTTTCAATGGATGAGCTTCAAGACCACTTGACGGTGAATGTAAAGGGAGAAGAAGAGCCGGTTAAGGCAAGTCGGATTATGGAACGGATCAAGTTCCTTTCTCGTCAATATGAAATGGCTGGGGCCAATCTTCGTGATAAAGGATAAAAATATTTAATGCTATCCCTTGACATTGAATGATCGCTTTAGTATTCTAGATAACGTTGAAAGAAAAAGCAGGAGCACCCGCTTCTCGCCTAGGTGATAAGAATTGCCGGGCTGACGAGTTAAATAAGAACAATAATAGTGTTGTTTATTATTAGCGGGGTGTAGAATGCACTCCGCTTTTTGCTTGATCTTTCGCTAATAAAATTGGAGGTGCGTTGCCATAGCTCAAGATATGATTGTCAATAACGGTATTCGTGCTCGTGAAGTACGGCTAATTGGTCAGGATGGCGAACAGTTAGGAATTAAGTCAAAACGCGAGGCGTTACAATTAGCTGAAGATGCTAACCTTGATTTGGTTTTGGTAGCCCCAAAGGCGCGGCCAGCTGTTGCCCGGATCATGGATTACGGAAAGTACCGTTACGAAATGCAAAAGAAAGAGCGTGAAGCTCGAAAGAAGCAAAAGACTGTAACGGTTAAGGAAATTCGGTTGAGCCCTTCAATCGATACGAATGACTTTAATGTCAAATTGAAGCGAGTTCGTAAGTTTATTGAAAAGGGCGATAAAGTTCGTGTTTCCTTACGATTCCGTGGTCGTGCTATCACCCATAAGGATATCGGTCGTGACATGATTGAAAGAATGGCCAAAGAAACTGAGGACATTGCAACAGTTGTACAACGACCAAGGATGGAAGGGCGGAGTATTTTCTTAACTCTTGCCCCAGCTGCTGATAAAGCAAAAAACTAATTTAAGAAAGTAGGGAATTTTTCTTATGCCAAAGATGAAGACTAACCGTGCCGCTGCAAAGCGTTTTAAGCGTACTGCTAATGGTGGATTCAAGAGTGGTAATTCATTCACCAGTCACCGTTTCCACGGTAAGACCAAGAAGCAACGTCGTCAATTACGTGGCTTGAGCATGATGGACAAGTCCAACGTAAAACGTTACAAGAAGTTACTCCCATTTAAGTAAACTTCGTTCGAAATAAGAAAAACACGTAGGAGGAATTCAACATGCGAGTTAAAGGTGGAACTGTTACGCGCGCACGTCGTAAGCGCATTATGAAATTAGCAAAGGGTTACCGTGGTTCAAAGCACCGTCTTTTTAAGACTGCTAAGGATCAAGTAATGAAGAGCTACACTTATGCTTTCCGTGACCGGAAGGTTAATAAGCGTAAGTTCCGTGAACTTTGGATTGCCCGGATTAACGCTGCTGCACGCATGAACGATATTAGCTACAGCAAGTTAATGCATGGCTTGAAGTTAGCTAACATTGACATTAACCGGAAGATGTTAGCTGATTTGGCTGTTAACGATGCTGAAGCATTCAAGGCTATCGTTGACGAAGCAAAGAAGGCTCTTAACTAAGAGTTCTTAAAATGAAGCAACGGTCATTGGTGAGTAGCCAGTGGATCGTTGCTTTTTTATTTTCCCAGATTAATTAGGCCGTTAAGAGTAGCGGTTGGAAGAAACAATCGTTATAATTAGAATAATAGTAATTATTTGAGAGGTATGACTTTGTTAGAAGAGTTTAAACCAACATGGATGGTAGAGAGTATTTATTCAGTTTCTCCTGAACAATTAAAGGCTCATGGTATTCGTGCTGTTTTTAGTGATTTAGACAATACTTTGATCGCTTGGAATAATCCGGAGGGAACACCGGAATTACATCAGTGGATGGCAGAACTAAAGGAAGCGGGGATCCCGTTAATTGTTATTTCAAATAATAACAAGAAGCGAGTTGCCAAAGCTGTTGCTAATTTAAAACTACCATTCATGTCACGTTCCTTAAAACCGTTAAGCTTTGGGATTACCCGAGCTCGTAAAAAACTAGGCTTAGCTAAAAATGAGGTAGTAATGGTTGGTGATCAGCTAATGACGGATATGCTGGCTGCTCATCAAGCTGGAGTTCGGAGTATTTTGGTTAAGCCAATCGTCCAAACTGATAAGTGGACTACCAGAATGAATCGGTTGATAGAAAAGTATGTCTGGCGTGAATTGCGCCGGCATTATCCAAATTTAAAATGGCAGGAGGATTTGAATGACTGAAGAAAAACAAAATCGTGATGATTTAAGATGTATTGGTTGTGGAGCAAAGATTCAAACGACTGATCCCAAAGAGCCCGGCTATACTCCTCAATCAGCACTCGAAAAAGGATTGAAGAACAATGAATTATATTGCCGACGTTGCTTTAGACTCCGGCATTATAATGAAATTGCCCCAGTTTCTTTGAGTGATGATGACTTTCTTCGTCTTCTTAGTCAAATTCGGAATGATAATGCGCTAATTGTTTATGTTGTTGATATTTTTGATTTTAACGGTAGTATAATTCCGGGATTGCATCGTTTTGTTGGTTCAAATCCAGTTTTACTTGTCGGCAATAAAGAAGACTTGTTACCTCGTTCGTTAAGACGTTTGAAGCTTCGTGATTGGTTACGTCAGCAAGCTAATTTAGCAGGATTACGGCCAATTGATACGGTTCTTGTATCTGCCAAAAAGAATCATCAAATTGATTACTTGTTAGAAGAGATTGATAAATATCGGCAAGAACGGGATGTCTATTTTGTTGGGGTAACTAACGTTGGTAAATCAACACTGGTTAACCAAATAATTAAACAACAAACAGGGATTAAAGAACTAATTACAACGTCTAAATTCCCGGGAACAACCTTAGATAAAATTGAAATTCCGCTTGATGATGGTCATCAGTTAATCGATACTCCAGGAATTATTCACCAGCATCAAATGGCTCATGTTTTATCAGCTAAGGATTTAAAGTATGTTTCACCACAGAAGGAAATTAAGCCACGGACTTATCAATTGGATCCGGAACAGACTATTTTTATTGGTGGAGTAGCTCGTTTTGATTACTTAACAGGTCATCATGCGGGGATAATTGCTTACTTTGATAATAACCTTCCCCTTCATCGGACAAAGCTGAGCAATGCTGATCGCTTTTATGAAAAGCATCTTGGCGAATTATTAACACCACCAACGAAAGACGAATTAAAAGAATTTCCACCATTAGAACGTCAAGAGTTTCACTTATCCGAGAAGAGTGATGTTGTGTTTGAAGGCTTGGGCTGGATCACTGTTCCAGCAGGGACAACCGTTGCTGCCTGGGTCCCAAGGGGTGTTTCAAGTTTAGTACGGCGAGCAATGATTTAAAAAAGAGGTATAGAATGGAATTAAGAGGAAAACAAAAACGTTTTTTAAGGGCACAAGCTAACCATCTTCAACCAATTTTTGCGGTTGGTAAGGAAGGATTAACTCAAAACTGGGTTGATCAATTAGACGGGGCATTAGATCATCGAGAATTAATTAAGGTTAATATTCTCCAAAATTCTGATGTGACGCCTAAAGATGTTCAACACTTTATCGAGAGTCAAACGGAAATTCAGGTTGTTCAAATCATCGGTCGGGTACTAGTTCTTTTTAAGGTATCTGCAAACAAGGATGCTCGGGAATTATCATCACGGGTAAAGAAGATCTAGTTGAGGTGAAGCTTTTTGCAACAGTGTGGAGTTTTAACAAGTACAAAAACAGTTACTAAGTCACAACCCCAACTTGCTCCTAATCAGCAGCGCCAGCGGATCGGCCTATATGGCGGAACATTTAATCCAGTTCATAATGCTCATTTACTTGTGGCGGATCAGGTTCAATCCTTATTGTGTTTAAATCGGGTTGATTTTATGCCGGATTTTATTCCTCCGCATATTGATCATAAAAGTGCTATTGATGCTCAAGAACGGGTTGACATGTTAAAGTTAGCAATTAGTGATAATAGTCGTTTTGGAATTGAAATGGCAGAGCTGAAACGTGGTGGGGTCAGTTATACCTATGACACAATGAAGCAATTGCTGGAACAAAACCCGTTAACGGAATATTACTTTATCATTGGTGGTGATATGGTAGATTACTTGCCGAAATGGCACCAAATTAATGACCTAGTAAAGCTACCCCGTTTTCATTTTGTGGGAGTTCGTCGGCAAGGCGCGAAGAACGAAACCAACTATCCGGTAATTTGGGTTGACATTCCGTTAGTTGCTTTTAGTTCAACTGATATTCGTCATCGAATCTCAACGGGGCAGTCGATTAGGTACATGGTTCCAGAAAAGGTTGCACAATACATAAAGGAGCACCGACTTTATCATGAGTGAAGAGCAAATTAAATATCAAAAACACTATATTCCATTAACTCGGGACGAATTGATAGAACGTCTGCACTTAGCATTACGTCCGAAACGCTTTAATCATGTACTTCGAGTTGAGAAAACAGCAATTAAATTGGCAAAGACTAATGGAGTTGATCCCGAAAAGGCTAGTATCGCTGGTCTTTGTCATGATTATGCAAAGCAACGTCCAGATGATGTTTTTATCCAAGTAATTAAGGATAAAAAAATGTCACCAGAATTGTTAAACTGCGGGAATGCCATTTGGCACGGTGTTGTTGGTGCTGAGTTGTTAAAAGATGAGCTCGGCATTTGGGATGAGGATATTCTAAATGCGGTTCGGCATCATACAACTGGGGCTGCAATAATGAGTAAGCTAGAACAAGTAATTTATATGGCAGACTATATTGAACCAGCACGGGATTTTGATGGAGTTCAAACAGCACGAAAAATTACGGCTGATGATCTTGGTGCTGGGGTTGCATATCAGACTAAACATACTCTTCAATATTTGATTGCAAATAATAAACCCGTTTACCCAAAGACAATTGAAACCTATAATGCTTGGGTACCAAAATATGAAAGGAAGATAAATTAGATGGATAGTAAACAACTATTAGAAATGGCAGTTAAAGCCGGTGACGGTCGTCGGGCTGAGGATATTGTTGCTTTAAAGGTCGACCAAATTAGTCCAATGGCAGATTACTTTGTGATTATGACTGGTGGCTCTGACCGTCAAGTACAAGCAATTGCCAATGCGATTATCGAAAAAGCGCATGAAGAAAAAGTTAATATTGGAAGCGTCGAAGGGAAAAATCATGCCCAATGGGTACTAATTGATCTTGGCGATGTTGTTGTTCACGTTTTCCGTGAAGAAACGCGGGCCTTTTATAACCTTGAAAAGTTATGGTCAGATGCACCAATGGTTAATATTAGTGAATGGGTTAATGATTAATGATTTACCAGAGCTTTGCCCAACTATACGACCAATTATTTGACCAGCAGCTGTATAATCGTTGGCTTGATTTTACCTTGAATTACGGACAAGTTATTGCGGAGAGTAAAGTCTTAGAGCTTGCTGGAGGTGCTGGTCGTCTTGCTGTAATGTTAGCTCAACGCCACTATGATGTTACGGTTGCCGATTTTTCTTCTGAAATGTTAAGCCTTGCAAGTCAACATGCTGATGAAGCAGGAGTTAATTTGAAAATTATTGAGGCCGACATGCGGAACCTTACTAATTTACCTCAATATAATTTAGTGACCTGCTATGCTGATTCGCTAAACTACCTAGATGACATAGCTGCCGTGCGGATGACTTTTCGTCAGGTTTATGAGCATTTGACCACTGATGGTATCTTTTTATTTGATATGATAAGTCCCTATAAAACTGATGTTGTCTATCCAGGCTATATGTATAACTATGAAGACGAGGATCACCGCCATGCATTTATGTGGCGAAGTTTTATGGATGATGAGGTTAAGCATGGGGTAATCCATGAGTTAGCTTTTTTCAATCAGTTAAGCAATGGTGAGTATCAGCGGGTTGGCGAAACTCATTTTGAGCGAGCCTATCAGTTGGTAGAACTGCAAACAGCGTTAAATCAAGTTGGCTTCAAACGGATTGAGGTCTACAGTAACTTTGGGCAAAATAAGGTAACTGATAAAGATGAGCGGTGGTTCTTTAAATGTCAGAAATAGGAACTAGGATGCATGCAGTTGGGTTAGTTACCGAATATAACCCGTTTCATAATGGGCACATTTATCATATTGAGCAGGCAAAAAAGATTACGAATGCTGATGTAGTAGTTGCGGTAATGAGTGGTAATTTTACTCAACGTGGTGAACCGACAATTCTTGATAAATGGCAGCGAACACGAGCAGTACTGGCAAACGGTGTTGATCTAGTAGTAGAATTACCTGTTTTTATGGCTGTTCAGCCTTCTCATCGCTTTGCAGCGGGAGCACTACAATTACTAAACGATTTACAGGTAACTGATGTGGTTTTTGGTGCAGAACACCCATCGTGGGATTTTTCAAAGCTTGTAACGGCAGAAAGGCATTTTAATGAGAAATCTTTTGAACAATTTAATGCAACCTATGCAACGCAATTTAACCAACAATTAAATGAATTAACTGGTCATCAGTTAACAGATCCAAACGATATTTTGGCTTTTGCGTACTATAAAGCAATCATTGACAATCAGTATCCAATTGCCCTTCACCCAATTAATCGCTTGGGAAGTCAGTATCATGATCAAACGGTTACCGGTACAATTGCTAGTGCAAGCGCAATTCGCAGGGCAGTTGAGCTTCACGAGGCAATTGACCGAGTAACGCCCGCAGAGACTGCAACTGCACTAGCTAAATTAAAAAAATTACCAAAGTGGGAACAACTATACCCGTTATTAAGGAATTTTCTAATTCAAACGCCAGTAGAAGAGCTTCACCAGATTTACCAAATGGCTGAAGGATTAGAGTATCGTTATCGTGAGGCTGCAGAATGCGAATTAACGTTTCAAGGCTTTATTCATCGCGTGAAAACAAAACGGTATACCTATTCACGCTTACTCCGTGTGTGCCTGTATGCCGTAATGGAAATTACAAACTCTCAAATAGCTCAGGCCGGTGCTCATCCATACTTGCATGTTCTTGGATTTACAGAACGGGGACAAGGGTATTTGCACCAGGTTAAAAAGAAGGTGGAATATCCTTTGTTAACCAAGATTGGTCAGGATGAACATGATGGCTTAGTTAATTTAGATTATCGGGCAGGAAAGTTATATCAAATGTTTACTGACGTGGAACAAGACGTTAAACATGCACCAATTATTGTTCGTAAAGGGAATTAAAAGTGTCAAGGATAAAACATTGACAAGCAAATTTGTGACTAGTATAATTGTGCTTGTTGCATTAGGAGGTTAATACGATGAAATGGTCAATAGCAGAGTTGCATCGTTATTCAGATGAACCGCTACACATTCAGACAACCCTCGATTTAAACCAGATTTTAACAACATCATTTCCGGACACCATCTTGGCTGTTCAACCAGTTAAGGTTGATGGATATGTTAGTTATGATCAGGGGGATGTTACCATTAGTACTCATGTACAGACAACGGTAACTGTGCCTTCTAGTCGATCATTAACACCCGTAGCATTGCCACTCGATTTTTCGTTTACAGAGACATATGTAGATGATCCTGCACACCTTTCTCGTTATGAAGATGACGAGGATAATGATGCGATTGTCTTTGTCTTAAAGCACGGTGAAAAGATTGATTTTGATGAAGCCGTGGCCGAAAACATTGTTGAGCAAATTCCGCTACGAGTTCTTTCTGATGATGAACGTGATGGTAAGTCATTACCAAACGGGAAAGGCTGGGAAGTTATCACTGAAGATGACTATAAAGCTAATCAGCAGAATGCTAAAAAAGTTGATCCACGTCTCGCTAAGTTGAAAAAACTATTTCCTGATCAGGATGAAAAAAAGTAGCGGACGGTTAACAACCATTTGTGGATAATTAATTTCTTAGGAGGTGTCAAACATGGCTGTTCCAGCACGGAAGACTTCAAAGACTAAGAAGCGTATGCGTCGGGGTCACATCAAGTTGAGTGTACCTGGTCTTGCACCTTGCCCAAACTGTGGTGAACTTCGCAAGTCACACATGGTATGTCCAAATTGTGGCTACTACGATGGCAAGCAAGTTGTTGATACTAACAACTAATATCAATATTAAGAAAGATCCTTTTCTAGGCGCCGGACCTGAAAGGGTCTTTTTATTTTTAAAATTTAATTTATTACGTGGACATTACTTCAAACATCACCATATTATGAAGTGCAACAAAAAAGTTAGACAAAATTGATTATTTAAGCTACCAAGGTATGA
>ERZ773269.137-NODE-137-length-81634-cov-14.575160_pt1 | contig 81634 bp, 65 predicted proteins | sample MGYA00511958_ERZ773269 | MGnify/ENA primary metagenome ERZ773269 (study PRJEB29015, sample SAMEA2737761) | human gut metagenome | biome: human gut; feature: human-associated habitat; material: faeces | place: China | collected 2012 ... | reverse complement strand
GACAACGATTGGGATTAAAATACCAAATGTTCCCCATGACGTACCCGTTGCAAATGCAAGAAATGCGCCGACAATAAATACCACTGCCGGGAACAATGCCAGCCAAGGTCCTGAAATACCGCCGACCAGTCCGGCAACATATTCTTTTGCACCAAGACTATCTGTCATACCCTTTAATGTCCATGCAAAAGTAAGAATTAAAATCGCCGGCACCATTGCTTTAAAGCCTTCCGGCAGACAGCCGCAGCTTTCTGTAAAGGTAAGTACCTTACGCAGTGCATAAAATACAATCGTAATTACCAGTGCAAAAAAGCTTCCAAGCATCAGTCCGACAGAAGCATCACTTCCCGAAAATGCCTCTACAAAACCTGTTCCGCTAAAGAAACCGCCGGTGTAAATCATGCCGATAATACAGCAGATAATTAACGTAATAATTGGGAACAGCAGGTCTACTACCGTACCTCTGCCCTTTACCGTATCCGGTGCGGAATTGGCATACGGGCGCTCCGGCGTTGTATATAAATCACCCTTTACCGCGTTGGCTTCATGTACTGCCATTGCACCAAAATCAATTTTAAATAAAACCATTGTCAGCATTGCAATAATTGTAAGCAATGCATAATAGTTATATGGAATCGCATTCATAAAGACCGCAAAACCATCCTCGCCTTCTACAAATCCTGTAACTGCTGCCGCCCATGAGGAAATCGGCGCAATAATGCAGATTGGCGCTGCGGTTGCATCAATAATATAAGCAAGCTTTGCTCTGGATACCTGATGCTTATCCGTGACCGGCCGCATAACACTTCCGACCGTCAGACAGTTAAAATAATCGTCAATAAAAATAAGCATCCCCAGCAGAACCGCTGAAAGCTGTGCACCGATTCTGGTCTTGATATGACGTCCCGCCCACTGTCCGAAGGCTGCCGAACCGCCTGCCTTGTTCATCATGCTGACCATAATGCCAAGCACTACAAGAAAGATTAAAATGCCGACGTTATACGGGTCTGATAAAACGCCGACCAGTCCGTCTTCAAAAATGTGCAGTACCGATTTTTCAAAACTGAATCCCTGCTGAAAAATGTTGCCGTAAAATAATCCGCCGATTACAATTCCGATAAAAAGGGAACTGTAAACTTCCTTTGTCACCAGTGCCAGAATAATTGCCACCAGCGGCGGTACCAATGCCCAAAATGTTGCATACATATTTGGGACATACTCCATCATCTGTTCCATAAAACTCCTCATTCCTTAGCGGTTTTGCCGCTATTTTTGTATTTCTGTATTATAATGATATCATATTTGTTTTTTCCCACGCATCACCGGCGTGGCGCCGGAGACCACCGATTTCGGATCGATAAGCTCGGTAGGGCTGTAAGTCGCGCCGCACACTTCGCAGTTATCGCCGTACTGGTCTGGAGATTTACACTTCGGACAGGTGCCTTTCACAAAACGGTCCGGCAGGAACATGCCTTTTTCCGGATCGTAGAGCTGAGAGATGGTACGGTTTTTGATAAAACCGTTCTCTTTCAGACGAGTGTAGATCAGCTCCGACAGCTCGCGGTTCTCATCGCTATGCGTCGAGTGATAGTTATCGTAGCTGATGTCGAAGCCGGCAAAATCGGTCTGATGCTCCTGGCTCATCTCACCAATCATCTGCTCCGGAGTGATACCGAGCTGTTGCGCCTTGAGCATAATCGGCGTGCCGTGGGCGTCGTCGGCGCAGATGAAGTTGACTTCATGGCCGCGCATTCGCTGGTAACGGACCCAGACATCAGCCTGGATGTGCTCCAGCATGTGGCCGAGGTGGATGGAGCCGTTGGCGTACGGCAGGGCGCACGTTACCAGAATTTTCTTCGCGACTTGAGTCATAGTGAGCATTACATCTTCTGTTGTAAAAAGGGCTTCCGATATTACCAAAAGGGCTGTGGGTGCGCCATAAATGGCTGCCCATATATGGATAATCCTTACCTGTGATAAACTCTGTGATTACTGAAAGCATCTCAAAACAACAAAGGAGTCGGGATGAATTCGCAATCCCAGGCCAAATCCCCCGAGCGCCTACGTGCTATGGTCGCCGGGACGCTGGCCAATTTCCAGCACCCAACCCTGAAACATAACCTCACCACCCTCAAGGCGCTGCACCATGTCGCCTGGCTGGATGATACCATTCATATTGAGCTGCAGATGCCGTTCGTCTGGAGCAGCGCCTTCGAAGCGCTGAAAGAGCAGTGTAGCGCCGAGCTGCTGCGCATCACTGGCGCGAAGGCTATCGACTGGAAGCTGACCCACAGCATCGCCACCCTCAAGCGCGTGAAAAACCAGCCCGGGATCAACGGCGTGAAGAACATTATCGCCATCAGCTCCGGGAAAGGCGGCGTCGGTAAATCCTCCACGGCGGTAAACCTGGCGCTGGCACTCGCCGCGGAAGGGGCGAAGGTGGGCATTCTGGATGCCGATATCTACGGCCCGTCGATTCCCACCATGCTTGGCGCGGAGGACAGCCGCCCGACCTCGCCGGACGGCACCCATATGGCGCCGATCATGAAGTACGGGCTGGCCACCAATTCCATCGGCTACCTGGTGACTGACGACAACGCCATGGTCTGGCGCGGCCCGATGGCCAGCAAGGCGCTGATGCAGATGCTGCAGGAGACCCTGTGGCCGGATCTGGATTACCTGGTGCTGGATATGCCGCCGGGCACTGGCGACATTCAACTGACGCTGGCGCAGAACATTCCGGTCACCGGCGCGGTGGTGGTCACCACGCCGCAGGACATCGCGCTGATCGACGCCAAAAAGGGCATCGTGATGTTCGAGAAAGTGGAAGTGCCAGTGCTGGGGATCGTGGAAAACATGAGCATGCATATCTGCAGCAACTGCGGGCACCACGAGCCGATCTTCGGCACCGGCGGCGCGCAAAAACTGGCCGAGAAATACCACACCCAGCTGCTAGGCCAGCTGCCGCTGCATATTACGCTGCGGGAAGATCTGGATAACGGCACGCCGACGGTGGTGGCGCGTCCGGAAAGCGAATTTACCGACATTTACCGCCAGCTGGCGGGCCGGGTGGCGGCCCAGATGTACTGGCAGGGAGAAGTGATCCCGGGTGAGATTGCCTTCCGCGCCGTTTAAGGCCGCGGCGAGCGCATCAGCCAGTATCCGCCCTCGGGCGAGGCGCCCTGTGCTTCGATGGTCCAGCCGTGACGCTGGTAGAAGCGCAGGGCGTTTTTATTTTCCATCAGGCACTTCAGCGTCCCGCTGGCGGTAAAGGTTCGTTCGACCTGCGCCAGCAGCGCGCTGCCGATATGTTTGCCCTGCCAGTCCGGGTCGACGAACAGATGGTGAAGGAAATTATCGGCGGTCCATACGGCGGCAAAGCCCACCGGCAGGCCGTCGCATTCCGCGACCCACAGCTGTTCATCCGCGGTGGCGGCATCGAAATCTTCCAGCCGCCAGGTCGTGGAGGGAAGCCAGGTCCACGATACACTGCGCGCCCGCAGGAAGAGCTGGCGCAGCGCCGGAGAGTCCGCTGGTTCGCCGGGGCGGATGCGGATATTAAGCGGATCAGCGATGATAGAAGATCTCGCCATCGTACACCTTGAGGATTTTGCCTTCGGTGTCGGTGATCAGCACGTAGTTACCGCCCATATAGGTCCAGTGGCTGCCGGCGTCCGGCGCGGGAAGATTACGCTGCTGCCAGCCTTTGATGTTGTATTCCGGGGTAAGGTACATCGCCGGAACGGTGTCGCCAATGTGAAACTGGGTGAAGTCGGCGGTGAACTCTTTCAGCGCATACTGATCGATCCCCGCGGCAGAAGCCGTCCAGCTGGCGCCAGCGGTGGCAAGGAGTACGCCCAGAAGCATCATTTTTGTTTTACGCATAATTTCCTCAATATTACCTGGACTCAAAATAGCAGCCTCGTATCATTCCTGATGCGTTGCTGAAATGGCAAGCACTGGATTTTTAAAAAGTGTAAGCAAAACACGGCGCAAGTCCGGCGCCGCTTGCGTTGCAGCGACGGTGATGCGTATTTTGGGAGCAATCTGAAGCAGGGGAGAATCGGCATGTTCAGGCTGGAAGATCTGACCTTATTTGTCCGCGCCGCGGCACTGGGCAGTTTTAGCGACGCCGCGCGCGAGGCGGGGCAGCAGCCGGCGCAGGTGAGCGCGGCGATTAAACGTCTGGAGACGATCCTCAATATTCGCCTGTTCGCCCGCTCGACCCGCAGCCTGCGCCTGACGCCGGAGGGGGAGACCTGGCTGCCGTATGCCACCCAGATGCTCGATACCCTCGAGGCCGGCCTGCAGAAGATCCAGACCCCGGATGATGAAATTCGCGGCATGCTGCAGATTGCCGTGCCGTCAGACCTCGGGCGTAACCTGCTCCTGACCTTGTTCCGCGACTTTCGGCAACGCCATCCGGCGCTGCGCCTGCGGCTGCTCTTTTCCGACCAGCTGACCGACGTGTTTAAAGATCCGGTGGACGTCGCGTTTCGCTATGGCAATAACGATGACGCCTCGTTTATTTCGCTGCCGGTGGCGCCGGAAAATCGTCGGGTGCTGGTGGCCTCCCCAGAGTGGATCGCCCGCCACGGCGAGCCGCAGACCCTTCAGGAGCTCGGCCAGCACAATGCGTTGATCTACATTTTGCGCGGCCGCCCGTTCGACCGCTGGTCACTGAGCCTCGACGGAGAAGTTCAGCAGCAGAAGGTCTCCGGCACGGTGATGAGCGACGACGCGGAGGTGATCCGGCGGCTGGCGGTGGCCGGGGAGGGCATTGCCTATAAATCGATGCTCGACGTCAGCGACGATCTGCGGGCGGGCCGCCTGCGGCGCCTGCTGCCGCGTTACCAGGGGGATATGGTGCCGTTGAACCTGATTTGTCCGCACCGCAAGCAGCTCTCTGCCGCGGTGCGTTTGTTATATGAAGAGGTGAAAGCACATTGTGAAGGGCTTAATGTCTAACTAAGGTCGCGAAGTAGTAGACCAGAGGGACGGCCAGCACCCACAGGCCAATCGGGATTTCCCGCCACTTGCCGGCGATGGCCTTGATCACAATGTAAAACAGCAGCCCGCCGGCGATACCGGTGCCGAAGCTGTTGGCGATGAGGGTGATCATCACCATCATCAGTACCGGCAGGCCGTCGGTGAAGTTGCCGAGATCCACTTTGCGCAGGCCGCTGAACATGTTCAGGCCGATCAGGATCAGCGCCGGGGCGGTGGCCTCCTTCGGGATCATCAGCGCCACCGGCGTGAACAGCAGCATCAGCAGGAACATCACCGCCGCCGACAGCGCGGTGAGGCCGGTTTTGCCGCCGGCTTCCGCTGCCGCCGAGGACTCGATCAGCGCCGTTGCCGCCGGAATCCCCACCCACGGGCCGAGCGCCGCAGCAATCGAATCGACCATAAACGGGCGATTAATCTGCGGCATGTTGCCTTCTTCATCCAGCAGACCTGCCTCGCCGCCCACCGCCAGCGTCGTCCCCATGGTGGAGAAAAACTCAGAAGCGAAAAAGACGAACAGGAACGGCAGGAAGGCGATGTTTAACGCCCCCAGCAGGTCAACCTGTCCCAGCACCGGCGCCAGCGAGTGGGGGACATCGATAAAATGCGTCGGCAGTTTGGTCACGCCGAACGGGATCCCCACCAGGGTAGCGCACAGAATGGCCCACAAAATGGCGCCCGGCACCTTACGCGCCTGCAGGGCTATCGCCAGGAACAGGCCGCACAGCGCCACCAGCGCGCCGGGGGCGAGAAAGTCGCCGAGCATCAGGGCGTTGGTTTTCGCATTGGCGAGCACCAGCCCGGCGTTGCGAAAGCCGAGGACGGCGACAAACAGGCCGATGGAGGCCGTCAGCCCCAGCTTGATCGACTGCGGCACCGAGCGGGTGACCACTTCGCGCAGGCCAAAGCGGGTCAGCAGGAAGAAGAGAACCCCTGACCAGCAGGCGATCCCGAGGCCTGTCTGCCAGCCAATCCCCTCGCTACCGGCCAGCGTAACCCCTACCAGCACCGAGCCGCCAATGCCCGGGCCGACGATAAACGGCAGGTTGGCGTAAAACGCCATCAGCAGCGAACCGACGACGAAGACCAGAATGGTGCCGGTGGTGGCGGCGCCTTTGTCCATCCCGCCGATCGCCAGCAGTCCCGGGATGACCACCAGTAAATAGGCGGCGGCGAGGAAACCGGTGATCCCGGCCAGGCATTCAGTGCGTAGCGTGCCGCCGCGCGAGCGCAGCGCAAAGCGGCGCTCCAGCCAGTTATCGCGGGCGGAAGAGTGAAGTGTGTTATCGGCCATGCTCAGGCTCCCTGAGGATTATTGTTGTGAGGCGTTGGCGCCGGGGTCTCCCGGCAGGCTATCAACGGGTCGACTATCTGGCGGCTGCCGCCGTCGGTGAGACCCAAATCGGTTAAATGCGGCCCGGCGTTACAGGCAAGACAGGTGCCTTCAATAGCCTTGAAGACCCGGTACGGCGGCTCCCAGTCAGCGACTCTGCTGCTCAGATCGCGCAGCTCGCGGAACTGACGCGCCAGCTCGACGGCCGGCAGATCCGACAGCATGCCGGCAATCGGCATCGCCACATGGGCGAGGATCTCGCCCTGTTGCGCCAGCGCCATCCCGCCGCCGGAGGCGATAAGCTGGTTGGCCGCCAGCGCCATATCCTCAGCATCGCGCCCGAGCACCACCAGATTGTGTGAGTCGTGGGAGTAGCTGGTGGCGATGGCGCCGCGCAGCTCGCCCCAGCCTTCAAGCAGGGCGATTTGCGGCGTCGCCTGATGGCGGCCGTGGCGGTGCTTGACCCAGATCAGGCTGAAGCCGGTGGGCAGCTGGACCTGGCCGTCGCGGATCTGCACCTCGACCTCACCCCACTGGGTGAAGCGCGCGCCGCGGATATGGCGCAGGCGGGCGACGCCGTGGCGAATGCCCTTGATGCGCAGGATAAAGTCATCGGCGGCGAGGGGGGCTATCTGTAAGGTATCGCGCGGCGGCGTTACGCCCGGCGCCGGGGCGATCGGCTTCAGCAGGCGGCCGGCCTGGGCCAGCCGTTCCCCGCCAACATAGACTTCGCGGGCCGCCAGTTTTTCCAGGGAGTCAAACACCACCAGATCGGCGCGCCGCCCGGCGGCAATCAGCCCGAGATCGTGGCGCTGCAGACGAATAGCGGCGTTGAGGGTGGCGAAACGCAGCGCGTCGACCGCCGGTAAACCGTGCTCGATCAGCAGGTTGAGCAGGGCGATGATCCCGCCTTTCTCCAGCAGCATATCCGGCGGCACGTCATCGGTGCAGACGGTGATCTGCGAGGAGAGGTGCGGCAGCGTTTTCAACGCCGCGACGATATCCGGCAGCAGATAGGGGTGCGAGCCGCGGATCTCGATCGTCAGTCCGGCGCGCAGTTTTTCCAGCGCGTCGTCCGCCGAGGTCAGTTCATGATCGGAGGTGACGCCGGCGGCGAGGTAGGCCTGCAGGTCGGCGCCGCTCAGGCCGCGGGCATGGCCTTCAATCAGTTTACCGCTGTTAAGACCGGCCTGGACAATCTCCTGCATCCGCTCGCTGCCGTGCAGCACGCCGTGCATATCCATCACTTCCGCCACGCCGCGCACTTCCGGCCAGCCGAGCATGGTCTCCATTTCCGCGCCGGCGAAATCGGCGCCTGACATTTCGAGGCCGGGGGTGGAGGGGACGCTCGACGGCGCGGCGACCATCACCTGCAACGGCAGGTGGCGGCTGGCGTCTACCGCGTAGCGCACGCCCTCGACGCCGAGGACATTGGCCAGCTCATGCGGATCCCAGAACACCGCGGTGGTGCCCTGGGTGAGGACGATTTCGGCGTAGCGCTCGGGTGGCAGATGCGAGCTTTCGAGGTGCACGTGGGTGTCCATCAGGCCGGGCGACAGATAGCTACCGGCCAGGGAACGCACTTTATGGGCGTCGGCGCGGCTGCCGCGGGGGTGGACGCTGGCGATCATCTCGCCGACGATACCGACGTCAGCGGGGCGAATTTCGCCCGTGGCCATATCGACGATCTGCGCATCGACCAGCAGCAGATCAAACGGGGATTCGCCGCGCGCGGCCTGCACGGCGCGACGGCGGACTTGAGCATTGCTGGACATAACCACTCCGGCACAAGGATAATGCGGATACTCTAGAGGCACAGCAAACGTTTGCCCAGATGAATAAATTTATCACCCGATAAGCTCGGGTTATTGTGCAGGACCACCGTAGCGAACCCGATAATGAAAGAACCCTGGCAGCGACTGCCCGCGCTCTCACTTAAACAGCTTCAGTATTTCGTCACCCTGGCCCAGCTGCGCCATTTTACCGATACCGCCAGTCGGCTGGCGATTAGCCAGCCGGCGCTGAGCAGCGCCCTGCGGCAGATTGAAACGGTGCTCGGCGGCAAGCTGGTCAACCGCACCGCTTCGGCGGTCACCCTGACTGAGCTGGGGGCGGCGATTTTACCCCACGCCCAGCGGATCCTCAGCGTGGCGCAGGCGGCCTTTTTCGATATGCAGCAGATCGTCGAGGCGGGCGGCGACGGGACGGTGCGCATCGGCCTGGTGCCGTCGGTCAGTTCGCTGCTGTTTCCTCTGCTGCCGCAGACCCTGGCCCAGGCCTTTCCCCGCCTGCGCATTGAATTTCACGATCAGACCAACGATGCGCTTATCCTGGCGCTGCAGCGTGGCGAGATTGATTTCGGCATCGGGGCGATCGACAGCTCACTGCCCGCGGAATTGCTGGTCTATCCGCTGCGCGACGATCCCTTCGTGGCGGTGCTGCACCGCGACGATCCGCTGGCCGCGCAGGCGCATCTGCCGTGGAAACAGCTGGTGGGGCGGGACATTGCCGTGTTCTCGAAGGGCAATATCCAGCGGCTGGTGGCGGCATTAGTGGAGAGCCATCGCCTGACGCTAACCACCCGCTACCAGGTGGACTATATCGAAACCTTGTATGGCCTGGTACGCTCGCGCTTAGCGGTGGCGATTCTGCCGGAGCTGTACACCACCCATCTGCAGGACCCGGCGCTCAAGGTCGCCCAGCTGCAGCAGCCGGCGTTGACCCGCACGGTGGCCCTGATGCGCGGGCCGCAGGCGCTGCCGCCGCTTATCGAAGACTGTTTTTCCCTGCTACAGGCCGCCTTGCGCTAGGGCAGGTGCTTGATCAGCACGTCTATGGTTAAGTGGTTGATGTACTCCAGCGAGTGTGAGGAGAGGACGCCCAGCAGCCTGTTATGGTGCCCGGCAATAATTAAATCGATCTGCCGCTGTCGAATGCAGGCTTCGACATCTTCAAACCGGCGAGTGGTCACCAGCGAGAGAGTATCCACCGGCAGGGAGACGGTGCAGGCCAGCTCGTTGAGCAGGGCTTTGGCCTGGATTACCTCCTGCGAGACCTGATCGTCGCGCAGGCTGTCGGAAACATAGTTCAGCGCCCGGTAGTCGGTGCTGATGTGGGCGATGGTGATGCGCATGCCGTTCTCTTCTGCCATTCTGGCGGCATGCTCGAGCAGCGGGACGCCGTCCTGACTGCTGTTAATCAGTACCAGCGCATGGTGATAAACGGCCATGGCGTATATCCTCAGTAGGCTAAATAGCGCGTGATGTCATCATTTTCCGCCCGCCAGCAGCGGAATGCAATCTTGCCCGGTCGCTTGATGAGCATGATGGCCGCGATGGTATCGTATGCAGGGTTAAAGGCTTGTTGTATGAACCGGTGAGTTGCGGTAAATTCCACAACGCTTAACAATTTCACTATTTTGACTCGGGGTGCCCTTCTTCGTTGAAGGCTGAGAAATACCCGTACCACCTGATCTGGATAATGCCAGCGTAGCCATGGCAATTATTCTGATAAAAATCAAACAATTACTTCTATTTTTCGTCCTGTTTTGTTCAGCCGTAACACATTGAGGCTCATCAAATGGGACACAAAACCATTCGTCATACCACTAGACGTAACGGGATCTACTACGTTCGCTTTCGTCTGTCCGGCAAAAAATATTTCCGTAAGTCGCTGGAAACAGACAGCTACGCCCAAGCGCACTCGGTAATGTCTTTTGCCTCTCCTGTCATTCACTTAGTGCAATGCGGGGCTATCAAGCCCGATCAATTTTCCGCTCGCCTTTCTGCGATCACCAGTCGCTTGAAACAACAGGCTGACCACTGGTTAGCACAACAATTCCTCAATGATGAGCGGCGTGAAGTCCAAACTCAGCCGATAACAGCGCATGAATATCGAGATGCTGTCGCTCCTGCTGTAGTTGCGGACCAAAAAGAGCTAACCGAGCCAGAAAACGCTTTAACTCTGGCTGGTGCATGGAACATGTACCGAAGCGAGAAGGGGCGAAGCTGGACTAAAGCAATCGCCCAGGCCAATGAGCGTTTTATGGAAGTACTGCTCGTAGTTTTGGGTGCATCAACGGACGTAAAGGCAGTCACCAGGCAAGATATTAAGCAGGTGATGGAAGTTGTAGAAAACCTGCCTAAGCGTGTTGTTCAGCCGTATCGCTCAATGACTATTCAGCAACTGATCGAATGTGATGATGTTCCACCAGATGATTTGGTGGGGGTCGAGGCAATTCATAAACATCTCAAAATTTATAAATCGCTGTTCAAGACCTTTCTTACTGATAGCAAAGAGATTCTGGATAAATCTCCGACTGATGGCGTAGTGGCGGCACCATCGAAAGCACGGTTTGGTGCGTACAGCGCGACGGAGATGAGAAAATTTGTGGGTTGGGCGCTCAAGCAGCCTGACGGCTGGCAGAAATGGATTACGTTATTATTGGCTTACACTGGAGCCAGGAGAGGTGAGATAGCCAAGCTGGAAAAATCGCAAATCAAATATGATGAAGACAGCCAGCGTCATTACCTTCTGATTGCCGAAGGTGGACAGGGCAAAACTGAAAACGCTACACGCCAAGTAGCAATTCATCATGACTTGATCGAGTGGGGCTTCATCGATTTTGTGAATCGTCAGTGGAAAGAGAAAATATTTTCTCCAGTGGCGGGTAAGAATATGCCGAAGATTGGCAAGGTTTTAGCTGATATCCGCGATCAGCTTGGTATCCCGTACCTTGATGATTATGGACAACGGCGGCTGGTGCATAGTTTCCGGCACACAATGATCTCGACCTGTTTAGCTGGCTGGGTTGGGAACTTGTCACACTTACAACAGGTGGTCGGTCATGAGAAAAGCGGGTCGGGAATTACGAGACGCTATCTGCATACGTTCCCGCTAAATTCAGTTTGCTACGTAATTGACGGATTGTGTTGGAAGTAATAACACATTAATTTTCATCATTTTTGTGATTAGGATCAAGAAGTCTTTAGGATTTATCTTGAAAAAATAGGGGGCGGTATTCATATAGTTTTAATACTTACTTGGCAGAAGGAAAGGGGTGTCATGGCTAATTGTAAAGATGAACATCGTTACTGGGGTTTTTTTGAACAACTTCCTGATGATCAAGGGGGAATTGGAAGACACAAGTGTTGTGGTTGTGCTTATGAAAGAGGATATCAGGCGGGAACAAGAAGAGATGAAACCCTTCATATTAACTTAGATTCTCTGCCAGAGAGCCAAGCAGGAAATGTTCGGCATAAGAGTCCGCATGCTGCCTATGCTCAAGGTTATCTTGACGGTATCTCATCGTCATATTGGAATAAATAAGTTTTAATGTCATGTTTATCAAGGAGATAAGATGGCAATTCGAAGAATCGCTTATGCATATTATGATCCTGACTGGATAAAAGGCGAGCATACGCTTCTTGCTCTCAAAAGAAATACTGTGGAACCCTTGGATTACTCATTGCACATGAAAGGAAATATTTTCTGTCCTTCTTGCTATGAACATATAACCCGAGTACCTGCTGATCCCGATAAGGGAATGACTACGAACGAGGTTCCTGCCTATTACAAACATCTTAAAGATGACAATGCACCTTTCTGTAGCCTGAGATGTGGCCCCATTCAGTACAAAAAATACTCCTCTCAGGAAGATGCAAAAAAAGCAGTTGAAGATGAGGAGCTCATTGTCATAAGCGGCTTTCTTGAGTCTCGTCCAAACAATAATCCCAGGATAGGCTCTGAGGGTGATGAAGCACCTGTGGATTCGCACTTCGAGAGGAAAAATGGCAAAGAGGTTTCATTACCCATTTCCCGCCATCATGGCGAATCTTTCAAGGTTCCCAGTCAAGTAACAAGTGTTCAATCTCTATGCGTTAATTTCGATCACAATTATTACCGTGAGATTTATCTTGTTGGTGAAGATGGTAGAGCTAAGCGTTATAGGTTGTGTGACTCTCTTAAAGAAATAAACGATATAACAGGTGATCTCCCTGAGCCAGCATTCTACTTTGGTAAGTTTTGGAAGATTGAAAGGTTTTCAGGTCATAGCAATGTCTGGTTAAAGATCAGCCCAGGAACATCATTTAAAGATTTCAGGATACGAATTACTAACGATACTGCTGATGGGAGAGGATTTTTCAATGAAAATAACCTCGGTCGGATAGTCGTTTTTTATAGCCAAGTCGATGAGGTTGGGATGGGATATATGACACCTCAGCTTGGATGGGGGGAAGTGGCTTTATTACCTGCTAAATATGATGAATTTCTAATCAAAGATTACATGTTATTGCATCACGGTGAGCAATAGCTTTAGGCTGAATGTGATGAAATTGAACAAAATTAAAAACCCTGTATCAACAGGGTTTTATTCATTAGATGACTGTTAAGTCGGCTCGTTCTAACAATATACTGATGCAATCAAGCGCCGCATCAGTCATGTATCACGCACTGTATCCCTGTTAAAGCCCGCCTTTGCATCAAGTAATCGTACCTGACTTACTCGGCATCCTCAGTATCGAACGTCTTGCTGTAGGGACAATGTTTTGACTTGGTGACGTATGTAAACGTGTAGCTCGAGCTGCTGTAGATACACAATGTTTGTCCGCTCTCCGTCGTTGACTGCTCTGGTGCATTCATGGTGATCCGTCCTGCGACGGCGCTGAATGACACCAACAAACCGCAAAAAATCAAACAAAGCGCCTTCATTTCAATCTGCTCCTCTCGGGCAACTTTTTTCTGCTCACAATTTATACGTGAAGTTTATCATCTCAATCGATCGAAAATACTGATCTTTAAGATCGAATTAATTGATAAAAGTGGTTAAGATGAATCTTGGTTTTCATTGTGTAAATTTGTTCAAGGAGCTGATTTTGAGAAAAATACTTCTGGTTGTACTGGGATTGCTGGTGAGTAATGCTTATGCAGATGACGGTTCGTCTGAGATGAAGGCAGAAGCGAAGGCGTTGATTCAGGGGGCAGGGTATCAGTGCAATAAGGTCAACGGCGTATATCCCGCTCAATTCAGCCGTTCATTTAACGTCTTCTGCGATGATGTATATGAGTACACAATCAAGGATCGCGGCGGTCGCTGGACTGTTGAAGTCAACGATTGAGGGCCGGATATGGCAATGAAAAAGTGTCGTGAATGTGGGCATAGTGTTTCAAGCAGCGCGAAGGTGTGCCCATCCTGTGGAGTAAAAAAGCCCTATATTTCACCCCTCAAAGGCGTCTTTTTGCTGGCAGTAATTGGATGGACTGGGTGGATGGCGTTTACTGATGACAAATCGTCAGGCAGCAATCAGCTATCCACGGAAAGCGGTTCGGCCTCAATAGGAGAAATTCGTCTTAAAACTGCTGCTCCCGTAAATCAGGCTCCGGCTTCAACGGCACCATTTACTACTTCTCAGGTTTGCAAGGCTGCAATCAGCGGAATGTTCGGGTATGAAGTGAATACAATCAAAGCTGCAAAAGCGAATCAGGCGGGCGTGTTTAAAATCTCTTATCGTCGTCCGTCTGATGGTAGTCAGTACTCGTTCGACTGCAAACTATCCGGCAACAATGTGATATGGACTGAGTCGGGGCAGACTTCCAACCGTTGGAACGGATCGGGGAGTGTTGCATTCAATGTCGAGTTCACCATCAAGGATAACGTGTTAGTGATAACTGAGGCATACGGTAATTCTGATGACATTCCGTATAGATTCACGATGAATCAATTCCGCTAAAATCCCACTCGGGGTAGGAGCTACTTTCTACCCCAAACCCCGCCCCCCGGAACCGGTTCAGCAATACCCCCATCGTTATATAAATCTCTTGCTTCAAATAATCTGCGGTGATTGTGTCGCTGCTGCATGGGTTGAGGTGTTAGGCGGATGTTCTTCCCCGTCAAGATTTACCGCCGATCTTTTCAAAATATCTTTATCCCGTTGCTGGCCTTATTGCCCCTGGCGGTATCAACAATCGGTCGTTTTGTGACACCGCAAAATACCCTGTAAAACTGGTATCAATAAAATAGCATATTGACATAATGATACCAGTCATGGATTATGATACCGTTTTTGATACCAGACGAGGGGATATTATGAGCCGCACCTTTGCATACTGCCGTGTTTCGACCAGTGAACAGACGACCGAAAACCAAATTGTAGCCATCCGTCAGGCCGGTTATGACGTTCCAGACAATCGTGTCGTATCCGAAACCGTATCCGGTGGTGTGCAGGCGATGCAACGCAAAGCCTTTACAGATATGGTGACCCACAAACTGGAAGACGGCGATCGGCTGGTAGTGCTCAAGCTGGACAGGCTGGGGCGTGACAACATCGATGTGCAGCAAACTATAGCGATGCTGGTGGATAAGGGGGTTGACGTTGTCTCGCTTGATCTGCCCGTGCGTAATCTTGCCAGTTCGGAAGGAAAGCTGATGCTGCAAATGTTTTCGGCTTTTGCGGAGTTCGAAAAGTCCCGCATCATTGAGCGCACCAAAGAAGGTCTGGCAAGGGCAAAGGCTGAGGGTAAAAAGTTAGGCCGTCCGGCGGCTAAGGATACTATTAAGCGAGTGCAGTATGCCAAAGCAAAGGGCATGAGCCAGTCCAAAGCGGCGCTTGAACTGGGTTTAAGTTTGCCGACAATCAAGCGTAGCTGGAACATTAAAGAAGTGTGAAACTGATTAGCCCTGACTTGAGATGACAGTTATTGCGGATACAAAGCAACTCAATCTGGCAGTTGAATTTTATTGGAAAGTGGGCCCAGGATAAAAATCTATCTATGGATTTCTTTTTGTAATCTTTCCCAAAGGGGCTTTAATTGTTTCCTAATTGAGTTCGAATGCATTATCCGAGATGCTCGATACCCATATGTTAGAAAATTCCTTTTACCTACGTGAGCATAACGAGCATAAACTTTTTCTTTAAATAATTCTTTATTTGGTAATCCTTTAGAGTTGCGAAGTTTATTCTTGCTCTTCATGGTTGCTTTCGCAAGTCGTACACCTCGTTTCATCCTATCCGAGTAGCGAGAGAGAGATGATGATCTTAAGAATATATTGTGACCATCAAATATAAATCCTAAATATTGAAGAGGTTTATCGCATTTTATTTTGTTTGGCGTTACAAAAAAATCTCTGATTTCTGTTTTTTTGATATTAAGACTCACTTTTAGTTTGAATAATCTTTTCTCTGCTTCACCAGCGACATTATTTTTTTCATGGGTGGGAACAATAAAAAGCATATCATCACAATATCTAAAATAAGCGCCACCTAATGACGAGACATATTGTTTCATTTCAGTGTCGAAATTAATCATGTAAATATTTGATAGAAGAGCACTAATTGGCGAACCTTGCGGTATGCCGAAATTAGCCTTGTTAGGTATTATTAAATTGCTCTGCCTAACTTTATTTCTAAAATCTTCGAAAGAACAAATTTGCTTTCTGGTTTTTTTTGTATGTTTAGCATTGTTTTTTGGAAGACCCATCAATTCATAAACTTCATTTTTATCTACTTTTGAAAATTTTGTGATGGCTTTAAAAACGGCATAATGATCTTCTGGCAACTTCTCAGCAGTAAGTAGTTGGCACCAAGATTTTTTCAAAAACGAATGATCAAGAGTGTCAAAAAATTTTGATAAATCCAAGGCGACAGCACTACAATTTCCTCTTTTTTTTATTTCCTGAAAAGCATCATATGCAAATTCAATATTGCTTTTATTTAATGCTCTAAAAGCCAGCACATTATCTGTAATGTTATTTTTCTTTAATTCTTCTTCATAGAGTTCATTGAGGATTGATGCATAATAAGAATATATGTGGCTATCAACGTGAGAGGAATAAGCTATTGGCCTTTCTTTAATTGTTTTATTTATAGCGTTGGTGCCTTTGTCTTTTTGTACTTTAAAAGTAGTGCTTGTAAAAGTAATGAAAGGCAAAAAAGAATGAGTCGCAACTGCATAAGGATCAGTGACTATATTTAAAGCATGTTCCTCGGAAATGGGTTTGTCAAAATGAAGATAACCACGTTTCCTAAACCAAGAATGTTCACGATATACCATTAGCGGATTCTCAATAATTGTGAAACCGGGGCGATTTCGAACTGCGGTCATTCAAAAAAACATCACCCCGGCTTAACAAAGTGGTCTTTCTCCAACCTTCTCATACACAAAGAACTCAACAGAATCCAATTGCGCATTTCACCGCAAATGTTTGAAACACTGTATAATGTAATCAGTATCATGGAGACCGTTATGAGCATCGTCCACTTGTTGGTCAGCCTCTGGTCGGTGTTCAGCGAAGGTCGCTGGCCGGGAGTTGACAAACTGTACATCACCCCTATGCCTACACATAGGGCAAGTAATTTATAACATTAAATATAATTCAATCTCAACCCCTATCATTGATAGTAATATGAGTTTTTGGTACAGAGTTACCTGTTAGCTTAGGTTGAACTGAGTACGGTAAAGCGTCAGATTGGGTTATTCTAATAGCCGAAACCCCGCCGCAACTCCCTTCGCCGTTCCTACGGCCTCGCCCGTTCGCGAGGATTAATTTTTTAAATTACATATAGTTATTCATAATTTAATCTGAGAAAAGCGGCGTCGTAGAGACCGCAGTGGGCATTGGTGCGCCTGCTGGCTACGAATTTGTCGTGAGAATATGGCTCTCAATAATTTTACTATGCGTATGGCTGGCTTGATGGGGTGAACCTTGTTTAACGATTTGAAATCTTGATGACGTACCAGAATTGCATATGCATCCTTCCACCAGTGAGCGCCGCGCTAGTCCATATCCGTTTTTTTCTTGTTCTGCGGCTTTCTCTCCCAATGAGGCATTGGTGGTTTTAGTTAGATCTTTATTTTTTCCGATTGCTGGCGATTTCAGTCAGCAGCTTACGTATTACGGACGAATGCTGGCAGAGATATATTTCCACGTGTGGCGGTGAGCCAGTCGGCAGTTATTCAGTCACCGTGATGTCATAAAATTTCATCGTTTAACTTCCGGTTGGACGGGTAGCGGTTTGTAGAGATCCGGGTTGGCCTCTTTGATTTGGCGTGCGGCGGCTATAGCTCGCTCCAGTGCATCTGGGTCGATGTAAGCGGGGCATTGCGGCCCCTTCTTGCTGACGGTCATACAGCCGCCCTGGTTAATAGCATATCTCTCATGCGTTGGCGCATAGCATCACGCTCTGCTGCTGCGGCTTCCTCTGCACGGCGCTGTGCCTCGTTGGCGGCGTCCTGAATCAGTTTATCAACCTCGCGTTCCAGCGCTGCGGCGAGTTCGTTGTGGTAAGCGTCCTCGACTTGTCGTTTCAGGTCGGCAATCTCCTTCTCCACCAGCTCCATCGGTTTGCGTAGTGTGATACTCATGTTTCCTGTACCAGCAACGTAGACCGACTGAGGGATGCCGATATCGTACCGCCATCCTTCCAATATCCATTCCTGTAGCTGCTGTAATGCTAGTGGTGCCGGGGCGCTAAATTTCTGCGTGGTGCTGGTGGCTGTGTGCCTATGGACGGCGGTATCGATACGCGCTGCCAGCACGGCGGCATCCGGTTTGAACCTGTCGGCGGCTTCTCTCAGAAACGCCTGTAAATCGCTGTCTGCGGCTCTCTGAGCGGTCTTCTTTGTCATTAGGTAATCCTCTGTAATCGTTGAATAAAGGGCGTAAAAGCCCGCTGGCGCTCTCTGGTGAGCGTCATTTGATGTGACCGTAATATGCGGTCATCTCATCGGTGTTTGTGTGTACGGCTTATGCGTACTCGATATGGAACCTCTGTCCACATGCGGGACAGTGCTGTGTTTTATCCGGTGTAAATCGAAACCACCGGGTGACATTGCCCCTACTAAAAGTCACCCCCGCCAGTCGGTGTTCTTCCAAAGCTGAAAGTGCCCGATACGTCGTGGACAACGGCAAATCGACGCAGCGGCTAACCGTTTCGGCAGTAACCGGAACATCTGTGATATTCAGAAAGTGAAGGACTTCAATCCGGGCCCATGTTGCACGAAGGTCGGTGTTATTCAGGGTTGTCGTCAGAGTGATGCGTTCAACGGCTGTGGGTGAAGAAAAGGGGACTGTCGTCTGTTTATGACACAAGGTTTCCTCTTTGTAATATATTGATGTTTATGATATTTTATCATAAATTCGCAAGAATTAGAATCGTTCTCACTCTGTTTGAAGCAAAGAGGTTCTTGACAATCATGGGCATTTGAGGATGATGGTTCAGGTAGATTGCAGAATGTCGTTTTCAATTCTTCGGAGGCTTTTGCTTCCTGAATAAGGTAGCGTGCTTCTTTGTGAAGTGATTTTCTGACCAACAGTGGCAGAATAAAACGCCACAATATAAAGAGACCACGCTTTTGTTCATTTTCATTCCTTAACCAGGAAAGAAAACTCACAACACTCACCCATTCGGGCTACGGTCTCTGAAATCCTGTTTCGACATAATTAAAACAATAAATTACCAACACCAGTATTGTCGAAACAACTACACATCAAAAGAAAAGGACGAGATGACTGGTGTCATCTGTGGGTTGTTTAGTTTGTTTACTATCGTCACTACGTGACATGACGGCTACGCCTCTTTAGAAAATATTCAGATAATGGCCTGTATCAGACGTAAACAGACTCGTCTGCCCATGCCATAACCTTCGTGTACCACTCTGTTACATGCCACAACCTCAACAGGTCTTATGACCTGTTTCCGTGTGGATTGTCCCAGTCGTGGACTCAGGTAACCCCACGGTGTCACCGGGTTACATTTACACTGTATGTGGAATTTGTTGGTGATGTTTACATCACTGGCTGTTCCAGCATGTGTGTGGAACCGCGACCTGTCGAAAATGTGGTTGATATTGAACGACGATATTGCAGACGATGCGTCTACAGTCGCATTTCAACCATTATCACTGCCTGAGTGTTACACCTTCTGGTGCAAGGCCAGATTTATCAAATTACTGGAACTACAGTAACCCAATACGAAATGCCATCCACCAAGGAAGGCCACATATCCTGATCGCTACCAGCGATAGCGGAGGATTTCATATACCAATTTAAAAGGAGAACACACATGGCGAGAACGAAAGGTGCAGTGGCAAAGGGTGTGGATAACAAATCCGTGCGAGCATTCTTGTTAATGCATAGATCGTTAGCTGAGTTACCTCAGATTGTGGAGGATTGCATATGGGGGGCGATGGGTCAGGAAAAGGAATCGCGAGGTTATAGTGCAGAACGAATAGTCGCGATCTTAAAACAGCTTGATTACATTGATACTTCCACGGTTCATCAACAGATGTGGGATTACAATATCTCGCAAGGTGATGAGACAGCCCCTTCCAGAAGAAACACGGAGCGTATGACAAAAGTGCTGAGGTGTGCGTCGGACGCTATTTATCATCACGCCAGATTGTCACGACGAAGCGAGTCAACACATCAAGAAATTTTCAATTTGACTGACGATGATCGGGAACAGGTACGTTCCTGGGTCAAGTCATGCGAATGGTGGAAGGTCAAAGGATTACTCGATTCTTGCGGGAAGAGAATGGTACGCCATCAACTTCCGATATTAGGATATACAGGGGATAATCTGGTGGGATTAACAACCTTAATGCCTATAACAATGAGGCCACCGATACGCCTTCCTTGCCCCTTCAATATCAATGAACGCATCATCGACCATCAGCCAGCAACTATGTTCACCGTCAAAGGTAGCAAAAACTTGCAGCCACTTATTGAGGAGATTGGTTTGCACTATGCTCGGTTACGAAGTGCAGCTTGATCGCTTGCCTGCGAATGCAAATTACAGCCGGGAATAGCCCGGCTTTTTTGCATCTTTTCCACCACGTTTCATTAATAACTTGGGACACAAGCTGGGATACATTGTGGGATTTTTACAGCTTTTAGAGCTTGTTTGTTGGACTTCCCGCTGGCATTATCCTGATCAGGGATTAACGGGACGTTAATCGCAAGTAGTTGATTTTGATTTAAATGACTCGGGGTGCCCTTCTTTGTGAAGGCTGAGAAAAACCCGTAGTACCTGATCTGGATAATGCCAGCGTAGGGAAGTCAGAGACCGCAGGGTCATTGCTTCTACCTCGTCTGGCGGGAGCAAACCATGCCTGAGCTGCTGTATCCCGCGCCTGTCGCGCACCTGCGCCATCTGCTGCGCGCCCATTCCCCCCTTGTGCACTGCATGACCAATGACGTGGTGCAGACCTTTACCGCCAATGTTCTGCTGGCCGTCGGCGCCTCGCCGGCGATGGTGATCGATCCCCGCGAAGCGGCGCAATTTGCCGCTATCGCTGATGCTCTGTTAATCAACGTCGGCACCCTGACCGCAGACCGCGCCGTGGCCATGCGCGTCGCAGTGGAGCAGGCCCGCCAGGCCGGCAAGCCCTGGACGCTGGATCCGGTAGCGGTCGGCGCCCTGACCGTGCGCACGGCCTTTTGTCACGAGCTGCTGGCCCTGCAGCCGGCGGCCATTCGCGGCAATGCCTCTGAAATTCTGGCGCTGGCCGGGATGAGCAGCGGCGGGCGCGGGGTGGATACCACCGATACGGCCGCCGCGGCGCTGCCGGCGGCCCAGGCGCTGGCTCGTCAGTTGACCACCGTAGTGGCGGTCACCGGCGAGGTGGATTACGTCACCGACGGCGAGCGGGTGCTCAGCGTGGCGGGCGGCAGTGCGCTGATGACCCGGGTGGTGGGCACCGGCTGTGCGCTGTCGGCGGTGGTGGCGGCGAGCGCGGCGCTGCCGGGCGACCGGCTGGAAAACGTGGCCGCCGCCTGCGGGTTAATGAAGCAGGCCGGGGAAATCGCCGCCCGTCACGGGGGACCCGGGAGCTTTGTTCCGGCGTTTCTCGACGCGCTGTATCAGGAGGTGCAGGGATGAAACGCATCAATGCCCTGACCATCGCCGGCACCGATCCCAGCGGCGGGGCCGGTATCCAGGCCGATCTGAAAACCTTCTCCGCGCTGGGGGCCTATGGCTGCTCGGCGATCACCGCCCTGGTGGCGCAGAATACCCGCGGCGTGCAGTCGGTCTATCGTATTGAACCGGACTTTGTGGCGGCGCAGCTCGATTCGGTATTCAGCGATGTGCGCATCGATACCACCAAAATCGGCATGCTGGCGGAGACCGATATTGTGGAAGCCGTGGCCGAGCGGCTGGCGCGCTACCGGGTGGCCAATGTGGTGCTGGATACCGTCATGCTGGCGAAAAGCGGCGATCCGCTGCTGTCGGCCTCGGCGGTGGAGACCCTGCGTCAACGATTGTTGCCGCAGGTGTCGCTGATCACTCCAAACCTGCCGGAAGCGGCCGCCCTGCTTGACGCCCCCCATGCGCGCAACGAGCGCGAAATGCTGGAGCAGGGGCGGGCGCTGCTGGCGCTGGGCTGCGGCGCAGTATTAATGAAAGGCGGCCATCTCGACGATGCCGAAAGCCCGGACTGGCTCTTCACCCGCGAAGGGGAACAGCGATTTACCGCGCCGCGAGTGCAGACCAAAAACACCCACGGCACCGGCTGCACACTCTCCGCCGCGCTGGCGGCGCTGCGCCCGCGTCACGCCGACTGGGCGGCCACCGTTACCGAGGCCAAGGCCTGGCTGTCGGCGGCCCTGGCCCAGGCCGACTCCCTGGAGGTGGGCCACGGCATCGGACCGGTACACCATTTCCACGCCTGGTGGTAAATGGCAGCGTAACGGGACAGCAGAATCTCCTGAAAAAATGCCCTCCCGGCTGGAAAATAGGCTAAGTCGGTACCAGGCTTAACCTGCCCAAAATAATTGGGTTGGGATAATGCATGCCGGCTCCGGCCGGCCTTACGGGAGATTGCTATGACTGATATTACGCAGTTGCTGGGCAAAGATGCCGAGAGCCTTTTGCAGCACCGTTGTATAACCATTCCGGCCGACCAGCTGTATCTGCCTGGCGCAGATTATGTTGATCGGGTGATGGTGGATAACAACCGGCCACCGGCGGTGCTACGCAATATGCAAACCCTGTACAACACTGGACGTCTGGGGGGGACCGGCTACCTTTCCATTCTGCCGGTCGACCAGGGCGTGGAGCACTCGGCGGGGGCTTCCTTCGCCGCCAACCCGCTGTACTTCGATCCGAAAAATATCGTCGAGCTGGCGATCGAAGCCGGCTGTAACTGCGTGGCGTCGACCTACGGCGTGCTGGCCTCGGTGTCGCGCCGTTACGCGCATCGCATTCCTTTCCTGGTGAAGCTCAACCATAACGAAACGCTGAGCTACCCCACCGAGTACGACCAGACCCTCTACGCCAGCGTTGAGCAGGCGTTCAATATGGGGGCGGTGGCCGTGGGCGCGACGATCTATTTCGGCTCGGAACAATCGCGTCGTCAGATAGAAGAGATTTCCGCTGCCTTTGAGCGGGCGCATGAGCTGGGCCTGGTCACCGTGCTGTGGGCCTATCTGCGCAATTCGGCTTTCAAGAAAGACGGTGTCGACTATCATGTTTCCGCTGACCTGACCGGTCAGGCCAACCACCTGGCGGCCACCATCGGCGCCGATATCGTTAAGCAGAAAATGGCGGAGAATAACGGCGGCTACAAAGCGGTTAACTTCGGCTATACCGACGACCGGGTGTACAGCAAACTGACCAGCGATAACCCTATCGATCTGGTGCGCTACCAGCTGGCCAACTGCTATATGGGCCGCGCCGGGCTGATTAACTCCGGCGGCGCGGCGGGCGGGGAGACCGACCTTGCCGACGCGGTGCGCACGGCGGTGATCAATAAACGCGCCGGCGGCATGGGGCTGATCCTTGGCCGTAAAGCGTTTAAGAAATCGATGGCCGACGGCGTGAAGCTGATCAATGCCGTGCAGGATGTCTACCTCGACGGCAAAGTCACCATCGCCTAAGGCGAAAATCCGGGCGTCACCGCCCGGATTGCTCGTTGTTCCTACCCGATGTCGGGTTTATTAAGACTCCGCCGCGTTGGCGGTAAACGGTTTTGCACTCTGAGCACTGGTAAAGCCAGGCTGTTCAACGCGGATTAACGGGCACAGGAAGAAGGCCAGAATATATAAGGCGGTATAGGCAATCACCACCCCGATGGTGCTGAAATAGGGCAGCAGCACCACGGCGATCGCCGGCGCCAGAAAGTTCGACAGCCCGGCTGACAGGTTATAGACCGAAATCGCCGCGCCTTTATGGTTCGGCTCCAGCGCCGGGAACACCGCCGCCATCGGCACGAATGCGGCGACGAAAATACCCAGGGCAATAGCCGGCACCAGCGCCATCGCAAAGCTGTGGCCAAAGTGCTGAGGGATGTAGTAAAACGCCAGGCTGGAGAACGCCATCCCGATGCAGCCGAACCAGCGAATCACCTTCATCCAGCCCATTTTCTCCGCCACGATCCCCCAGAAAACGTTCGAAAAGATAGTGGTGAAGAAGAAGGCCGCCCACACCTGGAGCCACTCCGAGGTGGTAAAGCCCAGCTCATCAACGAACATCATCGGCATAATCACCGCAAAACCAAACAGCGACAGGGTGTTAATAATGCGCACAATGCTCGAGAACAGGATGCTGCGGTTGGTATAGAGCAGCGTCGCGGCGCGCCCCAGTTCGGCGAGTTTTTCGCGAGTGGTCAGGTTCTGCATATGGCGCGGCGTTTCGGTATGACGCATCGACACCAGCGCAATGATGCCGCCGGTGGCGCAAAAGACCAGCGCCAGCCACAGGGTGCCCATTTCGCCAATGTGGGGAATGGTGAAGCTCGGAATATAGCTGCCGAACACGCCGATGCCCACGGAGTAGACCGCCCAGAACCAGCCCAGCGCAGAGCTGGAACTGTCGCTGCGAACGTTGTGGATAATGGCGACGATAAATGAGTAGAGGAACAGCGGGTAGGCCAGGCCGCGGATGCCATAAAACAGCAGGATCAGCGCATAGTTGGCGCGACCGAGGCCGAAGACGAGGAACAGTACATGGAATACGCACCACAGTACGAAACCGATCATCATGGCCTTGCGTGGGGTGATGATCTCCGCCACCACGCCGGAGACCCACGCCGACAGGGCGGCGGCCAGACCGTATAGCGTAAAGGCAAAGGAAGCCTGCGCCGGGGTGAATCCGAGTGCTTTGATGTAGTGCGACAGAAAAGCCAGCTCAAAGCCGTCGCCGGTCATAAACACGGCGATGGCGACATATCCCCAGATGAGGTTGAGCGGTAGACCGTACCACTGTTTGTTATTAACGGACATGTTGACCTCGATTTCAGAGTGCAGATGAGTGTCTCCGCTGCACAGCAGCGGAGCATTATTGTTATTAAAAAAGAGGGATGTTATTCGCGAATCAGCCTGCCGGCCTGTTGTAGCGCCTTATAGGCCTCATACCTGCGCTGATGTAGCGAGCTAAACGCAGTCTCGCTGTGATAGGTGGCATCCACCTGAGTAAATTGCTTCATGGCCTCCGGCAGTGAAGCCGCGATTCCGCCCGCGACGGCGCCGAGGATGGCGGAGCCTAACAGCACCGGCTCGCTGCAGGCGGTGCTCACGACGCTAACGCCGCAGGCGTCGGCCAGCAGCTGCCGCACCAGCGGATGCTGTCCGGCCCCGCCGCTGATGACGATATTTTCACTCTCAATTCCGCAGGCGCGCTGGGCGTCGAGGATCTGTCGCAGGCCATAGCCAATCCCGCATAACCCGGCAACGTACAGCGCGGTCAGGTTATCCAGGTCCCGCTCCATCCCCAGCCCGGCAATCAGCGCTTTCGCGTGGGGGTCGGCAAGCGGCGCGCGGTTACCGAGAAACTCCGGCACCACGTGCAGACCGGCGGCCAGCTTGACCGCCTCAGAAGGTGAGGCAGCCTGCGCCAGTACGCGATCTGCCAGCCAGACCGGCAGAGGGACGCCCGCGGATTGCGCCTGCTCGCGAGCCGCCGCCGCCGCCGGATGGAAGCTCAGCAGCTGGTCGATTGCTGCGCCGGCGGCGCTTTGTCCGCCTTCAATCAGCCAGTAGCCCGGGACCATCGCCGAATAGTAGGGGCCCCAGACGCCAGGGACGAACACCGCTTCCTCAGTGGTGGTCATGGTGCAGGAAGAAGTGCCGAAGACGTAGGCCATATTGTTGACCGCGCCGTTAAGCACCCCAACGGTGCCGATGCCGCCCGCGTGGGCGTCAATCATCCCCACCGCCACCGGCGTGCCGATCGGCAGGCCCATCTCTTCTGCCGCCGTGGCGCAAAGACCGTCGCCGCAGGGGGTTCCAGGGTCGACAATCCGCTGGCCGATGCGGACAAAATCTTCATCCGCCAGCTCGTCGAGGCCAATCTGGCGGAAGTAGCCGGCATCCCAGCGTTGTTCATGCGCCAGGTAGGTCCATTTACAGGTCACAGTGCAGACCGAGCGGGCGTCATCGCCGGTTGAGCGCCAGGTAAGGTAATCGGCGAGGTCGAAGAAGTGGCGCGCCTGCTGATAGATGTGCGGGCGATTCTCCTTCAGCCACAGAATTTTCGGCGTTTCCATCTCCGGCGAGATTTTGCCGCCAACGTACTGCAGTACCGGGTGGCCCGTCGCGTTGATCTTTTCCGCCTGCGCGGTGGCGCGATGATCCATCCAGACAATAATATTGCGGTCCGGATCGTCCGAAGGCCCGACCGCCAGCGGCGCGTCGTTATCGCCAATCACCACCAGCGAACAGGTGGCATCGAAGCCGATCCCGGCAATCGACGACGGCGGGAGGCCGGCGCTGGCCACCGCGGTTTTAATGCAGTAGCACACCGCCTGCCAGATTTCACGGCTCGACTGCTCAACCCTATTCCCGGCGCTGCGAAACAGGGTAATTTCCCGGGTCGCGTGGGCGAGAAGCTCGCCCCGCAGATTGAAGACCCCGGCGCGCACGCTGCCCGAACCGACATCCACACCAATAATGTTTTGCGTATCGTTTTGCATCACATCCTCTCACAGGCTGGTTACGGGTCAGAGATCCACGCTGTTCGGCAGGATCACAATGTCGCGTACGGTGACGTTTTTCGAACGCGTCACCATAAACAGCACTGACTCTGCCACTTCAATCGGCTGCATCAGACTGCCGTTGGCCAGCGCTTCATCCATTTTGGCTTTTGGCCAGTCGTCCAGCAGCGCGGTCACTACCGGGCCCGGTAGTACGGCGCCGACGCGCACGCCATACTGCGCCACCTGACGACGAGTGGTGTGGACAAACGCCTGCACAGCGAATTTCGACGCGGTATAGACAGGCTCCCAGATCACCGGCACCACGCCCGCGATGGAGCTGGTGAAAATAATATCCCCGGATTGTTGCGCGATCAGATGCGGCAGGACGCTGCGCACGCAGCGGAAGGCGGCGTTGATGTTGAGGTGCAGCACGCGGTCCCAGACGTCCGGGTCGCCCTCGGCCACCGGCCCGCCGATATAGGCGCCGGCGTTGGCGTGGAAGATATCAAGACGACCGGTAAGCTGCAAAATGCCCTGCAGAAGATTATCGACCTGGTCCGCCTGCATCAGATCCACCTGCAGAGCGAAGGCGTTTTCGCCAAGTTCGGCGACCAGTTTGTTGAGCTTTTCGCCTTCGCGATCGATTAGCACTACTTTTGCGCCAGCCCCCAGCAGGGTCTTCGCGCACTCGAGGCCGATACCGGACGCCGCGCCAGTGATCGCGGCGACTTTACCGCTGAGGGAAGTATTCATAGAGGAGACAGAGTGGTTCATTTTATAATCCTTTGCCGTGTCTGGTTAAAACTATCGAACCCGAGGGCATCGCGTTCGAGGTTATGGACAAAAAACCTGGTAACATATTGAATATCAGCATCATTATTCAGGCTTGCTGGCATGTTAAGGCAGTATGCGCGCGTACTTCCTGGCGTGAAATGGATGCTCAATCGATGAAGCTATGTTGCGCTCGCTTCATCGATTGAGCAAGTGGGGAAATTAACAGCGACATGATTTTGTGACGCAAGTTGGAAAAATGAAGAAGATAACGATTTACGACCTGGCGGAGCTTTCCGGCGTTTCGGCGAGCGCGGTGAGCGCTATCCTCAACGGTAACTGGAAAAAGCGCCGCATCAGCGCAAAGCTTGCCGAGAAGGTGACCCGGATTGCTGAGGAGCAGGGCTATGCGATTAACCGTCAGGCCAGCATGCTGCGCAGTAAAAAATCACACGTCATTGGCATGATTATCCCCAAATACGATAACCGCTACTTCGGTTCCGTCGCTGAACGCTTTGAGGAGATGGCCCGCGAGCGTGGCCTGCTGCCGATTATCACCTGTACGCGCCGAAGCCCGGAGCTGGAGCTCGAAGCGGTAAAAGCGATGCTCTCCTGGCAGGTTGACTGGGTGATCGCGACCGGGGCGACCAATCCGGATAAAATTTCCGCGCTCTGCCAGCAGGCGGGCGTGCCTACGGTCAATCTCGACCTGCCGGGGTCTCTCTCTCCGTCGGTGATTTCGGATAACTACGGCGGTGCGAAAGCGCTGACCCACAAGATCCTCGCTAACAGCGCCCGCCGTCGGGGATCGCTGGCGCCGCTGACCTTCATCGGCGGGCGCAGCAGCGACCATAACACCAGCGAGCGTTTACGCGGTTTCCACGATGCGCATCACGAGCAGGGGCTGAGCGTGCCGCAGGCGAATATTCTGGCTCCCGGCTATTCGAAAGGTCACGTTGAGGAATGCCTGCAGGAGCGGTTTGGCAGCGCGAAGACGCTATTGCAGGGGATATTTGTTAACTCGACGATATCCCTTGAAGGGGTTGTGCGCTGGCTGTCGCAGGTGGGGCTGACCGGCAGCGAGCAGCCGCCGATGGGCTGCTTCGACTGGGATCCGTTTGTCTATCTGCTGGGGCACGATATCGACATGGTGCAGCAGGACGTGCCGGCGATGCTGGACGCTGTTTTTTCGATTATTGACGCCGGCGAAGCCAGCCAGCAGCGGATTGAAATTCCGCCGCGACTGATGAGCAGCAGTTGAGTCGCTGTCTGCTGTTTGCCGTTAGCGCGTCAGCAGCCAGCGAGCGGTATGTTCATCGGTCACCAGGCCGTTGATCCAGCCGCCTTTAAGGGCGGCCAGGATCGCCGGTCGTTTGTATTCTCCACAGGCCGCGGCAATCCGCGGGCAGTGGTTCTGGCGGATATCATAGCTGGTGATCATGCGGTTGATCTCGCTGTCGACCACCTCGCCTTCTGCATCAATAAACCGCCCGAGGATCTCCCCGATGCCGCCGCGGGCGGTCAGCTCATCCATCTGCGCCTGATTGATAAATCCGTCTTTAAAGATCGGGCTTTGCGTGCCCAGCGGACCAATACCGACAAAAATCACGTCCGCCTCCCGGGCGACGCCAGAGACGCTGCGGAATAAGCGATTGGTGCACCACATCTCATACTCATCCGCGGTCTGGGCGTAGCGCGGCGCCGGCCACTGATAGTACTTGGCTTTTATTTTGCTCGTCAGCAGCAGGGGCACGTCATCGTAATAGTTGCACTGCCCGTCGGCGTCCATGGCGCTGATCAGCGCCACGCAGCGGGTATTCAGGCTGTCGAAATCGATGCGCTGCAGCGCTTTTTTCAGGGTCAGGCCCGAGCCCAGACCGATGATTTTCTCTTTATCATCCTGCAGGTAGCGAGCCATCAGCTGATAGCAGCCAAACGATACGCTGTCGAGGGTGCTTTCTTCGCTAAAGGCAGGGACCACATTGCACTCAAGAAGCCGATACTTTTCCTGCAACAACTGCGCATAATCGAGGCAGTTCGCCACTGGATGGTGCAGATTAATCGACACAATCCCTTCTTCTTTCGCGGCGGCGATCAGCCGTTGCACCACCGGTCTGGAGGTGCCCAGCTGGCTGGCAATCTCGCTCTGATTCTGGCCGGCGATGTAGTACATCCATGCGGCACGCACCTTCTGATCCAACCGGATATCGTCTTCTTTACTCATGGTTTCCCGCCCTAAGTTGCTGGCCTGGGCACGCAATTGGCCCGGCGAATACCCGCATTCTCGCCGTGGTTGGCATAACTGGCAAGCTTTTGCTCTCGACTGGTCATTTGTAATTTAATTGGGTAATTGTTCTTTTGTGATCTGTGGCTCTTATTTTGGTCAAATGATCAATTACAGTGGCGCCATCAACTCAAGGAGAGCAGAACATGAACAATCAATTCACATGGCTTCACATTGGTCTGGGTTCTTTTCATCGCGCGCATCAGGCGTGGTATCTGCATCGTCTGATGGCTTCCGGGGATAAGCGCTGGCGCATCGCGGCGGGCAATATCCGCAACGACGCCGAGCAGGTGGTGCAGGCGCTGGCGGCGCAGGGAGGACGTTACGTGCTGGAGACCGTCAGCCCGGAAGGGGAGCGCGAATATGAAGAAATCACCTCTATTCAGAAACTGCTGCCGTGGCAGGCAGGGCTGCAGCCGCTGATTAACGAAGGGGCCAATCCGCAAACAAAAGTTATCGCCTTTACCGTGACGGAAGGGGGGTACTACCTGAACACCCGCCATCAGCTGGAAACCAGCAACCCCGATCTGCAGGCCGACCTGAAAGGCGAATGCAAAACCATTTACGGCACCCTCGCACGAATTCTGGAAAAGCGCATGGCGGACAACGCCGGGCCGCTGACCCTGCTCAACTGCGACAACGTGCGGCATAACGGTGAGCGCTTCCACGACGGGATGGTGGAGTTCCTGCAGCTTACCGGCAAACAGGCGGTGATTGACTGGATGGCCGCGAATACCACCTGTCCGAATACCATGGTGGACCGCATCACCCCGCGTCCGGCGGCCGATCTGCCGACCCGTATCAAAGCGCAAACCGGCATTGACGATAAGGCGCCGGTAATGGGCGAGACTTTTATCCAGTGGGTGGTGGAGAACAACTTCCGCGATGCCCGCCCAAATCTGGAAGCGGTCGGCGTGGAGATGGTCGAGTCGGTTATCCCCTATGAAGAGGCGAAAATCCGCATCCTGAACGCGTCCCACAGCTGCATTGCCTGGGCGGGGACCTTAATCGGCCAGCAGTATATTCACGAAAGCACGCTCACCGATGCTATCTACGCCATTGCCGACCGCTACGTCACGGAGGATGTCATTCCTTGCCTCGGCGATAACGGCATTGATCTGCCGACCTACCGCGATGTGGTGCTCAAGCGCTTTACCAACCCGCATATCCAGGACACCAACCAGCGCGTTGCCGCCGATGGCTTCTCAAAGATTCCGGCGATGATCGCGCCAACCTTGCAGGAGTGCTATCAGCGCGGCGTCCGTCCGGAAGCGACCGCCATGCTGCCGGCGCTGTTCTTCGTCTTTATGGAGCAGTGGCATAAGGGAACCCTGCCGTATCAGTACCAGGACGGCATCCTGGATGAGCAGGCGGTGCATGAGATGTATGAGGCTCAGGATCCGGTGGCTGTCTTCGCCCGTGATAAAGCCCTGTTTGGTGACCTGGCCGACAACGCGGATTTCCTGGCGCTGATGCGCGAGAAAGTCGCCGCTGTTTACACGCTGATTAAATAAGAGGTGGCTATGTATCTGGGTATCGATCTTGGCACATCGGAAGTCAAAGCGCTGGTCATTGATGAGAACAATCAGGTTATCGCCAGCCATAGCGCGCCGCTGAGCATTCAGCGGCCTCATCCGCACTGGTCAGAACAATCGCCGGAGTTATGGTGGGAGGCGACGGAGTACCTGATGGCCACCCTTCGGGAAAAATGCGCTCAGCACTGGTCGGCCGTCAAGGCGATAGGCCTCTCCGGACAGATGCACGGTGCGGTGCTGCTGGATGAAAAGGGGGAGACGATCCGTCCGGCCATTTTGTGGAACGACACCCGCTGCGCCGCAGAGTGCGCAGAGCTGGAGGAGATGGCGCCGGAGCTGCATCAGGTGGCGGGCAACCTGGCGATGCCGGGCTTTACCGCGCCGAAGCTGCTGTGGGTGCGTCGTCACGAGCCGCAAAACTTTCAGCGCACCGCCACGGTGCTGCTGCCGAAGGATTATCTGCGCTACCGGATGACCGGGAAGAAAGTCTCCGATATGTCGGACGCCGCCGGAACGCTGTGGCTGGACGTGGCGAAGCGCGACTGGTCCGACTCGCTGCTGGATAAATGCGGCCTGTCGCGCAGCCAGATGCCGACGCTGGTGGAAGGCTGTGAGGTTTCCGCCACCCTTGACCCGCAGGTGGCTGCGCGCTGGGGGCTGAACGCCTCGGTGGTGGTGGCCGGGGGTGGCGGCGATAACGCGGTCAGCGCCATTGGCGTCGGCGCGGTCTCGCCGGGGGACGCGTTTATTTCGCTCGGTACCTCCGGGGTGCTGTTTGTGGTGACCGACGCCTATCGTCCGGCGCCGCAGTCGGCGGTCCATGCGTTTTGTCACGTTCTGCCGAACCTGTGGCATCAGATGAGCGTGATGCTTAGCGCCGCCAGCTGTCTGCAGTGGTTCTGCCGTCTCACCGGCACCACGGAGGTGGCGCTGCTGGCGGAGATTGCCGAGCTAAGCGAGGAGGAGAAAGCCAACGCGCCGTTCTTCCTGCCTTATCTCTCCGGGGAAAGAACCCCGCATAACGATCCTGACGCCCGCGGCATCTTCTGGGGCATGACCCACTCCAGCCTGCGTGCCCAGCTCGGCTACGCGGTGCTGGAGGGGGTGAGCTTTGGCATCAACGACGGCCTGCAGGTATTGAAAGAGAGCGGGACGCCGATCGCGCAGTGCTCGCTGGTGGGCGGGGGCGCCCGCAGTCCGTTCTGGGCCCAGCTGCTGGCCGATATTCTCGCTATGCCGGTGGTGACCCACAAAGGAGGAGAGACCGGCGGCGCGCTGGGCGCGGCGCGGCTGGCCTGCCTGGCGGCGGGCAAACCGATTGCCGCGGTGTGTGAAAAACCGGAAGTCTGGCAGACCTGGCGTGCGGATCCTGTTCGCCACCACACCCTGATGCAACGCTACGCGCAGTTTAAGGCCCTGTATTTAAACGATCTGCACTATCGGCAGCACTAATTTTCATCACCACAGCCGCTTCGTTGAACGTCGCGGAGCGGCCACCCTGTACCCTGAAAACGAGGTCATTATGTCTATCAATAATAAACAGTGGCTCGGTTTACCCCTGAACCTGCTCTGGGGATACATCGCCATTGCCGTATTTATGACCGGCGACGGTTTCGAATTAGCTTTTCTCTCGCACTATATCAAAGCGCTCGGCTTCTCTCCGGCGGAGGCCTCCTTTGCCTTTACCCTCTACGGCCTGGCCGCCGCGCTGTCGGCGTGGATTTCCGGCGTGGTGGCGGAAATTATCACCCCGCTGAAAACGATGATGATTGGCTTCGTACTGTGGTGCGTGTTCCACGTGCTGTTCCTCGTTTTCGGCCTCGGTCACGCCAACTATGCGTTGATCCTGCTTTTCTACGGCATCCGCGGCTTCGCCTATCCGCTGTTCCTCTACTCGTTTATCGTGGCGATTGTCCATAACGTCAAAAGCGACAACGCCAGCTCGGCCATCGGTTGGTTCTGGGCGGTCTATTCCATCGGCATCGGCGTGTTCGGCAGCTATATTCCGAGTTTCACCATTCCGCATATTGGCGAAATGGGCACCCTGTGGCTGGCGCTGGCCTTCTGCCTTACCGGGGGCGTGATTGCTCTGGCTTCCCTGCGCCATATTCAAACGCCGCAGCATATGCAGAATCTCACCACCCGTGAGAAGTTTGCCGAGCTGGGACGCGCCGCGACGCTGCTCTATACCAACCGCAATATTCTGCTGTCGAGCATGGTCAGGATCATCAATACCCTCTCGCTGTTCGGGTTTGCGGTGATTATGCCGATGATGTTCGTTGATGAGCTGGGCTTCAGCACTTCAGAATGGCTTCAGGTGTGGGCGGTCTTCTTCTTCACCACCATTTTCTCTAACGTGCTGTGGGGCATTTTGGGTGAAAAACTGGGCTGGATGAAGGTGGTGCGCTGGTTCGGCTGCATCGGGATGGCGCTCTCCAGCCTGGCGTTTTACTACATCCCTCAGCACTTTGGCCACAGCTTTGCGATGGCGCTGATCCCGGCCATCGCCCTTGGGATCTTTGTCGCCGCCTTTGTGCCGCTGGCCGCCGTGTTCCCTGCGCTGGAGCCGAAGCACAAAGGCGCGGCGATTTCGGTGTATAACCTGTCGGCGGGGATGTCTAACTTTCTCGCTCCGGCGATTGCCGTGGTGCTGCTGCCGTTCTTCAGCACCATTGGGGTAGTCATCGCCTATACCGCATTGTACGTGGTGGCCTTTTTCCTCTGTGCGTTTATCCGCGTGGAGCAGCCGGGATTTTCCCACAAGGAAGCGACTGCCCGTGAGCAGGTTGAATTCTCTTAAGGTGATGTGGCTGGCATGGGCTCCATGCCAGCCTTAATGAGGTGAACGAATGAGTATGCAGGCGGTTATTTTTGACATGGATGGCGTGATTATTGATTCCGAGGCGCTGTGGCGCCAGGCGCAGATTGACGCCCTTGCGCAGTGGGGAACAACGGCGAGCGTGGCTGAGTGTGAAACCCTGACCAAGGGCAAGCGTCTCGACGAAATCGCCGACACCTGGTGCCGCTATTTTCAGCTTAACCTTGCCCCATCGCTGCTGGAAGAGGCCATATTGCAGCGCATCACCGGCCTGATTGCCGCCGATGGCGAGCCGATGCGTGGGGTGCAGGAGGCGTTAGGCTATTTTCGCGCTGCCGGCTATAAAATTGCGCTCGCCACGTCATCATCCCGCCAGGTTATCGCCGCCGTGCTGAACAAGCTCTCGCTCTGGCACTTTTTTGACGCGATCTCCAGCGCAGATGATGAACCACGCGGCAAACCGCACCCGGCGGTGTACCTCACGACGCTGCGGAAGCTCAATCTCAACGCCAGCCAGTGTCTGGTGATTGAGGATAGCTTTACCGGCTTTTGCGCGGCCCAGTCGGCGGGGATTGCCACGATAGTGATTGCAGAAGATAGCCAGCACGCGCGTTTTCAGGCCGCCGCTGGCCGCTATCAAACCTTACCTGAACTGCTGGAAGCGCTTAGCGCGGAGCCAGCGGCGGCGGTTTAAGTCAGCCATTTGTGGGCGCAGACATTCCCGGGATGTAGCTGGTCGGTTAATCTCTTCTCTGCGCTCACGCCCTTTTTTCTCCTGGTCGATCTGCCTCACATTTCGCTCATCTTTTGTGAAAACAGTCACGTCTTGTTGTGCCAATGCCCAAATTTATGGCCTTGCTTAGCGGTGTTTGTCCGAGGCACTACTACGAAGTTGTGCTTAGATTATATATTGAAACGTATTTTCAATAATGTGAAACCGCTTTGCCGATTTGATTATGTCGATCGGATTTGGCCGTGATAAGGACCGAGCATGAAAATTGAATCTGTGAATGTCACCGTTTTCCAATATCCCACTCGTCGGGTTTCCGACAGCGCCGGGCACTCCCATCCGGGGGGTGAAAGCATGGCCAAAATGGCGATGCTGACCATCACCGCTGATGATGGGGCGCAGGGCTTTTCGTTTGCGCCTCCGGAAGTCGTGCGCCCGTTCGTGGTGAATACTTTTTTTCGCAAAGTGCTGGTGGGACAGGACCCGTTTAACCGTGAGCGTATCTGGCAGGATCTTAACCACTGGCAGCGCGGCAGCGCACATCAGCTAACGGAGCGCGCGCTGTCGTTTGTTGAACAGGCGCTGTGGGACCTGATCGGCCGCAGCCTTAAGATGCCGGTTTATAAGCTGCTCGGCGGCTATCGCGACACTGTCCCGGCTTACGGTAGCACCATGTGCGGCGACGATCTGCCGGGCGGCCTGTCGACCCCGGAAGAGTATGCCGCTTTTGCTGAGAAGCTGGTCGCCCGCGGCTACAAGGCCATCAAGCTGCACACCTGGATGCCGCCAATCTCTTTTGCGCCCAATCCCAAAATGGATATTAAAGCCTGCGCGGCGGTGCGCGAAGCGGTAGGGCCGGATATTGACCTGATGATTGATGGCTATCACTGGTACAGCCGCGCCGAGGCGCTGTGGATCGGCAAAGAGCTGGAAAAACTCAATTTCGCCTGGTTTGAAGAGCCGATGGAGGAGGATTCGATGTCCTCCTATGCGTGGCTGGCGGAGAACCTGTCGATTCCCATCGTCGGGCCGGAGAGCTTCGGCGGCAAGCACCACATGCGCGCCGAATGGGTGAAAGCCGGGGCCTGCGACATTCTGCGCGCCGGCGCTAACGGCGTGGGGGGGATTACCCCGACCATGAAGGTGGCGGCGCTGGCGGAATCTTTCGGCATGGATTGCGAAGTCCACGGCAACGGAGCGGCAAGCCTGGCTGTGGTGGGCGCGATCCGCAACTGCCGCTGGTACGAGCGCGGCCTGCTGCATCCGTTCCTCGACTACGATGAACCGGCGGCCTATCTCAACAGCATTGTCGACCCGATGGATGACCAGGGATTTGTGCATTTGTCACAACGTCCGGGTCTCGGTGAAGACATTAATTTTGCGTATATCGAAGCCAATACCGTTAACCACGACTGATTTAAAAAAATAAATACCCGATGGCGCTGCGCTTATCGAGCCTGCGGCCCGGTAGACCGGATAAGCCGAAAATGCCGCCATCCGGCAACATGTACCCTACAGTACAGGCAAACAGAGATATGAAAAAAACCTCCTTACTGGGAGCGTGTATTCTCGCGCTCGCCATGTCGATGGGGAGCGGGGAGGCGGTGGCGAAAACGCCGCCCGACCAGCTGATCATCGGCATGAATATGAATAACCTGCTCACCCTTGACCCGGCGGCGATGACCGGTAACGAAGTGGTGGGGATCGTGGTCAACCTCTACGACTCGCTGGTGGAGCTTGACCCTGAGCAGCTCACCACCGTCAGGCCCGCGCTGGCGAAATCCTGGGATATCAGCCCCGACGGCAAAACCCTGACCTTTCATCTGCGCGATGACGTTAAGTTTCACTCCGGCAACCCGCTGACCGCCGCCGACGTCGTGTGGTCAATGCGGCGCATCCTGCACCTCAACCTGGCCCAGGCCTCAGTATGGAAATCCTATGGCTTCAGTAAGAAAAATATCGACAGCCAGGTCAGCGCGCCGGACCGCTTCACGGTGCAAATCGTATTACCCAAAGATAACGATCCGCAGCTGGTGATTTACTCGCTGGCGGCGCTGGGCAACCTCGGAGTGCTGGACAGTAAAACGGTGCAAAGCCACCAGCAGGGTAACGACTGGGGTAACCGCTGGCTAACCACCCATGAAGCCGGTTCCGGGCCGTTTATCCTCGAAACCTGGCAGGCGAAAGATGTGCTGCGCATGAAGCGCAACCCTGACTACTGGCGCGGCGAGGCGAAAATGAGCCGCGTGGTACTGCGTCATTTCCAGGAGTCGCAAACTCTGCGCCTGATGATCGAAAAAGGCGACCTTGATATTGCCAACAATATGGCGGTTTCCGATATCAACGCCCTGCGCAGCGATCCGCAGCTGACCGTCGATGCGGTGCAGCGCGGCACCATGTACTACGTGGCGATGAGCATGAAAGAGGCGCACTTCGCCAATCCGAAAGTGCGCGAGGCGGTGCGCTATCTGATTGATTACCAGGGTATCAATAAAGCGCTGATGCCGGGCTACGGCGTGCTGCACCAGCGGCCTATCAAAGCGGGAATGCCGTCCACGCTACCCGATCCCGGCTACAGGCTGGATGTGGCGCGGGCGAAAAAGCTGCTGGCGGAAGCGGGATATCCCAACGGCTTTGATACCACGCTGCGGGTACTCTCCGATCAGCCATTTCTTAACATCGCTATCGCCGTGCAGTCGACGCTGATGCAGGCGGGGATTAACGCCAAAATCATCACCGGCACTGGTAACCAGATCTACGGCGCAATGCGCGAGCGTAAATTTGACCTGCTGGTGGGACGCGGCGGCAGCGGGATGGAGCCGCATCCGCACTCCAGCCTGCGCGCGCTGGTCTATAACCCGGATAACAGCGATAAGGCGCGCCTGACCAACTTCCAGGGCTGGCGTACCGGTTTTTACGACCCGCAACTGAATACGATGATTGACCAGGCCCTGCTGGAACGCGATCCGCAAAAACAGGTGGCTGACTACCAGGCCATCCAGACACGCTACGACCAGCTGGTTCCGGCTTTAATTCCGCTTTCGCAGATGGTTGATTCGGTCGTCGTGCGCAACGAGGTACGGGAGTATCAGCCGCACCCCTCCGCCACCACTTTTCTGCGTGACGTCTATAAAGTCCGCGAAGGAGAGAAAGGATGAGTACCGCAATCCTTGCGCCCGGCTCACGCGGCCGGCGCTTATCAAAACGGCTACTGCAGGTGGTGATTACACTGTTCGGCCTGCTGCTGCTGACCTTTACCATTGGCCGCGTCATGCCCATCGACCCGGTGCTGGCGATTGTCGGCCCGGATGCTGACCAGAGTACCTATCAGCAGGTTTACCAGCAGCTGGGGTTTGATAAATCGCTGACCACCCAGTTTGGCATCTATTTCGTCAACCTGTTGCACGGCGATCTGGGCAACGCGCTGCTGACCGGGAAACCGGTGGTGGACGATATTATCCGCGTCTTCCCGGCCACCATGGAGCTGGCAACGATGGCGATTATTGTCGGCGCGGGTCTTGGTATTCCGCTGGGCGTGTTGGCGGCGGCGCGGCGCAATAGCGTCTCCGATTATGTGGTACGCATTATCAGCCTGGCGGGCTACTCGATGCCGATCTTTTGGGTCGGGATGATGGGGCTGCTGGTGTTCTATGCCTGGCTTGGCTGGGTAGGCGGCGCCGGGAGGGTAGAGCTCGGGCTGGATGGTGTGGTACCGCGCTGCACCGGGCTGATGACCGTTGATGCGCTGCTGGCCGGCAACGGCCAGGTGTTCTGGAACGCCATTAATCATCTGATTCTTCCCGCCTCGCTGCTGGGTTTTCACTCGCTGGCTTATATCAGCCGTATGACCCGCAGCTTTATGCTGGCCCAGCTGTCGCAGGAGTTCATTATTACCGCCCGGGTGAAAGGGCTGACCGAGCGCCAGGTTATCTGGAACCATGCGTTTCGTAACATCCTCGTGCAACTGCTGACGGTGGTGGCGCTGGCCTACGGCGCGCTGCTGGAAGGCGCGGTGCTGATTGAAACCGTCTTCTCATGGCCGGGGTTTGGCTCCTACCTTACCGGAAGCTTGCTGCTGGGCGATATGAATGCGGTGATGGGCTGCGTGCTGCTGGTGGGGGTGATCTTCGTGATGCTCAACCTGCTCTCCGACATGCTGTATCAATTCTTTGACCCGAGGACAAAATCATGACCGTTTCTCTGGATTCGCCGCTTTCGGGTGGTGCGGGCGAAGGCCGTCAGCGGCTGCAACGCGCGGCGGCGCGGGCCGTCGGGTTTATCGGCAAAATGGCGCGCAATCCGCTCACGGCCATCGGCGGAGGAATTATCTTTCTGCTGCTGGTGGTGGCGATTTTCGCGCCGCTGATTGCGCCTTATAACCCGCTGGTACAGGACCTGAATAGTGCGCTGGTCGCGCCGAATGCGCAGCACTGGTTCGGCACCGATGAGTTTGGCCGGGATATCTTTAGTCGCCTGGTGTACGGCTCCCGCATCACGCTCTATATCGTGCTGCTGGTCTCAGTGACCGTCGGTCCGCTCGGACTGCTGCTGGGCGTCAGTGCCGGCTATTTCGGCGGTAAAGTCGATATGGTGCTGATGCGCGTCACCGATATTTTCATCTCCTTCCCGAGTCTGGTCCTGGCGCTGGCGTTTGTCGCCGCTTTAGGACCGGGGCTGGAGCACGTGGTTATCGCCATCACGCTGACCGCCTGGCCGCCGATTGCCCGTCTGGCGCGCGCCGAAACGCTCTCTCTGCGCCAGGCTGATTTTATCTCCGCCGTGCGTCTGCAGGGCGCTTCATCGGCCCGCGTCCTCTGGCGCCATATCGTGCCGCTGTGTCTGCCCTCGGTCATTATCCGTATCACCATGAATATGGCCGGGATCATTCTGACCGCGGCCGGCCTAGGCTTTCTCGGCCTCGGCGCGCAGCCGCCAGAGCCGGAGTGGGGAGCGATGATCTCCAGCGGGCGCACTTATATGATGGAGTGCTGGTGGGTCGTAACCATTCCGGGGCTGGCGATTTTGATCAATAGCTTAGCGTTCAACTTCTTAGGAGATGGCCTACGTGACATCCTCGATCCCCGTAGTGAATAATGCACCGCTACTCGACGTGCGCGATTTGTGCGTCGACTTTGTTAACGGTAGCGCGGTGACCCACGCCGTGCGCGGCGTCTCCTTCCAGCTGGGGCATGAGAAGCTGGCTATTGTCGGCGAGTCCGGTTCGGGTAAGTCCACCGTTGGGCGCGCGCTGCTGCAGCTGCATCCGAAAAAGGCCCGCGTCAGCGCCAGCCGGATGCAGTTTGCCGACCTCGATCTGCAGCATCTTAGCGAAGCGCAGATGCGCGGCGTACGCGGCAAACGTATCTCTATGATTATGCAGGACCCGAAATATTCGCTTAATCCGGTGGTCTGCGTGGGTAAGCAAATCGCCGAGGCCTGGCTTACTCATCATCCCGGGCGCAAAGATGAGGCGAAAGCCAGGGCGCTGGAGATGCTGGAGGTGGTGCGTATTCGCCAGCCGGAGCGCGTTTATCAGCTTTATCCGCATGAAATATCCGGCGGACAGGGGCAGCGCATCATGATCGCCATGATGCTGATTACCGACCCGGAGCTGATCATTGCCGATGAGCCCACCTCCGCGCTGGACGTGTCGGTGCGCCTGCAGGTGCTGGGCCTGCTGGATGACCTGGTTCAGTCGCGCGGGCTGGGGCTGATTTTTATCAGCCACGATATCAACTTGGTGCGCAGCTTCTGCGACCGGGTGCTGGTGATGTACGCCGGACGGGTAGTGGAGTCCATCGCCGCTAAAGATCTCGATCACGCCCGTCACCCCTACACTCAGGGATTGATTAACTCGCTGCCGGATATGCAGCATCGTCGCCCGATACTGCCGGTGCTGCAGCGTCAGGCCAGCTGGTTAACGGATTAAGGAGCGGATAATGATTGAAGTTCAACATCTCAACCTCGCGTTTGGCGAGGGGGAGAAGCGTAACCAGGTGCTGTATGACGTCAGTTTCCACGTTAAGCCCGGCGAGATCTACGGTCTGGTAGGAGAGTCCGGTTCCGGTAAAACGACGGTGCTCAAGTGCCTGGCGGGGCTGTTTACCCACTGGCAGGGGGAACTGACCATCGATGCTCAGCCCTTAGGGCATGAAATTAGCCGCGAGCGCTGCCGTCAGGTGCAGATGGTATTTCAGGACCCCTACGGATCGCTGCATCCCCGTCACACCATTGGCGATATCCTCGAAGAGCCGCTGCAGATCCATCGTATCAACGACCGCGACCGGCGGATCAATGTGCTGCTGGATAAAGTTGGCCTCAACCGCGCCTTTCGCGAGCGCTATCCGCATCAGCTCTCCGGCGGGCAGCGGCAGCGCGTGGCGATAGCCAGAGCGCTGATTCTTGAGCCTCAGGTGCTGCTGCTGGATGAGCCGACGTCGGCGCTGGATGTGTCGGTGCAGGCTGAGATCCTTAACCTGCTGGCAGAATTGCAGCGGGAGGCTAAGCTCACTTACCTGATGGTCACCCACGATCTTGGGGTTATTGCCCACTTATGCCAGAAAGTGGCGGTGATGCAGTACGGGAAGATCCTCGAAACCCTGACGGTCGATGCGCTGGTCAGCGGCCAGGCGCAGACGGCCTATACGCAGATGCTGGTTAACGCCAGTCGGCAATATACGCGCGAAATGGCGCGTGAGGTGGCGGAATACTAAGCTTTATGGCGCATTGTCTCACGGCAGATGCGCCCATTTTAATAGGTAACTATTTGATGTTATAGGTTTTTTGTGGTTGTAGGTATCGTCTATTAATGTAAGCGCGTTGTTTGGATCGATATCCTGCCCAGGTTTTTCCTGCAGCCGCAGGTGCCGTTTTACCTTAACATTCAGAGGCTCAATCAACGAACCCGGCTGCTGTATACCAGCCGGGCACCGTCTTTGCTTTGCGAAGCCTGATCAGCGTAGCAGCGGGCAGTCGGGCGGCAGCCGGCAGCGCAGGGCCGCCGGTAACAGCTCCATACGGAAGGTTTTTCCGCTGAGCGGCTCGCCGTCGAGGTTAAACGTCATCTCATGGGGGGCGGTGATCTCAAACCACGAGGAGACGCCGTCGACAATATTCGGCGAGTTTTCCGGATTCGCCAGGGTGCTGAAGAGGGCAGGGATCAGCTCTTCGCCGGTGAAAATGCGCAGATGCAGCAGACCATCGTTAATCAACGCCTCCGGACATAGCTGCTGGCCGCCGCCCGCCTGGCGGCCGTTGCCGATGCCGATGACCAGCGCATCGCCCTGCCAGTGAAAGTTCTCCCCGCGGATCTCGCAGCGGTCCGGCTTCAGGGTATCCATGCGCATCAGGCCGTGGATTAAATAAGAGACACCGCCGAGCGCGGCTTTGAGCTTTTCCGGCGTTTCGGTGGTGATCCGGGTGCCGAACCCGCCGGTCGCCATATTAATAAAGCCGGTCTTATCATTAACCCGGGCGATATCTATCGGCACATCGCGACCGACGATCGCCAGCTTGAGGGCGCTGGCCAGATCCTGTGGAATACCGACGCTGGTGGCGAAGTCGTTGGCCGTGCCCAGCGGTAAAATCCCCAGCGCCATGTTGCTGCCGCGCTCCACCAGGGCGGTCGCCACTTCATTAATCGTGCCGTCGCCGCCGCCGGCGATCACCGTTTCAACGTTCAGCTGCAGGGCTTCATCGATAAACCGCGCGGCATCGCCCTTTTCCCAGGTCACGCGGACGTGAATATCAATCCCTTCATCGCGTAACAGGTTAACCGCTTCGCGTAGCTGCGGTTCATTGGCACCTTTGCCGTTAAGGATCAGTAAGCTGGCAGGAAACGTAGACATCATCAAGGGAACCTTTATTGCTCAATGTTGCATAAAGTGTACCGCATGACGCAAGCGAAGGCCGGAAGAGAGGCAAAAAAATAAGCCCGCGTAAGGGAGATTACGCAGGCTAAGGAGGTGGTTCCTGGTACAACTAGCATTTATGGGTTATGTTTTTCAGCGAAATGGATGATACCTGTTTCGATCGAAACGGTATGTGATCCGATTCTAATATCCTTACATCGTGAAAAAATAACGCAAATTAACTAGTTACCGTGCGGGTTTCTGGTTGTCTGACCAGTAAAGTTGCGCATCAGCAGCGCATACTGCAGGGGCAGGTCGTCCGGCACAGGCAACCATACGGTATAGCCGTCGCCCGGGGCCACCGGCATGGCTTCGCCTTTGCCATTTACCATATGCTCGAGGGTGAAGTTGACGTTACCCTGCGGAGTCATCAGTTCAAGGCTGTCGCCAACGCTGAATTTATTTTTGACCGCCACTGCCGCCAGCGGGCCGTTACGCTCCCCGGTGAATTCGCCGACAAACTGCTGGCGTTCGGAGAGGGAGTAGCCATATTCGTAGTTCTGGTAATCGTCATGGGTATGGCGGCGCAGGAAGCCTTCGGTGTACCCGCGATGGGCCAGCCCCTCAAGGGTTTCCAGCAGGCTGGTATCGAACGGTTTGCCGGCGGCGGCATCATCGATCGCCTTGCGGTAAACCTGGGCGGTGCGCGCGCAGTAGTAGAAGGATTTGGTGCGGCCTTCGATCTTCAGCGAGTGAACGCCCATCTGGGTCAGACGCTCAACGTGGGCGATAGCCCGCAGATCTTTCGAGTTCATGATGTAGGTGCCGTGCTCATCTTCGAAGGCGGTCATGTACTCGCCCGGACGTTTGGCTTCCTCGATCATAAAGACTTTATCGGTCGGCGCGCCAATGCCGAGGGTTGGCTCCACGGTCTGCACCGGAATCGGCTCATATTTGTGAACGATATTGCCGACGTCGTCCTCTTTACCTTCCGCCACGTTGTATTCCCAGCGGCAGGCGTTGGTGCAGGTTCCCTGATTCGGGTCGCGCTTGTTGATATACCCGGAGAGCAGGCAGCGGCCGGAGTAGGCCATGCACAGCGCGCCGTGGACGAAAATCTCAATTTCCATCTCCGGCACCTGGCGGCGGATCTCTTCGATTTCATCCAGCGACAGTTCACGCGACAGGATCACGCGGCTGAGGCCCATCTGCTGCCAGAATTTGACCGTCGCCCAGTTGACGGCGTTGGCCTGCACTGAAAGATGGATCGGCATATCCGGAAAGTTTTCCCGCACCAGCATGATTAAACCCGGATCGGACATGATCAGCGCGTCCGGACCCATCTCCACCACCGGCTTCAGATCGCGAATAAACGTTTTCAGCTTGGCGTTATGCGGGGCGATGTTGACCACCACATAGAATTTTTTACCCAACGCGTGGGCTTCATTGATGCCGAGCTGCAGATTTTCGTGATTGAATTCGTTGTTACGCACGCGCAGCGAGTAGCGCGGCTGGCCGGCATAAACGGCATCAGCGCCATAGGCGAAAGCGTAACGCATATTCTTCAGCGTTCCCGCCGGGGAAAGGAGTTCTGGTTTAAACATGGTGTTCTCGTTCTGATGACAGGTCAGATTCGCCGCACCGGGTGCGGCGAGTTGGGGAGTGTCCCCACATTAAGGGTGGGCATTGTAGCGCCGCGGCGAAGGGGAGTAAATATCAGATGGGTATCTTTCAGTATGGCTAATTTGTTTGCCATTTTAAACCTGGGCAGTGCTCACACTGACAGCACTCATAACGCCTGGTGTCATAGTCGCTACGGAGTTTCCCGGGTTGCGGCGTAAACGCCTTACCCGGGCTACGGATTGCAGAGGGCGGTGGACTTGTAGCCCGGCTAAGCGCAGCGCGAGCCGGGAAAAGGCTCACTACGCCAGTCGACAGGCGTCGGCTTCCCAGCGGTAGCCAACCCCGTACACGGCGCGGATAAACGACTGTTCGGCGTCCAGCGCCTCCAGCTTGCGCCGCAGGTTCTTGATGTGGCTGTCGATGGTGCGGTCGGTCACTACCCGATAGTCGTCATACAGATGGTTGAGCAACTGTTCGCGGGAGAAGACCTTCCCCGGCTCCTGGGAGAGGGTTTTCAGCAGCCGGAACTCGGCGGGGGTGAGGTCCAGCAGCTTGTCGCGCCACGAGGCCTGAAAACGGCCCTCGTCGACAATCAGCGGACTCTGCGCGTCCAGCGCCTGCAGGTCGCGCTGCGGCTTGCAGCGGCGGAGAATGGTTTTCACCCGGGCGACCACTTCCCGCGGGCTGTAGGGCTTGCAAATATAGTCGTCGGCGCCAATCTCCAGCCCCAGCAGGCGGTCGATCTCTTCGATTTTCGCCGTCACCATCACCACCGGAACGTCGGAGAAGCGGCGAATTTCGCGGCACAGCGTCAGGCCGTCGGTACCGGGCAGCATCAGATCCAGCAGGATCAGGTGCGGCGGAGTCTGCCGAACGTAGGGCAGGACCTTGTCGCCATGGTTAATCAGCGTAGGCGCATAGCCGGCGGCCTGCAGATAATCAATCAGCAGCTGGCCGAGCTTGGGTTCATCTTCCACGATAAGAATGCGCGGGGTGTTTTCATCTACAGGCAATTCAGTCATACGTCTCTCGGTAAATCATGTTCCAGAGGTAACTCAACTTTAATGCTAACCCCGCCAAAAGGCGAATGGTCGGCACGCAGGGTGCCGCCGTGGGCCGCTACGATATTGAGGCAAATCGCCAGCCCAAGGCCGGAGCCGCCGCTGGCGCGGTTGCGCGATCCTTCTGCCCGGTAAAAGCGCTCGCACAGGCGGGCCAGCTGCTCATCGCTGACCCCGGGGGCGCTGTCGGCGAAGTCGATCACCAGCATCCGTCCGCTGCGGCGGGCGGTGATATGCAGGCTGCCGCCGCTGTCGGTATAGCGCAGGCTGTTTTCCAGCAGATTGTTAAAGAGCTGCATCAGGCGGTCGCGGTCGCCGAAGATCATCGCCTGCTCCGGGAGCGACACCTGGATGCTCAGCTGCCGGCCGGCGAAGCGCTCGCGAAAGGCACCTGCAGCCACCTCCAGCAGGGTGATGATATCCAGCGAGGTTTTCTGGTAGGCCAGCGCTCCCTCATCGGACATCGACAGATGATGGAGATCGTCTACCAGCTTGGTGAGGGTGGCCACTTCAGCCTGCAGAGAGGGAATGGATTCAGGGGTAAAACGCCGGACCCCGTCCTGAATCGCCTCCAGCTCGCCGCGCAGCACCGCCAGCGGGGTACGCAGTTCATGGGAGATATCGGCCATCAGATCGCGACGCATCTGCTGGTTGCGCTCCAGGGTGCTGGCGAGCTGGTTAAAATCCTGCGCCAGGCGGCCGAGCTCATCGCCGCCGGTCACCGTCACGCGGGTGGAAAAGTCGCCCGCCGCCAGCTTATGGGTGCCTTCCACCAGCCGTTTCACCGGCGCCAGCAGGCCGCGGGCCAGCGGGAAGGTGGCCAGCGCGGCAAGCAGGGTGGCGAGGGCGACAATCAGCCAGCTGGTGCGCTTCTGCTGCCGGTCAAAGTTAATGTCGGTATTGCGGGTTAGCCGCTCCACCGGCGAGGCGATCACTCTGCCTACCTCCACGCCGTTGACCATAATGCTGCGCTGGCTGCCGTCCTCCGGCACGCGCTCGCGGGGGCCCACCAGCACCCGGCCAGACTGATCGACCACCCAGAACATGGTGCGCCAGCCGTGGGGCGGCATTTCCGGCCTCGGGCGCGGGCCGTCAGGGGGACCATCCGGCGGCGGCCCATCGGGACCGGCGTCCGTCGCGTCCATCGCCCCCGGCTTCATGGCGTGCCCCGGCGGCGAGCGGTCGTCATTATCCCGTTCGAAGGTGCGCAGCAGCTGGAAGATAAAGCGGTCATTGTTGCGCAGAAACGCCCAGCTGCCGTGCTGGGCATACTGCTCACTCAGCGCGTCGCTGAGCATGGTTAACCGCTGCTCATTACCGCGCTTGATGTAGTCGATAAACCCACGTTCGAAACTGATACGCACCGCCCAGTGCATGCTGATCAGCAGCACGATGCAGGTGGCGAAAATAGCGAGGAACAGCTTACCGGTAATGCCCGGGCGCCAAAATTTCACGATCCACTCCTGTTGCGTCGACGGATGACGGTATTAGTGCCGACGTCATCCGGTACCCGGGAAAAGATGAGCGCCGGGAGGGCGATGATCGCCGCCATGCTCAGATAGGTATAGAGAAAGACCTGATGGGTGCTGGCGGCGTCGAGGCTCATATGCTGCTGGCCATACAGCCCCAGCAGCAGCCCGGCGATGGTCACGCCGATACTCATCGACAGCTGCATCACCATCGACAGCAGGCTGTTGCCGCTGCTGGCCAGATCGTCCGGGAGATCTTTCAGCGTCAGGGTATTCATTGAGGAGAAGCGGCTGGAGTTGATCATCCCCTGCAGAAACAGGACCAGCGGCAGCGCGTAATACCAGCCGGCCAGGGCGCTAAACATAAACAGCAGACTGACGGCGGCCAGGCCCAGGGTGCTGGCGACCAGTACGCGGCGGTAGCCAAAGCGGTTGACCACCTGGACCACGATCCGCTTCATGCCCATGCTGCCGAGCACCATCGGGATCATCATCAGCCCGGCGTGAAAGGGGGAGAAGCCGAGGCCAATCTGCAGAAACACCGGAGTCATAAACGGCAGCATGCCGCTGCCGATGCGTCCGGCGAAGCTGCCGCCGAGGCCGAGGGAGAAGGTGCGGTTACGAAACAGGTTGAGGCTGAACAGCGCCCGGGCGTTACCGCGGGCGTGCCACAGGTACAGCAGCAGGGCGGCGAGGCCGACGGCCACCAGCCCCGCCAGCCAGTGTGACGATATACCGAGCCCTCGCTGGCCGTCCAGCGCCAGGGTCAGGGTCGCCATCCCGGCGGCCAGCAGCAGAAAGCCGGAGAGATCGAAGCGCCGGGTCTGCAGGGTGTAGTTGGGCATCAGGCAGAGGGTGGCGATGGCGCCGACGATCCCCACCGGGATATTGATGAGGAAGATCCAGTGCCAGGAAGCGTACTCCACCAGCACCCCGCCCAGCGCCGGGCCGAGCAGCGGGCCAACCTGGCCCGGCAGGGTGACGAAAGTCATCGCCGCCATGTACTGATCGCGCGGGACGATCTTCATTACCGTCAGGCGACCGACCGGCACCATCATCGCGCCGCCGACCCCCTGCAGCACCCGCGCCATCACCAGCTGGTCAAGGGTGCTGGCCTGGGCGCAAAACAGCGACCCGGCGGTAAACAGCACGATGGCGGTGAAGAAGATATTGCGCACCCCGACCCGGTCGGCCAGCCAGCCGCTGGCCGGGAGCATGACCGCCACCGTCAGGACATAGGAGACGATGATCATATGCATATGCAGCGGGCTCTCCCCGAGGCTTTTGGCCATCGAGGGGAGGGCGGTGTTAACGATGGTGGTGTCCAGCGACTGCATAAAGAAGCCGAACGCCACTATCCATAGCTGCCAGCGCACGCTGGCCGGGAGGTCTGTCATGTTATTCGCTTACCGGTTGAGAGGAGTGACGCGAAAAACGCAACCGCAGACGGTCAAAGAAAAGATAGACCACCGGCGTGGTGTAGAGCGTTAACAGCTGGCTCATCACCAGACCGCCGACGATGGTGATCCCCAGCGGCTGGCGCAGCTCAGAGCCATCGCCCCCGGAGAGCACCAGCGGCAGGGCGCCGAACAGCGCCGCCAGGGTGGTCATCATAATCGGCCGGAAACGCAGCAGGCAGGCCTGGAAAATCGCCTCTTCCGGCGCCAGATTGCCGGTGCGCTGCGCCTCAAGGGCAAAATCAACCATCATGATGGCGTTTTTCTTCACGATGCCAATTAATAACATGATCCCGATAAGGGCGATTAGGCTGAACGGGGCATCGAATATCTCCAGCGCCAGCAGGGCGCCCACTCCGGCGGAGGGCAGCGTCGAGAGGATGGTCAACGGATGCACATAGCTCTCATACAGCATCCCCAGCACGATATAGACCGTGGCGATGGCCGCGAGGATCAGGATCACCTGCGCGTTCATGGTCTGCTGGAACACCTGAGCGGTACCGGCAAAGGAGCCGCGCACGCTCGACGGCACCCCGAGCTGGGTCATCGTGCGGTTAATGGCGTCGCTGGCTTCCGACAGCGAGCGGCCGGTGGGGAGGTTAAAGGAGATAGTGGACGCCGCCGACAGCCCCTGGTGGTTCACCGACAGCGGGGCGTTGGCCGGCTGCCATTTGGCGAAATAAGCCAGCGGGATCGGCTTGCCCTCGCTATTGATAACAAACATCTTGTCGAGGGCGCTGACGTCCTGGGTGTAGGCCGGATCCACCTCCATCACCACCTTGTACTGGTTGAGCGGCTGGTAGATGGTGGAGATTTGCCGCTGGCCGAAGGCGTTGTTCAGCAGGTTGTTGGCGTCCTGGACGCTGATGCCGAGGCGTGACATCGTGTCCCGGTCATAGACCAGGTCCATTTCGGCGCCATTGTCCTGCTGATCCGAGTTGACGTCCGCCAGCTCAGGCAGCGCCGCCAGCGCTTTGCGGATCTTCGGCTCCCACTCGCGAAGCGCCGACAGGTCGTCGGACAGCAGGGTGTACTGATAGCTGGCGTTCGACTGCCGGCCGCCGACGCGAATATCCTGCACCGCCATCAGGAACAGGTTGGCCCCGGGCTCGTTGGCCAGCTTTTTGCGCAGCCGGTCGATCACCTGCTGCGCCGTCTCGTGGCGCTGGTCGCGCGACTTGAGGGTGATAAACATCATCCCGCTGTTGACCCGCGAGCCGCCGGTAAAGCCGGTGACGTTATCCACCGCCGGATCTTCACGAATGATCTTCATAAAGTCCTGCAGCTTGCCGCGCATCGCCTGGAAGGAGATGCTCTGGTCGGCCTGAATGCCGCCCATCAGCACCCCGGTGTCCTGCTCCGGGAAGAAGGTTTTCGGGATCGAAATGTAGAGCCAGACGCTGAGGGCGATGGTGCCGAGCACCACCAGGCCGGTCAGCCGGCTGTGCCTGAGCACCCATTTTAACGATTTCCCATAGCCGCCCTGCACGGCCACCAGCAGGCGGCCAAAGCCGCGGTTGCGCGTCGGCTGGTGGGGCTTACCGCTTTTCAGCAGCCAGCCGCACATCATCGGCGTCAGGGTGAGGGACACCGCCAGCGAGATGCCGATCGCCACCGACAGGGTGACGGCGAACTCGCGCAGCAGGCGGCCGGGCAGGCCGCCCATCAGCAGCAGCGGCAGAAACACCGCCACCAGCGACAGGCTCATCGACAGCACGGTAAAGCCGACCTCGCGGCTCCCCTGCAGCGCCGCCTGCAGGGGTTTCATCCCCGCTTCCAGATGGCGGGAGATATTCTCCAGCACCACGATAGCGTCATCCACCACGAAGCCGGTGGCGATGGTCAGAGCCATCAGCGACAGGTTATTGAGGCTGAAGCCGCACAAATACATCGCGGCGAAGGTGCCGATTAAGGAAACCGGGACGGCGACGGCCGGGATCAGCGTGGCGCGCCCCGAGCGCAGGAACAGGAACACCACGAGGATCACCAGCGCCACCGATATCACCAGCGTCTGCTCCACCTCCTCCAGCGAAGCACGGATGGTCGGCGAGCGGTCCTGGGCGATCTGCAGGTCGATAGCCGCCGGAATGGTCTGCTGCAGCTCCGGCAGGCGGGCGCGGATGCTGTCCACTGTCTGGATAATATTGGCTTCCGGCAGTTTGCGGATCATCAGCAGGATCGCCGGTTTGGCGTTGGTCATCCCGGCGTTGCGCACGTCCTGCACCGAATCCGAGACGGTGGCGACATCCCCCAGTCGCACTGCGGCGCCATTCTGGTAGTGGACGATCAGCGGCTGATAGTCGGCGGCGGTCTTCAGCTCATCGTTGGTCTGCACCTGCCAGCGGTGCGCGCTGTCCTCCAGCGCCCCCTGCGGTTTGCGCACGTTAGCGTCGCTGATGGCGGTGCGCACCGCGTCCAGCGACACGCCCTGGTTGAACAGCGCCTGCGGATTGAGGTCGACGCGCACTGCCGGCAGGGAGCTGCCGCCGACGTCGACATCACCCACGCCGTCAATCTGCGCGATGGTCTGCGCCAGTTGGGTGGAGGCGAAATCATACAGCTCACCCTGGGAGTAAGTGTCCGAGGTCAGCGTCAGGATCATGATTGGCGCATCCGACGGGTTGGCTTTGCGGTAGGTCGGCCGGCTGGGCATCCCGCTCGGCAGCAGGCTTTGCGCGGCGTTGATCGCCGCCTGAACGTCGCGCGCCGCGCCGTTGATATCGCGGTCGAAGTTAAACTCAAGAATGATGCGCGTACTGCCCAGCGAACTGGAGGAGGTCATCTCATTGACCCCGGCTATCCGTCCCAGGGAGCGTTCCAGCGGGGTGGCCACCGACGAGGCCATGGTTTCCGGGGAGGCTCCCGGCAGCGAGGCGCTAACCATGATCACCGGGAAGTCCACCTGCGGCAGCGGGGCTACCGGCAGCAGCCGGAAGCCAAGAATGCCGCACAGGGTGATGGCCAGCGAGATGAGGATCGTCGCCACCGGGCGGTAAATGAAGAGGGCGAAAAACTTCACTTACGCCTCCTCTTCCTGACGCGGGAAGCGGCGCTTCAGGTGCAGCGACAGGCGGTCGAACAGCAGATAGATCACCGGGGTGGTGAACAGGGTCAGCACCTGGCTGAGCATCAGACCGCCGACCATGCCGATCCCCAGCGGACGCCGCAGCTCCGCGCCGACGCCGGTGCTCAGCATCAGCGGCAGGGCGCCGAGCAGGGCGGCGAGGGTCGTCATCAGGATCGGCCGAAAACGCAGCAGGCAGGCCTGGTAGATCGCTTCCCGCGGCGGCATGCCCTGTTCGCGTTCGGCGGCCAGCGCGAAGTCGATCATCATGATGGCGTTCTTCTTCACGATGCCGATCAGCAGAATGATGCCGATGATGGCGATCACGTCCAGCTCGCTGCCCGCCAGCCACAGCGCCAGCAGCGCCCCGACCCCGGCGGTGGGCAGGGTGGAGAGGATCGTGATCGGATGGATAAAGCTTTCATACAGCACCCCCAGCACGATATACATCGCCACCACCGCGGCGACCACCAGCCAGACGGTGCTGCCGAGCGCCGACTGGAAGGCCAGCGAGCTACCCTGGAACTGGGTGCGGATATCGGTCGGGAAATCCAGCGACTGTTCGGCGGCGAGGATCGCGTCCACCGCTTCGCCCAGCGAATAGTTGTCCGGGACGTTAAACGAGATGGTAGTCACCGGGAACTGATCGAGGTGGTTCACCGACAGCGGGGTAAAGCGCTGCTCCACCGTGGCGATGGCGGTCAGCGGCACGATGCCGCCGTCGCTGCTGGTCAGGCGGATATTATCCAGCGCCGCCAGGCCCGGCGTCGCCTCGGTATCCTGCTCGAGCACCACGCGATACTGATTCGCCTGAGTGTAAATGGTGGAGATCAGCCGCTGGCCGAAGGCGTTGTATAGCGCGTTATCGACATCGGCCATTGAGATGCCGAGGCGGCTGGCGCTGTCGCGATCCACCTTGATATAGGCGGCCAGGCCTTTGTCCTGCCAGTCGCTGCTGACGTCGGCCAGCTGCGGCTGGGCCTGCAGGCGGCTGAGCAGCGGCGGCACCCAGGTGCTCAGCGCCTCGAGGGAGTTTGCCTGCAGGGTGAACTGGTACTGGGTGCGGCTCACCGTGGTGTCGATGGTCAGATCCTGGGTCGGCTGCAGGTAGAGCGCCACGCCCGGGACGCCGTCCACCGCCTGCTGCAGGCGGCTGATCACCGTCTGGACGCGGTCATCGCGTTCATCCAGCGGCTTGAGGTTGATCTGCAGACGGGCGCTGTTCAGCGCCGGGTTGGTGCCGTCGACGCCGACGAACGAGGTCAGGCTCTCCACGGCCGGGTCCTTAAGGATAATGCTGGCCACCTGCCGCTGGCGCTCGGCCATGCTGGCGAAGGAGACCGACTGCGGCGCCTGGAGGGTGCCCTGAATAATGCCGTTATCCTGGATCGGGAAGAAGCCTTTCGGGATAAAGACCCACAGGATAATCGACAGCGCCAGGGTGCTCAGCGCGACGCCGAGCGTCAGCCATGGATGGTTCAGCACCCGGCTCAGCCAGCGGCCATAGACGGCGATCACTCGGTCGAAGAAACGCTCGCTGGCCCGGGAGAAACGGTTCTGCTTGCGCAGCGATTCGTGGCTTAACATGCGGGCGCACATCATCGGCGTCAGGGTCAGGGAGACCACCGCCGAGATAAGAATAGCGACGGCAAGGGTGACGGCGAATTCGCGGAACAGACGGCCGACGATATCGCCCATAAACAGCAGCGGGATCAGCACCGCGATCAGCGAGAAGGTAAGGGAGATAATGGTGAAGCCGATTTCCCCGGCGCCTTTCAGCGCGGCGGCCAGCGGCTTCTCGCCTTTCTCGATATAGCGCGAGATGTTATCGATCACCACGATGGCGTCATCCACCACAAAGCCGGTGGCGATGGTCAGGGCCATTAGCGTCAGGTTATTGATCGAGAAGTCGAGGAACACCATCACCGCGAAGGTGCCCACCAGCGACAGCGGCACCGCGACGCCGGGAATAATGGTCGCCGGGACGTTGCGCAGGAACAGATAGATGATCATCACCACCAGGGCGATGGCCAGCATCAGCTCAAACTGGGTGTCGCGCACCGAGGCGCGAATGTTGGTGGTCCGGTCGGAGAGGACCTGCACCTTCACCGATTTCGGCAGGCTCTCGGTGAGCTGCGGCAGCATCTGGCGAATGCTGTCGGCGGTGTCGATGATGTTGGCCCCCGGCTGACGCTGAACGTTCATCACGATGGCCCACTGCTGGTTGGCCCACGCCCCGAGCCAGCTGTTTTCGGCCCCTTGTTCGACGCTGGCGACATCGCCGAGACGGATCGGCGCCCCGTTCTGATAAGCGATAATCAGCCGGCGATAATCCTCAGCGGACTGCATCTGATCGTTAGCGGAAAGCGTCACCGCGCGAGCCGGGCCGTCGAGGCTGCCTTTCGCCGAGTTAACGTTGGCGCTGGTGATAGCGGTACGCACGGTTTCGCTGGTCAGGCCGAGGGCGGCAATGGCCTGGGCGTTAAGCTTCACCCGCACCGCCGGGCGCTGGCCGCCGGCGAGGGTCACCAGACCGACGCCGGAAACCTGGGAGATCTTCTGCGCCACCCGGGTCTCCACCATATCCTCCACCTGGGTCATCGGGATCGCGGAGGAGGTGACGGCGAGGGTCATGATCGGCGGATCCGCCGGGTTCACCTTGCTGTACACCGGCGGGTTGGGCAGATCGCTCGGCAGCAGGTTGGTGGCGGCGTTAATGGCCGCCTGCACTTCCTGCTCGGCGACGTCCAGCGGCAGGGTCAGCTGGAACTGCAGCGTGACTACCGAGGCGCCGCCAGAGCTTTGCGACGACATCTGCTTAAGGCCGGACATCTGGCCGAACTGGCGCTCCAGCGGGGCGGTGATAGCGGAGGTCACCACATCCGGGCTGGCGCCCGGATAGAGGGTAACCACCTGAATGGTCGGGTAATCGACTTCCGGCAGAGCGGAGACCGGCAGGAAGCGGTAGCCGATGATCCCGGCTAACAGGATCGCCACCATCAGCAAAGTGGTGGCGACCGGACGCATAATAAACAGCCGGGACGGGCCGCCGGTGCGGCCTGGGGGTAACACCTGCATCAGGAACGCGCTCCGTGTTTACCGCTCTGGCGCGGAGCGGGCTGCGCCTGCTCGCTGCCGCTGGCGGTGACAACTTCCACCTTCGCCCCCTCGGTCAGACGGTCAATCCCGTCGGTGACTACGCGATCCCCGGCGGAAAGCCCGGCGCTGATGACCACTTTCTGGCTGTCCTGGATGCCGGGCGTCACGCTGTGTTTGCTGACCTTGTTCTCGTCGTTCAGCACCCACACAAAATGCCCTTCGTTGCCCATCTGCAGGGCGGCGGCGGGGATCACCACCGCGTTCTCTTCGGTATCCACCAGCAGGCGGGCGTTAACGAACTGGTTGGGGAACAGCGCGTCGTCCAGATTGCTGAAGCGCGCCTTCAGCTTGATGGTCCCGGTGGTGGCATCGATCTGGTTGTCGAGACTCAGCAGCTCGCCGACACTAATTTTCTGTTTATTGGTGCGATCCCAGGCTTCGACGCTGAGCGCTTTGCCCGCTTTCTGCGCCTGCACCACCGTGGCGATGCTGTTTTCCGGCAGGGTGAAGACCACATCGATCGGGTGCGTCTGGGTGAGAACCACAATCCCGGTGGTATCTCCGCTGGAGATCTGGTTGCCAATATCCACCTGCTTTAAGCCGACGCGGCCATCAATCGGCGCGGTGATGCGGGTCCAGTCGAGCTGCAGCTGGGCGCTGGCGACGGCGGCTTCATCGGCCTTTACGGTGCCAGCGGATTCCACCACCAGCGACTGCTGGGTGTCGAGCTCCTGGCGGGAGACGAGGTTGGTTTTCACCAGCTGCTGGTAACGGGCGAGATCGCGGCGGGCGTTCGCCAGGGTGGCGTTATCTTTCGCCAGCTGACCCTGCGCCTGGGCGAGGGCGACTTTAAACTGGCTGGGGTCGATCTGCGCCAGCAGGTCGCCGGCTTTGACCTGCTGTCCCTCCTGGAAGTGAAGGCTCAGCAGCTGGCCGTCGACCCGGCTGCGCACGGTCACGGTATTGGCCGCCGTCACGGTACCCAGCCCGGTGAGATAGCGTGGCACCGCTTGTTCGGTCGCGGTCGCCGCCTGCACCGGCGCCAGCGCGCCGCCGAAACGGCCATGGCGCGCGCCGCCCGGCCCCTGCGGGCCTTGGCCCGCTGCGGGAGCGCTGCTGCCGCTCGTGCCACGATCGTGCCAGAACCAGTAGGCGGCTCCGGCGATAATCACTACCGCCAGCGCGGCGCCCCAACGACGTATGTTACTGCCTTTCATTAGTTTACGGTCTCATCCTGAAGCGTTTCGCTGAATGATACTAGTTTAGTGAGGGAAGGGGCCGTAAAAATGGAGGAATTATGAAAAGAAGGTTGAGAAATGTCTGGATAACCGCCGCGACGCCGGGCGGTCTCGTTGGAGATTTCCGGGGTGATATCAACTTTTAGTTTAAAAAAGTAAAAAATAGTTGTATCCGGGAGGGCTTTAATTAGATTTATGCGGTGAATAAATCTGTGCATTTTCATAATAATAACATATGCACTTAAAAATCAACGTGTTAAATAATCAGGGGTCATTGTTGTGGCAAACGCAAACAAACTCACGCTCTTCATCGTCATTTTTATGCTGATGGGGATCCTCTCCGGCGCGGCTATCCATGCCTACGCGACGCCGACCACCATCTCCGCCTGGGCGGACAACATTACGCTGCTGACCGATCTGTTTCTGCGGTTGATCAAAATGGTCATCGCGCCGTTGGTGTTCAGCACCCTGACGGTCGGCATTATGCGTCTCGGCGAGACGGCGACCATTGGCCGGGTAGGCGGGAAGGCGATGGTGTGGTTCATCACCTCCTCGGTATTATCCATTCTCGTCGGGCTGGTGATCGTCACCTTCCAGCACCCGGGCGCCGGGTTAAACCTGGCGGTGCCGAAAGAGGCGGTGGATACCGGCCTGGCGGTCAGCGGCATGAGCCTGAAAGGATTCCTGTCGCACACCATCCCCACCAGCATCACCGAGGCGATGGCCAACAACGAGATCCTGCAGATTGTGGTGTTCTCGATGTTCTTTGGCATCGCCGGCGCGTCGCTGGGCGAGAAGTTTAATGCCCCGCTGGTGGCGGCCCTCAATGTGGTGTCGCACATTATGCTGAAGGTGACGGGCTATGTGATGTACGTTGCGCCGCTGGCTATCTTTGCCGCCATTTCGTCGGTGATTGCCTCCCAGGGGCTGGGGATCCTGCTCAACTATGCTTCGTTCATCGGCGGTTACTACCTGGCGGTGCTGTTGACCAGCGCGGTACTGATCGCCGTTGGCTATATGGTGCTGAAAAAAGAGGTCTTCCGTCTGCTGAACATGCTGAAGGACCCGGTGCTGGTCGCGTTTACCACCAGCAGCTCCGAAGCGGCCTATCCGAAGACCCTTGAGCGGCTGGTGAAGTTTGGCTGCTCGCGCAATATCGTCTCGTTCGTCCTGCCCATTGGCTACTCGTTCAACCTCGTGGGCTCGATGGTCTACTGCTCCTTCGCCGCGATGTTTATCGCTCAGGCCTATAACGTACCGCTGAGCTTTAGCGAGATTACGGTCATGATGCTGACGCTGATGCTGGCCTCGAAAGGCATCGCCGGGGTGCCGCGTTCGGCGCTGGTGGTGCTGGCGGCGACGATCCCCAGCTTCAATATACCGGTCGCCGGGATCCTGCTGCTGATGGGTATCGACCATTTCCTCGACATGGGGCGCTCTGCCATCAACGTGCTGGGTAATGGCATCGCCACCGCGATGCTGTCGAAAAATGAAGGGTTGCTGACCGACGAGGAAGCGCAGCCGGACTGGGAAGTGGAGAAAGCGGAAGCCTGATCCTGCCGCGCCCTCGCGCAGAGGGCGCCATTCCACACCGAAAAAAAGACCCCTGACAGGCACGTCAGGGGCAATGTGACGAAGTATCAGTTTTCCTCGTGTAGCGTGTTTTTTATTATATAAAGACGGGCGGTAACGTCTTTATACCGAGGAAGCGTCAGAGTTTAACGTTATGTCCGCCAGCGCTGGATATTTTTTAGCATCCTGCGGCTATTTTCGGATTTCCGACAATATAGCCAGGTCAATATCTTATTTTTTTTGTGCTGCTGTTTGCCTACCAGCGCTCACGTAAAAGATTCATAAACTGGAAAAATTCATGATTATTATTCAGGCTGTATTTTTCCATGATCTTATTCTTATGATAGGCGGCGGTGCGGGGACTCACACGCTGCAGGGCGGCGATTTTACTCATATCCAGCCCTTCGAGAATACCGTGCACTACGGCGGTCTGCGATCGCGATAACACGCGATGCGGACAGCTGGCGCAGCTGAGTTCCCGGCCTGCGGCGTCGGTAGCCGTGGGGGTCATACAATGCTGGAGCTCGCTTTTAATGATCGTCAGCAATTGCGGAATACTGGCCGTTTTTAGCGAAACAAAAATGACCCCTTTCAGGCAGTTAATCATGAACTCATCTTCCGGCAGCTGGTCATAGCTATGGAGGATAATCAGCGAGCTTCCTCTTTTTCTGTTCTTAATCAGGGTATTACACAGGTATATTTCCCCGGGGATCACTTCGCAGATAATGATATCTTCAGCTGACAGATCGGTGTTACGCCAGGAAAAACGCGCCCGCAGATCGCCCCGGGTGAGGTCATTGACCATGGCTACCAGCGATTCACGGACAAAGGCGTTGCGGGTGTTGATGGTGACATTAATGTTTCTCATGGCGTTATTTCCTTACGCAAAACATAACGCCATGCTGTGACAAATCCTCCGGGCGTATGCGGTGTGTTGAAGATATAAAAGTACCTACAATAATTTTTTATTATTTTAAAGTGAATTATTTACGACGCATCGAACGCTTATCGTTAAAAGTCAATTTCTGCCGCCTCCTGTCTTTCAGATAGGAAATAAAACTGTATACAGAGATGCTGAAGAAAAAAATGCATAGCAATAAAACTAACCACGTTTGCATGGCCATCGTTTTTACCCTGATTGTGTTGCATGGTGTCAGAATTTGCCGCGAACGGCTAATACGTTTTGTTATATGCTTTTCTGTCCCGTGAAAATCTTACGCCATCATCCTGATGTGCTAGTACTATAAGAAAGTTCTTAAGGTCATCGTCAGTCTCATTCCTCTCATTTCTCTCAGAAAATGAGAAAAATTAACACTTACGAGTTTTTTATATCCCGCGCGGCCGCCGACGCGCCCCGTCGTTCAGGAAATAAAGGCCAGTCCCTTACCAAAGATTGCGCGAACGGGCAGGTGGATCCCCTGCTGGCGTGCCTTGTGACGCAGGCGGCTAACCACCACGTCGATCCGGTGCAGGTCAGGCTCGCTTTCATGGGAAAACAGGCAGGCATGGAGATCAAGTTTGCTGCACACTTCGTTGCGATTGCGCATCAGGAGCTCCACCAGGCGATATTCCTGCTGGGTTAATTCCAGCGTCCGGGCGTCGGGTGAAATCAGTTTATCCTCTTGCAGACGCCAGCTGCCGGGGGAGACGGCCGGCGGCGTGCCGATCGCCTCCGCAGGCGGAGCCGCCGGACGGTCCTGGCGCAGGCGCGCGCCGAGGGCGGTGAGGGTCTCGGCAAGATGGGCGAAGTTTACCGGTTTGATCAGATAGGCATCGGCTCCAAGGCTCAGCGCCTGCAGTTTATCCTGCTGCTGGCCGCGGGCGCTGACCACCACCAGACCGTAGTGCCCCAGCTCATGCAGATAGTTCAGTACGCTGAAGCCATCCTCGCCGGGCAGGCCGATATCAACCAGCACGATATCCACCGGATGGCTGTGCAGTTGCCGCCAGAAGGCTTCGGCGCTACGCGTCCCCCACACCTCGAAGCCGCGATAGCCCAGCCAGGCCAGCAGTTCATCCAGCAGATCGGCGTTATCTTCAATTATCGCCAGCCGTAAAGCCATACGTCGTTCTCCTCTTAAGCAACCGTGGGGAGGGTGAGAATAAAGGTGCAGCCGTCCGGGCCATGCTCGGCCAGCCACAGTTTGCCATCATGAGCCTGCACTATCTGACGCGCAACATACAGTCCGAGACCGGTGCCGCCTGGCACCGGCGATGTGTGCTCGCCGCGGCGGTAGCGCTCAAAGATCAGTTCCGCCTGTCCGGCGGGGAGTCCCGGGCCGTGGTCGCGAATGCGTAGCTCCGTTTGCCCGGCATCGGAATGAATATCGATGGCGATTTCACCGGGGGGCGAATACTTGACGGCGTTATCCAGCAGATTAGCGATGGCGATGCACAGCAGGCCGGCATCGGCCTGCAGCTGCGGGCTTTCCACCGCGCCGTGCTGGCGGATGTTCAGGTAGTGATCATGGGAGATGGCCACCACCGAGGCGGCCATGTTGATCACCGTCAGCAGGGCGGTCTGCTGGCGCTCGACGTGCAGATCGTGGGAGGCGAGCCGGGCGTCGGCAAGGCAGTTATCGGTGAGCTGCACCAGGCGGGTGGCGGCGCGGCCGATGCGATCGAAGCGCGCCTCCTGGCTGGTCGAGGCCGCCGAGAGGCGAAGATTCTCCAGCGCCGCCTGGATCACCGCCAGCGGGGTGCGGAATTCGTGCGCCACCATGCCCATAAACTGCCGCTGGTGGAAGCTGGCTTCACGCTCAATCTGCAGTTCGCGCGCCAGGCGTTGCTTCTGCTCCAGCTGGCGGTTTTCAGCACGCACCCGCAGGATGGCAATGATCAGCACCGTAATGATGTGGACGATCAGCGCGTACTGCCAGAGGGAATAGATCGCCATATGGAACGGGATAATCCCATGGATCGACAACTGCACCAGCACCGCGGCGACGACATAGAACGGCGGCAGCAGACCCAGCAGCAGGGTGGTACGGTCGATAGCTTTTTTGCGCCACAGCCACCAGGAGGTGAACAGCAGCACCGGGGTGATAATGATGAATACTACCCCTTCAATCTGCATCGCGAAGCCGTAAAACCCGAGCGGAATACTGACCTGCAGTACCAGGTTGAGTATCACGGCGGCGATCAGCAGCTGATGAAGTCGCGGCATATTCTTCTTCAGATCAAAAATCTCGCTGTGCAGCCAGAGGGCGGTGGCATAGCTGAACAGGGAGAGGCTGCTGATCATGAAGTCCTGGAACGGCAGCGCCGCGTGGCCGAAAAACCACTCCGGGAAGCCGTGCAGGGCGGCCACCAGCGGATAATTGAGCGAGAAAAGACAGATGCCCCACAGCAGACGCCGGCGCAGGGCCAGCGCCAGCCACAGCGCCACGCCGCTGGCGACGGCGGCCAGGCCGAAATAGAAGCTCCAGAACGCGGTGTCGGCGGTCGCCCGCTGTACAAATTCCTGCGGCGAAGAGAGCGAGGCCAGCAGGATCAGAGTGCTGGTGCTCTGCAGGCGAAAGACCAGCTCATAGCCGGCGGCGGTCGGCGGCGGGTGAGGATCAGCACGCTTTCGCGGTAGTGCAGGTCGCTCTCGCGGGCGCCGTCGCGGTCGCCAAAGGTGCGCTGTGCCCAGGGGGCATCGCTGCCCAGAGGCCGGTAGTAAATAGTCAGATGGTCGACAAAAGAGGGGCCCAGCTGCAGCCAGCGCGGCTCCCCGGCAAACCACGTTCCCGGCAGTTCGCTGCGCAGCCACCAGGTTTTTCGCGAATAACCAAAGGAGGGGATCTGCCGGGTGGTGGCGAGCTGGTCTGTGGGCAGGGCGGCGAAGCGATCGATGGTCATCTGGCCGCTGGCGTCCGCGTACCACTGGACCGGAATATCAATGCCCACCTGGCGCGTCGCCGCCTGCGCCTGTGGGGCGACCAGCAGCAAGAATAATCCACAGCTGAGCAGCCAGCCTGCCAGGAACTGCGGCCGGCAACGCCGGACCGCCGCGAAGATCGCAGACACCCTTTTCAATCACGCCCCCTTGCGGCATGCAAAGATTACTGACCGCAGACGTCTGGCTACGGTATGGATAATACGCCCCCGGAAGCGGGGGAGAGTGGACAGGCCTGTCCGGACGAACAGGCCATTTTGCGTGGGAGACCAGGAATATTCCAGCGTAATCTGCAGCGCCAGGATCAGGACAGACCTGCTGCGCGGCAGCGCCGGGCGAGGGCTAGCGGAAAACCACCTGCGCCCAGCGGGCCAGCCCGGCGGTCACCGAGCCAAAATCATCGCCGCCGGCCAGCGGAATACCCGGCAGCTGAGCGGCCAGCGCCTTTTTGATTAGCGGCGAACGGGCGCTGCCGCCGGTAAGATAGATCACATCCGGGGTGGTTTGGCTGCTGTCGAGCGCGAGCCGCACCTGTTCCATAATGCGGGTCAGGGGCTGATCCAGCGCGGCTTCCAGACCCTGCTGGGCGATGGCGGTGGCCAGATCGTCCTGAATAAACGGCAGCGCGGTTTCGACGCTGGCGGCGCTGGAGAGGGCGATTTTGCTCTCTTCGGCGCTGCGCACCAGACGATAGCTGAGACGCTGGCGCCAGACCTTCAGCAGCAGAGCCACCTTGTCGGCATCCCGGGCGCTGCGCAGCAGATCGTTCAGCAGGCGGCCGTTGGCGGTGCTGTAGAAATCGCTCTGCGCCGGCACGTCGTTGATCGCCACCGCGTTCCACCATGGGAGGATCGGCAGCGCGGTGCCTTTCTCCGTTTCGCCGCCCATGCCGAGGAGGGGCATCAGGCATTTGAAGGCCAGGGCAATGTCGAGATCGTTACCGCCGATGCGGCAGCCGCTGTGGCCGAGCAGGCTCTGCTGGCGGTCGGCGCGCTCCCGCCACTGCGGGCCCATCAGCAGCAGGGAGCAGTCGGTGGTTCCGCCGCCGATATCGACGACCAGCACCCGCTTTTCTTCACTGAGGGTCGCTTCGAAATCGAGCCCGGCGGCCACCGGTTCAAACTGAAAGACCACATCGCGGAAACCGGCGCGGTGGGCGGCCCGCTCAAGGATCCCCTGCGCCTGGGCGTTCGCCTCATCGCCGCCGAGGCCCTGGAAGTTAATCGGCCGGCCAATCACCGCCTGGTCGATCTGCTCGGGCAGCTGGCTTTCGGCCTGCAACTTAATATGCAGCATCATGGCGCAGACCAGGTCTTCAAACAGGGCCACCTGCTGCGGCTTCAGCCCGCTGGCGCCGAGGAAGGATTTGGGCGATTTAACGAAGTAGACCTCTTCTGGATCTTCAACATACTGCTGCAGGGAGGCGAGACCGAACTGCACGCTGTTGCGCAGCACCTCGATGTCTTCGTCGCGGTTGGCGGCGATGGCCCGACGCAGCAGCGCCTGGTTTTCGTCGCTGTGGGTGGGGACATCATGATGGCGATAGAGCCACTCGCTGACCGCTTCGCGCGTCGGCGCGCAGAGCATGGAGGGCAACAGGGCGCTGCCGTTTTCCAGCGTTAACAGCTGGGGGGTATTTTCCCGCATCACGGCCACCGAACAGTTGGCGGTGCCGTAGTCAAAACCAATAAACATCGTCTGCAAAATCCCCATGCCGGTGAAGAAGGGGGGCGACTTTAGCGGATCGTCGCCATGCCGACAACCGGAATTTAAAAACAAGGCGCTGATGGTCAAGGGCGACTATCATTGAAACGCTATATAAAGGAGAGCTTATGGTGCTGTTACCCTGGACCCCGCCCTATGACTGGGCGTGGATGGTTGGTTTTCTGCAGGCGCGCGCGGTCGCCGGCGTCGAGCGTTTTCACGATGGGGGCTACAGCCGCAGCTTTGGCGTGGAAGGCCACCGCGGGCTGATTCATCTGGCGCCGGACGAAGAGGCGCAGGGCCTGCGGGTGAGCCTTTCCCCGGGGTTGCAGCCGGTGGCGGAGATCTGCTATGTGCGAATTGGCCAGCTGTTTGATTTAGCCTGCGACCCGCGGCAGGTCGCCGGGGCGTTGGGCTCTCTGGCCGAGGCGCGGCCGGGGCTGCGCCTGCCGGGGGCGCTGGATGCCTTCGAGCAGGCGGTGCGCGCGGTGCTGGGCCAGCTGGTGAGTGTGGCGATGGCCGCCCGGCTCACCGCCAAAGTGGCGGCTGGCTGGGGCGAACCGCTTGCAGAGGCGCCTGGATATGTCTTGTTCCCGACGCCAGAGGCCCTGTCCCGGGCCGATCCGCAGGCGCTGAAGGCGCTGGGGATGCCGCTGCGACGCGCGGAGGCGCTGATCCACCTCGCCCGGGCGGCGCTCAGCGGCGAGCTGCCCCTGACGGCGCCGGCGGATATTGACGCCGGGCTGCGTCAACTGCAGACCCTGCCCGGGATTGGCCGCTGGACGGCAAACTACTTTGCCCTGCGCGGCTGGCAGGCGAAAGATATCTTTTTGCCGGATGATTACCTGATTAAACAGCGCTTTCCGGGAATGACCCCGGCCGCCATCGCCCGCTATGCCCGCCGCTGGCAGCCGATGCGATCCTACGCGCTGTTGCATATCTGGTATACCGATGACTGGGCGCCGGCGGCGGAATAGCCGCCCGGGGCGCATACCACTGGTATCGGGACGCTGAAATCCCTATAATTGCCGCGTTTGGCGGTCCGCCGCCACCCTCCATCTCTATCCAGGTTAATCAGGTCGCAAAAATTTATGACTGATATGTCCCATCAGTGCGTCATTGTAGGCATCGCCGGCGCATCGGCTTCTGGCAAAAGTCTTATCGCCAGTACTCTCTATCGCGAATTGCGTGAACAAGTTGGCGACGAACATATTGGCGTCATTCCGGAAGACAGCTATTACAAAGATCAAAGTCATCTGTCGATGGAAGAGCGCGTCAAAACCAACTATGACCACCCGAGCTCAATGGACCACAGTCTGTTGTTCCAGCATTTGCAGATGCTGAAAAGCGGCCAGCCGATTGAACTGCCGGTCTATAGCTACGTCGAGCATACCCGCACGCCGAACACCATTCACGTCGAGCCGAAGAAGGTGATTATCCTTGAAGGGATCCTGCTGCTGACCGACGCGCGCCTGCGTAACGAGCTCAACTTCTCTATTTTCGTCGACACCCCGCTCGATATTTGCCTGATGCGCCGTATTAAGCGCGACGTTAACGAGCGCGGCCGCTCCATGGACTCGGTGATGGCCCAGTATCAGAAAACCGTGCGTCCGATGTTCCTGCAGTTTATTGAACCGTCGAAGCAGTATGCCGACATCATCGTGCCGCGCGGCGGCAAAAACCGCATCGCTATTGATATTCTGAAGGCCAAAATCAGTCAGTTCTTTGAATAACCTGGCCGAATTGTGTAACGTGCAAAGAGTAGCCCTGTTGCCCTCTCCGCCGCGAAGCGTGCGGGAAGCAGCCTTATAAGGAGAAAGCCCATGCGTCTGTGTGACCGAGATATCGAAGCCTGGTTGGATGAAGGGCGACTCGCCATCAATCCGCGTCCGCCCGTTGAGCGTATTAATGGCGCGACGGTTGATGTACGGCTGGGTAATAAATTTCGCACCTTCCGTGGCCACACGGCGCCGTTTATCGATTTAAGCGGCCCGAAGGCCGAGGTCAGCGCCGCGCTGGACCGCGTGATGAGCGAAGAGATCGTCCTGCCGGAAGGGGAGGCCTTTTTCCTGCATCCGGGCGAACTGGCGCTGGCGGTGACCTACGAGTCTGTCACCCTGCCTGCCGACCTGGTAGGCTGGCTGGACGGACGCTCCTCGCTGGCGCGCCTGGGGCTGATGGTGCACGTTACCGCGCACCGTATCGACCCAGGCTGGTCCGGCTGCATCGTGCTTGAGTTTTACAACTCCGGCAAGCTGCCGCTGGCGCTACGCCCGGGGATGCCCATCGGCGCGCTGAGCTTTGAACCGTTATCGGGCCCGGCGGCCCGGCCGTATAACCGCCGTGAAGACGCCAAATATCGCGACCAGCAGGGCGCGGTGGCGAGCCGAATCGACAAGGATTGATAACGTCAACGGGGTGTTGCTGAGGGTGCCATGAGACGAATACTGACAACGCTGATGATCCTGCTGGCGGTCATTGTCGCCGGGCTTACCTCGTTGGTATTGCTGGTCAATCCCAACGATTTTCGCGCCTATATGGTGCATGAGGTGGCAGAGCGCAGCGGTTATCAGCTTGACCTTGATGGCCCGCTGCGCTGGCACGTCTGGCCGCAGCTCAGCATTCTCAGCGGACGGATGACGCTGACCGCCAGAGGCGCCGAAGAGCCGGTGATCCGCGCCGACAATATGCGCCTCGACGTGGCGCTGCTGCCGCTGCTCTCGCATCAGCTGCAGGTGAAGCAGGTGATGCTCAAGGGCGCGGTGATCCAGCTGACCCCGAAAACCGAGGCGGTTCGCGACAGCTCAGCGCCGGTGGTGCCGCATGACAACACCCTGCCGCTGGCCCCGGAGGATCGCGGATGGTCCTACGATGTGCGTCAGCTGCAGGTGGCCGACAGCGTGCTCTTCTTCCAGCACGAGAACGGCGAGCAGGTGACCGTGCGCGATATCCGTCTGCAGATGGAGCAGGATGAGAATCACCGGGCCACCGTGGATTTCTCCGGCCGGGTGAACCGCGACCAGCGCGACCTGGCGCTGAACTTCTCCGCCACCGTGCAGGGCGGCGATTATCCGCACTCCTTAAAAGCCGACTTTACCCAGCTTAGCTGGCAGCTGCGCGGCGCCGAGCTGCCACCGGACGGCATTAATGGTCAGGGGAGTCTGCAGGCCAGCTGGCAGGAAGATGACAAGACCCTGCGTTTTGACAACCTGAATCTGATGGCTAACCGCAGCACCGTTACCGGCAGCGGCAGCGTGGTGCTGGGGGAGCGCCCGGACTGGTCGCTGGATTTGCACGCCACCACTCTCGATCTCGATAGTCTGCTGGCGCAAAGGTCGCCGGCGACGGACAGTAGCGCCAGTCAGCAGGGCCAGAGTCAGACGCGACCGCTGCGCCCGGTGATCGCCGACAGCGATGAGCGCGAAGAATACCAGAGCCTGCGCGGCTTCAACGGCCGAATGGCCCTGAGCGCCGACCAGCTGCAGTGGCGCGGTCTGAACTTTACCCAGGTGCAGAGCGAAATCAGCAACCAGCAGGGGCTGCTGACGGTCAGCAAAATGCAGGGCAATCTTGACGGCGGGCAGCTCTCTCTCCCTGGCACCCTTGATGCCCGCGGCGACACGCCGCTGGCGACGTTCCAGCCGGCGCTGCAGAATGTGGAGATCGGTTCGCTGATCAAAGCCTTTAACTATTCCTTAAACCTGACCGGCAAGCTGTCGCTGAGCGGCGAATTTTCCGGAACGCGCATTGACGCCGATGATTTCCGTCGCCACTGGCAGGGACAGGCTCAGCTCCAGATGGCCGATACCCGCACCGAGGGGCTGAACTTCCAGCAGCTGGTGCAGCAGGCCGTGGAGCGCAGCACCAACGTGCGGGCGCAGGAAAATTACGACAATGCCACCCGCCTGGATTCCGTGAGCAGCCGGCTGACGCTGGATAACGGGCTGGTGACGCTGAATCGCCTGCAGGGGCAGTCCGACGTGATGGCGATGACCGGCGAAGGACAGCTCGATCTGCAGAAAGAGAACTGCGATATGCGCTTCAACGTGCGCGTGCTCGGCGGCTGGAAAGGGGAGGGCAAGCTTATCGACCGCCTGAAACAGACCGCTATCCCGCTGCGCATCTACGGCGAGTGGCAGTCGCTGAGCTACAGTCTGCAGGTCGACCAGATCCTGCGCAAACAGCTGCAGGATGAAGCGAAGCAGCGCCTCAACGACTGGGTTGAGCGTAATAAAGGCAGCAAAGACGGCAACGATGCCAAAAAGCTGCTTGATAAGCTGTAATTCCTACCACCGCGGCCCGGAAGTTTCCGGGCTGTGTTTATCGTCAAAGCGTAATGTCACAATGATGCCGGGTGGCGGCTGCGCCTGACCCGGCCCGGGATGTGCGCAATATCATCCGTTTGCGTCGCCACTTAATGTAGGCCTGATAAGCGAGCTCCATCAGGCAGTGTGGCAGCTAGGCCTGACCCGGCCTGGATTATACGGTGGGTGTCATACCCCGATTAGTTCGCCATCCCGTAGGCCTGATAAGCGAAGCGCCATCAGGCATTAAACAGGATACCTGGCTATCAATTTTACGGCCCGGGGTACCCCGGGCCGTTTTATGCCTGACGATTACACCTCATAATCCAGCTCATCCTGCTTTACCGGCGGGACGATCTGCACCTTCTGCACCCGATGGCTGTCGACCTGCAGCGTGCGCAGGGTATAGCCGTCAATCTCAATGGTTTCCCCCACCTGCGGCACATGCTGCAAATACTCCATCAACAGACCGGCAACGGTGTGATACTCACGTTTATCATCCAGCGGCAGCGGAACGTACTGCACCAGGTCCTCCAGCGGCATATGGCCGTTGACCGTCCACGAACCGTCCTGATGATGCTGAATATCGTGCCGGGCATCGATCTCCTCCACCTCATTGGGCAGATTGCCGGCGATGGTCTCCATCACGTCGCTGAGGGTCACAATCCCCTCGACGGAACCAAACTCATCGACCACAAAGGCAAAATGGGTGCGGGCCTGGCGGAACTGCTCGAGCGCCGAGAGGAGCGGCAGGCCCTCCGGGAAGACCAGCGGTTGACGCACCAGCGCCTGTAGATCCAGCGGCTCCTGGCGCAGGGACTGCTGGAGCAGGTCAATAACATGCACCACGCCCAGCAGATCTTCATTATCTTTCCCGCCGGTGATCACCAGCCGGGTATGCTGATTTTTCTCCACCAGGCTGCGGATCTCTTCCTCCGGCGCGCTGAGGTTGATGCGCTCGATATCATGGCGCGACGTCATAATACTGCTGACGCTGCGCTGATTAAGGTTCAGTACCCGCTCAATCATCAGTCGTTCCTGCGGATTAAACAGAGGATGTTGATCCTGATCGGCGACCAGCGACGCCGTGTCAGCATCCAGTTCAGCTTTTTCTTTCTGCCCGCTCAGCAGATTCATCACCGCTTCGGTAGTGCGCTGACGCAGCGTCATATTGGCGGAGAGGAAGCGACGGCGGTTAAACTGCGCCAGCTGATTAAGCGCTTCAATCATGACCGAGAAGCCAATGGCCGCATATAAATAGCCTTTCGGAATGATAAAGCTGAAGCCTTCAGCAATCAGGCTGAAGCCGATCATCAGCAGGAAGCTCAGACAGAGGATCACGATGGTCGGGTGGCTGTTAACGAAGCGCGTCAGCGCCTTGCTGGCCATCAGCATCAGGCTGATGGCGATAACCACGGCGGCCATCATCACCGCCAGGTGATCGACCATGCCGACGGCGGTGATCACCGAGTCGAGTGAGAAGATGGCGTCGAGCACCACGATCTGCGCCACGACGGCCCAGAATTTCGCCCCTTTGCGCTGGGTGGGGTTATCGCTGTCTTTCCCCTCCAGCCGCTCATTAAGCTCGACGGTCGCTTTAAACAGCAGAAACAGGCCGCCAAACAGCATAATCAAATCGCGGGCGCTAAAGCTGAAGTCGTGAAAAACAATCAGCGGTTTGGTCAGGGTGACCAGCCAGGAGATAGAGGCCAGCAGCAGAAGACGCATGACCATCGCCAGCATCAGGCCAGTGATCCGCGCGCGGTCGCGCTGGGCGGGAGGGAGTTTCTCGGCGAGGATAGCGATAAAGACCAGGTTATCGATACCCAACACCAGTTCGATAACCACCAGCGTGACGAGACCTGCCCAGATTGACGGATCGGCAATCCATTCCATATGTATTAAAACCTGTACGACTGCGGTATGTGTTACCACGATCATGGATAAGATGAGTCTAAAATGCAATAACGACGCGGATATCGCCCTGCCGTGGGTGGATATATTTCCAGCGGATTAAGCGAACCGATAAGAATTATGTTCCGGAAAAGAACAGTGAAAAAATAACACCATGGCGGCGACCATGGAATAAGCTTGCCGATATCAGAACTTTTTCCGCTGCGTTTCAGCGAGGGCGGCAAAAGGGCTTCCTCCCGCGGTTCGTCACGGCGAGCGCGGATGCGCAGAGCAGAAGCGAAGCGCGAAGCCCGCTCACAAAACCGGCATAATTCATATTATGAAGTGAGTGCAGAATAGGGCGGATCGCAGTTCACCGTCGCGGATTCAGGCTAATATGTCGTCATATCCGGCTGTTTATGCTGAAATATATTGCCTGGCGAAATTTATTATCTCTATCTATTCTTTCCAGGCATACGCGCGGCGCGGCGGGGCCGGCGGCCAACAGACCCCGATAGACGGGCCTCTCAGCCACATCGCGCGGCGCAAAGGAACGAGCCGCTGAATAACCTGAACGAAAATAAGATTATTCTCACTTCTAACTGTTGGTAAAAGGGAGTTGTGTGTATTCTTTTACGTGACAGTGAATTTAAGAATTTGGCGGGCAGATGCCCGGGCAGTATCCGTGTATTATCAGTTCCAATGGATTTGTGACATGTACAATTTTGCAAAACCGCGTGTTTTGCAACCAAACAGGTGAAGATGAATATGGCGAATTTGAAAGCGGTTATTCCGGTCGCAGGACTAGGCATGCATATGCTGCCGGCCACAAAGGCAATTCCAAAGGAGATGCTGCCGATCGTTGATAAGCCAATGATTCAGTACATCGTTGACGAAATCGTCGCCGCCGGGATCAAAGAGATTGTTCTGGTGACGCACTCCTCGAAGAACGCGGTGGAAAACCACTTCGATACCTCCTACGAGCTGGAAGCCCTGCTGGAACAGCGCGTGAAGCGCCAGCTGCTGGCGGAAGTGCAGGCCATTTGCCCGCCGGGCGTAACCATCATGAACGTGCGTCAGGCGCAGCCGCTGGGCCTGGGCCACTCCATCCTCTGCGCCCGCCCGGTAGTCGGCGACAACCCGTTTGTGGTGGTCCTGCCGGATATCATCCTTGACGGCGGCACCGCTGACCCGCTGCGCTATAACCTCGCCGCTATGATCGCCCGCTTTAACGAGACCGGCCGCAGCCAGGTGCTGGCGAAACGCATGCCGGGCGATCTCTCCGAATACTCCGTCATCCAGACCAAAGAGCCGATGGTGGCTGAAGGCCAGGTGGCGCGTATCGTCGAGTTTATTGAAAAACCGGACGAGCCGCAGACCCTGGACTCCGATCTGATGGCGGTGGGGCGCTACGTGCTGTCGGCGGATATCTGGGCCGAACTGGAACGTACCGAGCCGGGCGCATGGGGCCGTATCCAACTGACCGACGCCATTGCCGAACTGGCGAAGAAGCAGTCCGTCGACGCGATGCTGATGACCGGCGAAAGCTACGACTGCGGGAAGAAAATGGGCTACATGCAGGCCTTCGTCACCTACGGAATGCGTAACCTGAAAGAAGGCACCAAATTCCGCGAAAGCATTAAAAAAATGCTGGCCTGAGCGCCAGCGTAGTGCCGGGGGGCAGGGCGTGAACATTCGTCCTGCCGCTCATAACGTTATGCAGAAATTATTCATAACGTGAATGTTATAACGATTGTAAAGAAACGTATGGCTTCGGAGACTTCTGGTAGTTTGTCTCTGGCCTCTGTGGTGCAATGGTCGGAGTAGCGGCAATAATGCTTTATGAATAGTCACTTAGTACGACAATTCCTAAAGCGCAGGGAAAGCGGTCAACGACAGCCAAAAATAAAACTTGACTGCGATCATGTTTCCGCTTTAAACATCTCACTTGCATGCATAAAAATGTGAAATGAATTGGCATGCGAGCTGGTACAGACATTACGGATAATCCCTGAGCACGGCAGTGGACATCATCGAAGGATCACAGGTATATGAACTGGCAACTCATCTCATTTTTTGGCGATAGCACCGTTTTGCTGCCCAGCGCAGCGGCGCTGTTTATTGTCCTGATGCTGCGTAAAACGTCGCGTTTGCTGGCGTGGCAGTGGAGTTTGCTGTTCGGCATCACCGGCGCTATCGTGTGCGCCTCCAAACTGGCCTTTATGGGCTGGGGTCTGGGTATTCGCGAGCTGGATTACACCGGCTTCAGCGGTCACTCCGCGCTCTCCGCGGCCTTCTGGCCTATCTTCCTGTGGCTGCTCAGCGCCCGTTTCTCCGTCGGTCTGCGTAAAGCGGCCGTTATTACCGGCTATGTTCTGGCCGCCGTGGTGGGCTATTCGCGGCTGGTCATCCATGCGCATTCCGTCTCGGAAGTGATTGCCGGCCTGCTGCTGGGCGCTGCTGGCAGCGCTTTGTTCCTGGTGTTGCAAAAACGTACCTCTGATCCGGAAAGCGTGAATATCTCATGGGGCGGTGTCGCATGCCTGGTGATGGTTCCACTTATCCTTTTACATAGCGGTAGCAAAGCGCCGACTCAGTCCCTGCTGGGACAAATCGCCACCGCGGTGGGGCCGCTGGATAAACCCTTTACGCGTACCGATCTGCACAAGCAGGCCTGGTAATCGCCATTTGTTTTACAGGGGAAATTAAGTTTTCGCCGGTTAATTAGACAAATAAGAAAATAATCTACTATATACCCGGTAATTGATAATTCTTATTTATGGAATAATGAAGTGCTACTACATTGTTATTGCATATTTGCCTGGATATAGCCTTGATCAGACGTTTCTTAAATGCACTGAGACGTTACCGGATGCACATTCAATGAATATCCAGACACAGGAAACTATTATAAATTGTAGTTGACTAAAACGCCATCATCTGATTTTTGCATGACGATGAGCTATGTAAAAAGACGTTTTTTACAGTCAGTTAGCTGCATGTGTGATGATGTAGCAGTACCGGGAAGATTTCTAATCCTGGAAATCAGTGAATAATCTTAACTGGTGACCCGCTTATTTTTGTCAGTAGAACAACAGGCGGCATTAATTGGCAGATATTCGGTAACAACACTCCCAATTGTGACCGAAATCCCGTAAACTTAACGCCGCCAAAAATAATGGCCTGACCAATTATTCATCCACAGGTCGATAAAAATTAAGTCGTTCAGGTAGTCAGTGCGCTGGTAGCTGTTAAGCCAGGGGCGGTAGCGTCGCTGAAGCCGCTTGCTGCTGCACAGAGGTTCTCTTCAACGGCTGTAAGTATCGACCCGGTCAGGATGATCATCATCAATAGATATCTACCAATTTTCTACGGATATCCTCAGAAGTTGGCCAGGAGCGGCTGCTAATATCGCCTGGATATTAACTTTCCTGTCTCATCCATAGCCTGTAGGGTAAAATTCGCCTACATTGTGAGCTGAGTGGATGTTATAAGGCTAACAAGCAGCTTAGGGTAAATGTACTTGCCTCGCCGGTGTTGCACAGCGAAGTCAGCTGGTGCCGCGAGCGCTTTCTATCTTGGTATTCCCCTCATTCTCATTGAGATACGACAGCGGGGCTGAAAATGGATCTTGTACAATGATAAAAATTGCGCGCATTGCCGTGACGTTGGGTTTGCTTTCCTCACTGGGAGCCCAGGCTTACGCGGCCGGGTTAGTGGTAAATGACAACGACTTACGTAACGACCTGGCCTGGCTTTCCGATCGCGGGGTCATCCATCTGAGCCTGTCGACCTGGCCGCTGAGCCAGGAAGAGATTGCCCGGGCGCTAAAGAAGGCCAAGCCGTCTTATTCTTCTGAGCAAGTAGTTCTGGCCCGTATCAACCAGCGACTGTCTGCCTTAAAAGCGGATTTCCGGGTCACCGGCTACACTTCAACCGATCAGCCGGGCACACCGCAGGGGTTTGGTCAGACACAGCCGGCAGATAACTCGTTAGGCCTGGCGTTCAACAACAGCGGCGAGTGGTGGGATGTCCATCTCCAGGGCAATGTTGAGGGGGGAGAGCGGATTAGCAACGGGTCGCGCTTCAATGCCAACGGCGCCTATGGCGCGGTGAAGTTCTGGAACCAGTGGCTCTCCTTTGGCCAGATACCACAGTGGTGGGGGCCTGGCTATGAAGGTAGTTTGATCCGCGGGGATGCGATGCGGCCGATGACCGGCTTCCTGATGCAGCGAGCCGAGCAGGCGGCGCCAGAGACCTGGTGGTTACGCTGGGTGGGGCCATGGCAGTACCAGATCTCCGCCAGCCAGATGAATCAATATACCGCTGTGCCACACACGAAAATTATCGGTGGACGTTTCACCTTCACGCCGTTCCAGTCACTGGAATTAGGCGCATCACGTATTATGCAGTGGGGTGGGGAAGGGCGTCCGCAATCTTTGAGTAGTTTCTGGGACGGGTTCACCGGACAGGATAATACAGGGACAGATAACGAACCGGGGAACCAACTGGCCGGGTTTGACTTCAAGTTTAAACTGGAACCGACCCTTGGTTGGCCGGTGAGTTTTTACGGACAGATGATCGGCGAGGATGAGGCTGGTTTTCTTCCTTCAGCAAATACATTCCTTGGTGGGGTGGAAGGGCACCACGGCTGGGGTAACGATGCGGTAAACTGGTACGTTGAGGCCCACGATACAAGATCTAATATGAGCCGTACTGACTACATTTACACGCATCATATTTACAAGGATGGTTACTACCAGCAGGGATATCCGTTGGGGGATGCGATGGGCGGGGATGGTCAACTCATTGCCGGTAAGATTGAACTTATTACAGAAGATAACCAGCGCTGGAGTACGCGCCTGGTTTACGCCAAGGTGAACCCAAAAGATCAATCAATTAATAAAGCATTCCCTCATGCTGATACCTTGAAAGGTGTACAGCTCGGTTGGAGCGGGGATGTTTATCAGTCTGTACGTCTAAATACCTCGCTGTGGTACACCAACGCTAACAACAGTGACAGCGATGACGTTGGGGCCAGCGCAGGAATAGAGATACCGTTTAGTTTATAAGGCTGAATGCTGAAAACAGGGAGAGAGGGTGGTAGCGCTGCAGGACGCAGTCAGCTTTAATCTCTCCATATGCCAGCAGGGATGCAACGGCGATGACAGCTGCTCAGGAATTGGCAAATCTTGGTTTATTGATGATGTGACATTATGAAGAAAAAAATTGTTAGATTTTCGGCATTAGCATTGGCGATTGGGTTTTTATCGGGTTGTACCATTATCCCTGGTCAGGGATTAAACAGTCTGCGTAAGAACGTGGTTGAACTCCCAGATAGTGATTACGATTTAGATAAGTTAGTCAATGTATACCCGATGACACCAGGGTTGATTGATCAACTTCGCCCTGAAACCGTTCTGGCTCGTCCCAATCCGCAACTGGATAACTTACTCCGTAGTTATGAATATCGCATTGGGGTAGGTGACGTACTGATGGTTACCGTATGGGACCACCCTGAACTAACTACTCCTGCAGGCCAATACCGCAGCGCCAGCGATACTGGTAACTGGGTCAACTCCGATGGCACCATTTTCTATCCTTATATCGGTAAGGTGCAGGTGGCGGGTAAAACCTTAAGCCAGGTACGTCAGGATATAGCGAGTCGCTTGACTACTTATATTGAAAGCCCTCAGGTTGATGTTAGCGTTGCTGCATTCCGTTCACAAAAAGCCTATGTGACTGGAGAGGTTGCTAAATCAGGACAACAGGCTATAACCAATATTCCGCTCACGATTATGGATGCCATCAATGCCGCTGGAGGATTATCAGCAGATGCCGACTGGCGTAATGTGGTGCTGACTCATAACGGTAAAGACACAAAGATATCATTATATGCGTTAATGCAAAAAGGAGATTTGACACAAAATCATCTGTTATATCCAGGTGATATTCTCTTTGTGCCGCGTAATGATGATCTAAAAGTATTCGTCATGGGCGAAGTAGGTAAACAAAGCACAATGAAGATGGATAGAAGCGGGATGACATTGGCGGAAGCACTTGGTAATGCTGAAGGAATGTCACAAGCTTTCAGTGATGCAACCGGGGTGTTTGTCATTCGTCAGATTAAAGGTGATAGCCAAGGTAAAATTGCTAATATCTATCAGCTTAACGCTCAAGATGCCTCGGCCATGGTCTTAGGTACGGAATTCCAGTTACAGCCGTATGATATTGTTTATGTCACTACAGCACCATTGGTTCGTTGGAATCGAGTGATCTCTCAATTGGTTCCAACCATTACAGGTGTTCATGATATGACCGAAACAGTGCGTAACATTAAGAGATGGCCTAACTAATGTTTGATTCAATTTTAGTCGTATGCATGGGAAATATATGTCGCTCACCAACAGGAGAGGGGCTATTGAAAAAGATTTTTCCTAACAAGCAGATTTCTTCAGCCGGTATTACTGCTCTGGTAGGGAAGTCAGCAGATAAAATGGCTATAAGTATTGCAAAGCAGCATGGTTTAAATATTGAAGATCATAAGGCACAGCAATTTACGTCCAGTCTAGCACTCAATTATGACCTAATACTAGTTATGGAGAAAGAACATATTTCAAAGCTAACAATTATTTCACCTGAATTGAGGGGGAAAATAATGTTGTTTGGGCATTGGCATAATGGTATAGATATTCCTGATCCTTACCGGAAAAGTAGTGCTGCCTTTGAATATGTATACGAGCTATTGGAAATATCTGCAAAAAAGTGGGCAGAAAAAATCAATAATTAATTAGTGGGAAATTAACATGTCTACTGGAACAAAAAAAGAAAATATACAAGCTGGTGATGAAATAGATTTAAGAAAGTTAATTGGTGACGTTATAGATCATAGAAAATTAATTATTACATTAACTTCTTTGTTTTTATTTCTCTCAATAACGTATTCAATGTTTGCTACTCCAATTTATCAAGCCGATGCATTGGTGCAAGTCGAGCAAAAACAAGGTAATGCAATTTTAAATTCTTTAAGCCAAATGCTACCTGACGGTCGGTTGCAATCGACACCTGAAATTGCACTTTTACAATCGCGTATGATTTTAGGTAAAACTATTGATGATTTAAATTTACAAGCTGAAATAAAAAATAAATATATACCGATCATAGGTAAAGGATGGGCGAGGTTAACGTCACAACCAAAATCATCAATATCATTGGGATATTTTAATTTTACAGGGGAAACATCAGGGGATATTCCAGTTTTTGATATCAAAATTATTGATAATCAAACATACTCAATTAATTATAACGGGACAGAGTATAAAGGACTAGTAAATAAATTATTGGATGCAAACTTGTTTTCTATTTTAATAAAACAATTAAATGGAAAAGAAGGGGATGAATTTACTTTAAGGTATATTGATAAACAGGACGTATTAGATTCACTACAGAAAAATTTAATTGTTCAAGACGAAGGAAAGGATTCTGGGATGCTTACTCTTAGTCTGACAGGAGAAGATCCTATTCAAATAAAGAACATTCTTGATAGTATAACGCAAAATTATTTAGCACAAAATATTGCTCGGCAAGCTGCACAAGATGCTAAAAGCTTGGAGTTTCTTAATGTTCAACTACCAGAGGTACGGAATGATTTAGATTCTGCCGAAGACAAACTTAACGCTTATCGAAGGCAAAAAGATTCTGTTGATCTTTCAATGGAAGCTAAATCAGTACTTGATCAGATTGTTAATGTTGATAATCAATTAAATGAGTTGACATTTAAGGAATCTGAGATCTCACAACTGTATACAAGAGAACATCCAACTTATAAAGCTCTGATAGAGAAAAAACAAGTTTTAGAGCAAGAAAAAAATAAGTTGAATAAAAAAGTATCGGCTATGCCTGAAACTCAGCAAGAAGTTTTAAGATTGAGCAGAGATGTTGAATCAGGGCAGGCTGTTTATATGCAACTTCTCAACAGACAGCAAGAACTTAATATTGCAAAGTCAAGTGCGATAGGTAATGTTAGAATTATTGATACAGCCCAAACAAGTACAGTTCCTGTTAAGCCTCAGAAATTATTGATTGTCCTTGTAGGGTTGATCGCTGGTTTGATTATCTCTATAACAACTGTGTTAATTAAAGTCTTTCTTAATAGAGGTATTGAATCACCGGAGCAACTGGAAGACGTTGGTATCAATGTATATGCAAGCATTCCAATTTCAGAATGGGCATCTAAGAAAAACTCACAACAAAATAAAAAATGGCAAAAAAGTAACAAACAATCTGATGACAACACCTTATTAGCTATTAGTAATCCAGCTGATATTGCTATAGAGTCAATACGTGGTTTAAGGACAAGCTTGCATTTCGCAATGATGGAGTCAAGAAACAATGTTCTTATGATCTCAGGTGCAAGCCCAAACGCAGGTAAAACATTTATCAGTAGTAACCTAGCTGCAATCATTGCCCAGGCTGGAAAGAAAGTGTTATACATTGATGCTGATATGCGTAAAGGCTATATACATAATGTATTTAATAAATCAAATGAAAATGGGCTTTCTGATTATTTATCAGGAAAAATAAATTATGATAAAATCATCAAAAAGCTACCAGAAGTGAAATTTGATTTTGTCTCGAGAGGAATGGCCCCGCCAAATCCAGCTGAATTATTAATGCATCAGCGATTCCATGAACTTATTACTTGGGCTAATGAGAATTATGAATTGATAATTATTGATACACCACCTATCCTTGCTGTTACGGACGCGGCAATTATTGGTAATTATGTTGGAACAACTTTGCTCGTTGCACTATTCGAAGAAAATTCGGTAAAAGATATTGAAATGGCTGTTCGGAGATTTGAACAAAGCGGCGTCATTGTTAAAGGATGCATCTTAAACGGAGTCGTTAAAAAAGCAAACAGCTATTACGGGTACGGATATAATCATTATGCTTATCAGTACAAGAGCGAGGACTAAATAAGGTCGGGTCAACTTCAGATACTATATCTGAAGTTGATTACCAAGGATTTTATTCATAACTGCGAAAGAATAATAAATATGGCCTTAGCAATACCAACTAATAATTACTGTGAAAACGTTACGCTTAACGGTATTTTATTGTTATACATACTTGGTTCACTGTATATATTTCATGTTACGGGAATTCCTGGAACAGCGCTGTTAGAGTTACTAATAGTTATTTCAACTATAGTATTAATTTTTACTCAAAAGATAACTCTAATATCGTTATTAATAGCGATGATCTCAATTAGCTATATAAGTTATTCTCTTTTTTACGTTGGTTTTAAAACCCATACTAACATCCTTGATTTTATACAAGCATACAAGTCATTTTATTACCTTGTATTGATGAGTTTTTTTTATAAACGAAATATTTTTAGTAGAATAGCTATTGAGAAACTATTCAAATGGCTTGTTATTATATTTTTTATAAAATATTCCATGGATAAGTTTGTAGTCGGAATAACAAGACCTACAGTATTGATAGAAAATAATTTTGAGTTAATTATGTTGATAATGCTATATTACTTTATTAACATAACTAAAAAAGAGCCAGTAATTATAAATACTGGTATGATGATGTTAATTTGTGTCATTTCAGCTTCACGATCATCATTGTTAGCTTTAATGATTGCAATACTGTTTTCTCTAGATAGGACCATAAATTTTAAAAAGCTAATCTATATATTATTAATTCCAATCGCAGGTTTAGCAGTTTTTGCAATCTTTCAGGAAAGACTGTCACATGATGGTTATACATCATATGAACAAATTGATAGATTTAGATTTTTACTTGAGTTTTTATCCTCTACATCAAATTGGCCATGGTGGAGGTTTGTTATTGGCGCAGAACCTTTAACCCCCTTATCACCTTTATCGTGTTATAACTTGTCATCTTATGATGGTTTATTTTCATATTCAGGAGATGGAACTTGTTATTCGGTAATATTACATTCATTTTTATTACGTGTAATATATGATCATGGATTATTAGGCTTTATGTTTTTGATGGGAGTTCTTGCTATTTATTTGAATAAATTCTCCCTTAAAGCAAAAATATGTATATTGTTAATTATTATCTCAACAGCTTTGTCGGTATCTTCATTAAACAATGTTTATGTTGCCCTTGCATTAATAATGTACATAGGCATTGATGAAAAATACCGAGAAAATGAAAAATAAACATAAGGATTGAAAAAATTGATTCCGAAAATCATTCATTGCATATGGCTTGGTGGTAGAGAGTTACCGGCCCTTGAAAGAAAATGTATTGAATCTTGGTCGATTTATAACCCAGATTATAAAGTTATTATTTGGGACGAGAAAAACTTAGTTATAAACGATCCTGAATATAATAGTGCGTATGAAAAAAAACAATGGGCATACTGTGCTGATCTTGCAAGAATGAAGATACTTTACGAATACGGTGGATTTTATTTAGATACAGATATGGAGGCTATTGCATCATTTGATAATCTTCTAAGCTATTCTTTTTTTGCAGGAAAAGAAGATGATGAAATGATTAATGGAGCAATATTAGGTGCGGAAAAAGGACATGAATTTGTATTTTCTATTTATGAAGAAGTGAAAAAGTCGCTGCGCACTAACTTTATTCCAATTCCAAGAATTATCACTTATATTTATAAAAAGAATACAAACCTTGAAGGTATTAAAATATTTGAAAAAGAAGTTTTCTACCCTTTCAATCCATATGCATCACCGATAAAACAATTATTATATCAAGATATCCAAAAAAACACTGTAGCTATTCATCATTGGAGTAAGTCATGGAACCCATCATTTATTCAAAAATGCTTCAGGCGATTAAAAAGAATTATTTCTAAAAGTAAATACTATTAAGTCGTTTAAATGGTGAAAAAAAATGGATGACTTTATTTCAGTCGTTATACCAACGTATAATAGCTCAAGATATATAGCTGATACTATTTTGAGTATTTCAGACTATTATCCAGAAGAAAAATTGGATGTAATCTTAGTAGATGATTTTTCTGAGGATGTTCAGGATTTAAAACATGTAATAACTCGATTTAACTTTGTCAGACTTTGTGAAAAAACCAAGAAAACAAATGCAGCTGATTCTAGAAATATTGGTATAAAAGAAGCTAAGTATAATAATGTTTTCTTATTAGATTCAGATGATTTTTATACCGATGGTTATTTGAAACATAGAGTTGCATTAATGAACTCTTCAATTTACGGTTCAATATTTTTTGGCGCATTTATTGAAGTGAATGAAAAAAAAGAAGAGAAAATAGTTTGCAACAAATATAACGGTGAGGATATAAGAGATTATATATTCCTAAAAAAAGGGGATTTTAGAACTTCAACTATCTCTATAAATAAGTCGCAATTTAAACCCACAATGTTTGACTCCTTACAATTTAAACATCAGGATTGGGGATTTGGAATCAGAGCATATGATAATAAAGAAAATATCATATTTGATGATCAACCATTTGTAAAAATATGCTCAGGTCGGCATAGACAAATGAGTTCAAAGATGAATATAGAAGCAAGTGATTATTTTTTGAGTAAATATCTTATCGGTATTAAATATAGGCTTTATTTTATTAGAATTCATTATGTCAACTCAATTATACAGAGAGATAAAAATGCACTAATTTTTTTTGATAGACTGTTAAAGGATTGTGTTCTATCTCCGCGAGAAAAAATTAGATACTCTATTCTAAAAACAATGCATAGCAAAATTCTATTTCCAATTTCACCCATATTACTTCAGTATCTTAAAAAATAAAACAACTTGGATTATTAAGGAACGGCAGTGGCACGAAATCCTATTAATGTTCTTTATGAAAAAGTAAAAAATGAAACATCTCTTGACTTTGAATTTCAAAATGGAATTTATACTTTTATAAATAATTATTCATATCTCTATTTTAGGAAAAACCTAGCCTTATATGATAATTATAGTGCAATATACTGTGATGGCATATTAATGACAAAACTAGCACAAATGGCTGGTATCAAAGCCCACAGAGTTAGTTTTGATATGACGTCATTGGCTCCCATTGTATTTTCTTATGCGCAAAAGAATCATAAAAAAGTTGCTATAATCGGAAGTGATAGCGAATCAAATGCAAAAGCAATAAATATAATATTAACAAAATATCCTGATTTACTGCTGGTTAAAGCTAGGCATGGGTATTTTAAAGATGAAACAGATCGTGCTCATTTCATAAAACAGTTATCAGAATTAGAGCCTGATATAATTATTGTTGGCATGGGTACGCCTGCTCAAGATATTTTTTTAAATGACATGTTTCTGACCAAATGGTCTGGTGTGGCTTTTACATGTGGTGGTTTTTTACACCAAACAGCAAAGAATGGTAGCACTTATTATCCTGAATTTTTTAACAAATATAGTTTAAGGTGGCTGTATAGAATGATTGACGAACCTAAACTAGTATCAAGATATTTGTTTGGTTATCCAAAGTCGATACTATTTTATTTGGTCGATTTGTTGCGTTTCAAATTTATGAAAAAATTTTAATTTTAAAAAAAACGGTCTTGAATGCTAAAAATTAAAGCTAAATCATTAAGTTCAATTTTCAAAAACAGAAATGAGGCTTTCTATAATTCGCTATGGTTATTATCTGAGAGAGTTATTACAATTCTGTTTACATTTACAGTTGGCATCTTTTTAGCAAGATACTTAGGCCCTAATGATTTCGGCGTATATAATTATTTGATATCAATAATAACATTACTGACGCCTTTAACTGCACTAAATAACTGATCCTAATACCGCTACACTTTAGCCAGCCCGTGTTTTCCACCGGGGAATGGGCTGACGGTATCCATAAAGTGATGAACCTTTTTCAACAGATGCCACATTGAACGGCACTGGTGATTTCGGGTTATTGTCTCATGAAGCGCCTGCCACAACCGTTCGACATGATTGACCCATGGCGAGGCTTTGTTGAATAAATCGAACTTTTGCTGAGTTGAAGGATCAGATCACGCATC
>ERZ773269.136-NODE-136-length-81793-cov-85.386418_pt1 | contig 81793 bp, 77 predicted proteins | sample MGYA00511958_ERZ773269 | MGnify/ENA primary metagenome ERZ773269 (study PRJEB29015, sample SAMEA2737761) | human gut metagenome | biome: human gut; feature: human-associated habitat; material: faeces | place: China | collected 2012 ... | reverse complement strand
CTTCCCGAAGCGTCGTTGTCAGTTTGAGTCTGTCGCGGCGGAACGCCGCATCTGAGTCCGAGGAAAGCAAAAAGGGACTGCCGCATGTGCGACAGTCCCTTTTCTTATGCTATTTCCGGCAGCACGGAGGCAATTTGGAATCGTCCCCCGTTTTTGTTTTTCCACTGGATGAGCAGCTGCCTGAGCAGTTGCTGCAGCAGCTGGCCGTTCCGTTGAACAGGCCACGGATATGGTGGATGAAGTACGCTACGGCGATGATGACGACGATAGCGACGATAATGGTTGCAGGACTCATAGATATACCTCCTCTCGGGATTAGCAATTATTAGTTGTGAAATCAACCTCTCCGACCCTTTGGGCCACCTCCAGCCCGGCGCTCCGTTTTGGCAGCCGTCCTGTGTTTCCCTGCGGTCAACGCCTGACGGGCCAAAAAGGGCCTATGAGGGGAGGCAGCCACTGGCCACTAATATTATAACGTTATGGAAGGGGTTGCTTCAAGTCTTAAGCGCCGAGGCCGGCCATGAGGGCCAGGTGATAGGTGGCAAAGGCCAGGACGTACGAGAGTACGAGGCACATGGCGTCGCAGGCGAGGAGCATTTTCCACGAGCCTGTTTCACGTTTGATGACGGCCATGGCAGCGACGCACGGCATGTAGAGCAGTACGAAGACCATGAGCGACAGGGCGACGGCCTGGTTGAAGTCCGGGTCATCACGGAGGTAAGCGACGATGCCCGATTCGTGGGTGTCGTCACCGCCGACGCTGTAAATCGTACCCAAGGTCGAAACCATGACTTCTTTAGCAGCCGTGCAGGCGATGAGGCCTACACCGATCTTCCAGTCAAAGCCAAGCGGTGCGATGACCGGTTCTACGAAGTGGCCCAGGCGGGCAGCATAGGACTGCTGGAGTTTTTCAGCCGTCTGCTGGTCGTCGAGTTTGGACGATTCGTCGTCGGCATCAGCTTTGGCATCGAAGAGCGGCAGAGCCTGAGCGAAGACAGCCGGATTCTGTTCCTGCAGGTCGGCGAAGCTCTGGGGGTATTTGCCCATGAACAAGTTGTCTTCTTCTTCTTCGGAATTCTTGACCTGGTCTTCGACGGAGCTCAAGGCAGCAGCCGGGTTCAGGGCATTGCCCGTATCGGCTTCGTCTTCATCGGCTTCGTCAGCGGCTTCATCAGCTGCAGCGACCATGGATTCATACATATCGTTCAATTCAGCATTGTCTTCGATAGCGCTGAGGCCGTAGGACTGGAGGATGTCAGACTGTTTCTGTTCCATTTCAGCCGTGACCTGATCTTTAGCGGCATCGAAGTCCTGGGAATATTCGACGTCCATCGGGTAAGCCGTGAGGAACCAGACGAGGATGGATGCGCCAAGGATGAAAGTACCGGCTTTCTTGAGGTACAAGACCGTGCGTTCCCACATGTGCATGAGGACACCTTTCAAGGTCGGAATGTGATACGGCGGCATTTCCATGACGAACGGTTCCTGTTCGCCTTTAAAGGTCGTATGACGGAGGACCAGGGCGACGCAGACGGAAATGATGATACCCAAAAGGTATACGCCGAAGAGAACCGTACCACCGTGGCCGGAAGCGCCGAAGAAAGCGGCGATGAGCAAGGTGTATACCGGCAGGCGGGCACCGCAGCTCATGAACGGGCAGGCCAGGATCGTGACCAGACGGTCTTTTTCATTGTCCAGTGTACGAGCGGCCATGATACCCGGTACGTTGCAGCCAAAGCCGAGGATCATAGGAATGAAGGACTTGCCGTGCAGCCCCAGGGCACGCATAGCGCGGTCGATGAGGAAGGCGGCACGGGCCATATAACCCGTATCTTCGAGAAGGCTGATGAATAAGTACAAGAGGACGATAAGGGGAACGAAGGAAAGGACGGAACCGACACCGCCGATGACGCCGTCGACGACGAGAGAGCGGAGCTGTTCATCTTCGATGACATCGCTGCACCAGTCACCGAGCATCGAGAAGCCCGTGTCGAGCCAGCCCTGCGGGTAGGCGCCGACGTTGATGACGACGACGAACATGAGCCACATGAGGGCCAGGAAAATCGGGATCCCTAAGTAACGGTGGGTCAGGACGCTGTCGATCTTGTCGGACAAGGAGTCGCTAGAACCGACATTGATAATTGATTTATTAAATACGTCAGTTGCGAATTGATATCGGCATTGAGCGAAATAGAAGTCCAAATCGATCTTGTTGGCCAGGGAATCGCGCAGAGTCGAAGCCAGGGCCAGGATGGACTGGGTCCCTTCCATAGCGCGGACTTTGGCAATGGCGTCGGAGTCGTTTTCCAGGAGCTTGACGGCCAGCCAGCGGACCGGGTATTTGATGATGCCCATTTTTTCGATGGCATCGGTCAGGTTGGCAATCGCCGGTTCGACGTCAGCGCCGTAATCGACTTTGGCATTGACCAGGTTCTGGGTCTGCGTACTGGAAATGGCGTCGAGCAGTTCTTTCGTGCCGATGTTCTTGCTGCCGACGAGGGGCACGACGACGGCGCCGAGCTGTTCGCCCAGCTTCTTGAGGTCGATCTGGATGCCCATGCGTTCGGCAATGTCCATCATGTTCAAGGCGATGACCATGGGGCGGCCCAGTTCGACGAGCTGTGCGGCCAGGTATAAGTTACGTTCCAGGTTGGACGCATCGAGGACGTTGACGATGATGTCCGGTTTTTCATTGATGATGACGTTACGGGCTACGACTTCATCGAGGGACCGTGCCGTCAGGCTGTATGTGCCGGGCAGGTCGACGAAGAGCAGGTCCTTGCCGTTGAAGGTACGATGACCTTCTTTCTTTTCGACAGTAACGCCAGGATAGTTGCCGACGTGCTGTTTGGCGCCGGTAATGTTGTTAAAAATCGTCGTTTTACCGCAGTTCGGATTGCCGGCCAGGGCAATCTTGATCTTTGCTGCATTTTCCATGACTACTATGTACCCCCTTTATTGTTCTACGGCGACGGAAATCATCGCCGCTTCATTCATGCGCAGTGCCAGTGCGCACCCTTTGACTTTTACCTCAATGGGGTCTCCGAGCGGGGCCTTTTTGAAGACTGAAATATGCGAGCCCTTGACGACGCCCATGTCGACGAGACGGTGCTGGATATTTCCCCGTCCCTTCAAGGCATCGACAACGCCCGACTGGCCGACTTTCATATCGGCTAATGAAACAATTTTCATGACTAACTCCCCTTTGCTTGCCTCAGACGGCCTCTTCCGTCCTGGCGGCTAATATGTTCTTCAGCGCGTTCGAGCTGCTCGTATGGGAACGGACGACTTCGACGTTCTTGCGCTGCGCTTCTTTGATGGCGCAACGGACCATACTGTGGCTCACGGTACTGGTAAACAACACCACAAGATCAGGCGACCCGATTTTCGATTTGAAATCGCTTGGTACCTGTGTAAAGACTTTTGCCTTATAATCGTACTCTTTGCAAATACGCTTATAGCGACAAACCATACAATCATTTCCACCTACGATGACGACACTCATTTACATCGCTCCTTTCAGCTCCGTAAATAATACTCACACATCCCTTCTAATTAATGATAATACATTTCATTACCATAAATATTATATATTTTTTCACAAACTATGTCAATAGTTGCTATTGAAATTCATTTATAAAAAAGAGGTTGTCGCATATGCGACAACCTCTTTTGAGTGGTTAGCAGCTAGTGGCTAGCAGCTAGCAGCTAGCAGCTAGTGGCTAGCGGCTAGCGGATGGTTTTAAATTTAAAGCCATCTTCTGCAAACTACAAACTCTGCTACAAACTATAAAGTGAACGGGACCTCGCATGATGGCAGAAACCGTCATGCGACAGCCCCTTTTGTAGGGGCGCCACGTGGGGCGCCCGTTTCTGCTCGATGCGGGAATGTATTCATCTCCCGGACGGGCTCGCCATGTGCGAGCCCCTACAAACCATTGGCATGTGCGGGTCCCTACAAACCATTGGCATGCGCGATTCCCTATGCCGGGCGTCTGGTCGAGCGGGCCGGTTTCAGAATGCGGACGCTGTTGAGGACGACGGCCAGGGTGGCTGTGTTGTGGATGACAGCAGCCCAGAGGGGGCTGATTTTCCCTAAGGCGCCGAGCAGCATGGCCGCCGAGTTGACTACAATGGTAGCCGTGAAGTTCTGGTTGATGGCCCGCATCGTTTCCCTGCCGATGTACAGGGCATCGTACAGTTTCGACGGGTCTTCCGAACGGATGGTGATGGCTGCCGATTCAGCAGCGATGTCCGTCTTGTTGCCGCCGAGGCTGACGCCGATGTCGGCAAAGGCCAGGGCCGGTGCGTCGTTGATGCCGTCGCCGACCATCATGACGTTGCCCCGCTTCTGCATCTTCATGACGTAGTTGGCCTTGTCTTCCGGCAGGATTTCGGCATGATACGAGTCGATATCCATGTCGCGGGCGACTTCGGCGGCGACGTCCTTCGAATCGCCGGTGAGCATGACGACTTCGTCGATGCCCAGGCGGCGCATGCGGTTCAGGGTCTTCTTCATGCCCGGACGGACCGGGTCCTGGATGACCAGGAAGCCGAGATATTCGCCGTTGCGGGCGATGTACAAGAGGTTCTTGCCCCAGGTCTTGTTATCCGTCGCCGGCATGCCTTCGACGCCTTCTTCGGTCATGAAACGGCGGCTACCGACGAGGATGTCCCCGCCTTCGTAGCCTTCAAAATCGGGAACGGTCGCTTTCATGCCGCGGGCGACGACGGTTTCCGACGACGCATGAGGCGGTGTCTGCCAGCCCTGGGCGTTGACGTATTTCTGGACAGCTACGGCCAGAGGATGGACGGAGTGCATTTCAGCCGAAGCGGCGAGGAGGATCATTTCCTTATCGTCCACACCTTCGACGGTTTCGATGTGGTCAATCTGGGGGACGCCCATGGTGATGGTCCCGGTCTTGTCGAGGACGACCGTGTCGATGTTGGCCAGGTTTTCGATGTAGTTGCCGCCCTTGATGAGGATCCCCTTGCGAGCTGCCACGCCGATAGCTGCCGAGATGGCCGTCGCTGTCGACAATTTCAGGCCGCACGAGAAGTCGATGAACAAGAGGTTGAGGACGCGCTGCCAGTCTTTGGTGGCCCCGTAGACGATGGCTGCGCCGATGAAGGAGATGGGAACCAGGAGGTTGGCCATCTTATCGGCAAAGTTCTGGACCGGTGCCCGGCGGGTCTGGGCTTCTTCGACGAGGTGGATGATCTGGGCCAAAGACGTGTCGGCACCGACCTTTTCGACGCGGATGACCAAGTCGCCCGCTTCGATGACACTACCCGCATAGACCGGCGATTTTTCCTGCTTAATAGCCGGATTGGATTCGCCCGTAATGGAGGCCTGGTTGACGGCGGCATTGCCGCTGACGACGCTGCCGTCGACGCAGATCTTTTCGCCCAAGTGGACGGCGATGAGGTCGCCCCGCTTCAGCGATTCGACAGGGACCTTGCGTTCATGGCCGTTTTCGACGAGCCAGACGTCGCGCTGGTCCAGTTTGAGGAGACCCGAAATCTGACGGCGTGCCTTTTCGGCAGCGTATTCGGTCATCATTTCAGCCCCATTCGACAGGGCCAGGAGGGTCAGGCTCGATTCAGGCTTGCCAGCCAGGACGGACGCAGCGACTGCCGTCGCCGTCAGGGTATCGGCATTGGCCTGATGATCCTTTACGAGCCCCATGATGCCGTTCTTAATGTAGCGGCGTGCAATATATAAGGTAAATAATCGGCGAAACAAGAGGATCGACCCGTAGAATTCCGGGTTGACCTTGCGCAGGATGTTCATGGCGATGAAGCCGCCGACGGAAATGATGGCTTCCCGGCGGTACGTAGCGACATCCATGTCGTCGCCTTTCTGTTCCTTCTTGCGGCCATATTTTTCTTCAAAGGCACAGATGAACAGGTTCAGTGCCCGCAGGTCCAGCCGTCCCACATAGTAGACGGTGACCTTCTTTTCTTCGACGACAGCCGAGACGATGCCGCGAACCTGGCGGAGCTTGACGCTCAGGACAGGGCGCATGCGGCTGGGGATCTCGCTGTGCAGGAAGATGGTATTGCGCATGTACATGACTTAACGCCCCCTCAACAACGACAGGGCCCACCACAGCATCTGTGGTCCTGACGGGCGCTGTCCCATGAATACGACTTTGCGCAAGCCGCGAAGGGTCAGGAGTAAGGCAGCGACTGTGCGCAAGTCAAAAAAACGACTGGATTCATTGCGGATGATACTGCTGAAAAAAGCCCCCGTATCGCGGACCGCTTTGAGATACGTCGTCTCTTCCTTTTTCTGGCCTTCCTGTTTTTCTGCATCGCAGACGGCACTGACGATGCCTTCGACGACATTCGGGAAGAGGCGGAAGCGGAAGAAGTTTTCCAGCCGGTCCAAGGTCCCTTCGCTGTGGGCGAAGACCAGGATGCTGCCCGTGACGGCGCTGACCTGGATGAACTGGATATTGGGCAGGGTGCTGACTTTTTCTTCGATCAAGCGGGCCAGTTCCACATTGCCGACGAGGGCCGCTGCCCGATAGCGGCGACGGCCTTTCAAGACGGATACGCAGGCGAAACGGGGCACTTCCGGTACTCCCTTTGCCGCCTGGACCTGAGGCCGGAAGGCACCGGCGGGCGCAGCTGCGGCAGCCGCTTTGCCCTTCTTATTGTGGAACAAGTCGTATACGGCTTTGCCGATCGACGTGCCCACCATAAAACCTGAGGCATAAGACATAATTACCTTCTCCTTTCAACATGGGTCATGATATAGTTCTCTACCCGGACGAGTTCCCGATTGGCCCGCAGGACCTGCGGCCGGTAGGTGATTAGGACGGAACCCGTGAGGACGTTGACATCGACCTTGTCGATTTCTTTATAACTGGCAATGTAGGCGTAGACCTTGCGGCCCAATTCGGCATTGCCAATGAGTTTTTTACTGTGCAGGCGGATACGGCCTGGTAAGTAAGACGAAATAGAAACGGCTCTCATGATGAGGTCCCATTTCGACGTCGGAATGATCATACAAGCAGTCCTTCCTGGTGTTGTGCCTCTTAAAAAGGGCTTGTCGCACGACGACAAGCCCTTTTTAAGTGGTTAGTGGCTAGTGGTTAGTTGTTAGCAGATGGCTTTAAATTTAAAGGCTTCCGCTGAAACCGCAAAGGCCTTCCCTACAAACTTATTTCGCCTGTGCGGCTTCCTGAGCTGCGATCATGTCTTCCAATTCTTCTTTCTGACGCTGCAATTCAGCCAGGGGTACCGAAGCGGTCATCGCACCGGCAGCGGGCTGCTGCATAGCCAGGAGCTGCTGTTCCCGTTCGGACATGAGTTTATAACCGAAAACACCAGCGACGACACCGATACCTAAGCCAATCCAAAAATCTGTATTCTGAAACATACGACACATCTCCCTTGAAAAAAATTGATATTCATTTACGCCTATTATTATAAAGTGTCTTCTCTCACGTGTCAATACCGTTTATCAAATTCAACATAACACTTTGTTTACAAGATGGTCTATTTCGAGGGAAGTTCGCAGGAAAATGCCTTATTTTCAAGGGTTAAGCCATTTATTTTACTGACAAAATTTGTTATAATGTAGGAACGCTCTTATGTATAGAATCCGTAAATATTGAAACTATATCTTAAAATTTTGAAAGGTGTGACTTTCTTGTTCAACAGGTCTCTCTTAAAATCCGTTCAATCTGCCATCACAAAAGCGCCGGACAAGCGGATTTTGTCACTTTCTTTTGAAAATAAAACGTACTTCGTCAAGCGCCGCATGGGCAATGGCCGCAATGCCTTTGCCAAACAGAATCCGTCGGCTGCCTTCTGGTGCGAAGCCTACAAGATCATGACCGTCAATGCCCGCCTTCCCCTGGCGCCAAAGGTCGTCCTCCTGGATGAAGACTTCTTCGTCATGGAAGCTGCCGGCAAGACCTTGCAGGGCGTAGCCAAGGAAGCGGAATACACCGCCGTCCGCCACGAGGCCTTTGAAAAAGCCGGCCAGGGACTGGCCCAGCTCCACGCCGCCGGCCTGCACCACGGCCGGCCGGCCCTGCGGGACATTGCCTACGATAAGGAAACCGGGACGATTACCTTCCTCGATTGGGAAAATGAAAAGAAATTCGTCGACGCGCCGGCGCCCGTCCTGGACCTGTTCCTCTTCCTGCACAGCTGCTTCCGCGAGGAATGGCCGGACAACGCCCTCATCGACGCAGCCGTCGCCGGCTATGGCCGCGTCGAAGGCAGCAGTCAGACCATGGCCGCCCTGAAAGAGTTCATCACAGACCACCATACTCTCTTTGCCTGCTGTCATGCCCTGGTCCCCTTCGGCTGGATCGACGTCGTCTCCGTCGACAAAGCCAAAGCGTATATCACCGCCTTATAGGGCAGAAAAGGCCGCAGCACAGCGGATATAACCGCCGGGGAGTTCCTCGGCGGCTTTCTTCATCTGCAGGGCCAGGAGGATGGGCAGCAAGTCGGCGACGGCAAGGCCCGTCTTTTCCAGGAGCTCGCTCACCGGCGCCGCCCGGTCGAAGGGAATGGCGTCGATGACGGCCTGTTCGGCCGGGCTCAGGCTGGGGCCTTCTTCATGGTAGGCCGTCTCCGGCCCCTGCCAGCCGCGGCGGCGGAATTCCCGGACCACATCGTCAGCACAGGTCAGGGGAATGGCGCCGAGCCGGAGGAGATGGTTCGTCCCCCGGCTGGTCTCGGAAAAGACGCTGCCCGGCATGGCAAAGACGTCGCGCCCTTCGTCGAGGGCCAGGTCAGCCGTAATCAGGGAGCCGCTGCGCATGGCCGCTTCGACGACGATCGTCGCCGCTGCCATGCCGGCGATGATGCGGTTACGGGCCGGGAAATTCCGGGATAGCGGCTCGACGCCGAAGGCATATTCCGAGATGACTGCGCCGCCGCTATCGACGACCTGCCGGAACAGGGCCTTGTTCTCCCTGGGATAGGTCCGGTCCAGGCCGTTGGCGGCGACGACGACAGTCCGCCCCTTCCCTTTCAGGGCGCCCCGATGGGCCCGCGTATCGATTCCCCTGGCACCGCCGCTGACGATAGTGAAGCCCTGGGCCGCCAGCTCAGCGGCCAGCGTATCGGCGGCATTCAGGCCATAGGGGCTGGCCTTGCGGGAGCCGACGATGGCGATACTGCTGCTGTCGCGCTCCATCGTCCCCTGGCAAAAGAGGACCAGCGGCGGCTGGGCGATGAAGGGCAGCCAGCTGGGGTAATCGTCGTCCCACAGGGCAACGGGCCGGACGCCATAAAAAGCCAGCCTGCGCTGGAAGGTATCCCAATCAAAAACATCTCGTTCTTGCCTGAGCTGGAAAAAAATCTTGGCCGGAATCCCCGTCCGGCGCCGCAGGTCTTCATCCCAGACGGCGTCCCAAGCCTGGCTGGGCGAACGGCAGACGTCGAGGAGGGCCTGCAGGCGGCGGCTGCCGCAGCCCTTGAGGGACTGGAGGGCCGCTGCGTACATCGTTTCCTGTTCCACCTTCATCCCCCCTTCATGGCTGGTGCATCTTATTGCGGTAACTGATGGCTTCGGCCACGTGATCCTTGGCGATGACCGGTTCTTTGGCCAGGTCGGCAATGGTCTGGGACACTTTGATGATGCGGTCGTAACTGCGGGCACTGAGGCGCAGGGCGTCGAAGGCCTCGCGCAACAACTGCTGAGCCGCCTCGGTCAGCTGGCACGTGGCCCGTATCTCCCGGTGGCCCATATGGGCGTTGCAGGTACAGCCATAAGGAGCCAGGCGCTCTTGCTGGCGGTGGCGCGCCGACAGGACCCGCGAGCGGATGGCCGACGACGGTTCGGCCCGCCGCCGGGCCGTCAGTTCCCAGTAGGCCGGCCGTTCGACGCGGACGTGGAGGTCGATGCGGTCCAGGAGAGGGCCGGAAATCTTATGAGTATAGCGGCGTATCTCGCTGTCCGAACAGGTACAGCCTTCGTCGAATCCGTAGCGGCCGCAGGGACAGGGATTCATGGCCGCCACCAGGACGAAGCGCGACGGATAGGACAGGGCCGCCTGGACGCGGGCAATGTGGACGACGCCGTCTTCCAAGGGCTGGCGCAGGACTTCCAGGACCGACCGGGGGAACTCCGGCAGTTCGTCGAGGAAGAGGACGCCGTGATGGCTGAGAGTCACTTCGCCCGGCTTGGGGATAGACCCGCCGCCGACGAGGCCGGCCATGGAAATGGTGTGATGAGGACTGCGGAAAGGCCGCTGCTGCAGGAGCCGCCCCTTGCCCAAAAGGCCGGCAACGCTGTAAATCTTGGTCACTTCCAGGGCCTCGGCTTCGCTCATGGGCGGCAGGATAGTCGGGATGCGCTTGGCCAGCATGGTCTTGCCGCTTCCCGGCGGGCCAATCATGAGGACGTTATGGCCGCCGGCTGCGGCGATTTCCAGGACCCGCTTGGCTTCGGCCTGGCCCTGGACTTCGGCGAAGTCGACATCATAGTCCAGCTGGTCCGGCGCCAAGGGTTCCGGCCGGGCCGCGTCCAGCGGCTTTTCACCGGTCAGGCAGGCGGCGACGTCGCAGAGCGTATCGACGCCGTAGACCGTGAGGTCCGGACAGAGCAGGGCTTCGGCGGCATTGTCGCGGCTGACGAAGACCGTCTTCATCCCCTGGGCGGCCCCTTCCAGGACCATGGGCAGGATACCGTTCACCGGCCGGATGCGCCCATCCAGGGCCAGTTCCCCCATGAAGAGGCATTTTTCGCAGGCCTCTTCGGGAATCTGGCCGCTCGACACCAGGATAGCCACGGCCAGGCTCAAATCCAGGCCGGACGTGTCCTTCTTCAGGTCAGCCGGCGCCAGGTTGACTGTCAGGCGGCGCATGGGAAATTCATAGCCGCTGTTCTTGACGGCAGCCCGGACCCGCTCTTTGGCCTCTTTCACCGACGTCGATGCCAGGCCGACCAGGTCGAACGACGGCAGGCCGTTGGAAATATCCGTTTCGACGGCGATGACGTGCCCGTTCAGGCCCAGTGTCGCCGCCCCATAGATGCGCGCGAACACGGCGTCACCGCCTTTCGGCCAGGAAGGCATGGGCAATGTGGCGGATGCCAGGCTGTCCGTTATCCTCTGGCCAGACTTCGATGACGTCGAACCGGCATGGCCGCTCCCAAAGATCGAACTGGGCCAGATAGGCTGAGGCCACGCGGGTGATCTGACGGCGCTTGCGCTTCTCGACGGCTTCACAGGGCAGGCCGTAAGAGCCTGTCGTCCGCGTCTTGACTTCGATGAAGACCAGCGTATGGCCGTCGTCGGCGATGATGTCGATTTCTCCCAGGCGGTTGCGGTAATTACAGCAGCGCACGTGATAGCCCTTTTCCCGGCGCACAAAGGACAGCGCCGCTTGTTCTCCATAATAGCCTAATAGATTCTTCTCCATGGCGATTCCCCTTTCTCAATTTATCCGATTACGTCCATCGTAGGCGAGAAAGATTAAAATTACATGAAAAAAAGACCCTTCCGGGTCTTTTTTCATGAGAAGAAGATTAAATTTTGTGGATCATCAGGAAAGCGACGACGCCGGCGAGCAGGACGATGGCGATGATGCGGGTAAGGGCCGACGCGGTAATCGTCACCTGGCGCTGGGGCTTCCGTCTCCGCTGCCGTTCACTCATACGCCGGGCCAAGCCATTTCTTTGCCGCCTAAGATGTGGGCGTGCATGTGATGGACCGTCTGGCCTGCTTTTTCACCGGTGTTGAAGACGACGCGGAAGCCGTCTTTATCCAGATTCATGACCTGGGCGACTTTCTGGATGGCATAGAGCATCTTGCCAGCGACGGCGGCATCATCCGGCGTCAGGTCGGCGATACTCTGGATATGTTTCTTGGGGATGACCAGGACGTGGACCGGAGCGACCGGATTGATGTCCTTGAAGGCGAAGAAATTATCGTCTTCCCAAACTTTCGTGCTCGGGATCTCCCCGGCGATGATCTTGCAGAAAATGCAGTCTTCCATGATAAATTCCTCCTTTGTTATGTGGGGTTAGGGGTTAGGGGTTAGGGGTTAGGGGTTAGGGGTTAGGGGCTCGCAGGCCGAAACCACGAGCCACTAACAACGCGCTTCCAGCTTCTGCCCATCAGTGCCGATGAGGGTGACTTCGACGACGGTGCCTTCGGCATGAGGCGGAAGATTTTCGACGACGGCCCGTTCGTAGTTCTCCGTAAAGCCTTCGCCTGTCGTGCCGTCTTGTTTTTCGATGAGGACGGTCGCCTTCTTGCCGACCAGGGCCGTCAGGAGCGCCGCTTTCTGTCGGGCCGACAGTTCATTGACGAGTTCGACGCGCCGCTTCTTTTCCGCCGTTTCGACTTGGTCCTTCATATCCGCTGCCGGCGTCCCCTTGCGCTGGGAATACGGGAAGGCATGGATATGCGAGAAAGAGAGGCGTTCCAGCGTCGCCATGGTGTCCTCGAAGAGGGCTTCCGTTTCGCCGGGAAAGCCCAGGATGAGGTCCGTCGAGACGGTCAGGCCGTCGATGCGGCTGCGCAGGCGGGCGATGAGGTCCTCATATTCGGCCACCGTGTAATGGCGGTTCATGGCCTTCAGGATCGGGTCCGAACCGGACTGGAGGGGCAGGTGCAGATGCGGGCAGATGCGGTCCGAGCTGTTCATGACGTCGATCATGTCGTCGCCGATTTCCAGGGACTCGATGGAACCCAGGCGGATGCGGGCCACGTCGGTTTCCTTGACCAAGCGGTCCAGGATATGGGCCAGCGACGGATGGTCGTCGAGGTCGCGGCCATAGGCGCCGAGGTGGATGCCGGTCAGAACGATTTCCTTGAAGCCTGCTGCGACCAGGCGGTTGGCTTCGGCGACGATGGCGTCGGGCTGGCGCGATTTCAAAGCGCCCCGCGTATAGGGAATGATGCAGTAGGAACAGAAATTGTTGCACCCTTCCTGGATCTTCAGGTCGGCCCGCGTGTGTTCCACTGCCGACGGATAGAGGGGGATTTCCTCGAATTCGTCGTGGCGGCGCACGTCGTGGACGGCCGTGATGGCTTCGTCGTCTTCGTCGTGCAGGAGTTCGCGGACAATGGATACGATGCGCTTGCGTTCATTGGTCCCGACGACGGCGTCGACTTCGGGCATGGACGTCAAAAGCTCCGGGTCGAGCTGGGCATAGCAGCCGGTGACGATGACCTTGGCCGCATCGTTGCGCTTCTTCGTCCGCCGGATGAGCTGGCGCGATTTCTTTTCGCCGACCTGAGTGACCGAACAGGTATTGATGACATAGACGTCGGCCGGGCCATTGAACTCGGCTTCCGTGAAGCCTGCAGCCAGGAAGAGGCCGCGCATACTGTCCGTATCGTACTGGTTGACACGGCAGCCAAGAGTGGCAAAAGCGATAGTTGGCATTACTTGAATCCTCTTTCGTACATAATGATAGACAGGGCCGCCAGCGACGCCGTTTCAGCGCGCAGGATGCGGGGCCCGAGAGAGACCGTGCGGCACCACGACAGATGCTGCGTGGCATAGGCGATTTCTTTTTCGGCATAGCCCCCTTCGGGACCGATGGCGATGACGACGTCGCCGGTACGCACGTCGTGGCAGGCTTCCGACAAGGGCGCCGTTTCCTGTTCATAGGGGATGACGAAGCGCGTGTCGGCATAGACGTCGACGAGTTCCGTGAAGCTCATGACCGGCGCCACGTCGGGCACGTCGTCGCGGCCGCATTGCTTGGCCGCTTCCAGGGCCAGGCGCTGCCAGCGTTCGAGCCGTGCCTGCCGCCGTTTATCATCTAATTTTACTACACAATGCTCCATTTGTACAGGAACGATCCGCCCGGCGCCGAGTTCCGTCGCCTTCTGGACGACCCAGTCGAACTTGTCGCCCTTGAGGAGCCCTGCCGCCAGGATGACCCTGCCGTTGGACGACGGCCCGTCGGAAATCTTGCGCGCCGGCGTGAGGTACGCCGAATGGCCTTCCATGCGGGTGATGAAACATTCATAGGTCGCACCGGTGCAGTCCGTGACGTTCAGCGTATCGCCGACGGTATGGCGCAGGACGACGACGACGTGATGGGCATCGTCGGCAGACAATTCAAAGGTCCCGCAAATGGGGAAATCCGTGAAAATCTTACGCATAGTCTCACCTCTTCATCTGGACGGCATACCAGCCGCTGCGGAACTGTTCATCGACCCAGGTGAAGCCGACGGCAGCGGCAGCGCGGCGCACTTCGTCGATGCGTTCGTCGATGATGCCGCTGGCAATGAGCGTACCGCCTTCCTTGAGATACGGCGGCAGCGTCGGCAGCAGGGCCAGGACGGCATTGGTCACCAGGTTGGCGACGACGACATCGGCCTTTTCCCCCTGCGGGATGGCCGCCAGGAGGTCGCTGTTGGCAATGGTCAATTTGTCTTCGACGCCGTTCAGCTTGGCGTTGACCGCGGCCTGCTTGATGGCGACGCCGTCGAAATCGACAGCCGTCACGTGGGATGCGCCCAGCTTGGCGGCGGCAATGGCCAGGATACCCGTGCCCGTGCCGATGTCAAAGACCGTATCACCGGCCTTCAGCGTATCTTCCAGGTACTGGACGCACATGCACGTCGTGTCGTGGAAGCCGCTGCCGAAGGCCAGGCCCGGATCGATGGAAAGGACATCTTCGCCGTCAGCCGGCCGGGCCGGTTCCCACGCCGGGGCCGCCCAGAAATGGCGGGAAATCTTCTTGGGATGGAAATGTTCCTGCCAGGCAAAGAGCCAGTCCTTGTCATCGGCTTTCTTTTCGACGACCTTCCAGTCGCCCAGGTCGACGCCCCGTTTTTCCAGGGCGCCCATCTTTTCTCGTATCGTTTCCACAAGACCTTCCTGTGCCAGCGGGAAATACGCCGTAATGCGGATGCGCCCTTTGTGGTCCGGGTGCTCGTCGTCGATGACCGAGCCATTGCTTCCACATTCAAAAACAAGAAGGGCCACCAAATCGGTGGCCGTTGGGGAAACGAGCAAATCTACTTCATTCCATTGCATCGTTCATACTCCCTTTATCTTTACAGATCTTCTTTTAACTTACTCCAAAAACTCTTCTTGGTCTTCTTCGTATCTTTCTTGTCGCTCTTCGCGCTCGTGGCGTCACCGTCGGCCGGTTGTTCAGCCGGCTTTGGCTCCCCCACCCACGTTTCGCCGCCAGCATAGGCGAATTCCCGCAGGAGTTCCTTCTGTTTGGCGTTGAGGCGTTTCGGTACGGAGACCGTGACCTGGACGTGGTGGTCGCCACGGCGGTTCTTGGACCCCAGGACCGGTACGCCTTTGCCGCGGATGCGGAAGACCGTCCCCGTCTGGGTGCCGGCCGGGATGGTCAGCTCGATCTTGCCGTCCAGGGTTTCGACGAGGATCTTCGACCCCAGGGCAGCCTGGGCGAAGGAAATCGTTTCCTGGGACAAGATGTCGTTGCCTTCACGGGTGAACTTGGGATCGCGGCGGACGAAGATATAGACGTACAAGTCGCCGTGACCGCCGCCGCGGACGCCCGGTTCGCCTTCACCGGCTACGCGCAGGCGTGCGCCGTCGTCGACACCGGCAGGGATCTTGATCTTCAGTTTCTTGCGGACCTTGACCGTCCCCGTGCCATGGCATTTCTTGCACTTGTCATGGATGATCTTGCCTGTGCCGCCGCAGCGGGAACAGGTGCGGACATTGACCATCTGGCCGAAAGGCGTGTTCTGGACGACGCGCTGCTGGCCTGTGCCGTGGCAGTCCGGGCAGGTATCTACCTTGCTTCCCGGTTCGGCACCGTTGCCGTGGCAGTGGTCGCACGTTTCTTCTTTCGGGACCTGGATTTCCATTTCCGTACCAAAGGCAGCCTGTTTAAAGGTAATGTCTACGTCGAAGCGCAAATCGGCACCGCGCTGCGGGCCATTGGCCGACTGACGGCTGCCCTGGCCGCCGAAGAAGGAATCAAAGATATCTTCAAAGCCGCCGAAGCCCTGGCCGCCCTGGCCGAATCCGCCAAAGCCGCCAAAACCTCCGCCGAAGCCGCCCTGGCCGAAACCGGCACCGGAACCGGCAGCATTGCCGTTCTGGAATGCTGCCGGACCGAACTGGTCGTACTGGGCGCGTTTCTGTTTATTCGACAGGACGCTGTACGCTTCGTTGATTTCCTTGAATTTTTCTTCTGCTGCCTTCGGGTTGTCCGGGTTGCGGTCCGGATGGTATTTGAGCGCTAATTTCTTAAAAGCTTTCTTGATTTCTGCGTCGCTGGCGTCTTTGGGAACGCCGAGGACTTCATAATAATCTCTTTTACTCATGTGGGCAGCCCCTCTTATCTATCTTACTTCTTGTCATCGTCGACTACCGTGTAATCGGCGTCGACTACTTTTTCATCTTTCTGGCCATCGCTCTGGGCCTGCTGGGCACCGGCCTGGGCACCGGCTGCCTGCTGCTGAGCCTGCTGGGCAGCGTCTGCGTTCTTGTACATTTCGCTGGTCAGGTCATAGAGCGGTTTGGTCAAGGCTTCGGAAGCGGCTTTGATCTTATCCGTATCGTCAGTCTTCATGGCTTCTTTCAAGGCAGCGATCTTATCCTTGATTTCCGAAACTTTGGAAGCGTCGGCTTTGTCGCCCATATCCTTGATGGTCTTTTCGGCCTGGTAAATGAGGGAGTCGGCGTTGTTCTTGGCTTCGATGCCTTCTTTACGTTTCTTGTCTTCCGCTTCGTGAGCGGCAGCTTCTTTGACCATGCGGTCGATTTCGCTCTTGTCGAGGCCCGACGAAGATTTGATGGTGATCTTCTGTTCCTTGCCTGTGCCGAGGTCTTTCGCCGAAACGTTTACGATGCCGTTGGCGTCGATGTTGAAGGTAACTTCGATACGAGGTACTCCACGGGGAGCAGCCGGGATGCCGGTCAGTTCAAAGCGGCCGAGGGTCTTGTTGTCGGCTGCCATTTCACGTTCGCCCTGAAGGACGTGGACGTCGACAGACGGCTGGTTATCGACAGCTGTCGAGAAGACCTGGCTGCCGGAAGTCGGGATGGTCGTGTTGCGGTCAATGATCTTGGTGAAGACACCGCCGAGGGTTTCAATGCCCAGAGAAAGCGGCGTAACATCGAGGAGCAGGACGTCTTTGACATCGCCGACGAGGACACCGGCCTGGATAGCTGCGCCGATAGCGACACATTCATCGGGGTTGACGCCTTTGCTCGGTTCTTTGCCGAGGATGGATTTGATGGCATCCTGGACGGCCGGGATACGGCTGGAACCGCCGACGAGGATGATCTTGTCGATTTCGTCGATGGTGTAGCCCGAGTCAGCGATGGCTTTCTTGGTCGGTTCCATCGTAGCCTGGACGAGGTTTTCCGTCAATTCGTTGAATTTAGCACGGGTCAAGGTCAAATCGAGGTGTTTCGGACCCGTAGCATCGGCCGTGATGAAGGGCAGGTTGATGTTGGTCGAGAGGACCGTGGACAATTCGATCTTAGCTTTTTCAGCAGCTTCCTTGAGGCGCTGTTCAGCCATCTTATCCTGCGAGAGGTCGATGCCTGTTTCTTTCTTGAATTCGCTGATCATCCATTCCATGACTTTGTTATCGAAGTCATCGCCGCCGAGGTGGGTGTTGCCGTTGGTAGCCTTTACTTCGAAGACGCCGTCGCCGAGTTCGAGGATGGACACATCGAAAGTACCGCCGCCGAGGTCGAATACGAGGATCTTGCCGTCGCCGCCTTTATCGAGGCCATAAGCCAGGGCTGCTGCCGTCGGTTCGTTGACGATACGGAGAACGTCGAGGCCGGCGATCTTGCCAGCATCTTTAGTAGCCTGGCGCTGGCCGTCGTTGAAGTATGCCGGAACGGTGATGACGGCCTGGGTGACTTTTTCGCCGAGGTAGCTTTCAGCGTCTTCCTTCAATTTCTGAAGGATCATAGCGGAAATTTCCTGCGGTGTATATTTCTTGCCCTGGATGTCTACGGTGTAGTTTTCACCCATGTGGCGTTTAATGGACGAAATGGTGTTTTCCGGGTTGGATACGGCCTGACGTTTTGCCAGCTGGCCGACGAGGCGTTCGCCCGTCTTGGAGAAGCCGACGACAGACGGTGTGAGGCGAGAGCCTTCCGTATTCGTGATGACCGTAGGTTCGCCGCCTTCCATGACAGCTACTACGGAGTTTGTTGTACCTAAGTCAATACCAATAACTTTACTCATAAAAGATTCCTCCAATCTTATTTCAAACGATGATTAACCGTTGAATGCAACTTTGACCATGGCCGGACGCAGCGTCTTGTCGCCCAGGAGATATCCTTCCTGGAGGACTTCTACGACGACGTCGTCATCGTATTCGTCGCTGGGCACGCGCATGACGGCCTGATGATAATTGGGGTCGAAAGGTTTGCCGACGGCATCGATCTTGGTGACCCCTTCCTTTTCCAGGACGCCCAGGAGCTGTTTGTAAATCATTTCATAGCCGTCGATGAAGGATTTCACATCATCGGCCACCTTATCCTGCGGGACCTGCAGGGCCCGTTCGAAATTGTCGATGACCGGCAGGATGTTAGTGATGACGTCCATCTTGACGACTTCTGAAATCTGGAGCTTTTCAGCCGCTGTGCGTTTCTTATAATTGGCAAAATCAGCCTGGAGCCGGACGAACTGCTGCTGGAGCTTGGCGGCCTTTTCGGCGTCCGCTGTGGCAGCAGCGTCTTTGGCATCCGGTGCCTTTTTATCGGCACTTTCATCTGCCGCATTTTCTTTGGCTTCATCCACCTTTTCCTTAGCAGCATCTTCGGCGACTTTTTCCGCGTCTTCTGCTAATACAGTATCTTTTTCTTCTTTTGTTTCTTTATTACTCATGTCTGTGTACCCCTCCCTACTTATCGTCGTGGTAATGTGCCAGCATATGTGTCACATGCTGTTTCATAAAGTCCAAAAGACCGATGATCTTGGCATACTCCATACGAGCCGGTCCCAAGACGGCCAGCTTGCCGAGGACTACATCATGGTCGGTAAAGGTCGCTTCAATGATGCTGCAATCATTGATAGGCGACAATTTCGCTTCTTCGCCGATGCGGACCGTCACGGCCCCGCCTTCGCCCTCATCGTGAAGGAGATTGGCGACGACATCCTGTTCTTCCAGCATGGTAAAGAGGCTCTTGGCCTTGTCGACGTCTTTGAACTCCGGCTTGTTCAGGAGCTCCATGGTCCCGCCTTTGTAGAACTGCTGGTCTTTGTGGAAGGCCCGTCCCATGGCCCGGAAGGCCAGGCGGTACAATTCGACGTCGTCGACGATGGTCTCGTGAAAGGCTTCGATGGCCTTTTCATCGATATGGTCCATGGCCATGCCGGCCAGGTAGTTGGTCAGCCGCTGGGCGATGATGTTCAGATCGTCCAGGCTGGCACCGGCCGGTTTGGGGTAAATGCAGTTCTCTACCTGTCCCGTATCGGTGACGACGATCATGATGGCCCGGCGGTCATCGAGCGGTAAGAAGCGGATGTACTTCAGCTTGGAATTGAGCCGCTGTGACGCCATGACCAGGGTGACGTTGTGAGTGATCCTGGCCAGTAACTTGGCCGTCGACTGAAAAATCTGGTCGACGCTGCTCACTTTGTCCTGGAACCAGGCGCGGACGAATTGCTTTTCTGCGTCCGTGATCTTCGTCGGCTTGAGCAGGCAGTCGACGTAGAAGCGGTATCCCTTCAGCGACGGGATACGGCCGGACGACGTGTGAGGCTGTTCCAGGTAGCCCATCATTTCCAGATCGAACATTTCGTTGCGGATCGTCGCGGCGCTGACGCCTAAGTCATACTTGCGGGCAATCGTTCTCGACCCTACAGGTTCGGCAGAGGAGATGTAATCCTGAATAATGGCTTGCAGTATTTTCTGTTTTCGTGCATCCAAATCCATCGTACTCACCTTCTGCTCATTTGACCATTTTTAGTAGTCTGACTATTTGACTTCTAAGACTATATATAAGATAGCATGGAGAATATGTTTTGTCAAGAGAATATAAGTCAAAAAGTCAAATTAGTTGTAAAAAAAAGGAGCTGCCGCACATGCAACAGCTCCTACAGTGAAATTCAACCTCTCCGGCCCTTTCGGGCCACCTCCAGCCCGGCTCTCCGTTTTGGCAGCCGTCCTGCGATTCCCTGCGGTCAACGCCTGACGGGCCAAAAAGGGCCTATCAAGGGAGGCTTTACGAACCACGAACCACGAGCCACTAGCCACCAATCTCTTTCAACGCTTCGATGGCGTCGAGGTTTCCTGTGACGGCGGCTTTCTGGTACCAGGCTTTGGCCTTGGCCGTGTCGACAGCTACGCCCAGGCCTTTGGCGTACATGTCGCCCAAGTAGACCATGGCCGGTGCGCCGACGTGGTCCGTGCGCTGAGCCGCTTTTTCGTAGAGGCTCCTGGCCTTGGCGTAATCCTGTTTGACGCCCTTGCCCTGTTCGTAGCACTTGCCCAGGAGATACATACTGGTCGTATCGCCTTTCTGCTGGGCCTTGTCGTACCACTGAGCAGCCTGGGCATCGCTCTGTTTTTCGCCCAAGCCGTTAGCGGCCATGAGGCCCAGGTAACGGCCGGCCTTCATGTTGCCGTCGTTCCAGGCCTTCTGGAAACATTCGCGGGCGACGTCGTAGTCCGTCGCACCGTCCTGGCCGTACAAGTAGGCAATGCCCGTGTTGAGCAGGGCTTTGCCCTGGGGGCTGCCCTTATGGGCGCCGTCCTTGCCGGGCTGTTTGGCATCCATGCCGGCCGGTGCCTTTTTCTTCAGGACATCTTCGGCCTTGGTCTGTTCAAAGAGCCAGTCCCGGATGCCTTCGATATTGTAGGCAAAGGACCAGGTATACATGTGGCTGCCGTCCTTGAAGACCGTATAGTTGATGGGTGCCTGCTGGTCTTCCATGACCCGCATCATCTGTTCAAAGACAGGCGTACCGCCCGTGCTGTCCCACATGCGGCTGCGGGCGACGACAGCGCCGTCCTTTTCCCACAGGGCCGTCGCTTCATTCATGCCCGGAAAGGCCTTGCTGTCGCCCTGGCAGACGGTGATCCAGAGGTTCTTGTCCTTGAGTTTTTCCATTTCCTGCGTATCCCACTGGCAGGCGACGAGGTACTGGCCGGCAAAGAGTTCCGGATAGGCGTCGCTGATGGCGATGTTGGCCATGCCGCCCTGGGACTGGCCCGTCCCGTAGATGCGGTCCTTGTCGGCGCGGTACTTATTGGATACATCCATGATGAGGTCCGTCACCAGGGTCAGGCCCTGGGTCCACTGATGGGTATCGGTAGTCATCATGCCGATAGAGCGGATGAGGTCTTCCGTATACTGCGGCGCCAGGACGATGGCCGGATGCTTGGCCTGTTCTTCCGGCATCGCCCAGACGATGGCCCCGTTGCCCTGATAGAGGACGGCCTTGGGGTCGTTGATGTTGGCGCTGGCATCGGCGATGAAGACGACCATGGGATAGGTCTTGGCCTTGTCGGCGTCGTAATCTTTGGGCAGGTAAATATTATACGGCATTTCATAGCCCGTAGCCGGGTCCTTATATATATAAGTTTTAAAGGCGTCCTTGACGGCATCGACGGTCTTGTCGGCAGCCAGGGCCGTCGTCGTCGGGCCATAAGCCGTGCCATCCGTCGCATAGACCGTCCCGGTCTGGCTGACAGCGACGCTCAGGTCCGGTGCCTTGCGGTCGGAATACATGGGCGCATCGCCGCCGTTCAAGGCGTTGGAGCCTTCTTTGCCCTTATCGCCCTTGTCGTCCTTGGGCTTGTTCTGGGAAGCTGCCGTCGGTAAGGGCGTAGCCGGATGGACCAGGCTGACGATGACGTAACTGCCCTTCTTGCCGGCCAGGGCCGTTTCCGGCGCATCATTGGTATAGACCTTGTCGATCGTCTTGCCGGCGACGGTGAAATCCGACGCCTTCAGGCGGCTGGCATCAATGGTCTTGGGATAATGAAGGGCCACAGCCGATACGCTTTCGCCGTCGCCATAGACCGTACTCAAGGCCGTCACGTCGCGGATAGAAGATGGAGCCGCTGTCGCCGTCACGGCCGTCTGATCCAAGCCATCCACTGCCGGTGCGGCCCAGACAGGAGCCGTCAGGCTGAGGGCACAGCAGAGCACAGCCAGAGCGGGAATATGTTTACCTTTCATGAAGAGGTCACCTCGAATTGAAATTTTTTTGCAATTTATTATACCACGCCTGGTTCGCCTTCCTGTGGCCGTTGTGACACAATTTTGTGAAAAGGCTCGTGGCTCGTGATTCGTGGCTCGTGGCTCTCCTTATAGGATAGCTGTCAGCGAAGCTGACTGAGAGGTTGCTCAACAGAAAAGGGCCTGCCGCATAGCGACAGGCCCTTTTCTATTAGGAGTCAAACAATGGAATTATTTACCTTCGAAAGTTGCTTTGCGTTTTTCGCAGAAAGCAGCCATGCCTTCCTTCTGGTCGGCTGTGGAGAAGCAGAGGCCGAAGACTTCAGCTTCATAAGCGATACCGGTTACGACGTCGCAGTTGATGCCGCGGTTGATGGCAGCTTTGGAGAGCTGTACAGCAATCGGAGCGTTCTTAGCGATCTTCTTAGCCAGTTTGACAGCAGCCAGCATTAATTCTTCCTGCGGGAAGACTTCGTTGACCAAGCCGATAGCTTTTGCTTTTTCAGCGTCGATCATGCCGCCCGTGTAGATGAGTTCCTTAGCGTGGCCGCGGCCGACGACACGGGTCAGGCGCTGTGTGCCACCGAAGCCCGGAGTGATGCCCAGGCCGACTTCCGGCTGGCCGAATTTAGCGTTTTCAGCTGCATAGCGGATATCGCAAGCGCAGGAGAGTTCGCAGCCGCCGCCGAGAGCGAAGCCGTTGATAGCTGCGATGACAGGCTGCGGCAGGTTTTCGATTTCCGTGAAGACGTTCTGACCGAACTGGCCCCATTCGCGGCCTTCAGCAGCGTTCTTGGAAGCCATTTCTTTGATGTCAGCGCCAGCGACGAAGGATTTAGCACCTGCGCCGGTGATGATGACGACTTTAATAGCTTTATCAGCTGCGATTTTTTCGACAACGTCCTTCAATTCGCTGACCGTAGCCTGGTTCAGGGCGTTCAGAGCTTTCGGACGATTGATGGTGATCGTTGCAATACCGTCTTCGACAGCAAAAAGAATGTTCTGGTAATCCATGAGAAAAACCTCCTAAATACATATAATAGTGTTAATAGTATAGTATAGAAATAGTATGTACAACAGGCTGCCCTCCCCAAAGGGACTCCTGCCAGTCAGACCGCCCCTGCCGGCAAGATAGACGCACTGTCAATACGCGCATGAGATTCTAAAAATAATACGGGGTGTGAAAGTCACGCCCCGTATTCGATTAGCAGATTGCTAACTTATTTCGTGTAATCGTAGAAGCCTTTGCCAGTCTTACGGCCGAGGTAACCTGCCTGGACATATTTCTTGAGCAATGCGCAAGGACGATATTTCGGATCGCCGAAGCCTTCGTAGAGGACTTCCATAACGTGGAGAACGACGTCATTACCGATAAGGTCGCAGAGAGCCAGAGGTCCCATCGGATGGTTGAAGCCGAGTTTGCAGACGTTATCGATGTCTTCTTTGGAAGCAACGCCTTCCATCAAAGCCTGGATAGCTTCGTTCAGCATCGGGATGACGATACGGTTGCCAGCGAAGCCCGGGAAGTCGTTAACTTTGACCGGTGTTTTGCCGAGGTCTTTCGAAAGTTTGTCGATCTTTTCATACGTTTCTTCAGAAGTAGCGATGCCGTTGATGACTTCGATCAATTTCATGACCGGTGCCGGGTTGAAGAAGTGCATGCCGATGACTTTGTCCGGGCGTTTCGTAGCTGCGCCGATCTGGGTGATAGCCAGGGACGAAGTGTTGGATGCGAGGATCGTGTGTTCCGGGCAGAATTCGTCGAGTTCTTTGAAGATAGCCGATTTGATCTTCAAGTCTTCGATAGCTGCTTCAACGACGAGGTCGATGTCTTTCATGTTATCAGCCGTACGGGTTACGAAGCCAGAGATGCGAGCCATGGTTGCGTCTTTGTCTTCCTGGGTCATTTTGCCTTTGGAGACCTGTTTGGTCAGCTGTTTTTCGATTTTAGCTTTGCCGCCAGCGATGAATTCGTCTTTAATATCGTTCAAGACGACGTCCCAGCCGTGCGTTGCGAAAACCTGTGCAATACCAGAACCCATTGTACCTGCACCAATAACCATTACTTTACTCATGTTTAACTCCTCCTTCGTCGCGTGATTTTTTTCACTAGATTCTTCTAAAAAAAATCACGCACGTTCTAAATAAGATTCACTGCTTACACTGATAGTATACCACACTTCCCAAAAAAATCCACTAAAAAACGGCACTTTTTTCATTTTTTCACATTTATGGCATGCATTTTATGCAATAATTAAGAAGTCAAATTACTCCTTTGCATTATTCAATAGCATTATCTCATAGGTCTATGTGACGTTATGAACTTACGTCATGAGAGATACTTCTATTTTTCACAAAGTGCATGGGTAGTGATTCCCTTTGGGAATCAGTGGCTCGTGGCTCGTGGTTCGTGGCTCGCCGCGACATCAAAGATGTCGCATGTAGGGGCCGCCCAAAAGGCGGCCCGCTTGTGGGAATTCCGTTTACGGATGGGCCCCTTGTGGGATACCGCAAAAAAAGAGGCTGTCGCATTAAGACAGCCTCTTTTTGAGTTTTAAGTTTGTAGTTTTTAGTTTGCAGCAAATGGTAAAAAATTTAAAACCAACTTCTACAAACTCCGTACAATAAACTATCATGAAAGAACAACCTCTCAGTCAGCTTCGCTGACAGCTCTCCTATGAGGAGAGCCGGACGGACCGCCCTTCGGATAGCGTTGTTCACGGGATTCAGGCGGGCCGCCTTATCAGGACGGCCCCTACGAAAAGCCCCAATCGGGGCCATTTTTACGAGTCGAAAGTCACCCAAGGCGATGCTGTCCCTTTGAGGCGCTGCCGTGCAACGGCATCCGTAGGGGCCGTCCCAGAGGGCGGCCCGCTACGCGCTGAGGGTATCCCGAAGCGTCGTTCTCATTTTGAGTCTGTTGCGGCGGGCCGCCGCGTCTGAATCCGAAGCGGCCTGCGAACTGCGGCCTGCGAAAATGAATCACAAAGCGCCGTTCAGGGCTTTGAGCAAGGCTTCGCGTTTGTCATAGGCCTTGCGGTAAGTAGCCGTATGGTTTTCGTCAGGTACGTAGGTGGCCTTGATTTCCAGCTGGCGCTGGAGGGCCTGTTTGAGGTCCGGTATGTCGCCTGCGGCATAGGCGGCGACGATGCAGTTGGTCGGGACGGCGCCGCCGGCGACTTTGAGGGTCACGACTTTCGTATCCAGCATGTCGGCCTTGATCTGGTTCCACAGTTCATCGCGGCTGCCGCCTTCGGTGATGGTCAGCTGGGTCAGGTCGATGCCGGCCTTGCGGTAGCGGTCGGTGATTTCCATATAGTCATAGCCGATGCCTTCGAGGACGCAGCGCCACATGGACCCCTGGTCGGAGTCGAGGGTCAGGCCCGTGAAGGTCCCGCGGACGTTGGGATAGTCGCCATTGCCGCCGGTCAGGTAGGGAATGAACATGGCCCCGTCGCAGCCGGGCTGATGGCGCCGGGCCAGTTCGTCCAGGGTCCCGTAGTAGTCATCGCCTTCTTCGCGGGCAATGCTGTCCTTGAACCAGCGCAGGGCCAGGCCGCCTGTGCGGACCATGCCCCAGTAGAAATACGTCCCCGGCAGGGTGCCGGAATTGAAGATGAGGTTGCTCCCCGGCACGGACAGTTCCGGAATGATGCCGTCCGTGGCGGCGCAGAACATGGCGCACGTCCCGGCGACGTCGACGGCGCGGCCCGCTTCCAGGATGCCGCTGCCCATCATGGATTCCATCGTGTCGCCGGCACCGGCGCAGATGGGGATACCTGCAGGGAAGCCCGTTTCCATGGCATCTTCTTCGCAGAGCCTGCCGATGATGTCCCAGGGCTTGACGATGCGCGGCATATAGCGTTCAGGGATGCCCAGGATGTCCAGCTGTTCTGGCGACCATTTCTTCTGGACCACGTCATAGCCCAGGCCCCAGCCGGACATGGCGCCCCAGTCGATGAAGGCGTCTTCCCCTTTGAGGCCGGCCAGGTGCATGAGGACGTACGGGCAGTTGTGGACGAACTTGACGCCCTTTTCCTGCCAGGCCGGGACGTTCTTCATGAACCAGCGGGCGAACATGGCCGGGAACATGATGTTCGGTTCGGCATTGCCCGTTTCTTTGCCCCAGATGGCCAGCTTCTGCGCCTTCAGGGCTTCCACGTCGTCGGCCGTGCGGCTGTCGAGATAGTTGACATAAGGCGTGATGGCGTTGCCGTCGGCGTCGATACCGGCGATGCCGCAGATGATCCCGTCGCCCATGATGGCCCGGACGTTCTTCACGTCCCAGCCCTTCTCTTCCATCTGGCGGCTGCACGAAGCCATGCACTGCTTGATGAGGCGGTAATATTCATCGACATCCATCTGGACCCAGCCCGGCTGGGGGTAGGCCAGATGGGTCTTGGCCGTGTCCATGGCCAGGCAGTGCTGGTCTTCGTCGTAGACGGCGACTTTGACGCTCTGCGTCCCGGCATCGAAACCGAGGTAATACTTGTCACTCATAGGTAACACATCCTTTCCGTTCAGCCCCGGCAATCCTTTACCATCCCGCCAAGGCGGCTCACGAGGCCCGTCGTCGACTCGTTCGGTTTCGGAAAGCGGCGCAGGGCGGTCATGGCTTCGACGTAACAGAAGAACTCTTCCATGGCCGTCTCGATCTGCCCCAGCGTCTGGCCGTCGATGTGCTCGATGAGGGCCAGGTCGTGCTGTTCATAGCGGTTGATATAGCCGTAAAGCGAACAAAACGTACCGGGCCGCTTGGTATAGGAGCAGAAAAAGCAGTATTCCACCATGGCGTCGCACTTCTTGAGCGTATCCTGCCGTTCGACGCCGGCAAATTCCTGCCGTTCCTGGATGACGGTCTTGACCCAGCTGTTCAAGACGCCTTCAAAGAAAGCGAACAGGGACAAGAGGGCCGCCCGGTAATAGCGCCGGGCCAGGAACGTGCCCTTCTTGGTCCCCTTGTCCTGCTGCATGGCAGCCCGTTTTTTAAATGTACAATAATCCTTCCACAACTCTTCGTAAATGGAAGCATGCAATATATCCATATCACCATTATGGAAAATGGTGACATCAATCTTAGCCTTCATGAAATCGGCTACCCTCCTACTTGGATAACTTCAGGAAATCCGGGTCCTTTTCGGCCATGCGGGAGAGGATCTTCTCGTAGCCGCCGCTTCCGTAGACCAAACAGCGCTTGATGCGGCTGATAGTCGCCGTGCTGGCGCCGGTCTTCTTGACGATATCTTCATAGATATCGCCGGCCTTGAGCATACGGGCCACTTCCAGGCGGGCCGAAATGGCCTTCATTTCCTGAATGGTGCAAAGGTCTTCAAAAAATTCATAACATTCTTCAACACTCTTCAATTCCAAAATAGCACGAAATAACTGATCGTGCAAATGGTCTCGCAATTTTTCATTCACTGCCATGACAATCCCTCTTTCTAAGACAGATTCCTTTAGTTCGTTAAATACTAAAAACATTATACGGCACGAAAGTCAATCTGTCGAGGGCGTCTCCATCATTCACCCCAAATCGGCCAAATACCAAACAGGATGTCTACAGGATTCGCGCGGGCTCGCCACGGCGAGCCCCTACAGGCGCCTGCTCATTCACCCCAAATCGGCCAAATGCCAAACGGGATATCTACGGGATTCGCGCGGGCTCGCCTGCTAACTGCTAACTGCTAACTGCTAACTGCTAACTGCTAACCGCTAACTGCTAACTGCGGCGCTGCCGGCGCCTACATGGCGAAGAGGTCGATCTGTTCATCTTCGGGCAAATCGCCGAGGCAGCCTTCCTGGCTCATGACGTCGACCAGGGACTGGGACACTTTGCCGCGCATCTTGAGGTCGGCCTTGGAGCTGAACGGTGCCTGTTCGCGGGCCGATACGATCTGTTCGGCTACGTTGGCGCCCAGGCCGTCGATGGCCGTAAAGGGCGGCAGGATCTTGCCGTCGCAGATAGTGAACTTCGTCGCTGCCGAGCGGTTGATGTCGACATTCATAAAGGAAAAGCCGCGGAGGCTCATTTCCTTGGCCAGTTCCAGGGCCGAATAGAGGTCCTGTTCGATTTTCGACGCACTCTTGCCCTTGGCGGCGATTTCCTTCATGGCCCGTTCCTGCCCTTCCAGGCCGTGGATCATGGCCGACAGCTTGAAGGCCTTGGCGCGGATCGTGAAGAAAGCGCAGTAGTAAGCCAAAGGCTGGTTGATTTTATACCAGGCGATGCGGAAAGCCATCATGACGTAGGCCACGGCATGGGCCCTCGGGAAGAGGTAGCCGATCTTGTGGCACGAGTCGATGAACCACTGCGGAATGTGGCCGGCCTTGAGCTCGCCTTCGTAGTCCGTCGTCTTCTGGCCCAATTTATTGAGCTTGTCGATGCCCTTGCCCTTACGGACATTTTCCATGACCTTGAAACTCGTCTTGGGCTTGATGCCGTGCTGGATGAGATAGTTCATGATGTCGTCACGCGTCGAGACGGCTTCCTTCAGGGGGACCGTCCCCGACGTGATCAGGTCCTGGGCATTGTTCAGCCAGACGTCGGTGCCGTGGGAGAAACCGGAAATACGGACCAGTTCGGAAAAGGTCTTGGGCTTGGTGTCGACGAGCATCTGGCGGACGAAGGACGTGCCGAATTCCGGGATGCCCAGGCTGCCGACTTTCGAGCCCAGTTCTTCCGGCGTCACGCCCAGGGCCTTAGTCGAGCTGAACAGGCTCAGCGTCGCCGGGTCGTCAAAGGGAATGGTCGTCGCCTTGATACCGGTCATATCTTCGAGCATACGGATGACCGTCGGATCATCATGGCCGAGGATGTCGAGCTTGACCAGACGGCCTTCGATGGAGTGATAATCGAAATGGGTCGTAATGATGCCGCTGTCCTTCTTGTTGGCCGGATACTGGACGGGCGTGAAATGATGGACGTCCATATCGCGGGGAATGACCATGACGCCGCCCGGATGCTGGCCCGTCGTATTCTTGATGCCCGTGCAGCCGGCGACCAGGCTGTTGACATAGGCGTCGTTGACCTTGATGCCCTTGGCTTCGGCCCACTTCATGACGTAGCCATAAGCCGTCTTGTCCTTGACGGCACCGATGGTCCCGGCGCGGAAGACGTTATCCTTGCCGAAGAGTTCTTCCGTATACTTATGGGCTTTCGGATGGTATTCACCGGAGAAATTGAGGTCGATATCAGGGACCTTGTCGCCGTCGAAGCCCAGGAAGATAGCGAACGGGATGTTGTGGCCGTTCTTGTGGAGCGGCGTGCCGCACTTCGGGCAAACCTTGTCGGGCAGGTCGAAACCGCCGCCGACTTCGCCGTGCGTAAAGAACTCGCTCCACTGGCACTTGGGGCAGACATAATGCGGCGGCAGGGGGTTGACTTCGGTAATGTCCGACATAGTCGCCACGAAGGACGAGCCGACAGACCCACGGGAGCCGACGAGGTAGCCGTCGTCGTTGGAGTGCTTGACCAGCTTGTGGGCGATATAATAGAGGACGCCGAAGCCGTGGCCCAGGATGGACGTGAACTCTTCTTCCAATCGGTCTTCGACGATCTTCGGCAGCGGGTCGCCGTAGATTTCATGGGCCTTTTTATAACACATGTTCTTCAGTGCTTCCGACGAACCGGCGATCTGCGGGAAATAGAGCGTTTCCTTCGGTACCGGCCGGCAGTCGTCGATCATATCGTTGATCTTATTGGGGTTGGTAATGACCACTTCCCGCGCCCGTTCCTCGCCGAGGTAGGCAAATTCAGCCAGCATCTCGTCGGTCGTGCGCAGGTAGAGGTCGGGCTGGAATTCCGCATCCTTGAAGCCCTTGCCGGTCATGAGGATTTCCCGGTAAATCTTGTCTTCGGGGTTCATGAAATGAGCATCGCAGGTGGCGACGGTCAATTTTCCCAGGTCATCGCCGAGCTTGAGGATCGTCCGGTTGATGTCGCGCAGGCCTTCTTCATCGGCGACGAAGCCTTCGCGGACGAGGAAGCCGTTGTTGGTGAGCGGCTGGATTTCCAGATAGTCGTAGAACGATGCGATTTTCTTCAATTCTTCATAAGGCAGCTTCTTCTGGACCATCGAGCGGACCAGCTCGCCGGCTTCACAAGCCGAGCCCAGGATGAGGCCTTCGCGGTATTCCGACAGGACCGCCCGGGGGATGCGCGGCCGGCCGCGGTAGATATATTTCAAATGGGAAATGCTGACCAATTTATAGAGATTGCGGATGCCGATCTGGTTCTTGGCCAGGATGATGATGTGGTACGACTGGTCGATCTTGTCATCGAAGAGGTAGCCTTCCATGCCATAGATGACCTTGACGTTGTTGGTCTTGTCCGTCGAGATTTCCTGGAGCAGCGGGAAAGACTGGACGACGCCGTGGTCGGTGACGGCAACGGCCGGATGGCCCCACTTCTTGATGGTCTTGATGAGCTGTTTGACCGTGATCAGGGCGTCCATGTCACTCATGACCGTATGCAGGTGGAGTTCGACGCGCGGCGTGGGATTGTGGTCTTCCCGTTCCACTGTGCCGCCGTCGGCTTCCATCATGTCGTAGGCCATGAGGACGTAGTCGTTCTGGTAATTATCGTACTGGATATTGCCGTGGACCCGAACGTAGACGCCGGGCTTGAGCTTCTTGACCAGGTTGTCGTATTCCTCCGGCGTCAGCGTGTTCTTGCGGCGGAACTTGCCGCCTCCGCCCTGATTGCTGACGTCGAGGAACTTCTTGGCTGAAATGCCGTTGGTGCTGTCGGCCATCTGGAAGGTCAGGAGGATGCGCTTCGACTTGAGTTCCCGGAACTCGACCTTGACGACCTTCCCCTTGAGGATGACGTCGTTCTGTTCCTCGCCGAGGACGTCGTTGATGGCGACGGCATCGCCGCCAAAGGCCCGGCCCATCCAGACCCGGCTGTCGCCGCCGGTCTTGGTGCCGCTGGCCTTGCCGCCCGTCTTGGTACTGCCCGTACCGGGCTGGGATGCCGACTGGCAGGCCTTCTTGTAATCTTCATCGGCGTACAATTCGTCGTCCACATCGTAAATGGAATCGTAGCAGTCTTCATGAGGAATCCCGTAGCCTTCCATATCATCAGTGGAAATATCGGCGACCTGGCGCAGCGGGTCGTTGTCGGGCACGGCCAGGGACATATCGCCGCCGTGAAAGACCGACGTCACCCGGTGTTCGACCGATACCGTCCCGTCCAGGCCCAATTTCCGGCTGACCCGGTCGCGGAGAAGATCCATATCGCCGATGGCATAAGGCGATTCCGTCCGGATATGCCAGGCATGACCGGCCAGATCGGCCGCAATCGAAGCGACCGTCACCGACCGCCCGCCGTCGACGGGGATCAAAATATCATTTTTAGGAACAATATGCCAGACTTTCATATATTTTCCTTTCTATAAGCGGGCTGTCGCACAAAGTTTTTGCCACCATGCGCGGTCCCTTTTACGTTATAGTTTGGAGTTTGCAGACAATGGCTTTAAATTTTAACCACTGAACTGGGACGGCCCCTACATGCCTCCCCTGCTTCCCATCCATGGGTAGGGGCGTCCACGTGGGACGCCCGTCGCACACAGTGTGGGAACATTCGCTACCTGTTGGTGAAATTCCTACAAAATCCAAACGGACTCACCCTCTACAGCGGTCCGTTTCAGCAGCTATCCTGCCATTTCTTACCGTCATGACCTGACGGGCTCGCCACGTGCGAGCCCCTACTACAGGAACCGATGAGTTACTCCTCATCGGCCGTATCGACCGCATCGGGCGACGGGACATTGAAGTCCATCATGTCGTGCGGTGCGTTGAGGAGCGGGTCCTGCGGTTCCAGGTCGGCCGTGCTGACGACTTCTTCGCTGTCGTCGCCGGGCGTGAGGATGATTTCATCATTCGGTTCATAATGGGACTCGATGGTATCGACATGGCGGTCGCCGTCGCTGTAAGCCACGGTCCGGCGGATAGTCACGTCATGGCCGTCGTAGCCTTCCTGCTTGCGCTTATCTTCGGTTACACTGTCGTCGTGCTTCTTGATGACCTTATGGGGCAGGTTCTGGAGATGCGTCGTTTCAAAGGACACACTGCACGTATCGGCGTGATTGCCCAGGATATACGTCGTCACCGTATTCTGACCGGCGACGGTATAGACGCAGACCGGATGCTGGAAAGGGTTGGTAAAGGCAAAATCCAGGCCGTCATCGGCGACAGTCGCATCCATGCCGACGGGCACATAAGCGGCCGGGGCGAAATGCGGTTCCCGACTGGCAATGAACAGGCCAGCCCGCAAAGCCGCATTGAACAGGGTCGTACTGACCTGGCAGACGCCGCCGCCTGTCGACTGTTCGAGCTTGTTTTCAAAATACGACGGTGCCTGCTTATAGCCTTTGTCCGGTGTCCGCGTGCCGACATACTTATTGAAGGAGAAATCCTTCTGGGCCATGACGACGGCGTGGTTGAGGCGCTTCTGGGCCAGGCGAATGTTGACGTTGCGGTCCGGGTTGGTATCGTCGAAATGGGTCGTATAGTACGACAAGACCGTGTCGATATCCTTGAGGTCATCGGCCTTGATGTCCGCCCCTTCCCGGCTGTCTACGGGGACGTCCAGCGTGTCCGTCCTGCCCGTATGCAGTTCGGCCGTCACAGCGTTTTTCAGCTTATCCGTGTTGATGACGATGCGGTCCTTGGCGTCTTCAATGGCGACGGTCTTCTGGTCGTCCTTGACATAGGCATAGGCATTCTGCGGGTCCTTATCGTACTTATCGTGGACGTCGGCCAGGGCCTTATCCAATTTCTCATCGTCGACGGCAATGGCCAAGGGCACATCCTTGCCCTGCGTGAGCGTCGTCACCACATCGGCCACGCGCTGCCAGGGCAGGCCCCGGCGACCGACGAGATGCAGTTCATCGTCGATATAGCTGCGGTCCAATTTGGCTCCCAGTTCGTCCAGGTCCAGCGTCACATCGACGCCGTCCGCGGCCAGGCGCAGCTTGCGGTCTTCCGCTTCCTTCTCGTGGAGGTCGAGATAATTGGTGATTTCGTCATCCGTCATATCGGCAATAGATTGGCCATTGAGGGTCACCATCTGTTCCGCCTTGCTCTGGCCCGCAAAAAAGCCGCCGAAACCAATCACACACAAAGCCAAGACAACAGCAGCCCGCTTCTTCCAGGACGGCGTGTCCTTTTCCGGAGGCAATCCATGCTTTTCCCGGTACCGCCGGCGATATTCCTTCATCCGTTCTTTCCGTTCTCGTTCTTCGTCAGTCACATTCTAACCTACCTTTTCTCTATATTTCAATCGCCCCTGGCTCCCCTCATAGGGGAACTGTCTGTGCAGTTTGTGTAAATGCCATTGCGAAACGCCACTGGCTCCCCTCATAGGGGAGCTGTCAGCGAAGCTGACTGAGAGGTTCTCCCCTGCGGCCCCTACCTACAATACAAACAAATAAGGGGTCCCATATCAGCCGGCGACGCCGTGCCGCGGCGGATATGGAGCTGGAGCGTAAAAATTTGGCAAATACAACTTTCCAACTCCTCTATTTTCCAATAAGATGCCACTTTTTGCAAGTGGTATAAGACATATTTTACGCTGCGGCCCTTATTGATGGTCTGCAGGATCTGTTCACACTGGTGCTGGCCGGCATGGGCCCGGCGCAATTCCTTATAGGCCAGGAGCAGGCGCAGGCGCGACAGCATATAGCCCGTATTCTTCAAAAAAGCATCTTGCCGGCTGAACAGGCCTTCCAAAAAAGGCAGGGTCTTTTCCCCATGGCGCCGCAAAAATTCATCCATAAAGGTGAAGAGATTCTTTTCCATCGTCCCGGCAAAGAGGTCCTGCAAATCGGCCACATCGACGGTTTTCCTGCTGTCGGGCACGGTGATGCACAATTTCTCCAGCTCCGAAAAGACATAGAGCAACGAAATATCGCCCCAGGTCTGGAACAGGGCCCGCAAATAGGCCACGGCCCGGCTGGTCAGGCGCTTGCCCTTGCCTTTCAGATAGTCCGTCACATAAGGCATGACCGTCTTTTCCGTCACCGCTTCGGCCGCCACGACGTCGGCCATGGGCTTCAGGGCCTTGAAAAAAGCACTGCCCGTATCCATCTTGCCCTTGCTATAGAACAAAAGGCTGTTCTCGTCGCTGAGCCGCCGGGCCTCGTCCAGGAACCACTGCTCTTCCTTGGTAAGCTTGCTCCGCGACCGGCCACCGCGCTTGAGCGGCAGAAAGGGACAGTCATACCAAATCGTGACCGTCCCACTGCTAAAGAGACTCGACCCCTGGAAGGATTCGACGACCGTCGCCGCCACAGCATCCTTCTGGAAAGACTGGACCTCGGCTTCCCCACCAGCCCGCTCGTGGGCAGCCGCCAGGAACCGCTTCCGACTCTCTTCCATGACATACGGTTCTGTCCCATAAATAATCATTATATGTTTCTTATATTCCATGACTGTTCCTCATTAAACGTAGAAATGCGCCACTGCCCCCGCCAGCGGTACAGACGGACCTGGCCGTCCCGGGATGGCGAAAAACAAGGCACACCGTAACCGGCCGCCGTCTCGCCCCACTCTGTCAGGGCTTCATCGCTACGACGCACGCCATAGACGATGGTCGCCATGGCCGATACGGGGAAATCCCGGCCATTCCAGCCCGTCAGGGACCGGAATTCCAGACAAAGCGATTCTGCCGGAAAAGGCATGGCCACCGACGCCAGACAGCGAAAAGGCACATCGCCGCTCCCCGTCCCGGACAGGAAGGTAAAATCCCGCCGCAGCAAGGCCAGTGTATGATCCGCCCCGTCGCCATCGACACGGCACTGGCGGAGCCGGAAGACGCCATGAGCCCGCAAAGCCGGCGTCACGACGACAGCTGCCTGGTCGGGGTTGGCGAATCTAGACTTATTATACCATATATCGGCCGATTTATCTTCATGAATGACAGCCGTCACCTGGTCCCGTCCGGCATCGAGGACCAGGACGCCCGGCTCGGATGGCCGCAGGAACCAGGCCGCTGCCAGACAGACCAGCAAGGGCGGACCCATGCGCCTGCGAAAAGAGGGGCAAAAGACAAAGACTACAGCCAGATACCAGGCCAAACAGGCCCACTTCGACGGCTGACCGGCCCAGAAGCGGCTCCCCGGCAAGGCGGCGATGAAGGCATTGCCCTTCAGGGCCAGGGCCAGCAAGGGCTTGATGAGCCACAACACCATATCGGCAGCGCCGCCCCACAAGAGGGACAGGACCGATGCCAACAGGCCAAGGACCATGACCAAATCCAAGACCGGTGCGATCAGGACATTGGCCACCAGTGAATAGACGGGAAAAGAAAAGAACGCCGAAAACAAGAGGGGCACGACCAGAATCTGGGCCGCCACACAGACAGTCAGGCAATCCCGCAAAAACGAAGGCAGACCCGCAAACCAGGAACTTACGGGCCGCTGAAAGAGAATGATGCCTGCCGAGGCGCCACAGGACAGGCGGAAACTCAAGTCAAAACAAAGGTATGGGCTGTAAAGCAGCATCCCGGCCATAGCCAGGGCCAGAGCATGACCGGCCAGGTATTCGCGCCGCGCCGTCAGGCTCAAGGCACTGGCAGCCCCCATAAGGGACGCCCGGACGACAGGCGACGAAAAATCCGACAACGCACCGTATAAGAAGAGAAAAGTCACAGAAATACAACACAAGCTGCGCGGCCGCAATCCCAGGGCGCGGCCCATGAGCTGGATGACGGCCAGCAGCAAAGCCACGTGAGACCCGGAGACTGATAATATATGAATCAGCCCGGTCGTACTGAACGATTCCAGCAGACCTGGCGGCAAGTCCTCGTAATGGCCGCCAAAGAGCAGACTAGCCAGTACCGGTGCATACGTCTCGCCGAGGATGACCTCATAACGCCCGGTCAAAGCCTGGCGCAAATCCTGCAAAAAGGCCTCCCAGCGACCTGGCGGAGCCGTCACGGCCACCTTTTCCCCATCATCGGCAAACAGCCGCAAGTAAATCGCTTTTTCCCGGTCGCGATGGAGGGCGTCGTACATGCCGTCATTTTTATAGTATGTCAAAGGCCGGCTGTCGCCAGTGACGACAACCGTACTGCCTACGACCTGCGGTTCCAGCAAAGTCACATAGATACAGCCTTTTCCAGGCTGTACGTCCGCTTCCCCGTCATAGGAATAGCGCCGGACCTGCATAATGTACCGTCCGACCTGTCCCTTTTCATTCGTATAGGTACTGCGCCGTTCTTGCAGCGTCCCTTCCACGGTCAGCCTGGCACCAGCTGCCTGATGCGGCAGGGCTTCGTAGCGCTCTGCCTCCAGCTGGAGACGGCCGGCGCCCAGACTAAGAGCCGCCAGGACCAGACAGACAACTAGGGCAATACGGCTGCGGGACCGGAAAAAGAATAGGCCCAGCAAAGACAGCAGGAACAAAGAAATCCAAAGGCTCAAAGCCAAAGAAAGCACATCTGCCAGGGTAATGCCCCCAGCCAGGGCCAGGACCAGGGACAGGCTGACCCATTCCGGTTTAACCTTTCCCATCATAAGCACACCAAATCTTTCAGCTTGGCGAACTTCGCCGGACCGATGCCTTTGACCTTCTGTAGTTCTTCGATACTGCTAAAAGAGCCGTGTTCCTGGCGATAAGCGATGATATTAGCCGCCATAGCTGGTCCGATGCCGGGCAGGTCCGTAAGGGCTTTCTCATCGGCTCGGTTCAAAGATACCTTGCCGGCTTCCGCCGGATTTTCGGGAATCCCCTGGAAATCATAGGGCACGTGGATATGGGCACCGTCTTCTGCACGGTCTGCTAAATTGACGGCTCCCGTATCGGCATAAGCAATCATGCCGCCAGCTGCTTCTACGGCTTCGCCAGCCGTTTTCCCCGTTTCCAGCGCATAGAGGCCAGGATTCTTAACGGCTCCCGTGACATAGACAAAGGCTTTTTCCGGCAATGGCTCTTCTACGGCCGGCGGTGGCTCACTAAAAGCGTTTTCAAAGTCAGAGGCGAATTGGAACAGGACCACGCCTGCCAAAATCAGGGCCAAAACTACGAATTTCTTCATGACAATCCCTCCTATACATATACTGTAAGAATCTATATGTATAGTATGCCCTATTTTTTAACCCCTTTTCGAAAATTTAATCGTCCTTTAATCGAATTCGGCAAAATTTAATCTTTCTCTCATTTACCAGCTGCTCCTGGACTTCCAGAAGCTCTTGCGCAGCATGACCAGGAGGGTGAACATTTCCAGTCGTCCCAGGAGCATGGACAGGCAGAGGATGGATTTGGAGAAGACCGAGAGTTCGGCATAGGTACAGGTCGCGCCGGTGATGCCGAAGGCCGGGCCGATGCAGCCCATGGTGGACACGCTGATGCCGATGGCGTCGAAGGTATTGATGCCGTCAAAGGTCAGCAGCAGGGCCCAGAGGGCGATGAACATCAGGTAGAGGAAGCAGAACTGGGCCGCCCGGACGACCGTATCGTCGCCGACGCGGTGGCCGTTGATGGTTAGGCCCCAGACCTGATGGGGATGGAGTTTGGCTTTGGCTGCCTGCCAGATGTAGCGCACCATGATGACGACGCGCGAGACTTTGAGGCCGGCCGCCGTCGAACCGGCACAGCCGCCGGAAATCATGAGCATCAGCAGGATGCCTTTGGAAAAGGGCGGCCAGCGGTCGTAGTCTGCCGAGACGAAGCCCGTCGTCGCGATGGACGCCGCCTGGAACGACGAATAGCGCAGGGCTGTCGGCGCCGATACGTCGAAGCCGTCCATGAGGTTGAGGCCGATGAGGACTGTCGCCGCGGCGATGATCAGCAGGTAGGCCTTGAATTCCGTATTGCGCCGCAGGACGTGCCAGCCCTTCTGCCAGGCCTGGTAGTACAGGCCGTAGTTGCCGCCCGTGAGGATCATGAAGAAGGTCATCCAGGCTTCGACGGCCGGGCTCTCAAAGTGAGCCGCACTGGCGTTGTACGTGGAAAAGCCGCCGGCTGAGACCGTCGACAGGGCATGGTTCAGGGCGCCGAGGAAATCCATGCCGCAGAGCAGGAAGATGACGAAGGCCGCCGCCGTGAAGGCCATGTACATGCGGAACAGGACCTGGGTCATGTCGTGGAGCCTGGGCAGGACCCGCTCCCGCGTGGGCCCCGTCGATTCGGCGTTGTACATGTAGACCGTCGACTGGCCCGCTTCCGGCAGCAGGGCGATAAAGATGACGACGATGCCCAGGCCGCCGAGCCAGTGGGTCAGGCTGCGCCAGAAGAGGAGGCTCTGTGGCAGGACCTCCAGGTCGGGGATGACCGTCGCCCCGGTCCCGGTAAAGCCGGAAATGCTCTCGAACAGGCCGTCGAAATAGTTTAGGTAGCCGCCGAGGCAATAAGGCAGCATCCCCAAAAAAGTTGCCAGGAGCCAGCCCAGGCCGGTGATGGCAATGCCTTCGCGCATGGTCAGTTTCTTCGTCCGCACGTGGCCATAGCGCAGGAAAGCCCAGCCAGCCAGAGCACAGACGGCCATAGTGCCCATAAAGGCCGGCCAGCTGTCTTCGGCGAAAGCCAGGGCCATAAGCAGTGGCAGACCCATGACGCCGGCCTGGGCCCAGGCGATCCTTCCTAAAAATTGACAGATTACGTGTAAATCCATAAGCGTCCCTTCAAAAAAATAAACTCCTTTTTATTTTACCATATTCGCTTAACCATGCCAATTATAAGCATCATATTCCCCAAAAGGAGCAAAAAAGGAGCAGATAACAAGCGTCATCATCGTCGAAAATGCCCTGTACTTCATCAAGGCCCGGCCACCATGAGCCGGGTTTTTCTTTTGTCTGCTGCCACGTCGGCCGCTTCTCCCCGGCCGCTTTTTATGGCGTACCGTTTTCCCCTATGCTATAATATGGATGTTGCTCGCCCCTATACAGAGCTAGTAAGGGGGTGTTTCATTGTGCTTAAAAACATTCTCAATTTTCTAAAGGCCGTTATGGCAAGTGTAGTTTCCTACTACCTTTGCAAGTGGTTAGACTGCCTTTTTCAAATTATGAGCAACTAGCCCCGGCGCGTTCCCGTCGAACGCCACAAAGAGAAAGCCCCCGGAATGGCCGTTCCGGGGGCTTTCGTGTTGCTCGTGTCATTATGACATAAAAACATCTCAATTTCTACGTTTATTATATCATGCCTATCCTGCCTGTCAATCTGAACAGCTATACCATTTTTGACCATTTTTTTGCCGCCCGTTGCACTTCCGATAATGTAATGTTATAAGAAATCTAGTATCTTTAATAATCACAAGGGAATTTATAGGCACCCCTTAGGATTTATAGGCAGCCCTTAGCCCTTAGAAAGTAATCTTTTTTTATTATACCATGGCTGGCGAGGAAGCCGCAAAAAAACATATCATTCCATAGAATCTTATATATATGATATAATAAGAACTGCTATTGAAATAACCGACCTATCTCGTCAGAAAGGATGACCTCCATGACTTATGATTATATCCAGGACTTATTGAATTTTATCCATCATAGTCCGTCGCCGTACCATACGGTCCGGGCCAGCCGGGATTATCTCGATCAGGCCGGCTTCCGGGCCTTGTCCCTGGCCGAAACCTGGCAACTGGCCCCAAACAGTGCTTATTACGTCCCCCTCTATGATTCGGGCCTCGTCGCCTTCCGCACGGGCACGGATATCCGCCGTCATCTGCGCCTGAGTGCGGCCCACACGGATTTCCCCTGTCTGCGACTGAAATACCGGCCGGAAATCCGCCAACACGGCTATCTCAAGCTGAATGCCGAAGTCTACGGCGGCTTGCTGCGCGAATCTTGGCTCGACCGGCCCTTGTCCCTGGCCGGGACCATCGCCTTGCAAAGTGACGACGCCTTTCATCCGGAAATCCGTCTCATCGACGTGGGCCGGCCTATCCTGACTATCCCCCGCCTGGCCATCCACATGAACCGCCGGGCCAACGAAGGCGTCGAACTCAACCCGCAGAAAGACCTGCTGCCCCTCATGGGCCTGGACCGGCGCGAACTGACGGACCATTTCTTCCTCGATTTCTTGTCGGAAAAATGCCACTGCCTGCCCGAAGCCATCCTGGCCTGGGACCTGACGGTCTATCCCAGCGAAGACGGCTGCCGCCTGGGCTGGCATGATGAATTCGTCTCGTCGCCGCGCCTGGACAACCTGACATCGGTCCTGGCCTGCCTGACCGGTCTGGCCGGGACAGCAGATGCCGACGGGCTCAATATCGTCGCCCTTTTCGACAACGAAGAAGTCGGCAGCCAGACGAAGCAAGGAGCGGACTCCCACATCCTGCCGGACATCCTGCGCCGCATCTACCACACCTTCGGCCTGACCGACGATGACTTCTCAGCCGACCTGGCCCGGGCCTTCATGCTCTCTGTCGACGTAGCCCATGCCATCCACCCCAACGTGCCGGAAAAATGCGACATCACCAACCAGCCCGTCATGGGGTGCGGCGTCGCCTTGAAGATCGCCAGCAGCCAGCGCTATGCCGGGGACGCCGCTGCCGTAGCTGTCGTCAAATCCCTCTGCCGTGAAAATGATATCCCCTATCAGGTATTCATGAACCGGTCGGACATCCCCGGCGGCTCGACCCTGGGTTCCCTGCTTTCGGCCAATCTGCCCCTGCGGGCCATGGATATCGGCATCCCCATTACGGCTATGCACTCGTGCCGAGAATTGATGGGGGCTTCCGATCAGGAAAGCCTGACGCGTCTGGTACATTCCTTTTTCCGTCAAGAATAACTTTTTATCCTAGTTTTTGTATACATCGATATGTTTTTATCAGTACTTTTTCTTAATTTAAGCATCATTCTTGTTCCAATATTATACATTTTTTAAGTATAATGCTTGCAAGTTCTTAGAATCATACACGGTTGACGCTTTTTATCATCCATATTATAATGATTAATGTATATTACATTGTGTTGTATAGTATACGAAATTGAATGTATACAACAGAGACTATTGTGTACAGAAAGAGTGAACGCGCATGACTTTAGGACAAGAAATTAGATATTATCGCAAAAAAAAGGGCTTAACCCAGACGGCTTTCGGTGCCCTCTTTGGCATGTCCAAACAAGCCGTCTATTCTTGGGAAACAGGCCTCTATTCACCGGACATTTCAGTACTCCTGAAAATGGCTGATTTTTTCCAGATCCCCATTTGTATCCTCGTCGGCCGGCCGGGCATGTACTGCAAAGGCAGTGAAGAGCACGGCAACAGCTGCGACTTCTGTGCTTCCATCACCGAAGACGACAGCCATATCATCCGGGCCATCCACGCCTTGCCGCCGGAAAAGCAGGAGGCCATTAAAACATTATTGAATATCAATGGCAAAAAATAAAGTGTTACAAAAAGAGGCTGTCGCATTAAGACAGCCTCTTTTTGAGTGGTTAGCAGTTAGCAGATGGATTTAAATTTAAAGTTCATGCAAATCCGATTCACAAGTATCTCACATATGCCTGACGGGCTCGCCACGTGCGAGCCCCTACGAGCCACGAACCACTAGCCACGAGCCACTAAACCATGGTATGATGGAAGAAAAATGCAAAGGACGATGTGTGTTATGGAATCTCTCATCCGCTCGGTCTACGGCCGGGCCGACGCTGAATATGTCATCAAGAAGTCCCGCTTCATTGCGACGGTCTGCGAAGTGAAGTCCGAAGACGAGGCGGCGGCCTTCATCGAGGAAATGAAAAAGAAATACTGGGATGCCCGCCACAACTGCTCGGCCTACCAGGTCGGGCCGGACGGCCGTTTCCAGCGCTCCAGCGACGATGGCGAACCGGCCGGTACGGCAGGCCGTCCTATCCTGGAAGTCCTCAAGAAGCAGGGCCTGACCAATACGGCCATCGTCGTCACCCGTTATTTCGGCGGCATCAAGCTCGGCGCCAGCGGCCTCATCCGGGCTTACAGCCACGCTGCCGCCCTGGCCCTGGAAGCCGCGGATATCGCCGTCTATACGCCCTTCACGATCCTGACGGCGACTGTCGCCTATCCCCTGGTCAGCACGATGGAACGCTTCGTCCCCGACCACGGCGGCACCATTACCGGCCGGGATTTCGCCGCCGATGTGACCTTCACCATGGAAGTCCCGCAAAGCGACAGCGACGCCTTTGCCGCCAGCCTGACCGACACGACCAGCGGCCGCGTCACCTGCCGGAAAACCGGCACCATCGTCAAGCCCGTGGTTAGTGGTTAGTGACTCGTGGCCCGCGGCCTGCGACTTTCCGGTAATCCTTGGGCAGCAGGCCCGTCGTCTTTTTAAAGGCTTCGGCGAATTTACTGCTGTTTTCATAGCCGACGCCGTTGGCGATGTGCAGGATGCTGTCATCCGTCCCGGCGAGCTGGCGCATGGCTTCGGCCATACGCGCTTCTCTCTGGTACTGGTAAATCGTCGTGCCGCACATATCCTTGAAGCAGCGCTTGAGCGTCGTCGGCGCCATGCCATAGGCTGCGGCCAGTTCTTCGATGGTCTGATGCCGGCAGAGATTACGGCGCAGTTCCTTCTGGACGGCTTTGACCGTATCGGACTGGCGCCGCGTCAGGAAGGGCCGGTCCTGTACCATCCCGGCCGGCAGGGTGCCCAGGAAGAGGAGGATTTCCAGGACCTTCAGGCGGCAGTAGCGCAGGCGGATGTCCTCGGGAACGTGATAGAGCTCATAGAAGAGGTGCTTCATGGCCTCATTTTCCTGCATGATGACGCCGAAGTCCGAAGCCCGGCAAAAGCGGTCGCACAGGACTTGCAGGTCCGTCCGGTCTTCTTCGAGGAGGCGGTCCAGGACGGGCTGGGCCTGCTTGGTGTCGATGAGCAGGGACAGGCCGTGATAATGGGAAATGGGAAAATACGCCGTGTGGCAGTATTCACTGCAACTGCGCTTGCCGACGGACATGTCGCCTTTTCCCATATATAACAACTCTCCGTTTTTAAAATTGCATTCAATGCGCCCTTCTTCACAGTGGTTGATGGCAAAGACGCCCGGTTTCGGCCGGGCATAGCAGGAAAATTCCTGGATGTGGGCATCCATATAGGCAATCGAAATGCCCGGATAGATGACATAATTCGTCAGATATGCCGAGCCCGTTTCATTTTCGATGCGGATCACCTGCCGGTCGGCCTCACGGCAAAGGACGTTCATCTTCGTTTCATGACTCATGGATAGCTCCTTTTCAGAATAAATAGGTCTGGCGCAGGGAACGGCCGGCTTTGAGGAAGCCGCTCCAGACGAAGGACATCTGCGCCACGTCGAGGGCGATGACATGAAGGACGACGGGCATGGCCGCCAGCCGCTGCGTGGCAATCCCCTTGAGGGCGGCAATGCGCGGGTATGCCTCATCGTCAGGCTCGATGAAGCGCACACTGCCTTCGGCCTGCAGGCCGGCCAGATGTTGGACATCAGTAAAGGCATCGCAGACGGAAAAGGCCGCGTGGCGGTTGCGGTAGAGATTGATGAACTTGCGACCGCCTTCGCTGAAGAAATAGAACGTTCCCTTTTCATAGACGTACTCTATCGGCGTGCCGTGGACCTCCTGGCCCCACCCCGTCGACAAGACGCCCGTATTATGGCCGGCCAGGAAGGCTTCCATGGCCTGAAGGACGGCCTCGTCCGGATTTCCCTGCCCTTTTTCCCGCGCCTGGGTAGCCTGGGCGGCGCGGATCGTATCGTCGAGCCAATTCTCTGAGGAAATGAAAGCCGTCACATCCAGCGGCCGGTCCAGCCGGGCCTCGATGGCCGCGGCGATGCGTTCGGTATAGATATTTTGGAAATCATTCCACAAAAAAGCCAGTTCCTTATGCTGCAAGGCCGGCTGCCAGACGGCAAAATGTGAGAACATGGCCTGTCTGGGCCCCATGACGAAGACGATGCGTTCATAGCGCTCCCAGTCCCATGTTTCCGTATAAGAAGCATAGGCGCTCATACTCAGGACGCTGCCGACGAGGCAGGCAATCTGCCGGGTCTGCGCGTCACCATCATAAATACATAAGGTATTTCCCATCGTTACCTTCCTTTCTCGTTACCATCGGCTGTGTTTCCAAAGGGCCAGGGAATTGGCACAGGCCAGCAGGTCCGTCACGGGCAGCCGGGCCGGGCAGACCTGCTGGCAGGCCATGGACTGGCCGCAGTGTTCAAAATATTGCTGCCTGTAAGCCTGACGGAGGTGCCGGCGATGCGGGCTGTCCCCTGTTTCCCGGGCCAGGATGCGGTACGCCTGGACGGCCGCTGCTGCCCCGGCAAAGAGGGACTGCGGCGAAGCATTGGGGCAGACTTCCAGACAACAGCCACAGAGCAGACACCGCGCCGCTTCATATCCGTTTTTCCAGTTCCAGGCCGACGAGGCAGCCGGATGTTCCAGCCAAATCTGCCAATCCTTGAGACGGTCGTATAAAAAGCTTCGGTCGACGATGAGATCGGCGACGACGGGAAACAGGCTGAGCGGCTCTAACGTAATGACCGGTCCGGACAGGCCGGACAAGAAAGTCGAACAGGCCAGGGCCGGCACGCCGTCAATGACCATGGCACAGGCGCCGCACTTGCGCACGAGGCAGCTCCGCTGCCAACGGATAGGCGCCGCTTCCCGTCCGTCCCGGTCCCGCAGGGGACTGCGCCCGTTAAGGACCGTCAGGGCCTGGGCAACGGAATCGCCGGGCTGGCCATCATAGGTAAAATCCTGCCAGTACGCCGGACGCTGGGCCCGCTCCTGGCGGCGGATATGAAAAATATAGGTCATATTATCCCCGTTTCTCCGGCACGGGCCGGTACGACAAAGTAATACGCCGGCCGTCATATAGGGCCAGCGTCGTCCGCAGGAAGCGGTCATCGTCGCGATGGGGAAAATCGCTGCGCCAGTGGGCTCCACGGCTTTCCTGCCGTCCCTGGGCCGATTGCAGCAGGGCCTGTCCCAGTAAGGGCAGTGCGCCGGGCAAGGCAGCGATACCATCTAAGGCCTGGGCCAGCACCGCCCCGCTGCGGACGACGCCCAAGGCCCGGTCCAGGTGCTGCCGCAGACAGGCCAACCCGGCCGGCGGCAACGCTGCCGGTGGCAGCTCAGGCTGGCCCGTCCGGGGCAGCGGCCGCTCCTTTCCCTCTTCGATGGCCGTACAGGCGGCTTTGCGGCCGCCGTAGATAGCACCGAGCAGGGAATTGCCTCCCAAGCGGTTGGCTCCGTGGTATTGGCAGGCACATTCGCCGGCAGCGTACAGATGCTTCCACGGCGTGCGGTGCCATTCATCGACGTACAGACCGCCCATGAAATAATGGATTCCCGGTGCCACGGCAATAGGCTGGCAGCAGATATCGACGCCGCCATAGAGCAGGCAGTCGGCAACCAGGCCCGACAATTTCCGGGAAAAGATATCTTCCTCCAGGCCCGTCAGATCCAGCCAGACCGTTTCGCCAGCCTGGCAGTGATACCAGATTTCCCGGGCCGTCACGTCGCGGGGCATGAGGTTCCCTAGTTCAGGATATTTTTCTTCCATGAAATACCAGGGATGCCCTTGTTTCCTCACCCAAAGCCGTCCGCCTTCACCGCGGGCCGCTTCACTGACCAGCATCCGCTTCCCGTTGCTGGCAATCGTCGTCGGATGATATTGGATGAATTCCCCATTGGCCACGGGCAGGCCCAGGCGGAACAGCTCGGCCGTCACGGCACCCGTATCGGCCAGCGAGCCCGTCGTACAGCTAAAGAGGCCATGAAGGCCGCCAGAAGCTATGATGACCGCCTGGGCCGGCAGGTCACACGGTTCCCCGCTCCAGGTATCGCGCAGGCTGGCGCCGGTACAAACCGGCCCGTCGTGGAGCAAGGTCAGGAAGTCGTGATGATTCAAACGGTGCACAGTCCCTTCTGCCTCATAGCGGCGAACGGCATCGATGAGGGCCGTCATGAGCTGTTTGCCTGTATCGCTCTGTGAAAAGGCCGTGCGTTTCTTCTTCTGGCCGCCGAAATAGCGCAAATCGATTTGACCATCAGCCGTCCGGTTAAAAGGAACTCCTAAGTCAGCCAGTTCTTCTACCAGTGCCGGAGCGGCCGCCGTCATGGCCAGGACCGCATTGGGATCGGCCAGGCCGCAGGCAGCCCGCAGTGTATCGGCGCCGTGCCGGGCCGGACTATCTTCCTGTCCCTGTGTATCCAAGGCCGCATTGATGCCGCCTTCGGCCATGACCGACTGGGCCCGTTCGGAAGGCAGGGAAGAACAGAGCCAGACCCGCCAGCCCTGACGGGCCGCTGTACAGGCCGCCGACAGACCGGCCAGGCCAGCTCCGATGATGACCATTTGCTGACTCATACGTATTGCCACCTCACAAAATAGATGATTGCCGCCAGGACTGCAAAACCACAGAAGACCAGGAGCACCAGCCCGGCACGGCGGCTCTGCCAATCCAGTCCGGGACAGCCCAGGGCCAGGCACAAAGGTTTCAGATTCATGGCGATATGCCAGACGATGGCAGCCATGAACAGGAGATGACCTGCCAGCCTGACTGCCGTAAAGGGCAGGAGAAAATATGTCCCGTCTTCGGTCACCCCGAACATGCCGATATGAAAGACCAGCAGGACCAGGACGGCGAGCCCGCTGATCCGGCGCAGCCAAAAATCACGGTTCAGCCGGACATACCGGCAGGTCCGGCCTCGCAGGCTCCGCCACATCTGCCCCGTCAGGACCAGGCTAAAAGTGACATGGAGCCCCAGCAGGGCCGCTGCCAGCCAAGCCAGGAAGACCATGGGACGGCGGCTGGTACCGATGAGCAGGAAACTGCCGCAGAGGGCATGGAGCAGGACGACGGCCGTCAGGGCCGCCGCAACTAAGGTATGGATACGACGCATGACGGCCTCCTAACGCAGGACATAACTTTTATATTCATAGACACGGGCCTGATCATCCAGGCCGTCCGGCAGGGAGGCTGCCGGTACGAGGATGGCTTCATACAGCCGGGCCCGCAGGCGGGAACGCAGGAAGACTGCTTCCAGCGGCCGCACGGTCAGCGTCACCTGGCAGCTGGCTGCCCGCCGGACCAGGGACTGGCTGTAAGCGGACAGGGCCGCATCGTCCTTGGGGATATAAAGGATCACAGTCTGTCCGGCCAAAGGAGCCAGGCCGGCCTGACGCTGGCTGAAGAAGCGGCCAAAAGCCTGGCAGGCTGCTTCCTCGTCAAAGGGAGACTGCCGGCTGTTGAGCAGCAGGACATACGCTCCCGACAACTTGCTGTCCCCTTTGGACTGGGACCGCGGGGTAGCCCCGGACAGGCCGTCCACTGGCGATGCCAGCAGCGCTCCGGCCAGTAATATAAAGAGAACGGCGCCGCAAAGTACCTGTACGATCCGACGCCGTTTCCTGTTCCTTTCCATAACCCCACCTTGATTCAATAATAAATTTCATTATTAGTTTACCGAATCCGGCAGGTCTTGTCAATATATCCTTCAGTCAGCCTTTCATGCGCCGCATGACGGCCTGGAGTTCTTCGTGGCTCATGTGCTTCATGGCTTCGGCCATATGCTGCATGGCTTCCAGACTGGGACCGGCCCCGCTTTCTTTCATCTTCTTCATGGCTTCGGCCATGGCTGCCGATTCCGGCGAATCCTGGGCGGCAATGCCCTGCAGGGCGGCGGCGGTCCGGCCGGTCAGGAGGTACTGCATACATTCCAGCGTCGTCTGGGTCAGGTTGACCTGCCAGAACTGGCCGGCATCGGTCAATTCATAGAGGACGCCGTTGTAGCGGACCAGGCCCTGGTCCTGCCAGCGCCGATAGAGCCAGTTCAATTCACCGAGCCGCGGCTCCCGGGCCGCCAGGGTCCCGATATCGAGGTATCCCTGTTCCAGCTGATACTGTATCTCATCGATGAAGGGCTGGAACGGCGACTGGCGCAGGAGGGCCATGAAGGGTTTCTTGCCTTCGCGGACGAACAGCTCATACGGGGCGATGGCCCGGTGCAGCATGGTCTCATAGCCGTCGACGTGGCCGCCGGCTCCGCAGCCGAAGGGGAACATGGCCGCTCCCGACCGGGCCAGTGTGTTGTACAGGCTCCGTTCCCGCTGCGACCGGCTCCAATGGCAGATATTGAGGCGCTTATAGGCCCGCTGGTCCAGATAGGTCTTGGCGGCCTGGAACATGAGGGCCTGCTGGGCCGTCGTCGCCGCCGGCGGCAGGGTCCCCTGGCGGATGGCCTGGTTCAGGGCACTGCCTTCAAAGACGTTGAGCTGATAGAGGTCGGCACCGTCGATGCCTGACTCGGCAAAGGTCCGGACATCCTCCATCCAGACGTCCATGGTCTGCCCGGGCAGGCCGTACATGAGGTCGATGACGACGACGCACTGGCCATAGGCCTTGAGGGCTGCCAATCGTTCCAGGACCGTGTCCCTGTCGTCGAGGCGGCCGACGGAGCGGCGGACTTTCGTATCAAAAGACTGGACGCCCAGGGATATGCGGTTGACGCCGTATGCCAGCCAGGTATCGATCTTTTCCGGTTCCAAGTCGTGGACCCGCCCTTCTAAGGTCAGTTCGTAGTCGTTGGCCAGGGGCAGGCAGTCCCGGACAGCCCCCAGGAGGCGGGCCGCATTGTCTGCCGACAGGGACGTCGGCGTACCGCCGCCGATGAAGACGGCGTGGATGAGGCTGTCCCGCAGGCGCCGTGCCTTGGCGGCCTGGCGCAGTTCCCCGACCAGGCAGCGGATGTACTCGTCTTCGACGGACTGATCCATGCCATTCTGGAAGAAGCCGCAATATAAACATTTTGTTTTACAAAAGGGAATGTGTATGTAGGCCGTCTGGACTTCTTTCCCTGTCGGCGCCTGGCCCATCAGGTCCTGCCAGATTTTCTGGGATTCTTCCGGGGACACCAGGCTGCCCTGAAGGCCGGCATGGACGACGCGCTTCTGCGGGAAGGCCCCGGTCAGGGCATCGCCGCCGTCTACGCCGAACTGCAGGGCCCGCTGCTGCGGCGGGGTCTGTTCATAGAGCTGCTGGAGCGTCATGGCCTCACCCCTCCCCTTCCAGGCGCTTTAGGACCGAAGCGGCAAAATCGGCGGCGTCCCGGAGGTCCTGTTCATCGGGATGGGCAGCCGCCCGGGCATGGAGGGCATCGCGTTCCGGCGACTTCCCATGGGGATGGCCGGCCGGGAACTGTTTGTACATCATTTCGATGACCTTCGGGTCAACGGCACCCTGGCAGAGGAAGGTCCCGACGATGGCGTCCTGGTCAGGCAGGAGGGCCATGCCGTGTTCCAGGCACATCTTCCCGTGTTCCGACCGGGGATCGGCTCCGAGCGTCGCAAACAAGGCGATATGTTCGTTATGGAGGCCTTCCATGACGGCTCGGGCTTCGGCATTGGCCGTGCCGCGGTCGACCCAATAGCCCAAAAAGACAAGATCATAGGCGGCCAGGTCGGCCGGCGCCTGGCTGACGGGCAGGCACGGCGTCCCGGCCGGCAGGGCGCCGGCTATGGCCTGGGCAACTTTTTTTGTATTTCCCGTGCGGGATGAATATAAGACAAGTGTACGCATCGTATTCAGATTCTCCTTTATTGTAGATTGAACGTGACCGGCACGTGGACCGTGACGGTACTGCCGGTCCCGTTGGGATACGGGCAGGCGGCATAGACGGCATTGACGGCAGCCTTGGCCAAAAGGCCGCTGCTGTCGGCAGAGGCGCTGACACAGTTGCCGCTGCTGTCGAGGACGACCGTGACAGTGACCGTCCCAGTCAGGCCTCGCTTGATGGCCATAGGCGGGTAGGATTTATTGGCATTGACAGCCGACCAGAAGCCATCGCTGTCAAAAGGAGCCGAACCCGTACCGGCAGCACCGCTGTCGCCGCTGCCCTGGCCATTGCCGGAGCCTTCGCCATAGCCCTGGCCGTCGCCGCTGCCGGAACCGGCACCGCTTCCCGAACCGGAGCCTTCGCCGCTGCCCGAGCCGGAGCCTTCGCCACTTCCTTCTCCCGTCCCGGATCCACTGCCGGAACCGCCACCGCTGCCGCCATCGGAAACAGCCGCCGTGCTGCCGCCCGTATCGGCAGGACCTGCCGGCGAAGGGGCCTGAGCGGCAGGTGCGGCAGGCGCAGCCGCCTTTTCAGCGGCATCGGCCAATACCGACTGGGCCTGGGCTGCCTGTTCCGGCGGCGTCAGGGCCGATGACTGGGCTTCGACAGCCGCCGTCCGCTGGGCCACGTCTGTTTCCGATAATTTATCGGGGAAAAGTGATTCCGCTGAACCGCCGCCTCCCCCGCCGCCGGCATGGCCGCTGCCGGAATCGGTCAATTCCGACGCGTCGAGGTCGACGACGTACATCTTTTCCTGCTCATACTGGGCGACGCTGCCCGCCAGGCCGACGGCCAGCAGGCCGGCCACGGCGAGGTGGACCAGGAGCGAACCGGCATAAGCCCGTTTCCAAGAAATCCCTTCCATGGCCGTCATCCCTTCTGCTTGGCCGCAATGGCCAGGCGCTTGACACCGGCCGATTTGAGCATATCCATGACAGCTACGACCTGGCCGTGGGCCGTATCCTTATCGGCCTGGAGGATGACGGCCGCATTGGCATTGTCGGCCATGTGCTTCTTCATCAGGTCCGACGCTTCATCCAGGCTGACCGGCTTATTGTCCAGCGTGATGTGCCCGGCCTTGTCGACAGTCACGATGAGCGGCATCTGGGCCGGCGCCGAAGCGCTCTGGGCCTGGGGCAGCTGGACGGCCAGGGCTTTCTGGGCGACGGTCTGCAAACTATTCATCATAAAAAATACGAGGAGGAAGAAAATGATGTCGATCATGGGGATGATCATGAAAACGGGTTTCTTCTTCATCTTGACATGAGAAAACATGGCCTGCGCCTCCTATGCATTTTTCCGGGCCTGCATGACGGTCATGCAGACCTTTTCCGTATCCGTAACGATTGTATCGAGCTGGTGCGAAAAATACGTATAGACGCAGAAAGCCAGGATAGCGACGCAGAGGCCCGTCGCCGTAGCGACCAGGGCTTCGCCGACACCGCCGGTGACAGCAGACGCACCGGCACCGTTATCGAGGACGCTGAACGTGCTGATCATGCCTGTGACTGTCCCCAGGAGGCCCAGGAGCGGCGAAATGGTGACGATGGCGCTGAGATAATCGAGATAGCGTTTAAAGCCGACGGCTTCGACGCTCATCTGTTCATGAAAGGCAATCTTCATGCCCTTCATGTCGCCGCCATGGCTCAGGCCGCTGGCTACGATACGGCTCATGGCCGTCGGGAACTTGCGGCAGAGCTGGCCCGCCGTATCCCACTGCTGGCTCCGGGCGGCCTGACTGACGCCGCTGCAGAACTGCCTGGACCCCCTGCGGTTCGCCCGGTAATAGCCAAAGCGCTCGATAGCAATGGCCAGGGTAAAAATCGACAAAGCCAATAGCGGATACATGACCAGTCCGCCGCTGTGAAATAAATGAAATGCATACTGAAGACCTTCCATGATGTGAAACACCCCTTATGTGAAATTAATTATCATATTCTTTACATGCACTATTTTATCAGCATCGTCCGCCCCTGTCTACTCCATTTCGCCCAAAATGCTCCATTCCGACAAATTTTGGAGAGCAAAAAAAGGGCTTGTCGCACGACGACAAGCCCTTTAAAGTTATTAGTGGTTAGTTGTTAGTGGTTAGCGGATGGGTTTAAATTTAAAGGTTTTCTCTGCAAACTACAAACTATAAAGTAAACGGGGCCTTGCACGATGGCAAAAATCCTCGTGCGACAGCCCCTTTTTAGTAGTTGCTCCTTTTCTGTAGGAACGCCACGTGCGAGCCCCTACAGGGATGTATGAGTTCGCCACGTGCCACATGACTTAACGCGACAACGGCTTGCAGCCGATCCGCAAGGGCTGTTTGGCCATCTGCATCTGGCGCAGCATGACTTTTCGGTGCTGGTACATGTGCCATAACGACAAACCCGTCAGGGCGGCACCGAACAGGACGTGGGCTTTCTTGGCCCCGAAGGCCAGGGAGCCGACGGTACCGGCCAGGGCGATGGCCAGGGGAATCCCTAAAGGCATCTGTTTCATCTTTTCCCTCCTCATCCGCATAAAGGCAAACGCCAGGCCGGGGCATAGTCGTCGTGGACGGGGATATGTTCCTGCAGGCAGTATTTGCGCAATAAGACGTAGTCTTTGATATCAATCTGCATGTGATTGATGAGCTGGACCCCATCATACCCGCGGCCCCGTTCAGAACCGCAGAGGGAGAAGCGCCGCGGCTTGGCCGGGCCGACATGGGCCATCTTGCTGTACAAGGTGACGTAAGGATACCACTGGCGGCGTCCTTTGGACGACCGTTCCTGATAGAAATGGACATAGCGGACATAGTCAGGCCGGACGGGACAGGCAACGCCGTCCCAATCCACCAGGCGCAGGCGGCCGCCCTGGATGTCGATTTCCTGACAGTCCCGTCCGAACAGGCGGGGCCGCCGGATCGTCAACGACGAGGGTACGGTCAGGGACCGGTATTTGCGAAGACTATACAATAAGATGGCGCGTCCGACGTAATAAGGGACGACATTGAGAATGGCCAAAATCAGGACCAAGGCGACAGCTGCTGCTAACACATCCATAGTGCATCCTCCTCCCGCATATCATGCGATTGATTCCTACTTTTATCTTACGCCAGGAGGAGCGGAAATGCAAGGACTCTGTCCCTAGAATTTGAATTCGATGCCCGTGCGCCAAATGCGGCCGTCGAGATAGATGGCATCGATTTTCTTATTGAAAATATTATCGACACCGGCAAAGAGGCGGACGGCGTCGCCGTATTTCTTGTTGATGACGAAATTCAAGGTATTATAGGAATAGGTCTGGCTGGAATCGCTTTCGTAATAGTCGTGGACCCACTGTTCCCACAACGTCGCGTTGTAGCCATAAGCACGGTGGTCGTCATAGGCCAGCTGCAGCGTCGTAATGTTGTCGGCAATGCCGTCGACGCCATGAGCCGACGATTCGGCCGAAGCCACTTTATTGCTGGCACTGGTCCAGTTGCTGGTCACTTTGACATCCAGGTCCCGCGAGAGCTTGCGGCCCAAAGTCAGTTCGACGCCGTGGGTCTTGGTCGTGCCGTCGATGTTGTAATATTCATTATAGCCGTGACGGCCGCCGACGGTGCGGGTCGAAATCAGGTTGTCGATGTCGTTGTGGAAATAGGTGATCTTGCCGAAGGTCTTGCCCCATTCGCCTTCATAACTGAGGTCCCAGTTCTTCGATTCTTCCGGACGCAGGTTGGGATTGCCCAGGGTCAGGACACCCATGTGGGTATAGTCCATGTAGAGTTCGCTGACGCTCGGTGCCTTGTATCCTTCACCCCAATTGGCCTTGAAGCGGTTGTGGTCATTGGCCAAGTAGGTCACGCCGATATGAGGCGTCGTCTTGCTGCCGAATTCACTGTGATGGTCGTAGCGGACGGCCGGAATGATTTCCCACTTATCGCCCAGGAGCCATTCGTCCTGGATGTAAGCCGCATACGTATTGAGGTTCTTGCCGTTGTCGCCATCCTTGCCGAAGTTGACGCCGTCCACGTCATAGCGATCGTATTCCGTGCCATACGTCAAGGTGTGGTCGCCGTTGACCTTATGGCTGTTCTTGGCTTCGATGCCCCAGATGCTGTACTTGTTGGTTTCACCGTATTCCTTGGCCAGGGCCGTATAGGGCAGGAAGCGGAACTTGTCGAGCTTGCTGTAGAAAGTGCGGACCATGTAGTCATCTTTCTTCGTCTTCCCCGTCAGGCTCAGGCTGGCGTCGCGCCGTTCCGTTTCCAGCTTGGCGTCTTGCAGGCGGACGATGCCGCCCCAGGCACCGAGGTTGTATTCCTTATGGCTCCAGTCACCGCTGAGCCTGTCCTTATAGTAGCCCAAATCGAGGTTCAAATTCTTGTTTTCCCCTAATTCATAGGTCCCGCTGAAATTATAACTCTGCTTCGGCCCCTGGAGGTTCTTGACGGGCAGGCCCGAAACTTCATGTTCCGTCCACTGGCGGTCCTTGGAGAAATTCATATCGAAAGTGCTGCTGAACTTGCCCTGCCTGCCCAGGTCGATGTGGTAATAGTTGGACATGTTCGTCGTCCCCGTCGTGGCGCCGACCGTAACCGACGGTTTGCCCGTCGACTTCTTGGTGATGATATTGAGGACACCGGCCAGGGCATCGGAACCGTACTGGGCCGATGCGGCACCGCGGACGATTTCGATGCGTTCGATATTGTGGACGTTGATGCGGTCCAGGGTCAGGAGATTCTGCGTCGTTTCCGTATCTTCGATAGCCGTCCGCTGGCCATTGATGAGAATAAGTGTCGAATCACTGGACATGCCGCGCATGGAAATGCGATGGCCAAAGCCGGTGCCGATGTTCATGATCTGAACATTGTCTGCCAGGCGCAATGCCGAATAGACATCCGTGGCGCCGAGCTTCTCGATATCGTCAGCCGTAATGACCTCTACCGTATTGGGCACCATCTTGACGTCCGCCTCGGTCCGCGTCGCCGTCACGACGACATCCTTCGTCGTCACCGCCGAACCATCGGCAACCCCATCAGCCGACGCCGCATAAGCCGGCACCGTCAATGCCGTCAAAACAGCCCAGGTAATCCATGCCTTCTTCGTTCCCTTGATTTTATGATATGCCATGTAGGTAAAACCCCTCTCTTTCGCCTGCGGCGATATAATATTGAAAATCATTTACCAATAGATAATATCATAAAACTCAAGGAAGGTCTGCTCCAATAAGACAAAAAAGCTCCATTCCGACCGTTTTTCGCGGAATTGATACAGAATTGTGATATAGGTGTGAAAAAAAGGCGCTGTCGCATGAAGACAGCGCCTTTCAAGTGGCTAGTGGTTAGGGGCTAGGGGCTAGGGATTAGGGGTTAGGGGTTAGGGGTTAGGGGCTAGCTTCCTTTTACTCTATAAGTGTAGTGCAGAGAGTTTGTAGTTCGCAGAGAGGACTTGAAATTCAAAACCATCCGCTAACCACTAACTGCTAACCACTAGCCCCTAAAAAAATGGCTTGTCGCTTAGGGACAAGCCATTTTCTCATGCTTTATACCCGGTCATGAGGTCGACGATGTTTTCCAGGGGGTCGCCGGCCCGGTAGCGTTTGAGATTATCTGCGGCGATGCGGACGATGTAGTCGTGTGTCGTCTGGAGATGATAGCCGCCGGAGATGTGCGGCGTAATGTAGATGCCCGGCGTCTTCCACAAGGGATCCGACGACGGCAGCGGTTCCGGGTCGGTGACATCTAGGGCAGCGCCGGCCAGATGGCCCTGGGCGACGGCTTCCTGCAAAGCGGCCTGGTCGACATTGGTGCCGCGGCCGACATTGACGAAATAAGCGCCTTTCTTCATGGCCGCAAAGCGTTCCGCGTCATAGATATGATACGTTTCCGGCGTATCGGGCAGGCACGAAGCGACGATATCCGCTTTTGCCAGGTATTCATTGAAATGGGCCATATCCCCCATTTCGTCGGCTTCCGGCGGTACAGCGCCCTGACGACGGCGCAAGCCGATGACGTGTGCCCCCATGGCCTTGACGCGCTGGCCGAAGTTGCGGCCGATATTGCCAAAACCGACGACGACGACCGTCGCGCCGTAGAGGGACGTGACCGGCCCTTCGTCGTGCCACAGAGCTTGATGCTGATTATCATAATAAAGATAGAGTTTCTTCATCATAGCCAGTGTCTGGGCCAGCATGTGTTCCGATAAGGCCAGGCCATAGGCACCGGTCGCATTGGTCAAGGTGACGCCGGCCGGCAGGATACCGGGCTGGCAGTATTCGTTGGCACCGGCACTGTTGAGCTGGAGCCATTGCAGCTGCGAGGCCTTCTTCACCAGGTCAGGAGCGATATTGCCAATGATGACATCCGCTTCATCCAGCGCCTTGCCGGCCTGGGTCCCATCACCGGGACAATAGCAAAAATCCGCTTCCGGAGCAGCTGTTTCCAGCCATTGTTTCTGTTTTGCATCGACATCCATGACAACTAAAATCTTCAAACGAATCACTCCCTATTGCTTTTTTTGTTTAGCGGCAATGCATTTCACCGTTTCCAACGGGCATTGGGCAACGTACGCAATGAATTCATAGGTCACGTCTTCCTTCAATAAGTTCCTGACGATCTGATCGACACTGCACCGTTCTCCGTCCGCATTGACGAATTGGCCCATTTTCCCCGCCTCCTCTGCCATTATAACACAATCGAGAGACCTGCATATATATTGCAACAAAAAATCATCCTTCTTTCTTGAGGAGCCGCTGCCAGCTATTTGCAAGCCAAAAGATAGCAGCCGCCTATTTCTATTTTATTATAGCTTCTCAATAAAGAAAAAGATAGCACTCCATGATAGCTGTAACAGAACTGTGCAGGCCCGGCCATAATATATACCATGTTTCCTGCCGTCACAGCAGGCTGTAAATTTCCGGCCAACGGCAAAATGCCGTGTACGAAAGGTGACAAAATAGTGCTAAAATCGGCATAACTGAATAGTATTGTGCCTTGTCTGGCCTGCCTTCTTTCCGTACAATAAAAGCATAGACACTATGCCTTTATTATACAGAAAGGAGGCCTTTTGTATGGACTCTCTGACTGATTTTTTTCATACCCTTGATGGATTATATGCTGACGGGCGACACGATGAAATCGAAGATTTCCTGCGCCGGACATTGGCCCAGCATCGTATCTGCTGCGGCGGCCACGACGCCGTATTCACAGCAGCCCTTAATGAACTGGGCACGTATTACCGCGGCGCCGGCCGCTACGATGAATCGGTCCAGGCTTTTGAAGAAGCCGGCCGCGACATCCTCAGTTACGGCCAGAAAGATACGGCCGATTACGCGACGAACCGCATCAACCTGGCCGGGACCTTGCGCCTGCAGCATCAATATGACCGGGCGTTAGCACTTTACGAAGAAGCCCGTCATATCTATCTGCGCCTGGAAGGACGCCAGAATTATCACTATGCAGCGACATTGAACAATATCTCCCTGGTCTATCTCGACCAGAAAGACGCGGCCAAAGCCCTGGCCTATGCCCAGGAAGCACTGGCCATCGTCCACACGCTGCCTGACAGCTGGGAAGAACAGGCTATTTCCCTTATCAACAGCAGTACCGCTCACTATCAGCTGGGCCAGCGGGAAGCCGCCGCTGAGGAAGCCCGTCAGGCTTTGGCATGCTACCAGGAAGTGCCGGAAAAAGGCATCCATTACGCCAATGCCCTCAATCTCCAGGCTATCCTGTATTTAGACCAGGGCCAATACCAGCGGGCCTATGACGGTTTCATCCAGGCAGCCCAATATATCGAGGCCATGTTGGGGAAAAATGAAGATTACCGTCATGCCATGGATAATGCGGCTAAAGCCGCGACTGCCCTGGCCCGCCACACGCCCCAGTCAGTACCATCGGCACCGTCGGCGACGGGCTTCGGCCTGGACCTCTGCCGGGCCTACTATGAAGAAGTCGGGCGGCCAGCTTTGCAATCGCAATTCGCTGCCGTCTGGGACCATATCGCCACGGGCCTCGTCGGCGAAGGCTCGGAATGTCTCGGCTTCGACGATGAAATCTCCCGCGACCACGACTGGGGCCCGTCATTCTGCCTATGGCTGTCCAACGAAGACTATGCCACCTTTGGCCAGGCCCTGCAAAAGGCCTACGCTGCCCTGCCCCAGGAATTCCGCGGCTTCCGGCGCCGGGAAACATCCGGCGGCAAAGGGCGCGTCGGCGTTTGGCGTATATCCGACTTCTATCGCTCTTTCATCGGCTTGTCGAGGGCTCCGGAAACACTGGCCGAATGGATCCGCATCCCCGAAACCTTTCTGTCCAAAGCAACGAACGGCCAGGTATTTACCGATCCGACAGGCCGATTCTCTGCCATCCGCCAGTCCCTATTGGCCTTTTATCCCCAAGACGTATACTTGAAGAAAATCGCCTTCTACGCCGCCAAGATGGCCCAGAGCGGCCAATACAATTACAAGCGCTGCCTGGACCGGCAGGAAATCGTCGCCGCCTGCTGGGCCCGCTGCGAATTCATCAAAGCGGCAACAGCCATGACGTATCTGCTCAATAAAAAATACATGCCCTTCTACAAATGGGCCCATCACGGCCTGCAATTCCTGCCCATCTTGCCAAAGATGTATGAGAAAATCGCCAGCCTTGCTGCGACAACAGATACGGCCGTCTCTATCGCCCTCATGGAAGACATCTGTGACGACGTCCGTCAGGAATGGCAGCAGCAGGGACTGGCAAGCGGGACAGATAGTTTTCTCCTGGCCTATGCCCCTGCCATTCTGTCTCACATCGCCGATGAATCCCTGCGGAATCTGCCGGCTTTACAACTATACTAAGGAGAGATGATCGTGAAAAAAGACGAATTGATACAACAAATCCTAGCCCTGGAATGGCCTATGTTCCAGCAAGTCCGCAACCGCCATGGCCGGGCAGCCTGCCAGGACGACGAAAGGACCTTCACTATCATGCGCCTGAGCCAGTTCGCCGCCTGGGATGAAGCGACATTGACTTCATACTATCAGGACCTGCTGGCCACGAAAAAAGACGGGCGCAATATCATGACCGAAAAATACGGCTATATGATGGCCTGGACCCATGCCGATGAATTCCAGCTCATCCAGGCCGACCTGCCAGCCGTGAGCATGGAAAAACGGCAGCTCGTCCATCAGATACTGCGCCAGCAGATCCACTGGATGACGGAAACGGCCATAGCCTATCCCAATATCGTCCGCAAAGGGCGCCCGATCCGTCAAACACAGGCCGCTCCCGGCGAAACTTCTTTTGAAACCTATACGGCTGGGGAACTTATGACCTACTCCCTGCCGACATTGTATTCCCTATGGGCGCACATGCAGAACCTAAAAAAAGCGGACCGCAATCTGAACCAGGAAATCCTGGAACACACAGCGGCCCTTTACGGCTTTTCTTCATTAGACGCTTTATGATATATCCCGTTCTCTTTGCAGTTTGTAGAAGAAGAGGCTGTCGCATTAAGACAGCCTCTTTTTGAGTTTGTAGTTTTTAGTTTGCAGCAAATGGTAAAAAATTTAAAACCATCTGCTAACAGCTAGCCGCTGACTGCTAAAAAAGTGATACAAAGAGTTCTTCAAAGGTCCCTTCATCGACAGGACGCGGATTGCCCGGCAGACAGCGGTCTTCCATGGCGTGGGCAGCCATCATGGGAATAGCCTGTTCATAGGTGCTGCGGTCCGGACCTTTCGGCAATTCACCGATGCGCCGCGGCATTCCCATATCGGACATGAGGGCCTTGAGGACCCCCTGCAGCAGGCAGACAGCCTGTGGTACCGGCAGGGACCGCGGTGCCAGGCCCAGTTTATACGTCAAGTCGGCGTATTTAGCCGCCGTTCTTTCGTCACGGCTGTTATAGGCGATGCCCGCAGGCAGGGCCAGAGCACAAGCCAGGCCGTGCGGGACATGGTACATGCCGCCCAGTTGGTGGGCCATGCTGTGGACCATTCCCAGGCCGCCGAGATTAAAGGCGATGCCGGCCATATTCGAGGCATTGGACATGGCCTCCCGGGCTTTCAGGTTGGCGCCGTAGTGATAGCACCGGGGCAGATATTCCAAGGCCAGTTCTACGGCTTTGCAGGCCATGGCATCGGTGAAGTCCGTGGCCCCCTTGGCGACGTAGGCTTCGATGGCATGAGTCAGGACGTCGAAGCCCGTATTGGCCGTAATGGCCGGCGGTACGGAAACGGTCAGCTGCGGGTCCAAAATGGCCACATCGGCATACATGACATCGTCGATGAGGGCGATTTTCCGCTTTTCTTCGGCGTCGGTGATGACGGCAAAGGATGTCATTTCCGAACCGGTCCCGCTCGTCGTGGGAATGACGATGAAGACCGGCGGCCGCGAAAAGGCATGGGCGCCACTGGCAAAATAGACCAGGGCCTTGGCCGTGTCGATGGCCGCACCGCCGCCAAAGGCGACGAGGACCGTCGGCTGGAAGTCGACAGCTGCCGCCATGGCCTTGGCGACGCCGTGGAGATTGGGATCCGGCACGACATCGTCAAAAATCTGCACCTGATTCGTCGGAGCTATCTGGCGGGTCAGGAAGTCGATGGCCCCGGACTGGGTCAGGAAGCCGTCGCATAAAATGAAAATCCGTTCCGTCCGATAGACTTGGAACGCCGATAACGCCTGCTCGCCGGAGATGACTTTCGTCGCAATCTGACAAATATCCATGAGCCATCCCTCCCTTTAACGGATATTGAACATATCCTTGAGGACACATTCGCGGAGACGGCAGAAGGATTTCGGACTGGTCAGGCCTTCGCCGGTCGGCCCGGCAATGGTGAAGGTCGGATAGCCCTGGCCGCCGATCCCCAGACCGGCATAAGACGGACCATTTTTGACGAAAATCGTCGTTTCCATGAGCTTGGCCATCTTGCTCAATTTGGCAATATTGGTCGAATGCATCATGGCGCTGTGGCGGTTGCCGTGTTCCGCTTCATAAGCCCACTCGATAGCCTGGTCGACGTTATCGCAGCGGACGAGAGGCAGGATGGGCATGAGCATTTCTGTCTGGACGAAAGGATGGTCCTTGGCCACTTCCATGATGATGAGCTTCTTCGTATCTTCTACTGCGATGCCGATCTGATGGAGGATGTATTTCGCCGATTTGCCGACAAATTCGACTTTCGGCCCCGTCCCCTTTTCATTGGCTACAAGCTTCCACAGGCGTTCAATCGTATCGGCATCGGTGATTTCATAGGCCCCGGCGCCCTTCATATTGATGCGCAGATAATCGAAGATGGAATCGACGGCAAAGACTTCTTTTTCAGCGATGCACGGTACATTGTTATCGAAGGAACTGCCATCGACGATATCCTTGGCGGCCTTTTCGATATTGGCCGTTTCATCGACGACGACTGGCGGATTGCCCGGACCGGCGCCGATAGCCTTCTTGCCGGACGAAAGGACTTTCTTGACGATACCCGGACCACCTGTTGCGACAACCATGCGGACTTTGGGATTGCCGATCATTTCATCCGTCGCTTCGATGGACGGTTCCCGGACCATGGTAATCAAGTTGAGCGGTGCCCCAGCTTCATACAGGGCTTTGTTGAGGAGCTGGACCAGGAAAATCGACGTCTTTTTAGCCCGCGGATGAGGACTGAAGACGACCGTATTGCCGCCGGCAATCATGCAGATGGAATTGTTGATGATCGTTTCTGTCGGGTTCGTCGTCGGCGTAATGGCCCCAATGACGCCGAATGGGCAGTATTCAAACAAGACCAATCCGTGTTCCCCGGTCCTGGCGTCGGTCTTCAGGTCTTCAATGCCCGGCGTATAGCGGGCGGCAGCGGTATTCTTGATGACTTTATCTTCATAGCGGCCAATGGCTGTTTCTTCGACGGCCATACGCGACATCATCTGCATATTCGTCTTGTCCAGGCAGGTCCGGCGGATGACGTCGATCCACTGCTGCCGCTGTGACGGCGACTGGAAGAGCAGCGTATGCTGAGCCGCAGCCGATGCCTCGATAGCATCGGCCATGGTCGTAAAGACACCGTATTCATCATGTACTGCCGGAACAGCCGGTGCTGCTGCCTGCGGTCCTTCTTTTTGTAACTGCCGTACGGCCTGGGCAACTAACTGCTGCAGGACGACGGGGTCGATGGTTGTACTCATAACTCTTGTACCTCCGTTTATTGGTTTACTGCAATGCCCAGCGGGGTGACAAACAGGCAGTCATTCGGTTTGTGCGTCGGGATATGCAGGATTTTTTCAAAGACACTTTCAAATTCACTGAAGCAACAAGCACCGCCGACGACGTAAATATCCTTCACATCGCGGCCGGTGACGAAGCCTTTGACGATGGAGGCCATCTTTTCGACGACGGGATAGACAATGGGAAAGACGGCAGTCTCCTGTGACGCGTCGACTTTCATCTTTTCGGCTTCCGCCCGGTCGATATCATAGTATCCCGACAAGACCAGAGTCATATGGGTCCCGCCTGTCGCTTCATCAGCCGTATAGACAACCTTACCATCGCGCAGGATGCTGATGCCCGTCGTCCCGCCGCCGACATCGACGACGGCGCCGTCACGGATACCCAGGACAGCCGCTGCGGCCGTCGGTTCATCCATGACTTTGACTACTTCCAGGTCCGCCCCTTCGACGCAGTTGGCAATACAGCGGACGTTGCCGTCGAGGATACCCGGTGGAATCGCTGTCGCCGCCTGGGTCAGGGCGACGCCCAATTTTTCTTCCAAGGCGGCCTTCATGGTCCGCACGGCCCGGACAGCGCCGACATAGTCGACGACGATACCGTCGCGGACGACCGTCGAATGGGTCGTCATACCGGCGACAGGCCGGTTGTCCTGGTCCGTCACGGCGACGACGATATTGGCCGTCCCCAAGTCGACACCGACCTTGAGCGGCCCTTCAAAGGGCCGCACGTCTCCCGATGAAACCAGCGACGCAAATTCAGCCAGTTTTTGATTTTCTACAAGCATGGCGGCCCCTCCTTATCATACCGAACAAATCATGACGTAATCGTGATTGCTCAAAGAACAGGCATTGGCTTCATCGACGTCGATGTGCATTTCCAGGCCGGCCGTATCGGATACGCGGATGATGACATCACCCAGGATTCCCCGGCGTTCGCCAAAGGTCTCGACATCGACGATCTGGCCATCTTTCAAATGGCGGGCAGCGGCCTGTGCCGGCGTCATGTGGATGTGCCGTTTGGCGATGATGACACCGCAAGGCAGGTCGACCGTTCCCCTGGGACCGATGAGGGTGATCCCCGGCGTCCCCTGGAGATGACCGGACAAGGCAATCGGCGCTTTGACGCCCAGACGGAAACTGTCGGTCTTACTGATTTCGACCTGGCTCTGTGACCGCACAGGGCCGAGGATACGGACATGTTCAAACGTCCCCTTCGGCCCTTGCAGGGTCACCGTTTCGTTGGCAGCGAACTGGCCCGGCTGGCCGAGCTCGCTCTTGTGGGTCAAGGCGTAGTCCTTCCCATAGAGCCTGTCCAAGTCGGCCCGGCTGACATGGACGTGCCGGTTGGATACGCCAATGGGGATCCTAAAATTTTCATAATGCTGGACACTTTCCAGTATCTTTTCCGTCAATATCGTCGCCATTTCCTGACACATGGCTCATGCCCCCTCTATTCCTTATTCTGCTGACGGAGCAGCCGGTGCCAGATGAGGCAGGATTTTTTCCACATCCGTATGAGGACGGGGAATGACGTGGACCGAAACGACTTCACCGACGGCTTTCGCCGAAGCCGCACCGGCATCGACGGCAGCCTTGACGGCACCGACGTCGCCGCGGACCATGACCGTAACCAGGCCGGACCCGATTTTTTCATAGCCAATGAGAGATACATTGGCTGCTTTGACCATGGCATCGGCGGCTTCGATGGAACCGACAAGGCCTCTGGTTTCTACCATTCCTAATGCTTCGTTTGCCATAATGGACGCTCCTTAATTCAAATTATCTATGATGCCGACGATGGCCAGGTCGATGGGTTTGAGTTTCGTCGTTTCCGTCGTCCGCGTGGCGGAACCACTGGCGACGAGGACGATTTCCCCAATACCGGCACCGACATAATCGACGGCGACTTCTTCATTTCCATAGGGTACGCCGTCACTCGATTCAAAGCGGACGATCATCAGCTTGCTGCCGACCAGCCCTTCTTCTTTCTTCGTCGAGACGACGGAACCCGTTACTTTCGCTATTTTCATAAGCCATACCTTCTATGTATCTTCGCTGCTGTGTCCGGAAGGCATTTCCGCTGCCGTCGTATCCGCAGCCGGCGCTTCCGTTGCAGGCGTTACGCTTTTCTTTGCTTTCCCAGCCGTCCGCGGCCGCCGTGTCCGCCGGGGCTTTTCCGGTACAGGCTTCGTTTCTGCCGCTGCGGGCCCCGGCTTTTCTGTTTCATCCGGTTCCGGGCAGGCGGCGTAGAAATTAGGCCGCTCCTTTTCGCCCTGAGCGTGGATGAAGCAGGCTCCCGTCGCTTCATGGGGCCGGGCGATGACATCAGCCGATACCAGTGCCCCATAGGACAGGGCCGTGGCCTTGCCCGCTTCGACAGCTGCCCGGACAGCACCGACATCACCACTGACTTTGACGGTCATCATGCCGCTGCCGCGGGCCGCTTCGAGTTCATCGAGGACGACATTCGCCGCTTTGACCATGGCGTCTGCCGCTTCAATGGCACAGCTCAGGCCCCGGACTTCGATGAGCCCTAATGATTTTTCCACAGGTCCTCCCCTGCCTTTCCTCATGTTCTACGAATCTCAATGCCCCGGCTCAAAGCCGCTTCGCGGGCAAAAGAGGTCACTACCGTATGCGCCCCGACGAGCAGGACCGTCCCCTTGTCGTAAGAATACAAGTCCGCTGCCGTCAGGACTTTATCCTGACAGGTCACGACGGGCGGTGCCTTTTTTTCCGTGACTGCCGCTGGCACGGGATTCCCGGCCTTCTCCTGCGGCAGGTGATGGCCGATGGTAATGCCATATTCCAAAAGCTTACGGTAATATCCCAGTATCTGCTGGACATAGGCGGCCGGTTCGCGGCCCGTGAACCGGGTCAGGCCGGACAGCTGCAGATGGACGGCAGAGCCGGCGGCAAAACAGCGGGCCAGCCATTCCGCAGCAAAGGTATCTGCCATCCCCAGGGCTGCCTTGACGATGAAGTCCCGCGACGCCACAGGATATACGGTCAAGCTGCCGCCTAGCGGCAGCGAACGGGCCTGTGAGGTCATGACGACAGCTGCAAAGGGACAGGCCAGTTCGATGTCGCGGCGGATGCGTTCCCCCTGTGTATCGTCCACGATGACCGTCACGTCATCGGCCGTTGTCAGGGACTGCAAAAATTGGACACAGCGGCAATCGAAGGCGTCGGCGAAGACGACGTAGAGCCGCCGTTTCGCCTGTGCCTGTTCTGCCAGGACCTGGCGGATGACCCGCAATATCAGGGCCTCTAAGGCTTTTTCTTTATCATATGCCATACGATCGCCTGCTCAGGGATTAATCGAGATGGGGAAGAATCTTTTCCACATCCGTATGAGGCCGGGGAATGACGTGGACCGAAACGACTTCACCGACGACTTTCGCCGAAGCCGCACCGGCATCGACGGCTGCCTTGACGGCACCGACGTCACCGCGGACCATGACCGTGACCAGACCGGACCCGATTTTTTCATAGCCGATGAGTGTTACATTGGCTGCTTTGACCATCGCGTCAGCTGCTTCGATAGAGCCGACCAAACCTTTTGTTTCTACCATGCCTAATGCTTCGTTTGTCATTGTAATACCCTCCGTTTCCTATTGACGGTTAAATATACGGTGTCGTCGTCGACTTCGGTTCGTCGCCGAGGGCCCCTAACAGTTTCTTGCCGACTTCGATGGCCGCTTTGACAGCCTGGCGGACGGCGCCGGAATCACCGCTGAAGCACAAGATGACTTCGTTGGAAAAGCTCGTTCCGCCGTTGCCCGGTGAGGAATAGCCGACGACTTCGACATTGGCCGCTTTGACAGCCGTATCGGCCAGGACGACGCCGATAGCAGCCGGACCGGCACAGGTCATGCCGAAGGCTTTGCCGAATTTCGCACCCAGGGCTTTTTCCAGGCAATAGCTGGCGCGGGCAGAATACTGGAATTCCAAATGACCGGCGTCATTGCCGTAAACATCGCCGAAATATTTCGGCAGGACCTGCAGCGCCGTTTCTACAGCCCGGCGGGCATCGGATACGTCTTCGGCACCGATGAGGATGAGCGAGCCGTGACCGGCACCGCCTTTGGTATCACGCGGTAATTCAACAGAAATGATTTCCGTATTCGTCGCTTTGACGGCATCATCGACAGCCATGATCTGCGGGCCGGCCCCAGTACGGCCGCCAATGATACCGATAGAGCGGAACTTGCCCAATTTCATGGCGTCCTTGAGCATGGGATCGACGCTAGCAATGACCAGACCGATTGTATCGCCAATGGATGTGCCGACGAATTCCGTCCGGCCCAGGGCCTTGCTGATGCCCGTAGCATCGCCTTTCATCGACGGAGCAGCCGCCGGAGCCGGAGCCGCCGCCGGGGCAGCCGAACCGAGTTCTGCTTTGACCTGGTTCATGACTTTTTCTAATAATTCCTGATCCATGATAAACCTCCTTATGACTCATCGCCTATGCGGCAGGGCACGCCGGCCTGTTCGACAATAGGGCGATATATTTCTAATTCTTTATTGCTGAGCGATTTGGCAGAAAGACGATTCATCTTATATTCAATGCTCATCATGCGGTACTTGTTTTCCCCCAGGGAATGATACGGGAGCAGGTGGACACAGCGGACATTGCCTAGGGATGCGGCAAATTCAGCGATGGCCCGGATTTCCGCTTCCGACGCATTGAACTTGGGAATGACGGGTACGCGGATGGTCAGAGGCGCAAAGGCACTGACCCGGCGGGCATTGTTCAAGATGAGTTCGTTCGATACACCTGTGAACAGGCGGTGCTTTTCGGGATCCATATGTTTGATATCCATGAGGATCGTATCGATGTACGGCACGAGGCGGAGATACGTTTCCGTTTCTGCGCAGCCTTCCGTTTCGATGGCCGTATTCCAGCCCTGGGCCTTGCAGGCCTTGAGCAATTCGCCGGCAAAGTAAGATTGCATGAGCGGATCGCCGCCGGACAAGGTGACACCGCCGCCGGAATGGCGGAACGTCGACCGGTCTTTCTTTAAGATCTCGATGAGTTCACCGATGCGGATGGACCGTCCCTTCATGACCAGGGCCCCCGTCGGGCAGGCTGCAGCACAGTCGCCGTTGCCCGTACAAACTTGGTAATCGAAGTGCCGGCGCCCATCGTCACTAAAGGTCACAGCGTGGCGCTGGCAGGCGCTCTCACAGCGCCTGCAGTGCACACAATCGGCGGCATTATACATGACCACAGGCCGCCGCCGCTGCGATTCCGGGTTGCTGCACCACCAGCACGACAAGGGGCAGCCCTTGAGGAAGACGATGGTCCGGATACCGGGGCCGTCATTCAGGGAAAAGCGCTGGATATCGAAGATGTCTCCTTCTGCCTGATAATCAATGGTGATTTTCGACATCGTCCGTCCCCTTTCTCTGTCAGGCTAATCAAAATTCAAATTCCGTACGGTCAATGATGTTATCCTGTACTTCTTTTGCCAGGGAAATGAACTGAGCCGAATAACCGGCGACGCGGACGACCAGGTCTTTATGCTGTTCCGGATGCTTCTGGGCTTCGACGAGGGTGGCCTTGTCGATGACGTTGAACTGGACGTGCATGCCTTTGTTTTCAAAGTAAGCACGGCACAGCGCCGCAAAGCGTTTCAAGCCTTCATCGCCAGCCAGGGCAGCGGGATTGAATTTCTGGTTATACAAGGTCCCGTTAGAGAAGGTTTCATGTTCCAGCTTGGCGACAGACATAGCCGCTGCCGTCGGGCCATTGGTATCGCAGCCGGCACGGGGCGAAACGCCATCAGCCAGTGGCGTCCAGGCTAAGCGGCCATCGGGAAGCGGGGCTACGTCCTTGCCGAAGAGGACGTTGGCCGATACGGGGTAGCAGCCGGCCTGGAACTGGCCGCCGCGGGGGTTCTTATATTTCTGGACTTCCCGGGCATAAATCTGGCCGGCTTCGCGGGTGATGATATCGACGACGTCATCGTCATTGCCGAACCAGGTCGTATTTTCCATGATCCGCTTAATCTGCTGATAACGGCCCATATCACTGCGGTCTGCTGTCGCTGATGCCGGCGCTGCACCTTGCTGCAGGTCTTTCTGCAGTTCATTGATGTCGATGCTGCCCTTGGCAGACAAGATGCGTTTGACTGCTTCGTAAATCTGGCGTTCATCCATGCCGTCAAGCGGCGCCGACCCGCCGGCAGCGCAGCAGCCCGTACCGAACCAGGTAGCGAGTTTGCCCGTTTCATCGGGATAGCCGAAGTTGTGGTCCATGGCGGCCTGTAATTCTTCCATCGTGACTTCGCCCTTTTCAAAGACGTGTTTCTGGATGGCCATGAAGGAGTCACCATTGTCAGCGACGCCGAAGGCCTGAGGACCGGTAAAGTTATAAATCGCGCCGCCTTCCTGCATGGACTTGCCGCGGCCCAGGCAATCGTCGACGAGGGCCGATTCAAAAGGCAGCGGAGCCCGTTCAGCATGGGCATAGTCGACGGCATTATCGGCTTCGACGAGGAGTTTGACGAAGTATTCCATCTGCGTCTTATAGGCCTGCATCAATTCGCCGAGATTCTGGAAATCCTTCATTTCTCCCGTCTTGGGCCCGAGCTGGACCTGGCCGTTGCGGCCATTGTGCAGGGTAATATCCAGGACTTTGGCGATGTTGAAGAAAGCCGCATCATGCCAGCCTTCGGTCTTGTGCGGGACCTGCGGTTCGACGCAGCCGATGATGCAATAACTGCGGGCATCTTTCAAGGGGATACCGCGGTTCATCATGGCCGGGATGATGACTTCGTCGTTATACATGGCCGGATAGCCAAGGCCTAAGCGGACGAGTTCGCAAGCCCGATAGAGGAATTCGTCCGGCGTCCGGTTGGAATAGCGGATGGAGAAAGACGGTGCCGCCATGGCGACGTGGGCAGCGGCATCGATCATCATGTACGACAGCGTATTGGTCGCATCGACGCCATCTTCATCCTGGCCGCCGCACTGGATATTCTGGAAAATCGCATAGCCGGCAAAAGCCTGGTCAGAAATCGCATCGCGGGTCTTGTTGAGGTCATTGAATTTGATCCAGATGTTATCCAGTAATTCCTGGGCAAAATCGCGGCTGATGTTCTTATCCCCTTCCAGGTATGGGTACATGTACTGGTCAAAACGGCCCGGCGAAATGGAATGGCCGCTCGATTCGATCTGCAAGATGAGCTGGACGAACCAGAAGGACTGGAGCGCTTCCCACCAGGTCGTAGCCGGCTGTTCCGGTACGCGGCGGCAGTTGGCTGCCATCTTGAGCAGTTCCGCCTGCCGTGTCTGGTCGCCTTCGCGGCTGGCCAGCTGTTCGCACAGATCAGCATAACGGTGAGCATAGGCGATAGCCGCTTTATAGGTAATGATGACGGCATCGTAGAAGTCACGTTTCTTCATATCTTCCGGCGAAGCACCGCTCAATTTCGCTTTCTGCGCTTCGGCTTCGCGGATGATGCCGCTGAAACCTTCGCGCAGGACCTTGCCATAATCGACGCAGACATGGCCGACACCGTTGAAATAGTAGTTGCCGACGGTGAAGACGCCATTCGCCTGGGCATCCAGGCAGGGCTGGGACATGTAGCTCGTAGCCAGGTCGCTCGTCGTCTTGCCCGGCCAGTATAAAAATGCGTCGTGCAGGCGCTTTGCCGTATCCTTAGGGATTTCAAAGGGATCGGCCATACGCGTGGCCATGGTATCGAATTCCTTTTCGACCCAGTCAAAAGAATATTCCGGATAAATCTGGCAGCCATGGATACTGACCGTCAGCGAACCGGCAATGAGTTCATGGTCGCGGATGGCAATGGGGATTTCTGTCAGAATCTTTTCGACAGCCTTCGCCCGGCGCAGGATAATGGGCAGCCCTTCCGTTTCTTTATACGAAGCCGTGACCAATTCGGCGCGGTCCGCTTCGACCGTCGGCGTCGCATCATAAATCGCATCGCGCAATGCCTGAATCCGGGCAGTCGGTTTCGTGAAGCCTTTTCCTAATACGTCCATAAGACAAACCTCCTCAAAATATGATTTCTTTTTGTAATTCACTGTACATTCCATCAAATCGCCAGTTGACAGCATGTATAAGTTGCAATTCGATGTTTCGCCTAGATTATACCATCGACTGATGCGACATATTTATCATGCCGTTTCCAAAATAATACTATTTCGATAAATCATGGATAAAAAAGTGCAAAAAAAGAGCTTGTCGTATAACGACAAGCTCTTTTTAGTGGTTAGGGGTTAGGGACTAGGGGTTAGGGGTTAGCGGATGGCTGCGCGCAGGGCCTGGACCTTGTCAGTCCGTTCCCAGGCGAAGTCCTGGTCTTCCCGTCCGAAATGGCCGTAGACGGCGGTCTTGCGGAACTGTGGACGCCGCAGGTCCAAATCACGGATGATATCGCCGACAGCAAAGGAAAAGGTCTTGGCCACGGCCTGATCGATGAGCTTCCTGTCTACGTGTTCTGAGCAGAAAGTCTGGATCTGGACGGCTTCCGGATAGATGCCGCTGATGGCATAGGCAATCGATACTTCACAACGATTGCAGAAACCGGCGGCCACGATATTCTTGGCGACATACCGTGCCATATAAGCCGCACTGCGATCGCCTTTGGTCGCATCTTTCCCGGAAAAGGCCCCGCCGCCGTGTTTGGCCAGGGTCCCATAAGTATCGACCATAATTTTGCGTCCCGTCAGTCCCGTATCGCCGACGGGACCGCCGATGACAAAGCGGCCCGTCGCATTGATGCGTATAGCCGTATCAGGCCGCATCCATGGCTGGCAGACCGGCTCGATGACCGTTTCCTGCAAGAGCCGGCGCAGGTCATCCTGGTCGATGGCCTCACTGTGCTGCGCCGACAGGATCAGGCTGTGGATACCGATGGGACGGCCGTCCTCATCGAAGCGCATCGTAACCTGCGATTTGCCATCAGGCCGCAGGAATTGTCCCAGTGCCGTATCATGGCGTACCCGGTCCAGGCGGCGTACCAGGCCCTGGGCCAGGTTGACCGTCAAGGGCATATAATTCGGCGTCTCATTGGTCGCATAGCCGTACATGATTCCCTGGTCGCCACTGCCGACGATGCGGTCTCCTTCGGCCTGAGTCACGCCTTGCTGTATATCCGTCGATTGTTGATGGATGTTGGTAAAGACCAGGCACGAATCGGCCGTAAAGCCCAGAGACGGGTCAGTATAGCCGATATCGGCAATGACTTTCCGGGCCAGGGCCGTCACATCGACGGTAGCCGCCGAGGCGACTTCACCAGCCAGGGTCAGGACGTTGCCGGAAACAAAGGATTCGACAGCCACGTGCGAGGCCGGGTCCTGCGTCAGGTAGGCGTCGACGATGGCGTCGGAAATTTGGTCACAAATCTTATCGGGATGGCCTTCGGTCACGGCTTCCGATGTCAAATACGTGTAATGGCAGTTTCCCATGTCATTTCCTCCTAAAGGAGCCTGCCCGCACGTACCGGCTATAAAGCATATTTCTTGCGATAGGCGTGCGGCGTCTCTCCCGTATACTGTTTGAAAATCTTGCAGAAATAACTCGTGCGGTGATAGCCCAGGCGGCGGCTGATGGCATCGACCGATTCATGAGACGAAGCCAGGATTTTTTCCCCTTCCCGGACACGGCACTGGTTGATATACTGCATCAAGTTCATGTTCATTTCCTGTTTGAAGAGCTTCGACAAATACGATTCACTGAGAAAGACTTCATCGGCAATGGTCCGCAGAGACAGATTACAGCTCAAATGCTCTTTGATATACGTCACGGTCTTGCGTATCTCTGGCCGCGTGATGTGGGACAATTCTCCGTCATCACTCGTTTTCCCGCCAATCGTCGGAGTTTCATAACTGAGTGCCTCTGACGTCTGGGCATAGGGGAAATAGCACGCCGTCAGCGTATTGAGCACGCGGGAAGCACTCATGATTTCTTCATAGCGGTACTGCGGCACAGCCCGGAAATACTTGAAAGCCTGGCTATCCGTCTGCCACGGCGTCTGAGCCTGTAAATTGGGGATGCGCATATCATCGGATATCATCTGCCCCGATACGATGAAGCCATGAAGCTGGTTCTCGCAGACGACAGGAATCGAGAAATCCACCAGGCCGGCATGGCAGCGGTACGGGCAGCAGGAGCGGTTCTTGAACGTTTCCAGGCCGCCGCATAAGTCGCATTGATAGCACTTGCTGCGGAATTCCGGGATGCTGCGCATAAAATGACAAAATTTAGTGAAATTGTATTTTGAAGACCGTTCTTTCCCCTGGATATCGACGAAAATGCAGGCGATACTCGTCGCATTCGTATAGTCCTGCATAATGCTCCGTACCATCTTTTTGACACGATCTTCTTTGGACAGGGTGATTGTCATAGGCATGTTCCTTTCTGAAGATTCTATAACTTGCGTAAGACAACCGTTGCCGTCACAATACCACTTATATCCTAAAAAGGCCGTCAAATTTACAGAAAATGAGCGGATCAACATTCATATATGCACGTCAACAGCTGTCAGTCTGGACTTAGCTAAATTATATCATTAACCGACTTGCAATGACAGCATGAAAATTGTACATAAGACAAATAATTGCTATTCTCATAAAAAGAAGACAAAATAGTCGTATTTTTCAAGATAACCGGCATCACCGTTTTTCCCGGATTAACAAGCGCTATTTTTGTTCTATACTAATAGACAGAGTGTAATCGTCAAACGACCGCACGAAGGGGGGGGTACACCACCGCCATCTTCTACAAACTCCGTACTACAAACTTTATAGGAGAGCTGGCCGCCAAAGGCAGTCTGAGAGGTTAAAGGTCGTCCCCTACGCCCAAGGCCATGGGCCGTGTATTTTTTTGCGGTCCGCAGGACCGTGGCGACCTGCGAACGGCGAACTGCGGCCTGCGTTCCCTACTTATGTTCCGCCAGAAAGGCTTCGGCATCGTGGCGGATTTTTTCTAAGTCCAGGCCCTGGTCGCGGGCACCGAAGATGCAGCCGCAGTAGGGCTGGCGGTAGAGGTGGTAGGCTTCGGTCATTTTCGTCGATGTGAGGAAGCCGTTGTTCTTTTTGAAGTCCGTCGGCAAATAAGCGTAGCCGTACTGGTCTTCGATGTCCCGGCCGACTTCGTTGATGACCTGGGAATTCTTATGAGGGCTGACGGTCAGGGTCGTCGTAAAGTAATCATAGCCCAGTTCCTGCATTTTTTCGGCCGTCGCTTTCATGCGCTGGATGAAGCAGACGCGGCAGCGGGCGCCGCCTTCGGGTTCGTCTTCCAGGCCCTGGACAGCTTTGAAATACGTATCCGGTTCATACGGAGCTGCCAGGAACTGGACGGCGTGCCCCGTTTTTTCATTATAGGCCGCGATGAACTGTTTCTGGACGAGTTCCCGCCGCCGGTATTCTGCTTCCGGATGGATATTGGGGTTGAAATAGTAGACCGTCACGTCGGCCACGCCGGTCAGCCGGTCCAGGACGGCCGTACTGCACGGACCGCAGCAGGAATGGAGCAGGATGCGCGGCTTGACGCCGTCCTGCTGCCAACGCCGGGCCATGCGCTGGAAAACTTTATCGAAATTGATCCGCTGGTTTTGATTCATGCGGTCCAGAATATCGTGGAAATCAATCATGCTTTGTACTCACTTTCTATAGATTCAACATCATATTATATCATGGAACAGAGGCCTCCGCATTTTCTATCCCCCCTATGGGCTTATATTTTTTGCTGTTTTTCAGTAAAATAAGGATAATGGTTACTATATTAAGGAAAAGAGGTCTATTCATGCATATACCCGAAAATTATCTGAGCCCTTCGACGTGCGGCGTCCTCGGCGCCGTCATGGTCCCCATTTGGTTACTCTCTATCCGCAAGGTACGGGAAACGGTGCCCCGTGAAAAGCTGCCCCTCCTCGGCATTGCTGCGGCCTTTTCCTTCCTGGCCATGATGTTCAACATCCCCCTGCCCGGCGGTACGACGGGACACGCCGTGGGCGGTACGCTCATCGCCATCCTCTTCGGCCCGTACGCAGCCTGTCTGGCCGTCAGCGTGGCCCTGCTCATCCAGGCCCTGTTCTTCGGCGACGGCGGCATCCTGGCCTTTGGCGCCAACTGTTTCAACATGGCCTTTGTCCTGCCCTTTACGGGATACTTCATCTACCACGGTCTGAAGAAAGTCATCTCGTCGGATACGGTAGCCGCCGGTATCGGCGCCTATGCCGGCATCAACGCCGCCGCCTTCTGTGCGGCTGTGCAATTCGGCATCCAGCCCCTGCTGTTCACCGATGCGGCCGGCCAGGCCTTGTACTGCCCGTACCCCTTGTGGATTTCCGTACCGGCCATGATGATCGGCCACCTGACCTTGTTCGGCCTGGCGGAAGTCGTCTTTACGACAGGTGTCCTGGCCTACCTTCGCAAGACATCGCCGGACCTGTTCCACACGGTTCAGGCCCCGTCGTCGAGCAAGTCCCTCTTGGGCCTCCTGGCCGCCCTCATCGCCGCCACGCCGCTGGGCTTACTGGCCGCCGGCACGGCCTGGGGCGAATGGGACGCCGAAGAACTGGCAGAGACGGATTTCTTCGGCTCTGCCCTGGGCTATACACCATCGGGCATGGAACAGGGCTTTTCTTTCGACGCCCTCATGCCGGACTACGCCATCGCCGGCCTGCCCGATGCCGCCGGCTACATCATTTCGGCCATCGTCGGCACGGCCCTGCTCATCATTATCTTCAAAATCATCGCGTCCTTCCTGCCTTCCCGGCCGACCTTCGACACGCCGGCCCAGCATTAAGGGGGATTGTCCATGAAGCTCCCTGAATGGGCAGCCCGCGAAGAATCTTATAATCCCGGCAGCGACCGGGATTATTTCATTTCCCGCTCCCTGCTCCGCCTCGTATCCATCCTGACGGCCCTGCGCAGCCAGGGCCTGCGGCCAACCCGTCCCATCGGCGCCGCCCTGGCAGCCGCTCTGTTCTGCGCCGTCATCGTCGCGCCGTCCTTTCTCCTGGGCAATGGCCGCTACGCCCTGCTCCTGCCCGGCAAGACCTTCCTCACCGTGACGGCGTTGATGCTCTTGCAGGAAAATCTGGCCTGGCATGAATTGACCGGCGCCCTGCGGACCTTCCGCATCCCGTCGCTGGTCATCTTCATCCTGGACACGACGCTGCGCTACATCGCTATCCTGGGCCAGGAAGCGTCGGAACTGCTGACGGCCCTCAAGCTGCGTTCTGTCGGCCACAATTCCGACAAACAAGCGGCCATGAGCGGCGTCGCCGGCGTCATGCTGCAAAAGTCCCAGCGCCTGTCCCAGGACATGTACGAAGCCATGCGCTGCCGCTGTTTCACTGGCGAATACACGGCCTATGACGCCGGCAGGAAACGCCGTTTCACGCCGGCTGCGGCCCTGCTCATCCTGGTCCTGCTGGCCTATGCCTATCTCTTCATCCGCCTGGAAGGAGTGTTCTCATGATTCAACTCGACGACGTCTGTTTCGCCTATGACGACAGGCCCATCCTCAGCCACCTTACAGAAACCATCGAACCGGGCCAGGCCGTCCTCCTGAGCGGTCCCAATGGTTCCGGAAAATCGACGCTCCTGCGCCTGCTGAACGGCCTGATTTTCCCTCAGCAGGGGACGTATACCTTTGACGGCACGGTCATCACAGCCGGCAAAATGCGGGACCACGCCTATTCCAAGTGGTTCCACCAGCGCCTGGGTTACGTCTGGCAGAATCCCGATTCCCAGCTCTTTTGCAGCAGCGTCCGCGAAGAACTGGCCTTCGGCCCGGTCCAGATGGGCCTGAAACCGGCAGACATCCGCCAGCACGTCGACGATGCCCTGGAACTCCTGGGCCTGACCCGGCTGGCATCCCGTCCGCCTTACACCCTGTCAGGCGGCGAAAAGAAACGGACGGCCATCGCTTCCATCCTGACCATGAACCCCCAGGTCTGGACCATGGACGAACCGGAAAGCTACCTCGACGCCGACGGCCTGGCCTGGCTGGAAGACTTCCTGCCCAGCCTGAAAGCAGCCGGCAAGACCCTCATCATCGCCAGCCATCACGCCGACCGCCTGGGCGACCTCATAGATAAGGAAATAGTTGTAGGGGACGCCTAAAAGGCGTCCCGCCGGTCGCAGGTCGCAGTTCGCGGTCCGTTACGATATTTCACCACATCTCATGCTTACATATGTCAAACTTTCAAACGCAACCTCTTGGTCAAATGCAACCTCTCAGTCAGCTATGCTGACAGCTCTCCTATTAGGAGAGCCTTTGTGTTACGCTTTATTTAAGCCTTTTAACATTTTCTCAAAATATTTTATTGATTTTTCTGCTATAAAGTTATATAATATAAGTACAAACAGAATAGCAAGACAAAAGATGCAACGCAGCACTTATTTCGCCGTTGCATCTTTTGTTGTTTCCAGACTAAAAAAGGGGGCAGTGCTTATGTTAATCTATGGATTGGAACAAGCCTTGATGGTGACCCATGGCTATGACATGGAATTCAATCAGAAAAAAGAAACGGCCCACCTGGTACAGACGACCGATGGACCGATGAAAGCAGAAAAGAGTCACTTGGAATATTTGATGGATAAATTAATGAAATTCAAATACAGCTACCGCCGGTAGGCTTGGAACTGCTGGCGATTGGCCTGGACCCTGGGATTGGCCGAATTAATCTGGCCGGCCTTTTCCAGCCACGAGCCGGCGTCGTCATATTTTCCCTGGCGGAGATAGACGATGGCCATGGCGTTGGCCGCATCGGCCGATTGCGGCGAAAAGCGCAGGATTTCCTGGAAGGACCGCAGGGCTTCGTCGTCCCGATGCAGGTCCATGGCGGCCAGGCCGCGGTTATACCAGGCCTGCAGATATTCGGGCCGGCAGGCGATGGCCTGGTCGTAACTGGTGAGGGAAGCTTCGGGCTCCCCTCTTTTTTGTTGCGTCAAAGCCAGGTCGTACCAGGCCGCCGGTGACGTCTTGTCCAGTTCCAGGGCGCGCCGGAAGTCCCGTTCGGCCAGCCAGTAGTCCTGGCGGTTGAAGAAAAGGATGCCCCGGTAGAGATAGGCCTGGGCGTCGTCGGGATGGGCAAAGACTCTTTCGAAGCCCGTAATCAGGCTGTCATTCGTACCGTCCGGCGTCTGGGCTTCGGTCCACATCCAGAGGATTTCCTGGCCGTAATGCTTCCCCGGCACGGCCCAGCGGCCATTGAGGCCCGTCCAGGCCCTGACCTGGCCATAGAGTTCGGGATGTTTTTCGGCCAGCAGTTCATAGCGGGGATCGACGATGGCCGTCTTGGGCCGCTCTGTGCTGGCATAAGCCAGGAGATGCTGGATATGGGCGCGCACGCCGAGCTGAGGCGTAGCGAAACGGGCACCGGCGACTTTATTGCCCGTCGCGCCGAGGCCGCAGAAATTGTTCTGGTCTGGCGACACGTCACCGCCATAGGCAAAGTAGCCCGTTTCCTTCAGGGCCTGGCAAAGGGCCACGTCGGGCCGGATGCCTTCGCGGCCGGCTTCGTCATAATAGGCCTGGACGACCTCTTCCAGCGGCGCATTCAGCTTAGGATGGGGATTGCGCTGGCGGATGAAATGGACCATCTGGCGGGCCGGGATCGTCGCCGGACCCATAATCGTATCGGCACCGGCCGGGACGTCGAGCATGGGCCGGCCGTAGGCCTCAGCCAGCTGCCAATCGGCCTGTTTCATAGCTTTCTTATCGACGACGGCGTTTCCTGCAGCAGCCACGCCGGGCAGTGGCAGGAAGACCGGTCCCCCGCCAAGAAGGCTGACCATCAGGACGGCTGCGACGAGGCTCCTCCCCTTTTTATAAGGCATGATAAGTCCCTTGCTTCCGTTTTTCTTCGGTCATGCGGGAAATATAGGTCCCGTGGACCAGGGGATAGCCTTTGCGTTCGATGATCTGGGCCATATAATTGCGGAAAGGACAGGGCGGCCGGTGATAGCTGTCGGACACGATGCACGACGCGAAGTGGATGGTCACATTTTCCTTGGCATCACCGTATTTCTTCAGCTTCCTGCCCAGATTTTCCAGTTTCGCCGAGAGCCCTGCCCCGCAGCAGCCGCCGCAGGTCATCATGAGGAAGCGCGTATCGGGCGGATAATCGGCAAAAGTATCTTTGCGGTTGACAAAGGTGTTCATGCAGGCATAGCCGCTGCAGCGTTTGGTGACGATATCGCATTGAATGACGACGACGAGTTTCGACATGGAAATCCCTCCCCTAATTATATAAGTATTTATTCAAGAACTGCTGAGTCCAGTCCGCGTCGATGCGGGCCAGGACGGCATCTTCTGCCGGCAGGTCGGCGGCAAAGTTCTTTTCAAACTGGCCATAGAGCTGGCCCAGGCCGTTGGCAAAGTCGACATAGGCCTGCTGGCCATGGGTCCCGTCGATTAGATTCAGGCGCAGGGAGCCGTCGTCAGCCGTGACGAAATGGCTCTCTGTAACGGTGAAATCCTTATCCTTTTCCCCGACCTGGGCCAGGGCAGCGGCCTTGGTCAATTCCATCAGGCGGTCGTCGAGACCGGCTTCAAAGATGGCGATTTTTTCCAACAAATCAGCTTTGCTGCGGACCAGGCGGAAGACATAGCCTGCCTTCTCGACCATGGCCTTGAATTTATCCTGGCCGTCGGCCATATCGCGGTCGGCATTTTCCTGGTCCTTATCCGTCGGCGCGTAGAAGACCATAAAATGATGGTCCATGTCGTGATACAAGAAGCCGTAATCGACCTGGACGTCTGTCCCGCAGTGGCCGCAGTGGTAGCGAAAAGCTTCCAGCGACTTGACGCGGTCCTTCATGTCCGGATCCAGTTTCGTATTGATGCTGTCCCATACCGTGAAGACGCCGGCCTTCTGGCATTTCGGACAAGTAATGCCTACTTCATGATGCATACTCATGGCAGTTCTCCTTTTCTGTTTTTCCCTATTATACCATATATTTCGTGGCTCGTGGCTCGTGGTTCGCGGCTAGTGGCTCGTGGTTCGTGGCTCGTGGTTCGTGGCTCGCGGCTAGTGGCTCGTGGTTCGTGGCTCGCAAAGGCTCTCCTGATAGGAGAGCTGTCAGCGCAGCTGACTGAGAGGTTTCCCAAATCATGACAGAAACCTTCATGCAACAGCCCTGTCGGCTGACATCTCCCTGTAAATATGCTATAGTAAAATCATCCATTCAAAGGAGGGACGCTCATGAAAAACGCGTACATCAAATTCATCCTGGCTGCTGTCATTTTCGGCACGAACGGCATCATCGCCAGCCATATTCCCCTGTCGAGTTATGAAATCGTCCTGACCCGTACGGTCCTGGGCGTTTTTTTCCTGCTCATCCTGGCGACGGCCCGCCGCGAATGGGGCAGCCTGCGCCGCGCGTCCCGTGCGTCCCTGGTCTGGCTGGTCCTGTCGGGCCTCTTCCTGTCCGGGAACTGGCTCTTCCTCTACGAGGCCTACCAGCATATCGGCGTCAGCCTGGCAACCCTCATGTGCTACTGCGGGCCCATCCTGATTATGATCCTGTCGTACTTCGTCTTCCATGAGCCCTTCACGGTCCCCAAAGTAAGCGCCATGGTCATCGTCACCATCGGCATCCTCTGTATCAATGGCGCCGATGTCCAGGCACACGGCCTGTCGTGGGGCCTGGTCTGCGGTTTCCTGAGCGCCGTCTGCTTCGCCCTGCTGGTCATTGCCATGAAAAAGGTCAGCGGCATCGGCGGTATCATGTCCCCGGCCTGCCAGCTCCTGGTAGCATCGCTCGTCGTCGCCGCCGTCACCTTGTCCATGCCGACGGCACCGGTCAGCCTGGATATGACCCACATCGCCTGCATGGTCTGCCTGGGCATCGTCAACACCGGCCTCGGCTACTACCTCTATTTTTCCGGCGTCCAGCGCCTGTCGGCCCAGAGCGTCTCTATCTGCGGCTACATGGAACCCTTGACGGCCCTGGCCCTGTCAGCCATCATCCTGGGCGAAAGCCTGACCCTCCCGCAATGGCTGGGCGCAGCCTGCATCCTCGGCGGCGTCGCCCTCAGCGAATTATGGCATCCCGGCAAAAAGGGATAAAAACTTTCTCAGCTCTTCTGTCATGCCGTCTTTGCGATAAGCCAGGACGGCATGTTCTGTAAAGTCGTCGCCCAAGGGGATGACGCTCAGGCCGGGATAGGCATCTCCTTCGGGCATGGGCAGGATGGCGAAGCCCTGGGACAAACTGATCAGGAGGAATTGCTCGGACAGGCTGTGGCAGAACCGCGATTCCCGAAAGGACTGGTGATAAACGCGGCCGCAATTCCTCCGCATCTTGGCAATATATTCCCGACTGTTCGATTTAGTCAAGAAAGGCCGCTGGGCAATGATCTCATCCAGCGTATGATACTGATCCCGCAAGGCCTGGGAACAGATGAAGGACTGCTCGATGGCAAAGAGGCGCTGGCAAGTAAAAGGCCGGGTCAGGGTCTGGGCGTCGGAAAAGAGGAAGCCGTCGATATGCCCGTTTACCAAGCTCGTCTCCAAGGCCTCCATATCCTGGAATTGGAAATAGAGCTTACAGTCTGGAAAAGCTTCTTCAAAACGGCTGAGCCACATCGATTCGATATAAGTCTGCAAGGCAATGCCCAGGTACAACCCATTCCGTTGTTTCAGGCGCAAAGAAGCACACAATTCCTGGTAATCCTGACAGATTTGCGTCATACCTTCATAAAAACGGCGGCCTGCCTCCGTCAAGGATACGCCGCGGTGTTCCCGGCGAAAGAGAGGACATCCCAGCTCCCGTTCGAGGTGTGTAATATATTTGGTCATCGTCGTCTGGGCGATGTGACAATTCCTGGCGGCCTGCGTGAAATTCGCCAGCCGCGCCGCTTCTAAGAAATAGTGTATTTTCGTAAGGTCCATCGTTTTCTTCCTATCCATCACTTTTTTTCATGGCAAAGGACAAAGGTTTCATTAGTCACTCCCTGACGAGCGTGGTAGAATATGAACGTTTCAGAAAGGAGCCTGATTCATGGCCTATTTTTCCATTGTCTTATCGCAAATCATCGGATTTGTCATCTACATCCTCATCGGCATCGCTGCCGTGCGCACGCACGTCCTGACCAGCCGATCGCTGGGCGTCTTCTCGCAGTTCATCACCAAGGTCACCATGCCTATCCTGCTCTTCGTCATGACCCTCAACGGAGCGACGCGCCAGCAGTTCATCAGTGCCCTGCCGGTCCTGGCAGTCTCTGTCCTGTTGTATTTCTTATTATACCTTCTTTGCCGCCTTTTGGCACGCCTTTTCGGCCTGAAAGGCAACGAAAATCACGTTTACCGGGCTTGTGCCATGTTCGGCAACATCGGTTTCATGGGCATCCCCATCATCGCCGCGCTTTTTCCGAAACAGGGGATGCTGTACATCGCCTTGTTCACTGTCGTCGACCAGCTGTTGCTGTGGACCCTGGGCGTCAACCTGACGGCGCCGGTAGATAAAGAAAATGCCATGTCCCCGGCCAGCCGCCTGCTGAAGATGATCAACCCGGCAACGGTAGCCGTCATCCTGGCCGTCATCGGGATCTTCGCCGAAGTCCACCTGCCCGACCCAGTCAACATGGCTTTGTCCAAAGCCGGCTCCCTGACGCCGCCGCTGGCCATGATCTACTTAGGCGGCCTGTTCTGCTACATCGACATCCCCCGCTTCATACGCCACAAGGAATTCTACGGGACCGTCGCCGTCAAGATGTGCCTCTTCCCGCCTGTTTTCTACGAACTCTGTCAATTTCTCGGCGTCGCCCATGAAGTCTCCATCACCATGGGCCTCCTGGCAGCCCTGCCCAGCATGAGCGCCATCGTCATGCTGGCCCAGAACCAGCACTCCGCCGGTGACTACGCCGCCGGCATGCTCCTGGTGACCACGGTCTGCTCCATCGTCACCCTGCCCCTGGTCTGCCTGGGATTGGGATGAAAAAAGGGGGCTTGTCGCATTAAGCTATTTTAGCTTCGTGCGACAGCCCACTTTTTTATTCTATTTCATCGTTCTATTCTCTTTTTTCTAGCT